>Ga0126381_100009190_pt1 | contig 11097 bp, 11 predicted proteins | sample PanSoiMetPlot_28_FD_96465 | JGI IMG/M metagenome (GOLD analysis project Ga0126381, IMG submission 96465) | Tropical forest soil microbial communities from Panama - MetaG Plot_28 | ecosystem: Environmental > Terrestrial > Soil > Tropical forest > Bulk soil | place: Panama | collected 2016-02-17
AGGGCGATGCCGTCGACCACGCTGTCGCTGTTGCCGGCCGCCGCCCGCTCCCTGGCCTTGTGCGCCTCCCAGGCCTCGTTCTGCGCCGCGACCGAGGCGATCTCGGCGCCGCCAAAGACGTGCGGATGCCGCCGCAACATCTTGTCGGATATCGCATCGGCGACATCGTCAAAGGCGAAGAGCCCGGCTTCCTCCGCCATTCGGGCGTGGAACACGACCTGCAGCAGCAAGTCGCCGAGCTCGTCCTTGAGCGCCGCCATGTCGCCGCGCGCGATCGCGTCGGCGACCTCGTAGGCTTCCTCGATCGTATAGGGCGCGATCGTCGAAAAATCCTGCTCGCGATCCCACGGGCAGCCGTGCTCGGGGTCGCGCAGCCGCGCCATGATCCCGAGCAGCCGCTCGATCGGAGGATACGCGTGGGTCATCGCCGCCTCATCCGTCATTCGATCCCCAATCAATCGATCTCCAATCAATCGACCCAAAGGCCGTTCTTCTTGTGCCACTCCTCGATCGACAATTGGGGATAGCCGTCAAAGCAATCGTCGTCGGGGCCGATCTGCGGCTCGACCCAGCCGGCCTTGTCGCGCAGCAGCAGATGCACGCTTTTTGGCGGGCTCGGCAGTTCGGTATCGATCGCCGACGCGAAGGGATGCATCAGCTCCGGCCAATGCTCGTCGCTGACCCAGAGCGGCGTGCCGCACTTCTTGCAATAATACCGGTCCGCCGAGCCAAGCCGGCCGTCGATCGGCGCATTCCAGACGCCCAAGGCGCGCTTGCCGCGGATCTTGAGCGTGTCCGCCAGCCCCATGATGTTGATCGCGTAACCGCCGCCGCCCGCGCTCTTGCGGCAGATCGAGCAGTAGCAGCGCTGGTAGGGGTAGGGGGTGTGTCTGTCGACCGTAAAGCCGACCGCGCCGCAGCGGCACGACCCTTCGAGACGCATCGCCATCCAAGCCTCCCCGGCGCTAAGCCGCTTGCGAAAAAACAGCCGCTGGTGATCGGGCGGATAGTCAAATACGCCAAAGACCTCATAGCCGAAGCGCGGATAGAAGTCCGGCCCCTGGAACGAGAACGTATCGACAAAGGCCGAGTGACAGCCAAAGGCGATCGCCCGTTGCTCGGCTTCGGTGATCAGCGTGGTGCCGATACCGCTGCGCCGGTGATCGGCATCCACCCAAAGGAGGGCGATGTAGAGCCAGCCGGCATAGAGATAGCCGATCAATCCGGACGCGGATCGCACCCGCATCGTCGCGAACGAAGACGCCGAAATATTCGAACCGGTTGTCCGCCAGAAACGCCTGGTTATAGGCGCCAAGCTGCTCCTCGAGAAAATCGCGGTCGCCGCCCGCGGGATTTGTTTCGATGTCGAGATGGCAGCCGCGCGGCAATTCCACGGCGACGTCCTCCGGTCGGAGCAGGGAGCGATCATGCTATCCTCGGGCGTTGCTGCCGTCATCCTTGGGACGCCGCCATGGACCCGAACCACGAGCCCGAGATCCTCCGGCGTGCCTATGCCAAGCGGGTGATGTTCGTCGCCGGCTCAACCGACCGCCGGCTCGGGGCGGCATTCGCGGCGGTTCCGCGCGAGGCGTTTCTGCCGCGCGGGCCGTGGCAGATCGTGCGGTTCGACCCGTGGCACGGCAGTCGCGGCTACCTGACCACGCCGAGCCGGAGCCTGGCCTACATCTATGACGATGTGGTGGTCGCGATCCTGCCGGAACGCAGTCTCAACAACGGCCAGCCCGCCCTGCACGCGTGGCTGATGGCCGCCGCCGCGCCAAAGGTCGGCGATCACGTCGTGCACATCGGCACCGGGGCCGGGTACTACACCGCGATCCTGGCGCATCTCGCCGGGAGTCGCGGCACGGTCACCGCGATCGAGTACGACCCGGAACTGGCCGCGCTTAGCGCCCGCAATCTGCGCGATCGCCGCAATGTGAGGGTTGTTCAGGGCGATGGGACGAAGGCAGATTTCGCGCCGGCGGACGTGATCTACGTCAATGCCGGCGCGACGGCGCCGCGGCCGCATTGGCTCGACCGGTTGAAACAAGGCGGGCGATTGATCTTGCCGTTGACCGCCGCCGGTTTCCCGATGGCCGACAGCCGGCACGGCGCAGTGTTTTTGATCCAGCGCGGCGACGATGGATACGCCGCGCGCCGCGTATCGGCCGTGGCGATTTTTCCCTGCGCCGGCGGCCGCGACCCGGATAGCGAAGCGGCGCTGTCGGCGGCCTTCGAGCATGGCGGAGCCGAAAACGTCACGCGGCTTTACCGCCGGGACGATCTTCCGGCCGAGCAGGTCTGGTTGCGGGGTGAGGGCTGGTGCCTGGCGTATCGCTAGAGGATGCCGGGCTACTCCAATGTGCAAAAGTCGCATAATATATATTATGGAAAATAATGGTCGGTTCATCGACGTTGCGGTCGAATGGTTCCCGGCGCAGTTAGCCGCTTGCCGATGCAGGAGCAGCGGTCGTGCCGCTGCCATTGGTCGCTGGACTCTTCTTCTCAAGGAGATCTGGCACGAGGCGCTCTAAAAAACCCGCGAGGAAGCCGACGACCAACACCATCTGCCAAGTGGCGGTTGGACCGCTCAAATTAGCCTCTCCGATCTGTAGTTTTGGCAGAATGCCACAGTTCAGTAGCAAGAGCAGAACCCCAGCGGAGATCACTCCGATCAAAAGGCGCAGAGTGCCGTCGGTGACGTTGCCAGTAGATCGATGTCGAGAGCGACCGTTCTGTTTCGGATCGCAAGAGCGATGGAGAACGCTGCGCCAACCAATCCCGCGATTCCCGCGAGCCAGAAATCGTTGGAAATGTTCTGGAACGGGAAGAAACGGCCAACCACGAACAGCAATACCATCATCACCGCGGCTGTGCCGAAACTCCACTTCAAATATTGGAAACGACCGCGAACAGCTCGTTTCGTTAAAACGAAATTCTTAGCTGCTGCCATCGTCGCCTTTGCGCCCTCTAAGTCATCGTCCAAGGCCAGATGCAGCGCGTAAGCGACTTGCCGATCACAGATCATGCGGCATGCAAGTCCTTGGGTGAGCAGGTTGACCTCTGCACGAGCCGAACTTATTGGCAAGATAGATTTCCGCTGGATCGCCGCTTTTAGTGGATCATCAGCGAACTGAATCATAACCTCGCCAGCTTGATAAATGCTGTATTGGTCCGCATTCGTTGCATAGATGTACGTTATCTTAATCCCACGACTATCTTTTTGCTCGGGCTGGATATCTCTGACCCTGATCGTCCGCAGACCATCTTTCGGAGCGGTCGCCGCTTTCTCTGGAATCGCTCCTGCTGCGGCACGACTAACCGGGACGACCGTCGGTTCAGCTATTGGATCGGTCATCGGTTTGCCCCGCATGGAACACTTCTGGCAACACTTATGGGACGATTTTTTCGCACCGGGCGTGACCAAGATCACACCCTTCTCATTTTGTGGTTGAGCCCACGCGATCGGCAGTTGGGCGACCTGGCGCCGATCTGAGGATCGCCCTGAGCGAGACCGGACATTTGAAAAAAAATAGTGTTAGAGATCAGGCGAGGGATTTCGTCATGAACACCCGCTCATAGCCGGCCTCCTCGCCGCGGCCGGTCTCGACAAAGCCCAGCCGCGTGTAGAGCGCGATGTTTTCCGTCATCGTGACATGCGTGTAGAGGCGTATCTCGCGGTATCCCAGGTGGCGCGCTTCGGCCACCGCGAAGGCGATCAGCCGGCGCCCGTGACCTTGCCCCTGGCGCTCCGGACGGACCGCGATGTTGTCGAGCAGCAGATGGTCGGGTTTGGCCAGCAGCACGATGATCGCGGCGATGCCGTCCCCGGATTCGAGGACGCTGACGGCGCCCGCGGCGATCAGCGATCGGTAGTCGTCGAGCATCGGTCCGGGCGGTTTGCCGATGCGTGAAATGTAGTGGCGGTACGCGTCGCTGACGATCGTCTCGACGGTCGCCTGGTCTTGGGGCCGCGCCGAACGGATCATGGGTCGCGGATCATGGGTCGGGCAGCTCGACGACGAGACCGTCCTGGCCGGGTTCGACCCCGGGCGGCAAGCGCGCCGCGAGGTCGCGGTAATCGAGCGGCCGGTCCATATGGGTCAGGATCGCGCGTTTCGGCCTGACCCGGGCGATCCACGCCAGCGTCTTGGCGAGATGGCTGTGCGTCGGGTGCGGCTCATAGCGCAGGCAGTCGACGATCCATACCTCCACCCCGGCGAGCGCGGCGAAGGCCGCCTCGTCGAGCTCGGTGACATCGGTCGAATAGCCGAGCGCACCGATCCGCAGCCCCAGTGTCGTGCTGAACCCGTGATCCTGGGCAAAGGGCGTGATCGGAATTCCCGCCGCAACAAACGGCCCGTCGATAACCCGTGGGGTCACGGTGGGTTTGAAGAACATCCCGCCGGGCGGCACCGGCTCCAGCGCATAGCCGAAACGCTGCCGGATCTCGGCCAGGCTGCGCTCCTCGGCGTAGAGCGGAATTGCTCGGTTCATCAAGCGGTTGACCGAGCGAAGATCGTCTATGCCGTGAAGATGATCGGCATGCGCATGGGTGAGGATCACCGCATCGACCCGGCCGGCCTGGGCGTCGAGCAATTGTTCGCGCAGATCCGGCGAGGTGTCGATGAGCAGCGTCGTGCCGCGGCACTCGATGAGCAGCGAGGCGCGGCGCCGACGATTGCGCGGGTCGTCGGGATCGCAGGCGCCCCAATCCGGGCCGATCGCCGGAACGCCGGTCGAGGGGCCGCAGCCGAGGATCGTTGCCTTCATCGCGGCGGCACGGCCTTGCTGAAGAGACGAAAGAAATTTGCCGTCGTCGCCGCGGCCACAGCCGCTGGTTCGATTCCCCGCAATTCGGCGACAAAGGCCGCAGTCGCTGCGACAAAGGCCGGCTCGTTACGCTTGCCGCGATGTGGAACGGGCGCGAGATACGGCGCGTCGGTCTCGACCAGCAAGCGGTCGAGCGGCAGATCGCGCACGATCGCGCGCAAATCCTCGGCGTTGCGGAACGTCACGATCCCGGAGATCGAGATATAGAAGCCGAGATCGAGCGCCGTTTCGGCGAGCGCGCGGCCGCTGGTAAAGCAATGCAGGACGCCGGGCGGCGGCTGTTCCTCGGCGAGGATCGCGGCCATTTCGGCATCCGCCTCGCGCGCGTGGATGATGAGCGGCAGGTCCGTCGCGCGCGACGCCGCGATATGAGTGCGAAACACGCGCTCCTGGATGTCGCGGGCGCTCAGATCGTAATGAAAATCGAGCCCGGTCTCGCCGATGCCGACGACGCGCGGCTGCCGCGCGAGCGCAACGAGCCGCTCGGTCGAGAGCTCCGCATGGTCCGCCGCCTCGTGCGGGTGCGCCCCGACGGAACACCATAGGCGCGGGTCGCTCTCGGCGATCGCGCGGACGCCGTCGAATTGATCGAGCCGGGTACAGATCGTCAGCATCGTCCCGACACCCGCCGCGAAGGCGCGCGCGATCACCGCCTCGCGTTCTGACACGAAATCCGGGAAGTCGAGATGGCAATGGCTGTCGACCAGCATGGGGGGGCGCCTTGGATCCTCCTCGACAAACCGCGGCCGCGGCAATGGCGCAGCCGCTTGTATGGCCGGCGCGTTCGCGGCGTTGTTTATAGAACGCGAGCGCCGCGATTTCAGCGTCGATCGCCGGAAGCCGCTCGTTCGACGGCGAAAAAGGCGCCGAGGACAGTCTGTTTGCGGTCGAGGTTGAGACCGTCGGCGCGGGCGAATTCCTCGCCGATGTCATCGCGCACCCTCGCCCACCGCGCCGCTTCACCGAGCCGTCCGGCGCGCGCCGCACCGGCGGCTTGCCGCGCTAGGTGCTGGCACAGCAATTCCTCCAGCGCGCGATACGAGTCTTCGGCGTCGGCGCGTGCCAGCCGGTCGGCAAAACCGTGCAATTCGAGCGGGTCGAGTTTCGGCCGCGTCAGCATGCCCAGCATCGTCCGGTACAGCTCGACCCCGCCTGACCCGGCAAGCTCGAGCGCGCGGCCGATGCTGCCCTCGGCGAGGTCGGCGATGCGCGCCGCCTCGCCGTCGTCGAGCTCCGGCAAGTAGCGCGCGAGCAACGCCCGCACCTCCGGTGTCGCGAGCGGCGCTAGTTTGATCTGCCGGCAGCGCGATCGGATCGTCGGCAGCAGTTTTCCCGGGCTGTGCGCGACAAGCACGAGCAGGGTCCGGCGCGGCGGCTCCTCGAGGATTTTGAGCAGCGCGTTCGCGGCGTTGCGGTTCATCGCGTCGGCGCCGTCGACGACCACGACCCGCCAGCCGCCTTCCGCCGCGGTCAAATGCAGAAAGGCGCCGATCTCGCGGACATCGTCGACGATAATCTCGCTGCGCAGCCGCCTGCGGCGCGGGTCGAAGGCGCGTTCGACGGTCAACAAATCCGCGTGCCCGCCCGCGGCGACACGGCGGAAGACGCCGCTGTCGGCTGGCACGGCGAGCCCGGAGAGGCTGTTTTCGGCGGGCGCGCCGAACATGTCGAGACCGGCGCCCTCCCCGCCTTGCCACAGCACGTACCGCGCGAGGCGGAACGCCAGCGTGGCCTTGCCGATGCCCCGCGGGCCCGACAGCAACAGCCCGTGCGGCAGGCGGCCGCCATCGACCAGCTGCCGCAGTGCCATCTCGGCGGCTTCGTGGCCGACGAGCTCGGGGTTGGCGCGCGGCGCCGGCGCAGCGATATCGTCACTCATTCGAGCGCTACGCCAAGGCGGGTCGCGACGGCACGGACGATCGCGCGGTGCACCGTATCGACGCTCGCGGTCGCGTCGATCACGACACAGCGCTCGGGCTCCGCCGCGGCGATCGCGAGAAACCCGGCGCGCAGCCGTTCGTGAAACTCGCGGTCAAGCCGCTCGAACCGATCGGCCACGCCGGGACGGCTCGCGGCGCGGCTGAGGCCCTCCGTCACCGGGAGGTCGAGCACCAGGGTAAGATCAGGCGCGAACTCTCCTAACGCGAAGCGGCCCAGCGCTGCGAGCTCTTCGAGCGCCAGCCCGCGACCATAGCCCTGATAGGCGATCGTCGAATCGGTGAAGCGGTCGCAAACCACCCAGCCCCCCGCCTCGAGCGCCGGCACGATCATCCGGGTCACATGATCGCGGCGCGCGGCAAAGAACAGCAGCGTCTCGCCGATCGCGTCCCAGCGGTCACCGTCGCCTTCGAGCAGCAGACGGCGGATCGCCTCGGCGCCCGGTGAGCCGCCGGGTTCGCGCGTCGCCAGCGCGTCGATGCCGGCGCGCCGTAGCGCCGTAGCGAGGCGGGCGACTTGGGTCGATTTCCCGGCCCCCTCCCCGCCTTCGACGGTGATGAATTTGCCGCGACGGCGTTGATCGGGCGGGCTCAGTGGCGGGTTCCCCAGATCAGATAGCCGGCAAGCGTCGCCATGCGGCCGAGCGCGCCGATCGACGGCACCGCGGCGGCGGCAAAAAGCGGGCGCTCGACCGTGTCGGCTCCGGGAGCGGCAATCGAGATTTTACCGATCTTGTCGCCCTGGGCGATCGGTGCCGGGACCGGGTTGTCGTAGCTGATCGTAACCTTCATGTCGCGGCGCGAGCGCCGCGGCAGGGTCACCGTTATGTCGTTGGCGACGGTCAGCCCCACCTTGGAATCCCGGCCGAGCCAGACATCGGCGTCGTCGACCTTGTCGCCGGGACTGAACAGTTTGTAATTGTTGAATTCGCGGAACGCCCATTCGACGAGCCGTTCGCCTTCGGCGGCGCGATCCTTCATCGTCGGCAGACCGGAGATGACGACGATCACCCGACGATCGCCGCGTACCACCGAGCCAATGAGACTGTAGCCGGACTCGTCCGTGTGGCCGGTTTTGAGACCATCGGCGCCGATATCCTTGTACAACAGCGGATTTCGGTTTCCTTGGTCTATATTATTGAAATTGAAGTCTTTTTCCGAGAAGTAGTGATAGTATTCGGGAAAGTCCTTGATGATGCGGGCGCCGAGCACGGTGAGGTCGTGCGCGGTCATCCACTCCTGCGGGTCGGGCAGCCCGCTGACATTGGCGAAATGGCTGTTGGAGAGGCCGAGCTGCTGCGCCTTCTGGTTCATCAGATCGACGAACGCTTCTTCGCTGCCCGCCAGCCCCTCGGCGAGCACGACGCAAGCGTCGTTGCCGGACTGGACGATCATACCGCGGATCAGGTCGTCGACCTTGATGCGGCCGCCGATCGCGACGAACATCTTGGAGCCGCCCATGCGCCACGCCCGCTCGCTGACCGGCAGGTCATCGGTCAGCTTGAGGCGCCCCTCCTTGAGCAGGCCGAACACGACGTAGGCGGTCATCACCTTGCTCATCGATGCCGGGGCCATGCGGTTATCGGCGTTTTTTGCGAGCAGCACGGTATTCGTGTCCACCTCGGTGACCATGGCGAATCGCGCCAGCGTGTCAAACGCCGAGCCGGGCGAGGATGGCGATATTGGGGCCAGACTGGGCTTGGCGGGAGCGGCGCCCGGCCGGGCTGCCGGCCGGTTCTGAGCGGCGACCGCGTCAAAAACCCGGGGCAGCGACAACAGCGCCGCCGCGACAATTGCGGTCGCGATCGACCAGCGCCAAAAAGCCTTCATTGTTGCCTCCGCGCTCGCGCCCGAACGGGTGGCGCGTATGTTAATCGATCACGACCTGCGCGTCGCGATAGCCGCTCGCGATCATCTGGTCTCGCAAACGGTCGGCGTCCCGCTCGGTTGCGACCGGACCGGCCTGGACACGATAGCGCGACGACGAGACGAAGAAGCGGCGCCCCCCCGGCGACGGCCGGGAGGTTGCGACCTCCGCGTTCACCGCGCCGGCATTGTCGACGATGCCTCGCTCGGCTGCCGCCGCAGCGACGAGGCTCGGCTCCTTGAGGACCCTGACGCGCACGTTTGCCGTGCCCGCGCGCTCGAAGCCGAGCAGTTCCGCCGCGCGCCGCGACAAATCGATGATCCGCCCCCTGGCGAACGGCCCGCGGTCGTTGACCCGGATGCGCAGCGCCCGGTTGTTTTGCAGGTTGATGACCTCGACGATGCTGGGCAGCGGCAGCGTCGTGTGCGCCGCGGTGATCTCGTCAAGGTCGAAGACCTCGCCATTCGCGGTGTATCGGCCCTGAAACGCCTCGCCATACCACGACGCCATCCCGGTCTCGTCATAGGCGTAGTCGACCTGCGGATAATAGGTGACGCCCTTCACCGTATAGGGCGCGCCGATCTTGTAGGTCGGATGCGGCGTCGCCGCATGATGCCCGCCGAACGGCGTCGGCACGATGCCACAGGCGCCGAGCGCAAACCCCATCGCTGCGAGCAGCGCGGCCCGCCGTATCCCTTCCCCCATGTGCCCCCCAGCACAATCAGGATATGACCGCCGGGCCCCCTACCCGGCGCCGAAGCCATCGGCGAGCATGCCGACCGCCGCGGCAAAATACGTCGATTTGTTCCACTTCATGATGGTGCGGAAATTGTCGTAGACCAGCAGCGCCGGTCCGGCGCTGCCGTCCGGTATCACCAGCGAGGCGTCGGTCGCCGGCAGCGCCGCCGAATCGGTCGGCCGCACCCCCATCCGGCTCCAATCCGACGTCGAGCGCCTGACGTCGAGCCCGGAGAGTCGAGTGTCGAAATTGGCCGGCAGCACGACCGAGCGGCCCCATCCCTGGTCACCGCGCCAGCCGAGCTGCGCGATATAGTTGGCGATCGAGCCGAGCACATCGGCCCGGTCGTTCCAGATGTCTCGCTTGCCGTCGCCGTCGAAATCGACCGCGAAGTTGAGAAATGTCGAGGGCATGAACTGGCATTGCCCCATCGCTCCGGCCCAGGATCCGAGCATCGCGTCGGCCGTGATGTTGCCCTGGTCGATGATGCGCAGCGCCGCGATCAGCTCGGGGCGAAAATAGGCGGCGCGCCTCCCTTCGAAAGCGAGCGTCGCCAGCGACGAGATCACCGAGAAATTGCCCATCGTTCGACCGAAATCGCTTTCGACCGCCCACAGCGCGACGATAAAGCGCGGCTGCACGTTGAAGCGCTGATAGACGCGCGACAGCAACGGCCAGTTCTCGGCGAGCTGGGCGCGCCCATCGGAGATCTTCTGGGCTGTGACGACTTTCTGGAGAAAGCCGCCGAGGGTCATCGTGTGTTCCGGCTGCTGGTGGTCGAGCTCGATGACGCGCGCCAGGTATTGCGCGCGCCGTAGCGCGTCGACCGCGCCGGAGCGGATGCCCTGCGCCAGCGCATCGCGCCGCACCCCGGCGAGGAAGCCGGCAAAATCTGCGTCGGCGGCGAGCGCTCGTACCGGGCGCAGCGCCGCGGCCATCATTGGCGCCGCAAGCAAAGCTCGCCGACTGAGCCAAAGCCGCATCATCGCGACGTCTCGCTAAACCCCACTACCCCCGCGTCTTTTCTCATAACGGCAAAGGCTGGGCAATGGTTGCAGCCCCGCCGCGAACGCAGGGCAAAAGCGCTTTTTAGTAAATCGGGCCGCGAAGGTTAAAGCTTCAGCAGACGCGGCAGCCACAATGATATTTCCGGAATGTAAGTCACCAGCATCAAGACCAAGAACATCACGCCGTAGAACGGCCAAATCTGTTTCATCACATCTTCCATGCGGACGCGCCCGACGGCGCAGCCGACGAACAGCGTGGCGCCGACCGGCGGATGGCACAGCCCGATGCCGAGATTGAGCAGCATGATCATGCCGAAATGCACCGGGTCGACCCCGAACTTCATCACCACCGGCAGCAGGATCGGCGTGGTGATGAGAATCGACGGCGCCATGTCGACGACGCAACCGAGCACCAACAGCATCACGTTGATGAGGATCAGGATGACGTATTTGTTGCTCGACAGGGTCAGGAAGAACGCGGTGATGTGCGCCGGCATCTGCATCAGCGCCATCACGTAGCCGACGCTCGCGGCGCAGGCGATCAGCATCATCACCATCGAGACGGTGCGCAGCGTGCGGTAGACCAACAGCGGCAGATCGCGCCAGCGATAGTCGCGATAGACGAACATCGTGATGATAAAGGCGTAGACGCAGGCGACCGCCCCCGCCTCGATCGCGGTAAAGACGCCGCCGAGGATGCCGCCGAGGATGATG
>Ga0126381_100009191_pt1 | contig 11097 bp, 9 predicted proteins | sample PanSoiMetPlot_28_FD_96465 | JGI IMG/M metagenome (GOLD analysis project Ga0126381, IMG submission 96465) | Tropical forest soil microbial communities from Panama - MetaG Plot_28 | ecosystem: Environmental > Terrestrial > Soil > Tropical forest > Bulk soil | place: Panama | collected 2016-02-17
AGATCTGCTGCGGGCTGTAGCGCCTGCGACTCTCCTCGAAGGCATCAGCAACAAACTCGACCAAGAGCCTGTCCCTGCAGAATTGGACATTCTGACGGAAATCCTGCCGGCCACGGATCTGACGAAGCCCGCCGTGCGGAGTTCTGTTTCCGAGGACATGCGCGTCAAATTCCGCGCCTACCTGAAGCGCGGCGCGAAGCTTGGCGCTGATCCTTATGGATTGCGTGCTGGCACGAGAGCTCATCTTGCTCAGCTGCTCGCGAACGTGGGTGAGCGCGAAGACCTCGAAGATATTCGGCACCTGATCGAAGCCGATTCGGTGCGATACGAAAAAGCATACGCCGCGCGGCTGAAGGGTGACCATTCAGTGGATTCGACGGGCTACGGCTTTGTCTATCTCGAGGCTGTGACGATGATGGATCCCGCCGAGGCTGATGACGTCGTTGTGAACCTCATAAACTCACAGCAATACGAAATCGTTCTCGCGCAGCGCCTCCCCCTTCTTGCCCGAAAAAAAGAGCCGCAGCGCGGCTTGGGAACGAACCGGATGGATTTTAGAAGAATTTGGAGTGCGCGAGCCGGCGAGCCGGATCCCAGTTTCATCGAAGAACGTCGCAGCCGCTTCGCTGACGCACTCCTTAAACAGATCGAACTGATCAAAGCGGAGCGCGAGCCTGCATCAGAGAAACGCGGGTTCGATCAGCGACTGAGGCGCTTGGGCGGAGCGCTCGCTGCGCTGGATGGAAGGCGGTCGGCGAAGTTGATTTTGGAGCTGATGGAGCTGCCCGGACCTTGGGACAACTGGACGAGAGTGGGCGCGATTGAGGGCCTTCTTTCTTGGGGCGTTCGCTTGAGTCTCGACGAAGTGATGCGAATCCTCGACCCGGTGATCGAAGACCTTCGGAAGCACGGATTACACAGCGACAATCAAAATGCGTGGCTGTTTGCGGGGTGTCTCTCCCTCATGGCCTTTGTGGATCCGCCGGCGGCGGGCATCGCGAAGATTCGCACTCTAATGTCCGAGCTGCGCTTTCAAGCATACGAACTCGGAGGTGTTGTCGCGGCGCTCGGGGCGAGCCGTTGCGATGATGCGATAGACACATTGATGGAGTTCGCGGGGCCCGACGGAAAGGGCTCCGATGCTCTCGGCGAGTCATGGATCGAAGCGATTGGGGCGTTAGAGACCGGGCTCTCGACCGAGATTCTGCTTTCGTTCGTGGATCCGAACGCGAAAGTGTTCAATCGGGAATTCATCCCCGACCATCGCCACGGCGACCTCCTCGCGCGACTTCTCGCCGAGCGGGCAGTCAAAGACAAGGCGGTGAAGAGCAGATTGGTCGACCTCGCGAAAGGCGATCTGTCACCCACGAAACGGATGCTTCTCGCAAAAGTGTTCGCCCACTTCAGCGGCGAGGAGGACCGCGTGGAGGGACTCTGCATTCTTCGCGACGACGGCTCGGGCATTCCCTACGAGCTTGTGCGATCGATGGAGAATGCTTTTCTCGAGCGCCGCCCCTACGGATCGTCGGGCAATGCGTACACGCTCTCTCCGCTCGGATGCAACGCCATTCGGAAGCGACTTTTTGAAATGGTGACCGGCGATCCGAGTCGGAAGCAGTCAGCGCTCGCTTTACTCGGTCAGATTGAAATGTGGCGCCTTGAGCACGGGCACCCCGCAGACGAGCCGCGTCATCCAGTTATCGAATCGGAAGTCTCCTGGCCACCTATCCTCTCCGAGAAGTAACGCTATCAAATCTCACGATTCGTGGTGCTCCGCAATGGTGGGCTTTTTCTGGTTGACTCGGATACGCAGTCATTTGATCTTGTGTCCACTAGCTTCATCAAGATTTGCCAGTGCCTCGGGTGCGGCACACGCCTTCCGCGCCTGATGTGAGATGCGTACACAGACGAGACCTGGAGCGCCGTTTGGATCGAGCTCACCGTTATCCCGATTAGCTTCGGTTGAACCTGATTCTTGTAGACTTCTTTGCTAATGGCGGGTTGTCCTGATCTAATCCACTCCTGCCTAGCTGAATCTTGTCGACGCTTGGTCGCAATTCGTGAGCGCTGCGCTTTCGGGCTGTTAGCGAGCATTCGGCCTGCTTTCGCGCCTTCTATGAGGTCCCTTGTCCACAGCGTACTAGCGCACTCTCTGCACCGGTCGTGGCCCCGTGTGACCTGAGTTCCACACTCAATGCAGACCCGGTCGGAGCGTGTGACACGTTTGGTCCCAGCGGAATATGTGCTCCCCTTGGCCTCGCGCTTCCTCTGTTGCGTCAGTCTAGTCGGCGGCTCCTGAAATGAAGATCGCTTTCTGGTCGTGGTCCACAACTCGCGAGCGATATACTCGGCCCACGGTGCTACAAACTTGCGCCACGTCGAAGCCGTCTCAGAGAGCTTCGCCGCGAACGGTCCCATCAACCTGCAGTTTCCTTCGCGCGTTTCAAAGAACCAAGATCGGGCAAACAGTTCCCGCTGCAGCCAATTGAGCAACCACGCGTCCACTTTGGGGCGAACGACTTCCATCAGGTCGCATGCAAGGCTGTCTCGGGCCGCTAGGTCGTTATGAAGCATGCCTATCGATGGGTCCAAGCCCACCGCTGCCAAGGCCAGCCGACTCTCACTCTCAAGCATGGCGTAGCAATAATTCAAAATGGCATTCGGAGGATTCGTTGCTAGTCGCGGGGACCCGGTGAGCACTGAAATTCTCTGGCCGAAGACCTTCCAATGTTCAGGAAGACGCTTCAGGTCTTCGCGCGGATACACAGTGGGGATATCACTCCAAGCGTTCCAATATGCCCGCGCCGCTTGTGCCTCGATCAGGCGAATCCGGTCGAAAGTCTCAGCGGCAGATAGCTGCATTCGGAATTCGGAAATGGCATTGGCCACTTCAGGATTGCGTAAGCCGTCGGAAACCACGAGCTCTTGTCCTTCGAGCTTTGCTGCAATCAATTCGCGGGAAATCTTCAAAGCCACGCCGTTCCCGAGAGCCAGGGCCTGAGCACGTCTGAGGCGAGCATCGGAAGAGTGGAGTGGGCCAGTACCGATGTGGACTTTTCCATCACGCTCCAGCATCACGAACGCAGCATTCTGGTCTGCAAGCCAGTGCAGCGCGGCGAGGGAGACCATACCATCGCACCCCACGACCACGAGCCGCTTGAGCCTGTGGCCTACCCGTGGGAGTCTGTATCGAATTCGTTCGCTCCCGATACCGTCCTCGACGACTAGATGTCCACGCTCGACACGAACCTGAATGCCGTAGCCATAGAGCGTGATTACACCGTGCCGAGGTGCGATTGAATTGTGGGATGGTTGAAGTTGAGATACGTTTTCTGTAGCCATTGGAGCCTATACCTCCCGTGGTCAGGGCTTGTCGTCTGCTGGTAACAGGCGGCAGGCCCGTTTTTATTCTGTGATCTCAGAACATTCCTGGCGTAACCGGAAACACTATGGGCGCTTCGCATAAGGGACAGGCGTGATCAAGCGACTGGCCCTTGTAGCCGCAAGAGCACTCGATGTAATACTCCCAGCGAAGAATTTGCCCTTTCTTTTTCGCAGCGGCTCTATTTGCTGCGCAGATGTCACGGGATCGACGCGGACTTACCGTTCCCAAACCAGCTATTGAATCCGACAAAAAATTGATGCGTCCCCGCTGAGTTTTTGGGAAACCTTGTTCCTTGATGGTTTTCAGAATCAGTCCGGCATGATTAGCGAAATAGTCTCGGTATGGCGCAGCAAGCTCAAGAGCTGCCCGGACATCTCCTTCAGTGTTGGCCTGTTCCAGTGGCGGCCATAGTCTTGACCAGACCAGTTCGAACACGGTCCTCCAATTGTCAGCCCTGCCCCGGACCGCGTCAGGGTTCACCGTCCACTTCGGTCCACGGCGTTTCTCTTCTGAAGCAGAGTGGGAAAGTGCACTGCTTGTTTTCTTCGGCATATATGCGAGGAATCCTCGAATACCGAGCATAATTATACGTAATAAAGGGATAATTTAGCAACAATTGTGCGGAATTGCAGAGTTTAAATTACTCATATATATATATGTAACTAAACAGGTTATTGTTGACTTTAACGAGGATCATTCGCTAGATTTGAAATATGCGTAGTACATATTGTACTACGCATATTAGCAGATCGTCTGGCTGACCGTGCTCTCTAGCCAGCGTGGAGAGGACTGAATGAGTTCCCGAAAGTCATCGAGCAAACAGTCGAGTCCGCGAAAGAAAGCCAAGTCGTCGTCAAGATCGAGATCGAACGAGCATCGCTCCAAACGCTCGCGACTCCTCAGCGCCAGCCAAAGGAGTGAACGGATCCGCACGTTCGATGCCGCCAACCTATACCGGCAAGGCAAGGCTAAGACGGTTTCCGAAGCAGCTCGCATGGCCGACACCAGTCTCAAGGCCATGTGGCGATTGATACCTGATGCCATTGAGAAAGATCCACGCACCGGTCGCCTCCGCATTAAGGCTACCGACCCTTACTCAGAGAAGGTTGAAATTCTGACGGACGCGGGTGTCCTTGTGGTCACAGCTCGTGGTTCCCGGCAGCGTCAATTCGCTGGCCAACACAGAGCCACGTACATGGACGTCGTCAGGGCCAAAAAGCCAGCCTCTGCTCTCGAGCAATTCCGAGGCAAGAAAGTTGGCGGACACGAACTGCTAAGCGATTACGAGCGGCTCAGAACGCTCGCACAGGCCGGGGTGCTCGGTCAGCTTGACACGCTCTACGTCAGTGCAGGTGGCGGTCGGTGAGCAATCCGGACCCAATCAAGAGGGCGTGGCGGATCGAGTCACGCCGAAAGGAGGTGGGCTACGCCACCCGATGCTTCTATTGCTCCGAGACCGATATCTTCTGCTTTGAAATGGAGCATCCGGTTACCAAGGAGCTGGACCCACATTTCAAGCGAGCAGTATGCCGCAACTGCCATCGAAAGCTGGAATTCCAAAGAGACATAAAGGGGCTCACTCACAATGGAAAACACAATGTAAAAGAGTCTGGATCGGAGGAGCTGAAGAGATACCTGCTATTTAATGCCGAGGACCTAGATTCGATAGCTGAACTGCTGGAACGGTCTCCTGACTTCCCGATTGGCCTCATTATCGCCGACTGCAAAGCGAGAGCGGCCTCTCTTCGCCGGACCACCAAGGTGGTGGCATTGACTCCAGTCGTGGGCTCCCCGACAATTCCCAAGAAGAATCCCAGTGCTGTTCCGCAGTCGGGTCCAAGCGCCGATGCCGGAAACCCCTCCTCGAAAACACGCCCCAACGCAAAACGATCCTGAGCCCATTCCTATTTCTTTACGCGTTCACACGCGGGTAAAAAACGAGCAACCCCGTGGCGAGTACGAGGGCAAGCTGCATGACACATGGGCCCACTTCACTCTGGTATTGGATTGTGAACCACGACCGATATTCGGCAGGATCTGAACTTTTTGTGGTGGAGATTTTGCGAGCTTAAGAACGATGTATATGTCTGCCAACAGGAAGGTGTCGTTTATGCCGACGAGTTGGACGAGGCATCTGTCGAGCTGATCAGATCGTTCGCTAAGCGCAACCCAGCAACAAAAATAGAAAAGGGGTGCCCTCGAGATATCCGCTTTGAGGCGCGGAGAGAATTTATAAATGGCGAGTTTTGGGAAGCACTTCGGCTAGGCGCGTGCATCGTCTGTTTCAACTCACCCTTCGACCTGAGTCGACTAGCGCTAGAGTACCGCGAGGCAAAGATTAAAGACTCGGGCTGGTCAATGGTTCTATGGCGGCGCCACGGTGGGCCCGACCCCTTCAGGCCGAAACTCCGGATCAAACCAAAGGATTCCCGGTCAGCATTCATCAACCTCGCTGGCGGCGAGCCTGGCAGTCGAGTCGTCTACCGTGGCCGCTTTCTCGATCTTTCCGTCTTCTGCTGGGCTCTGCGAAACAAACATTTCACCTTGGAGCAGGCGCTCAGATCGTTCGGCCTAAAAGGGAAAATGCGCCACGAGCCCACAGGACGCGTGACTGAAAAGGAGTTGAGATACGGGCGTCGGGACGTGGAGCGCAGTGTTGCGCTCTTGAACGCGATGAAAAAGGAATACGACGGCTTTGCGCTTGACCTTGAACCCGAAAAGGCGATGAGTGCTGCGAGCATCACGAAAGCCTTTCTCGACAAGATGAATATTAGGGAGCCGTCGAGGAAATTCGACCTGCCCGACACCATTTTGGGAAATTGCATGCAAGCGTATTACGGGGGCAGAAGTGAGGTTCGCATTCGCCACCACGAGGTTCCAGTCGTTGTGTGCGACACGACTTCCGAATACCCCTCAGTGGCAGGTCTGCTCAATCTCTGGCCGCTGCTGATCGCCGCTGACGTGGAGGTTGAGGAATATTCGCAGGAGGCGAGAACCATCGTGGATCGTGCACATTTGCAAAATGTGCTGAATCCAGCAGAATGGGAGAAATTTGCATTTTTCGCCCAAATAAAACCTTCCGGCGATGTTCTTCCAGTCCGTGCAATTTACAACGAAGATGGTTCCACGAACATCGGGTTAAATCCGCTCACCTCGGAAGACCCAATCTGGTATGCCGGACCTGATTTGATTGCCTCTCGTCTGCTCTCAACTCAACCACGCCACAAAGCCCAGATTATTAAAGCCTTCCGCGTTGTTGCACGCGGCGTTCAGCCAAAGTTGAAATCAGCGACAATTGGCACGCGCCAAATTAATCCCGAAACCGATGATTTCTTCCGCGCAGTGATCGAAGAGCGAAAGAAACTACCAAAGTCGCACCCGCACTATTTGCTTTTGAAAATAATTGCAAATGCGCTTTACGGAATTTTTGCGGAATTAAATAAGCACGAGTACGGGAAAAATCGCAAAAAAGACCTAGAAATATTTTCCGGGGATTTCACAAAAACAGAAAAAACCGGAACTGTGGAACGTCCCGGTCGATTTCAATTCCCTCCCGCAGCCGCGCTGATTACCGCTGGCGGAAGGCTCATGTTGGCAGTTTTGGAAAAGCTCGTTAACGAGAAACAAGGAAGTTATCTGCTCACAGATACCGATTCAATGTTATTTGTAGCCTCTGAGTACGGAAATCTGCTTCCTTGTCCTGGCGGGAAACACAAATTGCGGGACGGGGCTCCTGCGATAAAACGCTACGTTGTTTACAAACGTAAAAGGGAAGATTTGGAAATCATCAAACTCTAGCGAACACGGACTTGGAATTGTTTTTGTTCCCGATAAACGCCCTCGATACAAATCTCTCGATTGCAAAGATCAGGAAACGGACTACGCGAGATGGATTGTTGAGGCATGGGAACTCCTTATTGCGTCGACCCGTCGTAGCCATGATTCCATTTCAATACATCGGGAAGGAAGTAGAACGTAAGGCGCAAGAGGGGGAAGATGTTGCTGTCCTCGAAGGTAGAGGACCAATTCGCTATGGTTATGGACGAAAGGCGAAGACTCGATCTGCCGAGCCCACGCTTATCGCAAGGGCGAGACGATTCGGCCTTCGGAAACTGATGCGAGAGTCCAAGGCCTCCCAACACTCCATCGAAAGATTTCTGGACGGAGGGCGAGTACACCCCAGCACCAGAGAGAAATTGAAGGCTGCGGTCGAGCGCCTGGACCGAGCGAACTAAAGCCAACGGCACATGAGCAATGTGAAGATTTGCGTTTGACTGACACAGCTTCCTCAGTGTGGTAGATTGGCAGCTCACAGGGGAGGCTACATGAAACAACTCAATATTGCTCTCTTGTTCACACTCGCAAGCTTATCCGCAAGAGCGGCAGACACCACGAAATCATCTGTATTCATTAAGTCGGCATGCGAGGGCAAAATATCCTCAACGTTTATTACTTCTCTTAAAGCTGAAGTCGAGGCGTCCCAGAAATATCACGTTGTCCCAAATTTAACCGATGAGGGCCGTATGGGCGAAGTGCTCACGATACAAGTAGCATGCTCGGAGAGGGGAGACATGGTTGCGATTGCAACGACTTTTGGCAAGGGGAAGTGTTTTCCTGGGGCATATTGCCAAGCAGGTGTTGACGGTAGCTCTTTGAAATCCGCCTTGTGCGATTCGAGCACCAGCGTTGAATGTGGGCGGACCCTTTTCAAAACATTTGACGATTACGTGAGCCACATAACTCGTCCGGGTGCGTCGCAGCCCCAGTCACATTGAACTCCATGTCACGCTTTCGTGTTTTTTGGATTGGTCTCAGCCTCCTTATCGGTATTTCCGCTGCGGGCGCACAAATTCCCATTAACTCGGGCGATCACACCTTCCCAAAGGAAGGCGTTGTTATTGAACGCCTAGAGACAAAGATTGCTTTCCATTCGGACGGTACCTACGTAAGAACGCAGAACTCACGAGTTCGAATTCAATCTGATGCTGGCGTGCAGGAGTACGGAATTCTGAAGCCGCCATATCAGTCCTCCATCGAGAGTATCGAGGTAATCGATGTTCGGGTAACAAAGCCAGACGGGACGGTAATCGTGACCCCGCTGGATCAAATTCAGGATGCTCCATTCACCGTAAACGGGAGGGCATTTGAATACAGTGATTTGCGTCAAAAGCACGTAGCAATTAAGGGGCTCGACGTTGGTGACACGCTCACAACTTCAATACGGTGGCGAGTAGACAAGCCTCTTGCACCGGGACAGTTCTGGTACAGCCACTGGTTCTTGAAAACCGCAGTCGTCCTGGACGAAGAACTCGAAATTAGTTCTCCTAAAGAACGAGAGGTGAAGCTAAAGAGTGAAGGGGTTCAGCCGACTACACGTCAAGAAAACAACCTAAAAATTTACGCTTGGAAAACTTCAAACTCAGACAGCCAGAAACTTCAGAAACAAAGCGAGGCTCTGGGGTACGAAGCTATTGTTGGATTACTTCCAGCTCCAGACGTTCTCATCAGCACTTTTCAAAGCTGGGACGAAGTGGGGCATTGGTATGGGAACTTGCAGGACGAAAAAATACAGATAACTCCCGAAATAAAGGCCAAAGCGGCAGAATTGACAACAGGCTTGGTGGACGAGGACGCAAAACTGCGCGCGATTTACAACTATGTGAGCCTGAGATATCACTACGTTTCGCTCGCGCTCGGGAGCTGGAGGTATCAGCCTCACGCTGCCAATGAAGTTCTGGCAAACCAATATGGCGATTGCAAAGATAAGCACACGCTCCTTGCCACGCTGCTAAAGGCTGTCGGAATTCAAGCTTATCCAGCTCTCATTAGCAGCCATACAAGAATAGCTGAAGAGGTACCGTCTCCAGGGCAATTCGATCACGTCATAACGGTGGTTGGCAGAGGAAATAGCTGGGTATGGATGGACACGACACCCGAAGTGACGCCGCTCGGATATCTGGCGAACACGCTTCGCGGGAAGCCTGCTCTTGTGATTGCGCCAAATAAAGTGGGTTTTCAGAATACGCCTTCCTCTTCTTCATTCGCAGATCGCTACCTTGCTCGAACTATGGCCAAGATTACAGAAGACGGCGTGCTACAGGCACATGTCGAAGCTCAGTTTCGCGGCGACGATAATGAGCTAACTTACAGGTATCTTTTCCGCAGATTGCCCGAGGCGCAATGGATAGACTTTGCTCAGAAGAGTTTCTACGGAGCAAGAATCGGAGGAACCATTACTGGGGTCAAAGCCAGCTCGCCAGAGAAGACGGACGAGCCATTCACATTGGAATACGACTACACCATAAGGCAGTTTTCTGTACCTGATCACAAATTTGCTATTCCCATTTCGCCTGTGAATATTCCAGTTATCCAGGACCGAGACTTAGATCGAAAGACTCCCCTTTGGATCGGCACTGTGGGAGAGGAAATGCTTGAATCACGAATCGAGTTGCCTGCTGGGTGGAGCGCGGCTCAACCGAACCCCCTGAACCTGAAGGAGAGTTTTGCCGAATTTTACGGCGACACAGAGGTGAACGGAAATGTGCTCGTAACCAAACGCCGTCTGGTGATTAAGGCCAATACGATTACCCCTGATCAGCTGAAGAGCTACAAGGACTTTCAGAAAGCAGTTTCGGACAACCAAAACCTTTTCATTTTCCTGCATGCATCTGCGGGATTTCCTACGACTAGTCCTGTTTCCACGCCCGCAGCGGAGCCGAACACTGCGCATCCGCCGATTACCTTACCTGTGACTCAATCTAGCGCTGTAACGAATGGTGTCTATCGAGTCGGTGGCGGCGTCAGTGCCCCCCGCACGCTGTACTCGCCCAATCCTGAATACTCTGATGAGGCGAGGAGGGCCAAATACCAGGGGACGTGCGTTTTGTCGCTCATAATAGGATCTGATGGCATGCCTCGGGACATTCGGATAGCCCGTTCCCTTGGCATGGGCCTGGATGAGAAGGCGATGGAAGCCGTCAAGCAATGGAGATTCCAACCCGCAATGAAAGACGGCAAGCCCGTTGCTGTGGCCATCAACATCGAAGTGCGGTTCCAGCTCTAGACAAACAGCCCGCTGCCGCTTCCCCAGGGGGGTGTAGCCGTTCCCATCCATTCCAAATCTAAGCGTAAAAGAACGCGAGACTCCAAACCAAAGTAAGTGAGCTACCCGCTAGGCAAACAATCACGCGCGCACGCCCCTTGCCTAGGGTAGCCGCAACCACAGAGAAGGCGGACAGTGGCCAACCTGCGTAAACCCCCCCAATCGCGAGACGGTGCTCATTTGAGGAGCCGATGTGCGCAAGCTGTATATAGGACAGCACACCATACAGGCACATGGCTGAAATCGAAGCTGTCGCCAAACCCCACGCGATCGCATAGTTCCGCCAGTCCCGAGAAAGGCGGACGCGCCACCATCGCACCCAACCGAAAGTGAGAAGTACGCACGGAGAGAAAACGAAGATGTTCCCGACTATGCTGCCTAGTATCGCGGACCCTTTCTCAACGGCATCCGCTGCGACAAAGAGCTTCACGACGCACATTGCGAAGAACAGCCAGTAAATCCACGCGATTCGCTTGGTGCTTGCCGGAATATTCGCATTACGCTGAATCCAAAGGAAAACCCATACGATGACCGAACCCATCGTCAGTGACAGCGGAATGACGACGGAGGGCGACGTTGCCCAAAGCATGATCACGTAAAGCAGTATTTA
>Ga0126381_100009193_pt1 | contig 11096 bp, 6 predicted proteins | sample PanSoiMetPlot_28_FD_96465 | JGI IMG/M metagenome (GOLD analysis project Ga0126381, IMG submission 96465) | Tropical forest soil microbial communities from Panama - MetaG Plot_28 | ecosystem: Environmental > Terrestrial > Soil > Tropical forest > Bulk soil | place: Panama | collected 2016-02-17
AAGTCCGGACACGACGGCAAAAATGCGGCGCGGATCCTACAGAGATTTGGTTCAGCCGAGCGGGCGGCCGTGGCGGGCGATGAATTCGGGAAACGCGTCCTCCGCCTTGGCGCCGCGCACGACATGCGTCGTGAAATGCCGTTCGCTCTCGTATTGCTGCGAGGTTCTGGCTCATCTGCTGCAGCATCAACTGCTTGATGCCGATCACCGCGGCGCGGTTGTTGCCGGCGATGGCGCGGGCGAGCTCCATGGTCTTGGCGCGCAACTCGGCGCGTGGCACCAGGTGGTTCAACAGTCCGATACGGTAGGCTTCCTCGGCCTCGACCACGCGGGCGGAGAACAGCAGCTCCTTGGCGATCGGCCAGCCGACCTGGTTGGGCAGCGTCCAAGTGCTGTTGATCCGGCCATAGGCGGCGGCGAGAAAACGGAATTTCGAGTCCTCGCAACCGATGCGCATGTCGAGCGACGACGCGAGCACCCCCGCCCCGCCATAGGCGAGACCGTTCATCATGCCGATCGTCGGCTTGGCGCTCGCGCCGATCTCGTAGCTGCCGCGGGTGCGGCGCGCGTCCTGCTCGGCGTCGGTGAGCTTGCGGTCGTCCTCGCGCTGCTCATGGATGTCGCCACCAGCGGAAAACGCGCGGCCGGCGCCGGTGATGACGATGCAGCCGACGCCGTCGTCATCGTCCAGCGCCTTCACCGCGTCGCGCAGCTCGGCCGACAGCTTGCGGTTCATCGCGTTCAATTTGTCGGGCCGGTTGAGCGTGATGATACCGACGCCGTCTTCCCGTTCGACGAGGATGTGTTCGTACTCCATCAGCGCTTCTCCTTGCTGCCGTGGGTGTAACCTGCGATCACGCGCTGGAGCCTCGCATCGCCCGCCACACCCGCGCCGGCGTCGCCGGCCCGTCGAAATGGGTCGATTTCCCCGGGGCGCCGAGCGCCGCCAGCGCGTCCCGGATCGCGTTGTGGATCGCCGGAAACGCAGCGATCGCCCCGGCCTCGCCACAGCCTTTGACGCCGAGCGGGTTGGTCGTGCAGCGCGTCGCGTTAAAGCCCAGGCCGAACGCCGGCAGATCGTCGGCGCGCGGCAGCGCATAGTCCATGAACGACGCCGCCAGCGCCTGTGCCGATTGCGGGTCGTAGACCGCGGTTTCCAGCAGCGCCTGCCCCGCGCCCATGGCGATCGCGCCGTGCGCCTGGCCGGTGGCGACCATCGGGTTGACGATGACCCCGTAATCGTCGACCGCGGTGTAGCGGTCGAGCGTGACCTCGCCGGTTTCCGGATCGATCTCGACCTCGACGACATGCGTCCCGTTGGGGAAGGTCATCCACTCGCGCGTCCAGAAATGATAGGTGTCGAGCGGCTCGCACAGCTCGCGCGCCTGCCGCGCGACATCCGGCAGCGACACCCGCCGGTCGGTGCCGGCGACGACAAAATCGCCGTCGGCGAAGCGTATGTCGGGCTCGGCGGCTTCGAGCATCTCGGCGGCGATGCGCGCACCCTTGAGGATGATCTCGTCGGCGGCGCGGAAGATCGCGGTGCCCCCCATATAGGTCGCGCGCGAGCTGCCGTGGCCGCCGCCATGCGCGATCAGGTCGGTGTCGCCCTGGCGCAGCGTGATCAGCTCGTTCGGCACGCCCAGCCGATCGGAGAGGATCTGCGGGAAGGTCGTCTCGTGGCCCTGGCCGATGTGCTGCGTGCCGGTGATCAGCGACACCGTCCCGTCGGCCTCGAAACGGATATCGACATTCTCCGACGGATTACCGCCGGTCCCCTTGATGTGATAGGCGACACCGAGCCCGCGCAGCCGGCCCCGCGCGGCGCTCGCCTGGCGGCGCGCGGCAAACCCGGCGGCGTCCGCCGCGGTCAACGCGCGCTCGAAGGTCTCCGGAAAGGCGCCGCTGTCGACCCGGTTGCCGACCGCGTTGGTCACCGGCATCGCCACCGCCCGGACCAGGTTTCTGCGGCGCAGCTCGAGGCGGTCGAAGCCGTATTGCCGCGCCGCTTCGTCGATCAGTCGCTCGATGATGTTGTTGGCTTCGGCATAGCCGGGGCCGCGCAACACGCCGATCGGCGCGGTATTGGTGAAGACCGCCCGGACATGCAGATCGATCGCCGGGATCGCGTACACCGTACCCGGCAGAAAGGCGTACTGGAAGGTCTGCACGCTCGCTGAACTACCGGCGAGATAGGCGCCGAGATTGGCCTCGCTCTCGACCCGGAGCGCCAGAAATTTGCCCGCCGCGTCGAGCGCCAGCGCCGCCGCGGCGCGCTGGTCGCGTCCGGCATGGTCGGCGAGGAAGACCTCGCCCCGCGTCGCGATCCATTTGACCGGGCGGCCGACCCGCCTTGCCGCCCACAGCAGCAGCGGGTGCTCGGGGTAGACAAAATTCTTCGCGCCAAAACCGCCGCCGACATCGGGCGCGATAAACCGCACCGCCTCGCGCGGCACGCCGAGCGCCTGAGCGGTGAAGTCGCGCGTCACGTGAATGCTCTGCGCCGAGACGTAGGCGGTGTAGCGGCCGGTCGCGGGGTCGTAGGTGCCGACGATGCCGCGCGGCTCCATCGGGTTGGTGACCACGCGATGGTTGTCGAGCGCGACCCACGCGACATGCGCCGCGGCGGCGAACGCCGCATCGACCGCCGCCGGGTCGCCGTGGCGCCAATCGAGGCAGAGGTTCCCCGGCGCCTTGTCGGTAACGAGCGGCGCCGCGGCGGCACGCGCCGCGGCGGCAGTGGCGACCGCCGGCAGCGGCGTGACATCGGCCACGACCAGCTCGGCCGCATCGAGCGCCTGGTCGCGGGTCTCGGCGACGACCAACGCCATCGCCTCACCGACATGGCGAACCTTGTCTGCCGCGAGCAGCGGCTGCGGCTCGAAGCGGAACGGCTCGCCGGTGACCGTGTTGGTCTCGGCTCCGGGTCGCAGCGCGCCAAGCCCGTCGACCATCGCATCGGACGCCGTCAGCACCGCCAGCACCCCCGGCGCGCGGCGGGCCGCGGCCACATCGATGGCGTCGATCCGCGCATGCGCGTGGGGCGAGCGCAACACGACGGCGTGCGCCAGCCGGTCGAAGCGGAGGTCGTCGAGATAGCGCCCCCGCCCCGTCAGGAAACGCGGATCCTCCCGGCGCTTTGGCGCGTCGCCGATGACCGACAGGCCTTCCGGCATTTTCTCCCCTCGCCAACGATCGACGGCGATATTAAGCACCATGAGTGAACTGCGTCACTCGCTTCGCCCGGCACGCGAATGGCACTATGCTTGCCGCGCAGATTGGGGAGTCGTGCGGGACCGCCGATGTCACTGCATTTTCTGTTGCGGCGAAGCCTCATCTACCTGCTGCCGCTGGTCGCGCTGGGCATAGCGTTGACCGCGCGGCTCGCCGCGCCCGATCTGCTCGACCGGCTGATGCTGATCTCGTTCGACCTGTATCAGCGGATGGTCCCGCGCGACCCCGGCGACAGCCCGATCCGCATCGTCGACATCGACGAGAACAGCCTCAAGATCTACGGCCAGTGGCCGTGGCCGCGCAGCCTCGACGCGCAGATGATCGACAAGCTGCGCGACGCCGGCGCGGCGATCATCGCGTTCGACATCGTCTTCGCCGAACCCGACCGCACGTCGCCCAAGCTGCTGCTGGCGCAGTTGCTGCGCGAGGGCGCGGTTGATGCCGACACCACCCAGCTCCTCGGCAAGCTGCCCGATCCCGACGAGACGCTGGCGACGGCAATGAAGTCGCTGCCGACGGTCGCGGGCTTTATCCTGGTCGATCGCGCCGATAGTCAGCCGCCGATCCAAAAGGCCGGCTATGCCTTTGCCGGCGACGACCCGCTGCATTTCGTCGAGCGCTTCCCGGCGGCGATCAGCAACCTGCCGCCCTTCCAGAACGCGGCGCTCGGCAACGGCTTCCTCAACGAGCATGTCGATTGGGACCAGATCGTCCGCCGGGTGCCGCTGATCATGCGGCTCGGCGACAAGCCGGTGTTCTCGCTCGTCGCCGAAATCCTGCGCTGCGCCACCGGCGCCCGCACCTACGTCGCGCGCGCCGCCGGAGCCAACGGCGAGAAGAGCTTTGGCGAGAATACCGGGTTGACGACGATGCGGATCGGGCCGCTGACGATCCCCACCGACGCGGCCGGTCGGGTCTGGGTCTACTACGCCAAACCAAACCCGGAGCGGCGTATCTCGGCGGCGAAGATACTCGCCGGCGATTTCGATCCGGCGCTGATCAAGGATCATATCGTGTTGATCGGCACCTCGGCCGCCGGCGTCGTCAACGACGTGAAAGCGACGCCGATTGCCGAAGCGATGCCGGGGGTCGAAATCCACGCGCAACTGCTCGAGCAGATCCTCCAAGGGGTGTTCCTGACCCGGCCGGATTGGGGCAAGGGCGCCGAAATCCTCTTTGCGCTGGTGGCCAGCATCTTCCTTATCGTCGTGCTGCCGCGGATCGGCGCGCTGCCAAGCGCGCTCTTCGGGGTCGCCGGGATCGTCGTCGCGCTCGCCGTGTCGTGGTTCGCTTTTCGCGAAGCTCACCTGCTGATCGACCCGATCTACCCGATCACCGTGCTGGTCATGGTGTATTTCACCTCATCGATCCTCGGCTATCTGCGCACCGAGGTGCGCCAGCACGAAATCCGCAGCGCCTTCTCGCGTTACATGTCGCCGCACTACGTCGCCGAACTGGCGCGCAACCCCGAGAAGCTCCAGCTCGGCGGCGAATACAAAAAGCTGACCGTGATGTTCTGCGACATTCGCGGCTTTACCGCGATGTCGGAAGGGCTCGACGCGCGCGAGCTGACCCATTTGATGAACAGCTTCACCTCGCCGATGAGCGACATCATCACCGAGGCGCACGGCACGATCGACAAATATATCGGCGACTGCATCATGGCGTTCTGGAACGCGCCGCTGGACGATGCCGACCACGCCAAGAACGCGGTACGCGCCGCCCAGCTGATCCGCCGAAAGCTGGTCGACCTCAACCGCGCGCTGGTCGCCGAAGCGGCCGCCTCGGGACGTCCCTATCACGAGCTGCGGGTTGGCATCGGCATCAACACCGGGGAGTGCGTCGTCGGCAATTTCGGTTCGGAGCACCGCTTCAACTATTCGCTGCTGGGCGACCCGGTGAACCTCGCATCGCGGCTCGAAGGATTGTGCAAGCTCTACATGGTCGATCTGGTCATCGGCGAGGAAACCGCAAAAATGCTCGCCGACCCCGCGGATCTGATCGAGCTCGACCTCGTCGCGGTCAAGGGCAAATCGCAGGCGGTCAAGGTCTTCACGCTGGCGCCGGAGGACGACGACGAAGCGGCCTATAAGAGCCAGCACGAGCAACTGCTGGCGGCGTATCGCCGGCAGGATTGGGCCTCCGCCCTGGCAGCGCTCGGCGAGGCGCCGCTCGCGGCGGTGCGCTACCTGGCGCCGCTCTACACGCTCTACCGGCACCGCATCGCGCATTTCCAGATCGAGGCGCCACCGATCGATTGGGACGGCGTCTACACCGCAGAAGACAAGTAGACGGAATTACGTCCGGCCGGGGGCAAGCACCGGAGCCGGCTACTGTGGTGGCGGGGAGTGGGTGCCGCGCGACCCGTGCGTGCCGCGCGACCCGTTGATGCCGAGCGGCGGGATCGGCGGCGTCGCGTCACCGGCGATCTCGGCCTGGATCTTTGGATCGACGTTCGGCGACAGCATCAGGTTGCCGCCGAGCTGCGGCATCTCCGCCCCCGACGCCCTGACCCCGACCTGCGTGCCGGTCTTCGCCGGAGCGCCCGAGGCGGCCAGCAGCAGCGCGTCCATCTCGGTAACGATCGGCGGCGGCGGCGGGGTCGGCACGGGCGGCGTCGGCGGCTGCCCGTAGCGCACCAACGTCGAATAGCCGGCGTTCACGGTGACGGTCACGCCGCGGCCGGTCACCAGCGCCGTTCCGCTCCCGACCGAGACAGTGGTCGCCTTGGCCGCGGAGACGGTGATCGTCAGCACCGTACCGCGAACCCCGATTTGGGCGGAGGCCGTGGTCAGCGAATAGCTGGGCTTGGGCAGCAGACCCGACGAGAACCGCGCCACCCCCTTGGCAATCGATACCGCGACGGCGGACTTGCTCGGGTCCGGGTCGAAGACGAAGCGGTCGAGCACGACCGAGGAGCTCGGCCCCACCGACAGTTCCGTCTTGTCCTGGAAGACCACGCGCGAGGCACTGTCGGCGCCGGTGTCGATCGTCTCGTTCTGGAACACGTCGATGCCGGCGCGCAGCGGCGCGGTCTCACGCGTGGTCGCGAGCGTGCCGGTGACGTCGTTGACGACGATCGAGGTCGCGCCGATCTGCGTTTCCGCGGCGCCCGCCGCGCCGGACAGCAGCAGGCCAATCACCCCTGCGGCGGCGAGGATCGGCAAATTGGCGCGATGAGCCATCGCTCGCCTCCGCTCAGAACCGAACCGTCGCGATCAGCGACACGATGTGATCCTCGAAGCGTTGGGCAAAGTCATTCGAGAAATTGCGGTCGTAGCGATAATCGAGATCGAGTTGCACCGAGTCGGCGATAAACCCGACGAGCCGCAGACCGGCGAGCGGGATCACCCGCACGTCTTGGCGATCGTTGGTCGGCACCGGATCATGGCTGTTGTAGTACTGCGCATCCGCGAACACGCCGAGCTTGCCGACGAGTCGCCGGGAGCCGAGCACCCCCTCGGCCAGCGGCGTCAGCGCCAGAACGTCGACATTGGCTTCGTTGTAATGCGCCGGCTGCAGCGGCTGCGGCGTGAGCGGAGGGACATCGGCGCCGTTGTAGGTGAAGCCGGGGGTGACCACGAGTTGAGTGTGGATCGGCAGCACCTCCTCAAAGACCAGGGGCGCGGTCAAGCGCAGCATCACGCCGCTGCGAAACGACTCGGACTGGCGGAAATGGTTGTAGCCGACCAGCAGGTTGACCGATTGCAGAGCCTCCTGGGCGGGCGGAAACCAGTTGAAGATCACGTTGCCCGCATCGAACTCGAATTGCCGCTCGCGGCCGCCGTTCGCCGGTCGCGGCGATACCCCCTGCAGGACATATTCGCCGCCGAGGGCAACGCGCAGCTTGCCCGCGCTGCCGAGGTCGAGGATCGGCCCGCTGTCGAGCGTGACATAGCTGATATCGCCCGGCGAATACCGGTTATGAATGTTGGAGTAGATGTCGAAATTGCTCTGCAGCGTCACATCGCCGAGCCGCCGCGTATCGTTGATGGTGAACTCGCCAAATCCCACGACATCATCGAAGCTGCGGAAATTGGGCGGGCGGCGCGGCGAGTTTGATTCGTAAGCGCCGCCGAAGCGCAGCGTATAATCGGTTTCCGCGGCGCCGGCGGATGGCGGCGCGCCGGCCGCTTGCGGCGGTCCACCCGGCGCGGCGAGCGCGGCCTTGGCGATCGCGTTATTCGGATCGAGGCTGAGAACCTTCAGATAGATTTGCCGCGCCGCATCGGTCTGGCCGGCGGCCTGCAGACTTGCCGCGTAGGTAAGGTTTGATGTGATCCCGTTCGGGTCCTGCAGCAACGTCTCGAATTGCGACAGGCCGTCATCCGCCGCGCCGGTTGCGCCCGCCGCCGATTGGACCAAACCGGGCAGCGCGCCGCAAAGCGACGCCGCTGCGATGTAGGCGCGAAGCCGCAGCCTCACGATGTACGTCCCCGGTCTGTCCCGGGCGGCATGCCGCCCAACCCCCGGTCAAAGGTCTCATTCCGCGAGTCGCGTGGCAAGCACCTTGCAAAGCCACCCCGTCTCAACGTCCGTGATCACCGCCGGTCGAGGGCCGTCTCCAGCCTCACCGTCGACCGTTATAGATACGGGCGCCGCGCAACCTCGCTGCTACCGCGACGGGATACGCGGCTGGGCGAGCGTGCTGCTGTCGAGAACCGTCTGGAACTGCTGCTCGATCTGGGATGTCAGGCTGCGCGATTCGGCCTCGTTGGTAACGACGCGCGGGGTCATCAGCATGATCAGCTCGGTGCGGCCGGCGCCGTTGGTGTGCGAGCCGAACAGCGCGCCGAGACCGGGAATCTCGTTGAGCACCGGTATACCCTGCGACCCACGGCTGTCGGTCTGCTGGATCAACCCGCCGAGGAGAATCGTCTCGCCGGTCTTGACGCTGATCGTGCTGGTCAGCCGGCGCTGCTGGAAGGTCGGCGAATCGATCTGCGAGGTCGAGGTCGTGACCACATTGCTGACCGACTGGTTGACGTCCATCGTCACGTAACCACCCGAATTGACCCGCGGCGTCACCTCGAGCACCACGCCCGTCTCCTTGTAAGTGACGTTGTTGAGCACGAGTGGGTTGCTGGTGACCGTGCTCGCCGCCGACTGGGTGATGATCGGCACCACGTCGCCGACCTGCAGCCGCGCGGTCTGGTTGCTCAGCACCAGCAGGCGCGGGGTCGATATGACCTTGGTCTGAGTGACCTTGGACAGCAGATCGAGGATCGCCCGCGGGGCGAAGTTGCCGGCGACCCAACTGAGGTTGAAGCCGGGCACGACCGGGGCGATGGCCGCGACATTGCTGGTGGTCAGCAGGGTGTTGGTCTTGCCCGAGTTGATAAAGTATTCGACGCCGTAGTTGAGATTGTCGTTGAGCACGACCTCGGCGACCGTCACCTCGATCAGCACCTGCAACGGCGGCACGTCGATGCCGGCGAGAACCTGGCGGATCAGCTCGTAATCCTTGGCGTTGGCGGAAATCAGCAAGGCGTTGTGGGCCTCGTCGGCCTCGATTCGCACGCCGGTGTCGGGCGGCGCGCTTGCCGCGGGGTCGATCGCGGCGCTGGGGACGGGGGGCGCCGGCGCCGGCGGCGCCGGAGCACCAGGCCCAGCCGGAGCCGCGAAGGCGGCCGACGCGTCGGGGAGCACCGGCAGCGGCAGCGGTTTCGCCGGCCCCTCGAAGCCGGGCGCCGTCGGGGCCAGCCCGGTATCGGCGTTGGGCACCGACGGCGGCTTGAACTGAATGTTGAGCCCGGTCAGCAGGCCTTGCAGCTTCTCGCCGATCTGCACCGCCTTGGCGTATTGCAGGTTGTAGACGTAGACCCGCCGCTGGGTCAGGTCCTGGACGCGGTCGAGCCGCGCGACCCAGGCGCGCGCCTCGTCGAGATAGCGGCCCGAGCGGGTGATCACCATGACGGCGTTGAGCCGGGCCACCGCCATAAAGCGGATCGCGTCCGCATCGGCCTCTTTTCGCGTCGCCGCGAAAATGTTGCGCAGCTCCTCGACGACCTGCCCGGGCTGGGCGTTGCGCAACGGCAGGATGGCGATCGACGTGCCCGACAGCTGATCGATGTCGAACACCCTGACGGTGTCCCCGGCGAGCTGCAGGTCGCTCGGCGTCCCCTGGACCAGCACCAGGTGGCGCCGCTCGTCGATGGCGATGGATCGGCCCGCCGGCAGCACCTTTTCAAGCACCTTCTGCATGTCGGCGGCGCCGATATAGCGCAGCGGGAAGGACTCGCTGCGCTGGCCGGCGACCTGACCCGGCAGGCCGACGGAAAATGGCGCAGCGGCATCGCTCTTGCCGTCCTTGCGCAGCGGCATGACGCGGATGATGCCGTCCGACTGCACCATCGTCGCGCCGCGGCTGTTGAGCACCGACTCGAGCGTCGACAGCAGCTCGCCGCGCGAGATCGGCCGGCTGACATTGAAGGTGACCGGCCCCGTGACCTCGGGATCGATGACGTAATTCAGCTTGAGGGTCTCGCCAAGCACCGCGTTGATCACGTCGCGAATGTCGGCGCCGGCGAAATTGAGCGTCACGTCGGCCGGCTCACCGCCGCCGCCCTCTGGCGTTGCGGATGTGGTCCCGCGGTTCGGCTGATCGGCGCCGCGTACGATGATCGGCTGGATCGAGCTTCCCGCCAGCCGATTTGTCGGCATCGTCGCGACGGCATGGCCGGGCGGAGGCGTCGACGGCAACAGCGACACGCTGCCGCCGACCGGCGCCCCGGGATTCGCGGCCGGGGTGTTCAAGCCCGACTGGGCGTCGCACGCAGCGACGGCAAAAGCCAGCAGAATCGCCAGCCAGCACCTTCTCGGCGCGAACCTGCGCAGGCGCTGCTCGTTGCCGCACGGCCACCGACGCCGGCGCACGGCGAAAAAACTACGCTGCGACGTTGAATTCCCCCGGGGGTTAGGTGGACTTGTAGTAGGTCTCCCCGGTAGAATCATCCACGGTCGCGGGGGGAGTCAACGGGCGCTGGGCGAAACCATGAAACGAGCCGGTGAGGTTCTCGTAGCACTTGGGTTTATCGCTGCCGTCGGTGCCGCATCGGCGGCCGAACCGGCGCCGGTTTCGGTCGCCCAGCTTGCCGGCAACACGCTCAGCGCGGTCGCCTTCGTCGCGCGCGGCCCCGGCATGCCGGGCGGCAACGGCCCAACCGGAGGGGAGCTCGCGCGAATCATGATCCAGGCCTATCTCGCCCCCGACGGCCGGGCGCTGGTGCGCGCCTGGGACGTCAATCGAGCCGCCTACACCACGCCCGCCGAGCGGCGCTGGAGCCTCAGCGGCTCGACCTTCTGCGTCGATGTGCCGCTCGCCGGGGCGCACCCGATCTGCGCCGACATTCACATCTGGGGACCGCGAATCGGCGGGGTCGGCGCCAACCCCTACGCGATGCTCGACGGCGACCTGAAACCCGGCAACGCGCTCGGAGGCGGCCGATGATGCGCTTCCTCTTGGCCGCGCTTGGGTTGATCGCTGCCGCCGCGCCGCCGGCATTGGCGCAGTCGTCGCCGCCGATCGGTATCCATCTTGGCGTCGCGACCTGCGCCGGCAGCAACTGCCACGGCTCGACCGAGCGGCCGCGCGGCTCCTATGTCGCGGGCAACGAATACCTGATCTGGTCAAAGCAGGATAAGCACCGCATCGCCTATAACGTTCTGCTCGAAGATCGGGCGATCAAAATGGCGCGCGCCCTCGGCCTGCCCGACGCCGCGCACCAGAAGGTGTGCCTCGACTGCCACGCCGACAACGTCCCGCAGAATTTGCGCGGCGCGCAGTTTCAGCTGTCGGACGGGGTCGCCTGCGAAGCGTGTCACGGCGGCGCCTCGGGGTGGCTCGGCATCCACATCTCCGG
>Ga0126381_100009194_pt1 | contig 11095 bp, 8 predicted proteins | sample PanSoiMetPlot_28_FD_96465 | JGI IMG/M metagenome (GOLD analysis project Ga0126381, IMG submission 96465) | Tropical forest soil microbial communities from Panama - MetaG Plot_28 | ecosystem: Environmental > Terrestrial > Soil > Tropical forest > Bulk soil | place: Panama | collected 2016-02-17
CGCCGACATTGCATAGTCCAGGCTTTGCTGGCGAGCTGCCTGTTTATGGCGCTTGGCCCGCAACTTGCGCTCGCGCAGGACCCATTGCCGGAGCCGCCGCGGCCGTTCCAGCCGCCGCCCCCGCCGCCGCCTGCGCCCGTCAAACCGTACAATCCGGTCGCGGTGAAGCCGCCGGCGGCGTTTGCCGACGCGGCCTTTCAGAGTTTTCGTAAAAATCTCGTAGACGCGATCGCGCACAAGGATCGCGCCGCGCTTGCCAAGCTGATCGTCAGCAAAGGCTTCTTCTGGGTGCGCGACAACGATCTGGCCGACGACAGCAAGTCTGGCATCGACAATCTCGCCAATGCGGTGGGCCTCGACAATCCGGCTGGCGCCGGCTGGGCTACTTTGGCCGACGCCACCGCGAACGCCAGCGCGGCCGAGCTGCCGCAGCACCCTGGCATCTTCTGCTCGCCGGGGCCGCCAAGCTTCGAGCCGCAGGCATTCGCTACGCTGCTGCAGGACACCGACACCGATCCGACCGATTGGGGCTACCCGGCCCGCGACGGCGTCATGGCGCGCATCGCGGCGCAAACGGGCCCGCAAGTGGCGGAAAAACTCGGCATGAATTTCGTGCGCGTGCTGCCCGACGGCCCGCCGGTCGAACCCGGCGCTCCGTCATCCCTGCACGTGGCGCTGCCGTCCGCCGAAACCGGCTTCGTGTCGAGTCAGGAGCTCGTCACGCTCGATCACGATCTGATCTGCTACACCAAGGAAAGCGGCAACTGGAAAATCGCCGGCTATGTCGGCGGCATGGGACCGTAGCGCCTCACTCCGTTCCCGCAATCCCCGCCTGCTGCACGATCTTGCCCCAGCGCGCGATCTCGCTTTTCACGTAAGCCTGCATGTCGGCGATCGAGGGCGTCGGCAGCGACACCAGACTGAGCTGGTCGATGCGGGCTTTCACGTCGGGTTCGTTCATCACGGCGATCAGGGCTTTGTGCAGCTTGTCGACGATGGCGGGCGGCGTCTGCGCCGGCGCCACGATCATGAACCAGCCGGCGACCGCGAAGCCCGGCACGCCGGCTTCGGCGACGGTCGGCACGTCCGGGTAGGACGGCACGCGTTCACCGGTAGAGACGCCGATCACCCGAACCTTGCCGGCCGCGATCATTCCGGCGGCGGGCGGAATATCGCAGAACATCAGCTGAATGTGGCCGCCGACCACGTCATTGAGCGCCGGCAGGCTGCCCTTGTACGGCACGTGCGTCATCTGCGTGCCGGTCATGCTCTTGAACAGCTCCATGTAGAGATGATGGGGGGCACCGACGCCGCCCGAGCCGTATGACAGTTTTCCAGGATTCGCCTTGGCGTAGGCGATCAGCTCTTTGACCGAGTGCACCGGCAGCGCCGGGTTGACCAACAGAAGAAACGGCGCCGACGCGACCATCGCCAGCGGCATGAAATCTTTTGCCGGATCGTACGGCAGTGTCTTGTGCACGGTGACGTTGATCGCCAGCGGCGTCGGCGTCGCCATCAGCAGCGTGTAGCCATCAGGCGACGCCTGCGCGACCGCGGTGGCGCCGATCACGGTGCCGGCGCCGGGCTTCATCTCGACCACGACCGCCTGGCCGAGCCGCGCGCCGAGTTTTTGACCGATGATGCGCGCCAAGATTTCGGTGCTGCCGCCAGGCGTATAGGGCACCACCAGCGTCACCGGCCGCGTCGGATAGTCTTGCGCCCGTACCGGCGGTGTTGCGACCAGCGCCAGCAACGCCGTTAACGCGGCAAGTGCTGAGCCACTTCGCATCGCGTTCCTCCCGTTTGCAAACGCAAATTTATCCGTGACTTACGGCCGCCCCGCTGTGGCCGCAGCGGCCACGGACTGCGCGGTCTGACCGAACAGAATGGCGCGCTCCTCGGCGGTGCGGATGCCGCCCTGGCCGGGATTGATCTTCGGCGTCCATTCGTACGCCTTGACCACCGCCGGCCGAACTTTGATCGCCTCGAACCAGCGCTGCAGATTGGGAAAATCGGAAAGCTTCTGGCCTTGCCGCTCCCATGGCACGATCCACGGATAAGAGGCCATGTCAGCGATCGAATAGTCGCCGGCGAGATAGTCGCGGTCGGCGAGCCGTTTGTTCATGACGCCGTAGAGCCGGTTCACCTCGTTGCGATAGCGATCGATGGCGTACGGAATCTTGTCTACGGCGTAGTTGGCAAAATGATTGTTCTGGCCGGCCATCGGGCCCAGTCCGCCCATCTGCCAGAACAGCCATTGCAGCACTTCGGCGCGGCCGCGGATGTCCTTACCGATGAATTTGCCGGTCTTATCGCCGAGATAAACCAGGATGGCGCCGGATTCGAAGACCGAGATCGGCTTGCCGCCGTCGGCAGGCGCATGATCGACAATCGCCGGAATGCGATTGTTCGGCGCGACCGTCAGAAAATCGGTCTTGAACTGTTCGCCCTTGCCGATATTGACCGGAATGATCTTGTACTTAAGCCCGGCCTCTTCGAGGAAAATCGTCACCTTGTGGCCGTTCGGCGTGGTCCAGTAATGCACGTCAATCATGACAAACCCTTTAGGTGGCCCGAACGGAGCGCAGTACAGCCCGGGACGTGAGACGCCGCATGTCGGTCCCGGGTCAACCTGCGCTGCACCGGGCTCAGTCAGTCTAGCTCATTGCCCGGGCCGTGTAGCCCCGCCTCGCGATTGGGCGGAGCGGTGAGCGCCGCAACAGTTCCCCTCGAGGCACGGCACCGGTGGATGATCGGCGCCTTTGGCTGCGAGCTCGGCATCGCTCAGACGGCGCACCGGTCCACCGTCTTGCAACATCCGACGCGTCAGTTCGCGTTGCAGCCGGCGTCGCTGGCGGATCGTCGCCGCCTGATCGATATCCAGCCCATTGCCGTTCAGGATCACGCCATAAAAATCGCGCGCCGCACGGCGCGAGACGTAGCCGAGCCGCACATCCTCACGGACATCCGCGGCCGGCCGTGCGAGCGGCGATCCAAACCCGCCGCCGCCACCCGAGCGGACCGTGAACGTGTCGCCGGCGCGCAGCGTGACCGTAGATTTGGCATTGGAAAAATCCATCTCGGCGCCGCCCCGCCGTACCCGGATCTCGTTGCCGGTCGCTTCGAGGCCGCCATCTATCCCCCACGGCAGGCAATGGGCACGCTCGATCTTGGAGTTCAGCGTGAGATCGCCGCGCGTGCGCAGCACCATTTCGGCGCCGAGTCCGCCGCGCCGGCGGCCGGCGCCGCCGGAATCGGTGATCAGTCCGTATTTTTCGACCACCAGATGGGAGAATTTGGCTTCGAGCTGCTCGCTCGGCGTGTTGTGGGTGTCACCGTCGTTGATGCACACGGTCACCGAGACGCCATCCTGATTGCGCTTCGCGCCCCAGCCGCCGCCGAGTGGCCCGATATGGGTGAAAAAGAACTCGCGCGAACGAGCCTGGAACCCGTGCACCGTGACGATGCAGAGATCGGCGTGATGGGCGGCAATGACCTGGTCGGGAATTGCCGGTGCCAACGCCTTGAACACCGTGTCGATGATCGTCTGCGGCACCGTCATCCACGAACGCATCGGCGCCGGCTTCACCGCCGAGACGATGCGGCCGGCCGGAATGACGGTCTTGAGATTGCGGAACGAGCCGTCGTTGACCGGATAATCCGTCGGCGAGGTCAGGCATTTAAAGGCGACCTGGGCGCAGCCGAGGCCGGTGGTGACACCGGAGTTGAAGAACCCGGAGACCTGGCGCGACACGTCGGTCAGGTCGATCGTCATCTCGTCGCCTTCGACGACGACCCGCACCTTGATCGGGATCGGAACGCCGACCGCGACACCGTCGTCATCCATGAACGACTGGGCTTCGTAGACTCCGTCCGGGATGGCGCGTGTGCGGGCGCGGGCGCGGACCTCGGACTGCTGCATGACGGCCCGGATGGCGTCCAGCACGGTGTCGCGCCCGTAGCGCTGGATCAAGTCGAGGAACCCGCGTTCGCCGGCGCGCAGCGCCGACAGCTGCGCCCGCAGGTCCCCCATGGCGCGGTTCGGCAAGCGCACGTTCTGCCGGATGATGTCGACGAGGTCGCGATTGACGACGCCGCGGTCCTGATACTTCACGATCGGGATCTGCAGGCCCTCGGAAAAAATATCGCGCGTGATCCCGCCAAGCTGGCCACCGATGTCGGGCCAATGCGCCATGCAGCAGGCGAAAGCCGCGATCCGGCCGCCGGCGAAGATCGGCAGCGTGAAAGTCATGTGATTGAGATGGCTGCCGGTGATGTAGGCGTCGTTGGTGAGCAGGATGTCGCCCGGATGGATGTCGCGGCCAAACCGGGCGATCTTCGCCTTCACCGTCTCGGCCATGCCGCGGATGAACATCGGCAGGCCGAGCCCAATCGAAATCGTCTCGCCCTCAGGCGTGAACAGGCCGGTGGTGAAGTCGAGCGCCTCGTAGATGATGAGGTTATAGGCGGTGCGCATGAGGTTGGTCTTCATTTCCTCAGTCACCGCGATGACACCGTTACGCACAATCTCAGTGATCACCGGATCGGCGCGATTGCGCCCGTGCCGCGTCAATCTGGTCCCTCGCTTTTCGATGGTGCCGGTCAAGGCGAAAGCTCTTCGAGGATTCGCTGCCTCGTTTCGATGCCGAAGATCAGCATCATCACGGCAGCGAAGATGGCAACAGCGGAGAGCATTAAATAGACGCCGTTAATTCCGCTGCCGGCCAATATGAAGCCGACGCATGCCGGTGCCGCCGCATTGCCGATGCGAAGAAACACGCCGCCTGTTCCACATCCGGTGGAGCGCAATCGCGTCGGGAAAAGTTCCGGAGTAAAGAGATAAATCATATTGACATTGGGCGCCGCGAAAAACACCGCGATTGAGGCGAAGATCAGCAGATTTGTCGCGGTCGCGGCGCCGATGAGGTAAAGCGTCGTGAATGCCGCCGCGCTGCCGATGAAGTTGATCAGAAACCAGGTTTTGCGGCCGAGTTTGTCAATGAGCAGCGCGACGTAGACTGTGCCAATCATTGCCGCGGCGGAACCCACCACGCCGTATCGCAATGCCGTGGCGAGATCGAGGTGAAAAACGGTTCGATACAAGCTCGGCAGCCATTGCGTCGTGCCATGCGCGATGAAACCGATGATGAACGAGGTAAACCAGGCCAGCAGCGTCCGCCCGAGGTACATTCCCTTGAACAGATCCGTGATCGCGGCCTTCTCGACCCGCGTCCTGATCGGCAGCGCCACGGGCTCGTCGAGCTTTTTCCCTTCGGCAACGATTGCCTGCTCGATCCGGCTGACGACCTGTTCGGCTTCGCTCAGGCGGCCTTGCGACACCAGCCACCGTGGCGATTCCAGCAAGGTGCGACGCAAGAAAATTGGAATGAGGACCGGTAGGGCGCCGATCATGAACAGATATTGCCAACCGAAGCTCGGCACCACCCAGGCCCCGGTCAGCGCGCAGACAAAGAGGCCGATGGCAAAGAGCATTTCATAGACGAGGACGAACCTGCCTCGTGTTGGCGCCTTGGAGAGTTCCGCAATGTAGGTCGCCGCCACGGGCACCTGACCGCCCAGACCGAGGCCCTGAAGGAAGCGAAGCGTCATCAGGGATTCGTAGTTCCAGGCAAAGGCGCAAGCCAAAGACCCCAGTGAAAAGATCGCGATCGTCAGCATGGTGACGGGCAGCCGTCCCCAGCGTTCGGCAAGACGGCCGAAAACGACAGCGCCCAGCATTTGGCCGATCGCTCCGGCAGTGAACAAAAGTCCCGCCTGCTGCGGCGTGAGATGCCAGAGTGGAAACAGCGCTGGAAGGGTATAAGCGAGTGCCAGTCCGTCGAACCCATCGAAAAACGTCGCCGAGCCAACGATGATCCGCGCCCGGACCGACCACCGCGAAGGGGGCAGTCGCTCGATCCGCGCGATGATTTGATCGGCGCTCGCGGCCTCGGTGCCAGACGTGAATTGGTTCGTCATTATCTGTTTTTATCTGTTTTTCGTCGATGCCTTCCCCGACCACGATCGGCGGCTGAATCCTCAAGCGCGATGCAGCCGGATCGCATATTTGTGCGGTACCCGCAATGCGGCGACTTCCCCGCCCGGCAGTTCGCCCGCAGTGCGTGTGCCCTAGCGAATATTTAACCCCTGCGCAGGCATTTTTGCCGGCATGTCGAGCAGCGAAACGTTGGCGCCACGCATGCTGGCCGCCCCGGCGGCGACCAACTTCGTCGCCGCCGCCGTCATCTGCGCGCTGTTCGTGATCGCTGCGTGGCTCAGCGCCGAACGCAAGGACGTCACCGCGGGTTTTGACGAGGTAGCGCACGTCTCCTACGTGGCGCATATCCAAGAGACCCACGATGCCTGGCCGGCGCTCCAGCGCATGCGTCTCATCGATCCGCAAACGTTTCAGTTCACCGACCGCGCCAACTATCTCAACCACCCCGCCCCGTTTTATGTGCTGCTTGCCGCCTTGGGCCCGCAGCTCGCAGGCCATCCCGGCGCGGTGATCGTGCATCGCCTGATCGATATCGGCATTGCGGCGCTCGGTTTGGCCGCTTTGCTGGCGCTTGGAATTGCAGCGCGCTTGCCGCGCAACGAGTTCTACGCCTACGCGGTGCCGCTCGCCTGCATTCCGGTGCTGGCGCCGCTCGCCGGCTCCGTCAATAACGACAACCTTGCCTTCATGGGCGGCGCAGTCGCGCTCTTTGGTCTTTGGCAATACATCGCGATAGAGCGCGACCGTTGGTTTGCCGTGGCGCTCATCGGCGTCATTGTTGCCGGCTGGGCTAAGCTGACCGGATTGCTGCTCGGCTCGGGCCTTCTCGGCGCTGTCATGCTTTACCTGCTGTGGCGGAAACGAGCGTCTTTTAGATCGTTTCTCGCGGCGGCATGTGCGGTTGCGGTTGCGGCGACGCCGTGCCTTATCTTCATCTGGCAATACGGCAGCCCGACGCCGGAGACCCCCGCGCAGCTCGCGCTGTTGCAGGACGGCGCCCGCCAAGCCGGCTGGGCCGCTTTGCCGCGTCAATCGTTCCCTGCTTATGCCGGCTACTTTCTGCTGGCATTCATCGCCGACTGGATGCCGACGCTCGCGCCGCGCAACGCCGTGAATTACGCCATGCTGGCGATTCCGGCGGCCGCCCTCGTCGGCGCGGTCGCCGGGATCGTTCTGTCGTCACGGCGGCTGTGGCGGCGCACTGAAACGACGATCGATGTCGTCGTGGTCTGCGGCGCAGCCGCAATCGCCGCGACATTTGCAATCCACGTCGTCTACAGCTACGGCCGCTATGTTGCGACCGGGTGGCTGATGGATGCCTACCCGCGTTACTATTTGCCCCTCATCGCCGTCGTGCCGCTCGCCGCGCTTTCGCTCGTTGCAGCCATCGAAGATCCGCGCTGGCGCAGCGCGCTGCTCGGCTTTCTGATCGCCGGCCCGATCGTTTTCCGCCTCTTCGGTGCGCCGCTCGGCTGAAGCACTGCCGGTCCAATCGCTGTCGTCGATCCTGCTTCGCTTCCTCACGGCGGCGATCATGCTAATTTGTCGGTATCAGCCCGCGGGAGCAGAACCATGATCACCGAAATCGCCCAGATCGACGTCAAGCCCGGCATGGAGGCCGAATTCGAGGCCGGCGTGAAAGATGCCGCGCCGGTTTTCCGGCGCGCCAAGGGTTGCCACGGCATGGCGTTGCAGCGCTCGATCGAGAAGCCGAGCCGCTATCGGCTGTTCGTCACCTGGGAAACGGTCGAGCACCACACCGTCGATTTCCGCGGCTCGCCCGACTTCCAGGAATGGCGCAAGCTGGTCGGCCACTGCTTCGCGGCGCCGCCCGAGGTCGAGCATGTCGCGCAGGTGATCGGCGGCTTTTGAGCCGCCGATCAACGTCGAATCCGCCGCTCAGCCGGTCGGCTGTGCCGGTGGGGCGGCCGCGGCCATTTTGGCGGCATCGGCCGCGGCCATCTTGTCGCCCAACGCCTTAGCGTCGGCCGCGACTTGCGCAACGACGGCCGGATCCGGCAATTGCACCGAGCGCGACAGCTGGATGAAGTTGAACATATTCTCACCGTAGAAATGCGTGCCATCGAAAAAGCCTTGCTTCAATCCCTTCGCCGGATCGAAGCGGCCGGTGTTGTAGGCAATGGCGATTGCACACATGTCGTTGTCGCTGAGCGGGCTCTTTTTGTCCATGTGGATGGTCTTGGCTGCAGCATTCAACTCTTGCAGTGCCTTGCCCAGGCTCCCGCTGAACTGCTCATACTTCTTCTGCAGGAAATAGTCCGGATCGGCCGGATCCTCGGCGAAAAATTGGATGTCGTACTGAAATATGCCGTAGCCATGGCAGAATTTGTTCGGATTCTGGACCGCGCCTCGGTAGCTCGGAATGAATTGCGCCATGTGCTCCAACGCCTCCCGAGCAATCGCAAACATGGCGTCACCCTGGGGTTTGCTCAGCAGCTCGGCCTTGGTTTTTGGAAACACTCGGCGGCCCTTGTGAGGATCGAGCGGGTTGGCGTCGATCGTGTCACCGACGCACAAAGCGGTCACCTGCGCCACGGAGAGACCCTTGGTGCGCAGGATTGGCCAGACTTCGCCGGTCTCCTGGCACGCAATGGCGACGAGGAAGTCAACGCTGTACGGCGTACCGGCAATCGCGGTTTCGATCTCCGACTGAAAATTTTGCTTGAACCACAAGACATCGGCTTTGTTCGGCATGATGGCCCCCTGTGCTTGGGATAAGCTACGCTCCCACAATTGAAGATTGCCGAGACGAACACAAGGGGCCTGGGAACGTTTCGGTCTAGGCCCGCGCCCGCTGCTGCACGTTGGCGATGCGATCGGGCACGCCGAACTCGCGGCGGCATACTTCGGCGAGCGCCGCGACGCCGGCGCGGATTGCCTCATGCGACGGATTGGCGAAGCAGAGCCGCATGCGGCTCTTGCCATGCGCCGCGTCGGTCGACCATTCCGGGCCCGGATTGATGGCGACCCCGGCGGCGAGCGCCGCGGTGTAAAGGCGCTGCGTATCGACCGCGTCAGGCAGCTTGACCCAGAGAAAGATGCCGCCCTGCGGGTCGTCGAATTCGGCCGCGGTGCCGAACTGCTCGTTGAGCGCGTCCATCAGGGTCTCGAGCTTTTTGCGCAAACCGCGGCGCAGCGCCGGCTGGTGCGCGTCGAAATGCGCCGGACAGAATTCGCCCAACACCATCTGCTCCAGCGCGCCGGATCCGGCATCGGTCTTGAGCGGCAGCATGCGCGCCAGCACCGCCCAGGGCGCGACGATGTAACCGACGCGCAATGCCGGCGCGATCGATTTCGAAAACGAGCCGATGTGGATGACGCCGCCGTTCTGGTTCATCGCATACAGCGCCGGCGGCCGCTCGCCGTTCCAGATCAGATCCGAATAGCAGTCGTCCTCGAAAATCGGCACGGCGTATTCGGCGGCGAGCCGCAACAGCTCGATGCGCCGCGTTTCACTCAAGATCGTGCCGGTCGGATTCTGCACCGTCGGCACCGTGTAGATGTATTTCGGGCGCACGCCCTGTCGCCTGAACTCGTCAAGCGCCGCGGCGAGCGCATCCATGCGCATACCGTCGCCATCGAGCGGAATGCCGACGGCGCGGACGCCGAGCCGGGCGAGCCGGGTCAGCGCGCCCTGGTAGGTGTCCTGCTCTACGATGACGGTGTCGCCGCGCGTCAGCAGCACGCCGTTGACCAGATCGAGCGCCTGCAGCGAACCCGAGACGATGAGGATTTCATCGGCGGTGCAGGCGATGCCGGCGGTGCGCTTAAGCTTCGCAGCGAGGAATTCGCGCAGCGGCCGGTAACCCTGCGGCCCGCTGTTGAGGCCGTAGGTGGAGAGCGTTGCGCCCTCTCGCGTGAGCACGGCATTGGCGGCTGCGACCAGCGCATCGACCGGCAGCAGCTCGGCATCGTTGTGGCCGCCGACGAAATTGTATTTCGCAAAGCCGTTCCATTTGGCGGCAGCCGGCGGCAAGCCGGGGGCCAGCACCTGGGCGAAGTCGAATGCGGTCATGATGGGCTTCTCTCCCCGGAGCGAAACTACGATAGGATTCATAAATTGTATCGGCTAGCGTTGCCAACTCACGTCCGCTGTGCCTCCGAAAGCGGACAGCACCGAGCGGCGTCGTCACGGTCGCAAAGCGCCAATAGCGGAAATCGGGATCGCAACGCCGCTCAGGCTGTGTGGGTCTGCAAGGGGTTTGGCATTGCCAAGGACGAAAGCGGCACGGTCCCGGCCATCGGCTCGCTGCTCGTGTCGAAGCCCGGTCCCGAGGCGCCCGTTTGCATGGCCTGCGTCAGCCAGCCGGCCGGGTCGCTCGGCGGCGTTTGCATCACCTGGCTCAGCCAGGTGTCCGCCCCAACCGGATCGGAAGCCGCCGAAGAGGCTAACGGGCTCTGGAGCTGATCTGCACCGATCGTCGCGCCCGACGATGGCGCATCCACGGTGGGCGGGTCCTTGGCGATGCCATCGACCGACCACTCCAGTCCGGACGGCCCAATCGAGTGAACGCCGGTGACCTGATTGTTGCTGATGTCGTAGATCAAAAACTCGCCGGTATTGCTGTTGCGCAGCATCATATCGGTCTCGTTGGCATTGCCGCTGAGATTGCCGAAGCCCGCCACCGTCAACTGCAGGCCGACGGCACCCAGCGACGTCGCCGACGTGATGGCGCCGTTCTGGAAGTCGTAGACCACGAAGTTGCCGGTGCTGCTGTCGCGCATCAGCATATCGGTCTCGCCCGGACGGCCGGAGAAATCGCCCGCACCGACGAACTGCAACTGCGATCCGATGGCCCCGAGCGACGTCGCCGAAGTGACCTGATTGTTGCTGATGTCGTACAGCGTCACGTTGCCGGTATTGCTGTTGCGCAGCAGCATGTCGGTCTCATTGGCTTTGCCGCTGAAGTCGCCAAAGCCGAGCACCTGCACCTGCAGGCCAACCGCACCCAGCGACGTCGCCGATGTGACCGTGTTGTTGGCGATGTCGTAGACCTCGAAGTTGCCGTTGGTGCTGTCGCGCAGCATCATGTCGGTCTCGCCGGCATGACCCGAGAAATCGCCGAACCCGGCGAC
>Ga0126381_100009196_pt1 | contig 11095 bp, 7 predicted proteins | sample PanSoiMetPlot_28_FD_96465 | JGI IMG/M metagenome (GOLD analysis project Ga0126381, IMG submission 96465) | Tropical forest soil microbial communities from Panama - MetaG Plot_28 | ecosystem: Environmental > Terrestrial > Soil > Tropical forest > Bulk soil | place: Panama | collected 2016-02-17
CGGGCGGAGCCGATAGACGATGGCGACGCTCGAGACTTCGGTCGCCACGGATCCCAAAATTCCTCCAGGTCTAAAGTCGCCCGGCGCGCGCGCCTGGCTCGTGCTCGGCATGCTCTGTTTCGTCTACGTCCTGAATTTCCTCGACCGCCAGCTCCTTGCGATCCTCGCCAAGCCTATCCAGGACACCCTGCACATTACCGACGGCCAGCTTGGTCTAATTGGCGGTCTCTACTTCGCGCTCTTCTACTGTTTCATCGCAATTCCCGTGGGCTGGCTTGCGGATCGGACCAATCGGGTCCGTGTGTTGTCGCTTGCCTGTGCGCTCTGGAGCGCCGCGACCATGGCCTGCGGCGTCGCCGCGACCTATCCGCAATTGGTCGGCGCACGCATGGCTGTCGGCATCGGCGAAGCGGGCGGCGTGCCACCCTCCTATGCCATCGTCACCGATTATTTCCCGCCGGGACGTCGCGCCACCGCGCTGGGTATCTTCAATCTCGGTCCCCCGATCGGGCAGGCGTTGGGCGTGGCGTTCGGCGCCTCGATCGCCGCCGCCTACAGCTGGCGGCACGCTTTCGTCATCCTCGGCGGAGTAGGCGTGCTGACGGCGCTGCTTGTCATCCTGCTCGTCCGCGAACCGCGCCGGGGTCAATTTGATGAGCAGACCAAAGGCATGCCGACTGCCACTGCGGGCTTCAAGGAGACCGTCGCGATGTTCTTCTCGCAACGGGCACTGGTGCTCGCCGCGGTTGCGGCCGGCACGACGCAGATCATCACCTACGGTGCCGGGAATTTCACGACGCTGTTCCTCATCCGCGAAAAAGGGATGACGCTTCAGCAGATCGCTATGTACTACTCGCTGATCGTGCTGTTCGGCATGGGCGGGGGCATCGGCGTTTCCGGGCGCGTCATCGACTATTTCACGCGCCGCTCGAAACGCTCCTACGCCATCATTCCAGCCGTCGCGCTGGTCTTTGCCGTTCCGCCCTTCATCGCGTTCATCGGCGCGCCCAGCTGGCAGCTGGCCCTCCTCTTCCTGCTGGGCCCCGCATTCTTCAACTATTTCTATCTCTCGTCGGTGGTGGCGCTCGTCCAGGAAGAGGTGGCGCCGCAGCAGCGCGTGCTGTCAGGCGCTTTGCTGCTCCTGGTCATGAATTTCATGGGCCTCGGCCTCGGTCCCACCTTTGTCGGCGCGGCCAGCGATTTCTTCCGCGCGAGCCACTACGGCCATTCCCTGCAGCTCGCCTTCTACGCACTCATTCCCTGTTACGTCGTCGCCATCGCCTTGTTCATCTGGCTGGCGCGCGTGCTCGGACGTGAGAGATCACCAATTGGAGTCACACGCTGATGATCCGCCGTCTGATCTTCTCGATCTGCGCCGCTGTCTGTCTTGCGGCGCCATCGCTCGCTGCCCCTGTCGTGGACGCCCCTGCCGGCCAGATGCGGGGACAGGCGGAAGGGGCGATGCACGTCTTCAAAGGCATTCCCTACGCCTTGCCGCCCGTGGGCCCGGCACGCTGGAAGCCGCCCGCGCCGATGCCGCGCTGGCAGGTCGTGAAAAACACCACCGCCTATGGGCCCGCCTGCCTGCAACCCGTCTCGCATGTCCCGAACATCTACTCGGCCGATCTGGGCGCGATGAGCGAGGACTGCCTGACGTTGAACATCTGGGCACCGGCCGATGCGCACAACGCACCGGTCTTTTTCTGGATCCATGGCGGCGCGCTCGTGGGCGGCGCGGGCAAGGATGCGCTTTACGACGGTGCGCGCCTCGCCGCGCGCGGCGTCGTCGTGGTCACAATCAATTACCGGCTCGGCGTGCTCGGCTGGCTCGCGCATCCGGAACTGAGCGCCGAGTCGCCCCTGCACATCTCCGGCAATTACGGCCTCCTCGACCAGATCGAAGCGCTCCGCTGGGTGAAGCGCAACATCGGCGCTTTCGGCGGCGATGCATCGAACGTCACCATCGCAGGCGAATCCGCGGGCGGCCTCAGCGTCATGTATCTTCTGGCATCGCCCGAGGCGCGCGGGCTGTTCGCGAAAGCGATTGCGGAAAGCGCTTACATGGTCACCGTGCCGACGCTGAAGGCCGGCAAATACGGCGAGCCGTCCGCAGAAGCGTCTGGCGTTCAGCTTGCGACAGCGCTCCATGCGCCGAACATTGCCGCTTTGCGCGCAATGGATGCGGCGGCTCTGGCGAACGCCGCACCCGCTGCGGGCTTTCTGCCGCTCGGCGCCGTCGACGGACACATCCTGCCGGACCAGCTTGTCGACATCTTCGACAAGGGCGAACAGGCGCACGTGCCGCTGCTGGCCGGCTTCAACGCCGGTGAGATCCGCTCGTTGCGGGTTCTTGCGCCACCGCCGCCGGCAAGCGCCGCCGTCTACGAGAGCACCATCCGCGACCGCTACAAGGATCTCGCCGACGATTTCCTGAAGCTCTATCCGAGCTCCAACATGCAGGAGAGCATCTGGGCCACGACGCGCGACGCGCTGTACGGCTGGACGGCGGAACGGCTCGCCAGGAAGCAGACCGCGATCGGCCAGCCCGCGTTCCTCTATCTCTTCGATCACGGCTACCCGGCCGCTGACGACGGCGGCTATCACGCGTTCCATGGCAGCGAGCTGCCTTTCGTATTCGGGACGGTCGATCGCACGCCGCCAATGTGGCCGAAGATTCCCGCGACGCCTGGGGAGACAAAGCTCACCGACGCCATGGTCGGGTACTGGACGAGCTTTGCGCGCTCGGGCCGTCCGCAGGCCGCGGGCGAACCGGACTGGCCCGCCTACGACGCGACGGCGGCTTATATGGCGTTCCGGGATGCGCCGCATCCTTCGGATCATCTGATGCCGGGGATGTATACTCTGGATGAACAGGTCGTCTGCCGGCGTCATGCGAGCGGCGATGAGCCCTGGCATTGGAATGTCGGCCTCGCCTCCCCGGCGCTGCCCCCCAAGGCCTCATGTCCGTGAGCTGACCAGACGGAGCCCACTCATGAAGCTCTCCGACTTCAAGCTGACCGACGCCGATTTCGGCATTTTCGGACGCGGGCTGGAGCGCCCCGAATGCGTCTGGGTGGATCGCGACGGCGTCTGGTCGTCCGACCTGCGCGGCGGCATCGCGCATGTGAAGCAGGACGCGGATCCCGAAATTCTCGGTACGGGAATCACCGAGCCCAACGGCTTCAGCCGCCGGCCTGACGGAAGCTTCGTGGTGGCCGGCATCGGCGACGGCGGGCTGCACCTCGTCTCTCCCGACGGGACGACGCGCACCTTGCTGAAGAGCCTCGACGGAAAGCCGCTCGGCACGGTCAATTACGCCTGGGCGGACGGACCCGATCGCATCTGGCTCTCGCTGATGACGCGCGCGCCGCAATGGACGGCCGGGCTGACCTCGCACAATCCCGATGGCTACATCCTGCGTATCGACGGCGGGCGCTGCGAGATCGTCGCCGACGGCCTCGATCTCACCAACGAGGTGAAGGTTTCGCCCGACGGCCGCCATCTCTATGCCGTCGAAACGCTCGGCGGTCGTGTCGTGCGCTTTCCGATCCGTATGAACGGCTCGCTCGGCGGCAGGGAGCTTGTCGGACCGGCGAGTCTCGGGCGCGGCGCGTTCCCGGACGGCTTCGCCTTCGATCCCTGGGGCAATGTCTGGGTCACGATCATCAACCAGAACGCCCTCTTCGTGATCGATCGGCACGGCGACATGCACGTCGTCTATCGCGATATGAAGGAGGAGGCGGTCGAAGTCATGGCCGCCGCCGTGGAGCAGCGCAACGGCGTTGTCGATCACCTCGTGGCGTGTGCGTCGGAGAATGGTCCTCTTCCGTTGCCGACGAGCATCGCCTTCGGAGGCCGCACTGCCTTTGTCGGGACGTTGGGCCTGCCCCATATCGCGACTTTCCCATTGCCAGACCATCTCGGGTAAGCTCTCGACGTCGAAGGGAGGGGACATTGGCCAATTTGACCAAGCGGACGCTGCTGCAGGCGTCGGCGGCCGGCGCGACTTTGGGCCTGATGCCGCTACGTGCCGAAACGGCGATGCCCGAGCCGCGGGAGCGCGAGCTGTCCGGCCACTGGCGCTTTCGCGAAGCGGGAAGCGGCGACTGGTTTCCCGCGACCGTGCCGGGCACCGTGCACACCGATCTTTTGACCAACGGGAAAATCCCCGACCCGTTCTACCGCACCAACGAACGCGACCTGCAGTGGATCGACAAGAAGGACTGGGAATACGAGATCGCCTTCGACATCGACGCCGCAACGCTGGCGCACGATCACATCGAGCTCTGCTTCTCCGGCCTCGATACCTATGCCGACGTCTATCTCAACGATGCGCTGATCCTCGCGGCAGACAACATGTTCCGCAGATGGACGAATGACATCAAGGCGCACGCAAAGACCGGGCGAAACATGCTGCGCGTCCTCCTGCACTCGCCGGTCCAGGAAGGACTGAAGCGTCTCGATGCGCTCGGCTACGACCCGCCGGCCGTCGACGACTGGAGCGAGATCGGCGGGCTGGGCAACAAGAAGATCAGCATGCTGACGCGGAAGGCCGGCTATCATTATGGCTGGGACTGGGGTCCGCGGTTCGTCACTTCGGGAATCTGGCGTCCGGTGCGCCTCAGAGCGTGGAACGCCGCGCGGATTGCGGATCTGCATATCGTCCAGAACAGCGTGTCGGCGGACAGGGCTGACCTCACCGCGGTCTTCGAAATCCTCTCGGACGGTGCAGTCCCGGCAGCCGTCGACCTGCATTGCTCGAACGACGCGACCGTCAATGCCCGCACACAGATTCAGCTCGAGCCCGGCACCAACGTCGTCGAGCTGCACTTCATCATCGACAAGCCGAAGCTGTGGTGGACCAACGGGCTCGGCGACGCTCACCTCTATGACTTCGTCGGACAACTTGCGACGGCCCGCGCCGGCGATCGTCGCGAAGTCCATACCGGCCTGCGAACGTTGAAGATCATGCAGAAGCCGGACGACGACGGCACGAGCTTCGCGGTCGAGCTCAACGGCGTCCCCGTCTTCATGAAGGGCGCCAACTACATCCCCAACGACAATTTCTTGCCGCGCGTGACCCGCGCCGTCTATGAACGTGTGGTGCGCTCCGCCGTCGACACGAACATGAACATGCTGCGCGTATGGGGTGGCGGCACCTACGAAGACGATGCGTTCTACGATCTGTGCGACCGGAACGGCATTCTCATCTGGCACGATTTCATGTTCGCCTGCCTGATGTATCCGGGCGACGAGGCGTTCCTCGACAATGTGCGCGAGGAGGCCGTCGACAATGTGAGGCGCCTCCGCAACCATCCCTGTATCGCGCTCTGGGTGGGTAACAACGAGATCGACACCGCCTGGCAGAATGACGTGCCCAACGGCGGCTGGGGCTGGAAGCAGAACTACACCGAGGCGCAGCGCGCAGAATTGTGGGCGTCTTACCAGGCGATCTTCTATCGCATCCTTCCCGAAGTGATCGCCCGGCATGACCCGCAGCGCTTCTACTGGCCGTCTTCGCCGTTGGCCGCCTGGGACGGCCACGACGGGGTGCGCCACGCCGATCTCACGACCAAGCAGCAATCGGGCGACATTCATTACTGGGGCGTCTGGTGGGGGCAGAAGCCCTTCTCCGACTATCGCACCAACATCGGCCGCTTCATGACGGAATACGGCTTCCAGTCCTTCCCCGAGTTCAGGACCGTGCAAGCTTATGCAGCGCCGGGCGACTACGACATCCTGTCAGAAGTCATGCAGGCGCATCAGCGCTCTTCGATCGGCAACGGAACGATCAAGAACTACATGGCGCGCGACTACAAGGTCCCCTCTGATTTCCGCCAGTTCCTCTATGTCGGACAGGTGCTGCAGGCGGAAGGCATCAAGAGCGCGATGGAAGCGCACCGCGCCCGCATGCCCACCTGCATGGGCTCGCTCTTCTGGCAGATCAACGACTGCTGGCCTGTCGCCTCCTGGAGCAGCATCGATTATTTCGGCCGCTGGAAGGCCCAGCAATATTTCGCGCGCAAGTCCTTCGCACCGGAGCTGGTCACCGCCTGGCTCGAAGACGGCACAGTTAAGGTCGCAGTGGTCAACGACCGCCTCACGGACCAGAGCGCGACGCTCACCCTGGAAGTGATGGATTTCCACGGCGCCGTGCTCAAGACCATTGCGCTGCCGCTGACGCTTAAGGCGAACCGCAGTGCCATCGCGTTCACAGGCCCAGCCAAAGACCTGCTCGCGGGCACTGCCGCCGACTCCGCGTTATTGCGCTCTAATTTGACTGCGGGCGGGAAAAGCCTGGCCGAGGATGTGATGTATTTCGGCCCCGTAAAGGATCTCGCCCTTCCCCGTCCGGATGTAACCGCGACGGTGAAGGGGCATGGCAAGGAATTCGCCATCGGCCTGTCGTCCACGACGCTGGCGAAGAACCTGTACCTCAGCCTGGATGACGTCGACGGCGTGTTCAGCGACAATTATTTCGATCTGTTGCCGGGCACGGCAAAGGTCGTGCGGTTCAATCCGGCGCGCACCATAACGGCTAAAGACATCGAAAGCCGCCTGAAGCTGATGCACATGGCGCTGGTCGTCTAAAACGCTCAGACGGCCCGGGCACGCACCTCCTCGTTCACCGTCGGAACGGTGAAATGGAACGAGGCGCCGCTGCTGCCATTGTTCTCGGCCCAGATCCGCCCGTGGTGGGCATCGACGATCGATTTCGCGATCGAGAGTCCGAGACCCATGCCTTCCTTCCGCGTGGTGAAGAAAGACTCGAAGAGAAGCGGCAGCTTGTCTGTAGCGATGCCGGTACCGGAGTCGCTAACCGTCACCTCGACGCTGCCGTTGTGCGTCAGCGCGGTCCGCACGGTGAGGTGCCGAGCTGTCTCCGTGACATCCTCCATCGCCTCCATGCCGTTGACGACGAGGTTGAGCAGCACCTGCTCGAGCTGGGTGCGATCGGCGAAGACGGGAGGCAGATTGCGTCCCAGGATGGGCCGCACCTGGACGCTTCGCCGTGATGCGTCGCCATCGAGAAGATGGAGCACGTCCTGCACCACGGCATTGATATCGACCGGTCGGATCTGGCTGTCCTGCTTGCGCAAATATCCGAGGATCCTGTTGATCACGGCTTCTGCGCGCGTGGCGTTGTCGCGTATGCCGCCCGCGATCACGCGCATGTCGTCGGCCGTCAGGCTGCGCTCCTGCGCCATTTTCTCGACCATCTTGGCGTCGAGAAGGATCGCGCTCATCGGCTGGCGCACTTCGTGGGCGAGTGCGGCCGTCAGTTCGCCCATGACGGCGAGACGTTGTGTGTGCGCTAGCGCGCGGCGTATCTCCTCGGAACGCTTGCGGTCCGTGATGTCGATTGCCGAGCCGATATATCCCGCGAAGGCGCCGTCGGCTTCGTAGCGCGGGACCCCGTTGCCCAACATCCAGCGATATTCGCCGTCGTGCCGCTTGAGCCGATACTCGATTTCGACGAACTGGTGATCATCGAACGCGGCTTTATACCGCGCGATGCATCTCGGCAAATCGTCGGGATGGATGCAGTCGGCCCAGCCGTAGCCCATTACTTGTTCCGCGGTGCAGCCCGTGAACTCGAGCCAGCCCCGATTGAAGAAGTTGACGCGCTGGTCCTTGCCTCCCATCCAGAGAAGCACCGGAGCGCTGTGCGCCATAACGCGGAAGCGATCTTCGCTTTCCCGCAACGCCTGCTCATCGCGGTGCTTTTCATCGACGAGTACGCCGACCAGAAGCAGCGGCGCCGCGCGCAACAGCAGGAAATTTTGCAACGAAGGCGCGACGTCGCCCGGCGAATGCCCGATGAAAGGTCCACGGCCGTCAACCGCCGCGCCGACCACGAAATAAGCCACGACGGCTATCGCCCCGGTGGCGCCGGGAAAGCCGAAACGGATCGCAGCCCAGAAAAGAAACGGCACGGGCGCGTAGAACCGTGACGCCGAGTAGTAGACGCCAGGTCCGCTCGTGTTGGCGGCGAGATAGCTCGACAACAAAAGTCCAATCACCAGCACGCTGGCCTCTACGGCTTTGCGCGGATCGAACGTCCAGCGTCGCCACGGCGCATCGAAAGCCCAACACAGGATGATCGGCGTGATGATCAGCTGCGCCAGGGCGTTCCCAAGGAACCAGCGTTCCCACGACGCAAAGTAGGGGTAGCCGAGCTCGCTGCGGAACCACGCTCCCGCCAGTGCAGAAACGGCCGGGGTAAGCAGCACAGCAACGACGACGAATAGGACGAGCTCGCGCACGGTATCCAGGCGCGTCGGGTTCGCAATGAAGCGTCGCAGGATGAGTGCGGTAACGACGCCTTTCACAGCGTCGACGACAAAGGACGCCACGACATACCACATCGGGAAATGCAGCGGGACCGTGAAGATCATCCGGACGGGCAGCGCTGCGACGATGAACAGCCACCAGTCCCGCGGCCTGCTCTTGAGCAGGGCGCAAAGGAGAATGGCGTCGGGGAACCAGAACGGCGAAGGATTTGAACGGCCGAAAAAAGTCCCGTAGCGGAAGGCAAGGAAATACGCCGCCAGGTAAGCGGTGAACCATACGGGTCCATCAAAGCTTCGGGATTGCAGACGTGCGTTCATAATCGCTGCCGACCAGCTCCCCAGCAAAACATGTCGGATCACGCGCTACGCAGCGAAACAACTCGGCGTCAATTCGCCGGCCGAAGTATAGAAACCCGCTTCGCGATCCAATGTTAAGTCCTTTTTTGAATTCCACGCAAAGGAACATTGCCTCTCGGACAAGCAGTCCACCCAAATCCGCCCCAACATTCTGGGGATTGTGAGGTGCTCATCTTTGGGCCAGGCATAACGGACGTATATTCGACATATTGGTCAGGGGGCTGGACCCGCTGTTTCCTTAGGACAGGGCTCCCCGCCACCCCCATCAAAGTGCACTGCTCCAGTCGCTCATCCCGGTGCAGGCCGAAGCAGCCGGCCCTGCGACAGGCGCGGCGGGGAGATCTCGAGCGGCGCCCCACGCGCCGATCTCATGCATGTTGAGGACGTGCTGCGCGCAGGCTGGACCGGGCGCCGCACCTCGCGCGGGAATGATCAACGCGATGACGCCCAGCGCGATGGAAAACGACATGAAGAAAAGCCCCTCATCGAAAAATGCCTTTGGGCGCATGCTCCGCTCCACGCTTCGGCCGCGATACCGTGCAGTTCGCTTTTCAATTGTCGGCGCGGAAGGCTCGACACCGGGCCGTTGACGGGCGCGAGAGTGTGACGAAGGACATGGAGCAACAATTGGTCCTAGGTCCAACACGGGCGTGCTAGAAATCCGTGGCGCGTTAATCTGCCATCAAGTCTTTTGCGGCAGCGCGATCATTTCGATGGCGCGATTTTGTCCCGCAGCTCGCGCGACCAGATGCCGAAGACCATCCTGGCGTCGGCGAGATTCGTGGCGTTGTTCGCCCGCCATATGTCTGCGGGGTATCGGTGACCGGCAACTTCGGCGAGCACTTCGCCCGTCACCCCGTCCGCCAGAACGGCCGCCATCGTCAGCGCGCCCCCTCCCGGTGAGTGGACGCGACCCCGCCCGCCATAGCTCACCGGCGCTCGCTCTCCCGGAGCGCCAAGGGCGATGTCCAGGAGTACGGGACTGATGATCAGCGTGTTCGCCTGGGGCTTGTCGACGAATGCGAAGCCGGCATCGCCGAACGCGCTGCGAAAAGTTTTCGCGAAACTGTCCTTCAGGGCGGCGACATCCCTGTCGCCAAGAACGTAGCTGTCGCGAATGCGGGACCTTCGACCGGCGGCGTCGCGCACCTCGACCGGAACCTCGAGGGGCTTCAGATGGATCGACTTGTACTTTGACCAATCTGTTCCGTCTTTCGAATGGGTGTGCCGGCACAAGGAATTCTCGACGCGTTGCAGACCGTTCGGCAGAGAATGTGGAACCTCCCCCGCGACGGCGCCCGACAGAGTCAGCGCGAATACAACCGCGACAACGGCTCTTGGGCGCAGCACCGAAACAAGCGCGATCATGGTGCCCTCGTTTTCGCGCCCTTCGTCGTCGTTTCCAGAGAGTCCGGCCAATCGGTCGCACCCTCAATTGGCCCTTGGTCCAATAGGGACCAATCAGCGCAGCACGCCCGATACAAGAACCCGCCACCCACGTCTTGCGACTGTGTCCTACGGCACTTCGATTCAAGTTTTTCCTACGCGCGCATCATTCGCTCCCACACAACGACCCCGTGCGGCATGTTGGACCAACGTCCAATTGAGGCGCTCCCGCGACGGCGTAGCCTTTAACAAAAGATTGCGGGATGCATCATGCGGGTAAGGTGTCCGGGCTGTTCAAAATGGTCATTTCCAGCTCACCGTCCTGGTGCTCTGCGCGGCGCAGGCAGAACGTTTCGCGCGGCGTGTCTTCCCCTCCTCGTAGCGACGACAATAGCGGCGCCGGCATGCGCATCCGTCCAGGGCGAAGGTTTCTATGGCGGGCTCGGCGGCGGCTGGGCTTCGATCAACACGGTGCGGTTCAACATACATCCGCCGGCTGCGCCGTTGAGCGGAGAGACCCCGACGAGCAACAGCGCCGCGGTGAACGTGGCGGTCGGTTACAAGTTCAATCCTCCCGTTCGCGTGGAAGCAGAAGTTCGATACACGGATTTCAATGTGGACCGCGTGCCCTCGATGGCATCGAGGTTTCCAGGTCCCAAGGGCGATCTCGGCGTGACGTCGTTCTTCGTGAACGGACTCTACGACTATCCGCTGACGCCGCGTCTGGCGATCAGCATCGGCGGCGGCCTCGGTGCGGGGCTTGCGAACGCCAACATTCCCATCACCAACACCGCCTCCATCACCAGGACGGGCAGCGGCTTTGCGTGGCAGGGTATTGCCGGACTGACCTTCGTGCTCAGCAATTCGCTGGAGATTCAGGCCGACTATCGCTACCACTCCATCGATTCAACGAGCCACGATTTCGCCTCCGTGATGGGTGCCAGCGCGACGCTGGGACAGAAAAACATCCATTCAGCGATGCTGAACTTCCGCTGGTTTCTCTCGGCGGCCGAACCGCCGCGCGAATCCGTGCAGCTTCCGCCGCCACCGCCCCCTCC
>Ga0126381_100009199_pt1 | contig 11089 bp, 8 predicted proteins | sample PanSoiMetPlot_28_FD_96465 | JGI IMG/M metagenome (GOLD analysis project Ga0126381, IMG submission 96465) | Tropical forest soil microbial communities from Panama - MetaG Plot_28 | ecosystem: Environmental > Terrestrial > Soil > Tropical forest > Bulk soil | place: Panama | collected 2016-02-17
CGCCGCCGAGGCGCTCCGCGCGGCCGACGTCGAGGCCGTCGCCGTCTGCTTGCTCTTCTCGTTCCAGGATCCGGCGCACGAGCAACGGGTGGGCGACGTGCTTCGCGCCGCCCTGCCCGGTGTTGACGTCTCGCTCTCGAGCGACGTCCTCCCCGAGTTCCGCGAGTACGAGCGGTTCTCGACGACCACGGCGGACGCGTATTTGTCGCCTCGCCTCAACCGCTACCTCGGGCGGCTCGGCGAACGACTCGCGGAGGCGGGTGCGCCGCCGCCGCTCGTGATGCAGTCGTCGGGAGGAGTGCTCGGGCTCGACGGGGTCGCGCAGCGCGCGTCGGCGTGCGTCCTCTCCGGACCGGCCGCGGGCGTGGTCGGCGCCGCGTATGCGGCCGACGCGAGCGGCTTTCGCAGCGTCCTCACGTTCGACATGGGCGGCACGAGCACCGATGTCGCGCTCGTCGTCGAGGGCGAGGTGCAGACGACGACCGGCTCGGTGATCGGCGGCATCCCGATCAAGCACCCGATGGTGGACATGCACACGGTGAGCGCCGGCGGCGGGTCGATCGCGTGGCCCGACGGCGGCGACGCGCTGCGTGTCGGCCCGCGCTCCGCGGGCGCGGAGCCTGGGCCCGCCTGCTACGGGCTCGGCGGGGAGGAGGCGACCGTCACGGACGCCGACCTCTTCCTCGGCTACCTGGCCGACGGAGCGCGCCTCGGGAGGGAAATCGTCCTCGACCGCCGCGCGGCGGAGACCGTGCTCGGCCGGGTTGCGAAGGCGCTCTCGCTCTCGCTGCTCGAGGCCGCGGTCGGCGTGGTCACCGTCGCCGAGGCCGAGATCGTGCGCGCGCTCAGGGTGATCAGCATCGAGCGCGGCTTCGACCCGCGCGACTTCACGCTCGTCGCGTTCGGCGGCGCCGGCGGCATGCACGCCTGCAAGCTCGCCGAGGAGCTGGAGATCGAGCGCGTGCTCGTGCCGCGCGCGGCCGGCGTCCTCAGCGCGCTCGGCCTCGCCATCTCCGATCTCCGCCGCGACTACGTCTCCGCGTTCATGAGCGACCTCGCGACGCTCGACCGCGTCGCCGTCGAGGCCGGTTTCATGGCGCTCGAGCAGCGCGCCGCGGGCGACCTCGACGATCCGGAGCTGCGGCGCTTCGCCGACCTCCGCTATCGCGGCCAGTCCTTCGAGCTCACCGTCCCGGCCGACGAGCTGGGCGAGCTGCCGAACCGCTTCGCGACCGCGCACAACCGCCGCTACGGCTTCGACCTTCCCGGCGAGGACGTGCAGGTGGTGAGCATCCGCCTGACGGCGACCGTGCCGGTCGACAAGCCGCGGTTCCCGCATCCGGCGGCGAGCGGCGCCGCGTCGGGGCGGATGCGCGCCGCCCACTTCGACGGCGCGTGGCAGGAGGTGCCGGTTCGCCGCCGGGACGAGCTCTCGTCCGGCGACTCGTTCGCCGGCCCGGCGATCGTGGAGTTTCCGGAGTCGACGTGTGTCGTCCGTCCGGGCTGGAGGGCGTCGCTCGACGACGCCGGCGCGCTCGTGCTGGAGCGGTCGTGAGACGCGCGACGCTCGACCAGGCGACCTCGCTAGATCCCGTGACGCTGTCGGTCTTCGTCAGCGCGCTCGCCGGCATCGCCGAGGAGATGGGAGCCGTGCTCGTGCGCAGCAGCTACTCGTCGAACATCAAGGAGCGGCGCGACTGCTCGTGCGCGCTCTTCGACGGGCAGGGGCGCATGGTCGCGCAGGCGGAGCACATCCCGGTGCACCTCGGCGCGATGTACGACTCGGTTGCAGCGGTGCGCGAGCGCGGCCCCGAGCCCGGCGACGTCTTCGTCCTCAACGATCCCTACACCGGCGGCACACACCTGCCGGACGTGACGCTCGTCACCCCGGTTGCCGTCGGCGAGGAGATCGTCGGCTTCACGGTCAGCCGCGCGCATCACTCGGACGTCGGCGGGATGACTCCGGGGTCGATGCCGAGCGAGTCACGGTCGATCTTCCAGGAGGGGATCGTGATCCCGCCGATCCGGCTCATGCGCCGCGGCCGCATCGTCGCGGACGTGCTCGACCTCGTGCTCGCGAACGTGCGCACACCCGACATCCGCCGCGTCGACCTCCTAGCGCAGGCGGCCGCGAACGCGGTCGGCGCGGAGCGGCTGCGCGCGCTCGTCGAGCGCCACGGGCTCGCGTTCGTGCGCTCCGCCTTCGACGAGGTGATCGCCTACGGCGAGCGGCGCACGCGCGACGTCCTCCGCGAGGTGCCCGACGGCACGTACACCGCCGAGGGCGAGGTCGAGGGCGACGGCGTGGAGGACGTCGACATCCCGATCCGCGTCGCCGTCACGATCGAGGACGACTCGATGGTCGTCGACCTCGCGGGCACGTCAGGCCCCGTTCCGGGGAACGTCAACTGCCCGCGCTCGGTCGCGCGCTCGGCGTGCCTGTTCGCGCTGCGCGTGCTGCTCCCCGCCGACGTCCCGATCAACGCGGGCAGCTCCGCGCCGCTGGACGTTCGCGTGCCGGAGCCGTCGCTCGTCGACGCGCAGTGGCCCGCCGCGGTCGTCGCCGGCAACGTCGAAACGAGCCAGCGGCTTGCCGACGTCGTGCTCGCCGCGCTCGGCAATGCCGTCGACCTGCCCGCAGCGGGCCAGGGGACGATGAACAACGTGATCATCGGCGGCGTCGACTGGACGTACTACGAGACGATCGGCGGCGGCCAGGGAGCGAGCCGCGCGGGGCCGGGCCCGTCGGGCGTCCACGTCGGCATGAGCAACACGCTGAACACGCCGATCGAGTCGCTCGAGCTCGAGTTCCCGATGCGCGTCGAGCGCTACCAGCTTCGCTACGGCTCGGGAGGCGCGGGCGTGCACCGCGGCGGCGACGGGATCGAGCGCAGCGTTCGCATGCTCGAGCCCGCGACGCTCTCGCTGCTCTCCGACCGGAGAAGGCATGCCCCGGCGGGCAAGTCGGGAGGCGCCACGGGCGCCATCGGGGAGAACCTGCTCGACGGCGAGCGCGTGCCGCCGAAGTACACCGCGGAGATCCGGCCGGGGCAGACGGTCACGGTCCTGACGCCCGGCGGCGGCGGCTGGGGCGACTCGGCGGAGACCGCCGGGGACCCGCGTAACGTGAGCGGTTGAGGATGCCGTTGGCGCGCGACGACGACGACGACGGGAGCGAGGCTCAGCTGCTCGTCGAGCTCGGTTCGAGCGTGCGCATCGACCGCACGAGCACGGCCGAGCGCGTCGCCGACGCACTGCGCGACCTGATCACGCGGGGCGACCTGCCCGCGGGAACGCCGTTGCGCGAGCAGCAGCTCGTCAGCTCGCTCGACGTCTCGCGGAACACGCTGCGCGAGGCGTTCCGCCTGCTCGGCCGCGAGCGCCTCGTCGACTACACCCTCCACCGCGGTGTCGCCGTGCGCGAGGTCGACGAGTCCGACGTGCACGACATCTACCGCACCCGCGAGCCGCTCGAGCTGATGGCCGTCGAGTACAGCGCGCAGGCGCCGCGGGAGGCGGTCGAGGCGCTGCTCGAGCTCGTCGAGGCGGCCGAGCATGCGGTCGCCGACGAGGACTGGAAGGAGGTCGCGACGCTGAACATCGTCTTCCACCAGCGCCTCGTCGAGCTGATCGGCAGCGAGCGGATCAACAACTTCTTCCGGGTGATCGACGCCGAGCTGCGGCTCGCCTTTGCGAAGGTCGAGCACGCTCCCGATTTCTTCCGGCCGTTCGTCCCGCGGAACCGCGCGATCGCGGAGCTCCTGCTCGTGGGCGACCGGAAGGCGGCGGCCGCCGAGCTCAGGGCCTACCTCGCTGAGGCCGAGCGCATGATCCGCGCGGGCGTCAGCGCCGCCTGAGCGCACCGGCCCGACCCGTCTCCAGCCGAACCCGTTTGCGTCCGACGCGGGTCAGGTGTTAGCGTCGAACCAGTCACACGTTCAACAATCCCCAGGGACAATCCTGTGAGGGCACGCGAAGTGCCATGAAAGGACGGTTGACGCATGAGCCTGAGCACTTCGACGCGGGTCGCGACGGTGTTGTTGGCCGTTGCGGCGACCGCAGCACTCGTCGTGAGCGTGGCAGCCGGAACCACGACTCGCCCCGCGGCCGGCGAGACGGCCACGTTCGCGCTGCAGCCGGGTAGCTATCCGAGCTTTATCTTCCCGATCGTGGACGGGGCGCACTACTCGGTGTCCAACATCGAGCAGTTCCAGCGTCTGATGTACCGGCCGCTCTACCTGTACGGCAAGGCCGGCAAGCCGATCGTGAACCAGGCCGCGAGCCTCGCTCAGGCGCCGGTCTACACGAAGGGGAACACGAGGGTGACGATCACGCTCAAGCCGTACAAGTGGTCGGACGGCAAGCCGGTGACCGCGCGCGACTTCACGTTCCTGATGAACCTGCTGAAGGCGAACAAGAAGAACTGGGCGGCCTACCTCCCCGGAGACGTCCCCGACAACGTCAAGAAGGTGATCGTGTCGAGCCCGCGTACCTTCACGCTCGTGCTCGACCGCGCCTACTCGCCGGTCTGGTTCACGGGCAACCAGCTCTCGCAGCTGATGCCGATCCCGCAGCACGTGTGGGATAAGAAGTCGAGCAGCGGGCCCGTCGGCAACTGGGATCAGACGACCGCGGGCGCGACCGCCGTCTACAACTTCCTGATCAGCCAGTCCAAGAACATATCGACCTACGCCTCGAACCCGCTCTGGCAGGTCGTCGACGGCCCGTGGAAGCTGTCCGAGTTCCGTTCCGACGGCTACTCCAAGTTCGTGCCGAATCCGAACTACTCGGGAGCGGTGAAGCCGAAGCTCGCCGCGTTCGTCGAGCAGCCGTTCACGACGCAGCAGGCCGAGCTCAACGTGCTTCGCACCGGCGGCATCGACTACGGCTATCTGCCGCAGTCGGAGGTCGCGCAGGCCTCTGCGCTCGAGCATCAGGGGTACACCTTCAAGCCATGGATCCAGTGGGGCATCAACTACATGCCCGTCAACTTCGCTAACCCGACGACCGGCCCGCTCTTCAAGCAGCTCTACATCCGACAGGCGCTGCAGCTGACGATCGACCAGGCCGGCTACGTGAGGGATCTCTTCCACGGCTACGGCTGGCCGACCAACGCCCCGGTGCCGCTGCAGCCGCCGAATCCGTACGTCAGCGCGTACACGAAGAGCACGCCGTACAAGTACAGCCCGACCAAGGCGGCGGCGCTGCTCAAGTCGCACGGCTGGACGGTCAACCCCGACGGCGTCAGCGTCTGCAACGGCAACTGCGGCGCCGGAGTGAGCCAGGGCACCAAGCTCGAGCTCAAGCTCGAGTACGCAACCGGCGACACGATCGTCAGCCAGGAGGTTCAGGCCTGGAAGTCGGCCGCCTCCAAGATCGGGGTGAAGTTCGACCTTTCGTCGGGCCCCTTCAACCAGGTGATCGCCGACGTCTCGCCGTGCAAGCCGGGCGCGTCGTGCACGTGGGACATCGGATTCTGGGGCGGCGGCTGGCTGTACGGCGTCAATCCGATCCCGGTCGGCGACCAGCAGTTCCTCTGCGGCTCGGGAGCGAACTTCGGCCAGTACTGCGACAAGACGAACGACGCGAACATCCACGGCGTCCAGCAGCAGGCGGGGCTGGCGCCGATGCGCAAGTTCCAGAACTACATGGCGCAGCAGCTCGGCGTCCTCTGGATGCCCTACCGGCCCAATCAGCTGTCGATGATCAAGAACTCGCTCAAGGGAGTGGTGCAGAGCCCGATCCTCTCGCTCACGCCCGAGGAGTGGTCGTTCTCGAAGTGATGACTGGGCGCAGGCGGCCCGCGCGGATTCGCGCGGGCCGCCGCGCCGGTGTCGACGACGAGTGACCGGCTACGTCCTCCGCCGCGCCGGGCAGGCCGTCGTCGTCCTCTTGCTCGTCACGGTGATCGTGTTCCTCCTGCTACACGAGCTCCCGGGTGGGACCGCGCGCGCGGTGCTCGGGCCGATGGCGACGAAGGACTCGATCGCACAGTTCGAGAAGCAGCACTACCTCGACAAGCCGCTGCCGGTGCAGTACTGGCACTGGCTCGACTCGGTTCTGCACGGCGACCTCGGGTTCTCGTACAACCAGAACGAGTCGGTCGCCCAGCTCTTGAGCGAGCGGCTGCCGAAGACCGTGCTGCTCGCAGGCGTGTCCGTAGTGCTGGCGCTGCTGATCGCGATCCCGCTCGGCTTCTTCCAGGCCTTACGACGGAACAAGCCGGTCGACTACGCGTTCACCGGGCTGACGTTCATCTTCTACTCGACGCCCGCCTTCTGGCTCGCGCTCATCCTCATCACGGTGTTCGCGATCCACTGGCAGATCTTCCCCGCGCAGGCGCCGCAGGGGAACTTCAAGGACATCATCTCGCACCCCGAGGGCATGGTTCTCCCGGTGGCGACGATCGTACTCGTCTCGGTCGCGTTCTTCAGCCGCTACGTCCGGTCGTCGACGCTCGAGAACCTGCTGCAGGACTATGTCCGCACCGCCAGGGCGAAGGGTGCGTCGACGAAGCGCGTCGCGTATCGCCACGTCCTCCGCAACGCGCTCGTCCCGGTCGTCACGCTCGCCGGCGTCGCGCTGCCGTTCGTCTTCGCTGGGACGCTGATCAGCGAGGAGGTCTTCAACTACCCGGGGATGGGGCTGCTCTACTACAACGCCGCCGTCGCGCGCGACTATCCCGTGCTGCTCGGCGTGACGCTCGTCGTCGCTGCCGCGACCGTGATCGGGTCGCTGCTCGCCGACATCGGCTACGCGCTGCTCGATCCCCGCGTTCGCTACACGAAGGGCTAGCGCGATGGCAGTCGACATGCAGATCGCGGAGGGAATGCAGGGCACCGAGGAGGCCGTCCCGCAGGAAGGCGCGCTGCGGCTCGCGGCCGACGTCTTCCTCGAGAACAAGCTTGCTCTCGCCAGCGCGATCATGATCGTGCTGATCGTGCTCTTCTGCTTCGTCGGTCCGCACATCTACCACACCGATCAGATCCACACGAACATCTCGAACGCGAACCAGCCGCCGAGTCGCGCGCATCTGCTCGGCACGGACGACGTGGGCTACGACCAGCTCGGTCGGCTGATGGTCGGCGGGCAGACGTCGCTCGAGGTGGCGCTCGGCGCAGCGGCAGTCGCCGTCGTATTCGGCGTTCTCTGGGGTGCGATCTCCGGTTACCTCGGCGGCCTCGTCGACGGGATCATGATGCGGGTCGTCGACGCGATCCTCGCCATCCCGGCGCTGTTCCTGCTGCTTTTCCTCGCGGCCATAACCGTGCCCAGCGTCGGCACCCTGATCCTGGTGGTCGGCCTCATCGCCTGGCTCATACCGGCGCGCCTCGTCCGCGCCGAGACGCTGAGCCTGCGGACCCGCGAGTACGTGGAGGCCGTGAAGGTGATGGGCGGCGGGCCGACGCGGATCGTTGTGCGCCACATCGTCCCGAACACGATCGGCACGGTCGCCGTGAACGCGACCTTCCAGGTCGCCGACGCGATCCTGCTCGTGGCGGCGCTCAGCTTTCTGGGGCTCGGCATCCCGCCGCCCGCGGCCAACTGGGGCGGGATGCTCTCGAACGGCCTCAACTACACGTACTCCGGCTACTGGTGGCTCGTCTACCCGCCGGGAGTGATGATCGTGCTGACCGTCGTGTGCTTCAACTTCATCGGCGACGCGCTGCGCGACGCGTTCGAGGTGAGGCTGCGCCGGCGGTGACGGGCGAGCAGGCGCCGGTGCTGGAGGTAGAGGAGCTGCAGGTCGACATCGCCCTGCGGCGTTCGACCGTGCATGCGGTCGACGGCGTCTCGTTCTCGATCGGGCCCGGCGAGACGGTCGGGCTGGTGGGCGAGTCGGGCTGCGGCAAGACGACGATCGGGCTCGCGCTCATGCAACTCCTGCCCGTCGGCGGCTCGATCGTCGGCGGCGCGATCCGGCTCGAGGGCCGCGACGTGGCCGCGCTGCCCGAGGACGAGGTGCGCAAGCTACGCGGCGACCGCATCGGGATCGTCTTTCAGGACCCGCTCACGTCGCTGAATCCGACGATGACGATCGGCGCCCAGGTCGCCGAGCCGCTGGTCATCCACCGCGGCGCGTCGATGCGAGTCGCGCGCGGCCGGGCAGCCGAGCTGCTCGAGCTCGTCGGCCTGCCGAGCCCGACGAAGCAGCTCGATCGTTTCCCGCATCAGCTCTCCGGCGGGATGCGCCAGCGCGTGTCGCTGGCAACCGCGCTCGCGTGCGAGCCCGCGCTACTCGTCGCCGACGAGCCGACGACCGCGCTCGACGTGACGACGCAGGACCAGATCCTCGAGCTGCTCGCGCGCCTGCGCGCCGAGATCGGGATGGCCGTGCTGCTGATCACGCACGACCTCGGCGTCGTCGCCGGCCAGGCCGACCGCGTGCTCGTCATGTACGCGGGCAAGCTCGTCGAGGCGGGAACGACGAACCGCATCTTCTACGAGACGCGCCACCGCTACACGGAAGCGCTGCTGCGCTCGATCCCGCGGATGACCACGAGCCGCGAGGAGGCGCTGTACAGCATCCCGGGCCAGCCGCCGGACCTCTCCCGGCCGCCTCGCGGGTGCCGGTTCGCCGCGCGCTGCGCGTACTCGACCGAGGAGTGCCTCGCCGAGGTGCCGCCCTTCGTCGGGCCGCCCGAGCACGTCCATGCGTGCGTGCATCCCGTGGAGCAGGCGACAGCCGTCGGCTCTCAGTCGCAGGTGGCCCCGTGAGCGAGAACATCCTCGAGCTGCGCGACATCGTGAAGGAGTACCCCGTGACCTCGCGCGTCCTCCAGCGACGCATCGCCGCGGTGCACGCCGTGTCGGGGGTCTCGCTGCAGGTGCCGGAAGGAGCGACGTTCGGCCTGGTGGGCGAGTCCGGCTGCGGCAAGACGACCGTCGGCCGCATGATCGTCGGCCTCGAGCGGCCGACCTCGGGCTCGATCGTCTTCGAGGGCCGCGAGCTCGGGAAGCTCGGCCTGCGTGAGCGGCGCAGAGTGCAGCGTCAACGGCAGCTCGTCTTCCAGGATCCGTACGCGTCGCTCGATCCCCGCATGCGCGTCGGTGCGATCGTCCGGGAGCCGCTCGCGGTGCAGCGGATGTTCTCCCGCTCCGAGCGGACGGCGACCGTGCGCCGGCTGCTCGACGAGGTCGGCCTCCCGCGCGACGCCGCGAACCGCTATCCGCACGAGTTCTCCGGTGGGCAGCGGCAACGGATCGGGCTCGCGCGCGCGCTCGCGCTCAACCCGAGGCTGATCGTCGCGGACGAGCCGGTGTCCGCCCTCGACGTATCGATCCGCTCGCAGGTGCTGAACCTGATGCGCGAGCTTCAGTCGCGGCACCGGCTGACCTACGTCGTCATCTCGCACGACCTCACGGTGGTGCGCTACGTCTCCGACCTGATCGGCGTCATGTACCTCGGCAAGCTCGTCGAGGCGGGAACCTCCGAGGAGGTGTACGAGCGCTCGGCCCATCCGTACACTGCCGCGCTGATCGCGACGATTCCGCTGCCCGACCCCGCGTACGAGCGCGCCAAGACGCACACGGCGATCCGCGGCGAGCTGCCGTCGGCAATCGAGCCGCCACGCGGCTGCCGCTTCCACACGCGCTGCCCGCACGCGCAGGACCTCTGCCGCGAGGTCGAGCCGCCGCTGCGCGCGTTCGGCCCGAACCACGTCGCAGCCTGCCACTTCCCGCTGCAGGAGCCCGTCGAGGAGAAGACGGCGGCATGACGTGGTTGGACTCCGATTCCGAGCGGGAGGAAATGCTGCACACGCTCGCCACGCCGATCCTCTCGGCCGTCGGCAACGAGGACACGCCGAGCCCGATCTTCCACGGTTGCTGGGACTGGCACTCGGCCGTGCACGCCATCTACTCGCTCTACGCGCTGTACCGGCGCACCGGCTGCGACCTCTACCTCGAGGCCGCGCGGCAGCACGCACGTCCCGAGCTCGTTGACGCGGAGATCGAGTACATGCGGACGGACAAGCTCGACGAGGAGGAGAACCCGTACGGCTTCGCGTGGATCCTCTCGCTCGTGCGCGCGCAGGAGCTCGCCACGGGCGCCCGCGAGCTGCGTCCGCTCGCCGACTTCTCGCTCGAGCGCGTGCACGCCCGCGTCGAGGCGCTCGACGGCGAGAGCGCGTTCGACCTCGCGACGCGCGACACGCACCATAACCTGTCGTGGGCGCTGATCCACCTGGCACTGTGGGCGCGGTACACGGACGACGACGCGCTGCTCGCGTTCGCCCGCGACACCGCGCGTGATCGTCTTCAGGACAAACGCGTCGACGGGGCGCTGCCCATTTCATCCGACACCGGCAACGTCCGCGAGTTCATTGCGCCGGCGCTCATGCGGCTCGCGGCACTCGGCGACGTGCTCGGCGAGGAGGCGCGCACGTACGTCGGCGAACGGCTGCCGCAGGAGTTCGAGGTGCCGCCGGTGACCGAGCCGACGACCGTCCACGGGGCGGGAGTCAACTTCTTCCGCGCCTTCGCGCTGCTGCACATCCACCGCGCGACGGGGCTCGCGTCGCTCCGCGAGAACGTCGCCCGCCTCGTCTCGTACCAGGTCGGACGCGCTGACCTCTGGCGGGAGCGCGACTACCAGCACCGGCACTGGATCGCCCAGATCGGCGTGCGCGTGATCGACGACTCGTACGTCGACTGACGCTCGTGTTCGACAGAGGCGCGCCGCGGATGCGCTCCATGCCGGGCCATCGATGCCGCGATCTCGGGCGTCTGCGCGATGCAGATGTGCGGCTCGGTGCAGTTCTGATCAACCTGATGATGCGCCGCGACTTGTCACTTGTGCTCGCTGCGTTCCAGTGGTGGCGACGTTTTCGCGCCGCGGAGGCTCGGGTCATCAGCGGGTCAGCGAACTGTCGGGAACGACCGGAGTAGACGGGAGGCGACGAGAACCTCGTTTGGCTTAGCGAGGGCGAATGGGCACCTGCGGGCTCAGGTCTCTCTCTCTCTCTCTCTCTCTCTGAAAACCCCGCTCATGCGGGGTTTTGCTTTCAGGAAGCGAACGGCTGGGGTGGGAAACCCCCTCTGGGTCAGCAGTAGGTCAGCAACAGCCTGCTCCGCATGGTTCGGAGCA
>Ga0126381_100009200_pt1 | contig 11088 bp, 11 predicted proteins | sample PanSoiMetPlot_28_FD_96465 | JGI IMG/M metagenome (GOLD analysis project Ga0126381, IMG submission 96465) | Tropical forest soil microbial communities from Panama - MetaG Plot_28 | ecosystem: Environmental > Terrestrial > Soil > Tropical forest > Bulk soil | place: Panama | collected 2016-02-17
CTATCTCTACGTGATGAACCAGAGCACCTCCGGAAAGTACGAGCAGCTTTTCCCGCGCGCTGAGACAGGACAGGACAATCAAGTTACGGGCAACGAGGAATATCGGGTGCCTTCCACTTCGACGGCATTCAAGATTGCGGGTCCGGCGGGATACGAAGTGGTTTACTGGCTGGTGACGCCCGCGAAGCTTACCGATGCCCCGCCACGGCTGGACGCGCCTCCAGCAGGCACGCCCGAGAAGCCGCCAACATTAATCCCGCGATGCGACGATACCGTCATGCAAGCCCGCGGCAACTGCATCGATCACGCGGCCGGTCCGCAATTGGTTCCGCGTGGCGAACTGGTGCCGCAAAACCTGGCCGGGCCCGCTCAAGGCGCGCAGCGGGATCTGCTTTTCATGCAAAAGAAGGACACCGCGGTCATCGCGAGCACCGCGCCGCTCACGGGCCCGGTGATATACGAGTTTCGCCTGGCGCACCGGTGACGCTTATGCTTCGAATTGGTTTGTCTTCGATCTTCGCCGCCGCGCTTTGTTGCGGCCAGACGCAGCAGACGCCGCCCAATCAAGTCTTGGCCGGGCTGGCGTTGCTCTTGACGTTCTTTGTGATGAGTCCCGTCATCAAGGACGTTAACAGCAAAGCCGTACAGCCGTATCTCAAGAATCAGATCACGCAGCAGGTGGCGCTCGATCGTGCCGCAACGCCGTTGCGCGCCTTCATGTTCAAACAGACGCGCGACAAAGACCTGCAGCTCTTTTACTCGATCTCCAAAGAGCCGCGGCCGGCGACACAGAGCGACGTTCCCACCTACATTTTGATTCCGGCATACGTGATTTCGGAGCTCAAGACGGCGTTTGAGATCGGGTTCGCGCTCTACGTTCCGTTCATCGTCATCGACATGGTGACGGCCAGCATTTTGCTCTCGATGGGCATGATGATGATACCGCCCATCTTGATTTCGTTGCCGTTCAAGATTCTGATTTTCATTCTCGTTGACGGGTGGAATCTCACGGTGGCGGCACTCTTCCAGAGCTTCCAGCGATGAGTTTTGCCGACGCCATCGGTCTCGGTCGAGAGGCGCTGTTCGTGACGCTGATCGTCGCGGCACCCGTGCTCGTGCTCAGCATGATCGTCGGCTTGATCGTGTCGATCTTCCAAGCGGTCACGCAGATCCAGGAGCCGACGCTCGCGTTCATCCCGAAGATTCTCATTTCGGGCGTTGCGATTCTCTTCTTCGGACCCTTCATGTTGGCGATTTTGACGGATTTCACCAGCCGCGTTTTTGCGAACATCGCCCACATTCCGATTAAGTAGGCGGACTCGTGGTCGACGTTTTCGGCGTTACCGTTCCGCAGCTCGAGACGTTTTTCTTGATTCTCGTGCGGGTTTTCAGCATGCTCGCGGTCTTTCCGATCTTCTCGGCGCCGCAAATCCCGCATCACGTTCGCCTGGGCTTGGGAGCGTTGATCGCCTTCGTCCTCTTCCGAGTCGTGCCGACGGTATCGTTGCAGCCGAACTTCTACGAGTTGGTTGCGGCCGTGGTGGCACAGGTCGTGCTCGGCGTCATCGTCGGCTACATCGCGTCGTTGGTGTTCGTCAGCATTCAGTTCGCCGGCGAACTGATCGACCTGCAGATCGGCTTTGCCGTCGCCAACGTCATCAGCCCGACGACTCAGCAGAATATTACCGTGATCGGCGAGTTCGAGCTCGCCATCGCGACGCTGATCTTTCTTATCACCGACTCGCACCATCTGTTGATCCAAGGTATCGCGGGCTCGTTCACGCTCGTTCCGCTGCCGTTCATCAACCTCGACCCCAGCGTGATGAGCAACGCCGTGACGTTCCTAAGCCTGGCGCTCTTCAACGTCTTCAAAATCGCCGCTCCGCCGGCAGCCGCGCTCTTTATCGCCAACGTAGCGCTCTCGTTCATGGCGCGCGTCGCACCGCAGATGAACGTCTTCGTCATCGGCTTCCCGCTGCAAATCGGCGTCGGCCTGACCGTGCTCGCGCTCAGTCTAAGCCTGCTCGGCATCGTCGGCCCCGACATCTTCCACGATGTCGCGCGCCAAATGGACACCGTCATGCGCGGCCTACGCGTTTAGCCACTTAGCGAGAAAATAAAATTCACAAAGCGTAGTGCCAAGGGCGGGTCCACCAAGAAACGTCGAACTTTTGCGCCATTCGCAGGATGCGAACTTCCTTTGGTTGTGGCGCAAAAGTCGCCGAGCGGGGCCGAAACACGGATGTGGAGGCCCCAGCGGTTTCGAGGTGGACCCGCCCTGCACGAAGCTAGTTAATGTTTATTTGCGAGCGCCTAGCAGCAGAAATATTTGAATTGGCCGAGCTTGTTGCCGGCCATTTCCACGAAGTAAATCTGCTGGTCCGGGCCGATAACCATCGTGCCCGGTAGTGCGTTCGCGGTTGGGATTTTGTAGAGTTTGACTTTCTGCGTGTTCGTTATAAACTGACCGATCTGATTCGTTCCCGGGTCCGAAAAATAGAAGTCGTTGTCGATGCCTTCCACCAGCGCGGTGGGAGACGTAGCGGGCGCGAGAGAGTACTCGGCGGCGATGTGCCCGGTGACGAGCATACGGACGAGCTTTTTGGCGTTGCGTTCGGTAAACCACAGCGCGCCGTCGGCGCCGCTGATGATCGTGTTGAGCCCAGCGTTGTTCTCTTTGACGCCAAAGTGCGCTACGGTGCCGCACGACGTCGTGTTGGTCACCGGCAGCCGGCCGATCTTGTTGATACCGGTCTCGGTAAACCAAAGGGATCCGTCGGAGCCGGTAGCGATCGAAGTCGGGTCGGCATTTGCGGGCAGCAGGCACGGACCGCCGACGATGCCTTTTTGCGAGACTTTCCAAATGGCGTTCATTCCAGGGTCCGTCGCCCACATGTTGCCGTCGGATCCAAGCGTGATCGCCGTCGGCCGCGCGGTGTTTGCAAGGGAGAACTCCGAAATGACCGGCGGCACGGAAACGCTGAGTTGGCCGATTTTTCCGATGTTCGTCTCCGAGAACCAAAACAGACCGTTGGGGCCCGGAGCGATGCTGTTGGGGCCGGCATTGGCCGACGGCGTCAGGGGCTCGGGGGTGACGATAACTCCCGTCGTCGTCAGCTCGCCGATTTTGCTCGCCTTGCTCTCGGTGAACCAAATTTCGTCAGTCGACTGATTGACGGCTAGGCCCAAGGGATGCGCGTTGCTGGTGGGAATCGTGTATTCGCTGCTGACGTTCGGCACGTACGGCGGCCCAGGGGTGGCGGTGCCGCTGGTCAACGGAGTACCCTTACCGCAAGCGGCCAAGAGGGCGGCGGCTAGTAATCCGAAAACGCTCGTACGCAGCAGTGGTCGCAAGACGGGATCTCCCTTAAGCAAAGGTTCGGGTTGTGTCATCCTTGGGTGGAGCAGGACCCTTATTGGCAGGCTGCGGCCGCATTCCCCCATGCGAACTTTAACGGCGCGTGAGACCGCTGCCGAAAACTTCAAAGAATGGCCAGACCGGAGCAAACCGAAAAGCCGACCGCGAAGCGACGGCATGAGGCCAGGGAACGCGGCCAGGTCCCCCGCAGTCAAGAGCTGCCGGGTGCCGTCATTTTCTTTGCGGCCGTCCTCCTTATTTACGGCCTCTTTAGCCGTGCCATTGCGGGCGTCCAATCCTCTGTCCGCGGCGGCTTCGCCCACGCCGGCCTCCACGAAGACCCGAACATCCATACGGCACAGTCGCTGCTCGTGCGGGCGGCGATGCCTTACGTGCCGCTGCTGCTGTTGCTCTTCGGCGTTGCGTTCGTGCTCGGCATTCTCGCGAACGTCGGACAGTTCGGTTTCGTGTTCTCGCCCAAGCCGCTGCAGCCGAGTTTTTCGAAGGTCAATCCCCTCACCGGCTTCCAACGCCTGTTCTCGAAGCAGATCGCCGTCAACCTCGCCAAACAGATCCTCAAGCTTAGCGCCGTCGTCGTCATCTTATATCAGACGATCGCGCAGAATCTCGGCTTCCTGGCTCAGGTCGGTCAGTCGACGCCCGATACGTTCCTGGCGATGCTCGCGAACTTGATTTTCTCAATTGCCTGGAAGTTCGGGCTGCTGCTCGTCGTCGTGGGCATTCTCGACCACGTCTGGATGCGCTATCAATACGAAGACAGCCTGAAGATGACCAAACAGGAAGTCAAGGACGAATGGCGTCAATCCGAAGGCAACCCGGAAGCGAAAGCCGCACTCAAGCGGCGCCAGCGCGAGTTTGCGCGCCGTCGTATGATGGCGGCCATTCCGCGCGCAACGGTCGTGGTCACGAACCCGACGCACTTTGCAGTGGCGCTGGAGTGGAACGAGCTCGAAATGGAGGCACCGGTCGTAACGGCGAAAGGCGCGGACTTGGTGGCTAAGCGCATTCGTCAATTGGCGCAAGAGCACGGCATTCCCATTATGGAGAATCCTCCGCTGGCACGGACGCTCTACGAAAAAGTCGAACTCGATCAAGCGATACCGCCGAACCTCTACGCGGCGGTGGCGCAAGTGATCGCGTTCGTGTTCAAGCTCAAGAGAAAGACGATCGCGTAACGTGGCGACTGCGCAACCCGCGGCGAACGGCAATGGGTCGTTCATCGCTCGTGTAGGTCAGAGTCTCCCGCTGCTCGTCGCGTCGGGCTCGGTAGCGCTCGTCCTGCTGATGATCGTCCCGATCCCGTCCTGGCTGCTCGATCTGCTGCTGTCGATCAACATCGCGGTAGCGCTGATCATCATCGGCACGAGCCTGTATACCGAGAACGCGCTGTCGTTCTCCGTCTTCCCGACGCTGCTGCTGGTGGTCACGCTCTTCCGTCTCGCGCTCAATATCACGGCAACCCGGCAGATTTTGCTGCACGGCTATGCCGGCGAGGTGATCAACTTCTTCGGGCAGATCGTCGTCGGCGGCAACTACGCCGTCGGCTTCGTGATCTTTCTCATATTGGTCATCATTCAGTTCGTCGTCATTACCAACGGTGCGGGGCGCGTTGCGGAAGTCGCGGCCCGGTTCACGTTGGACGCTATGCCCGGCAAGCAGCTCGCCATCGACGGCGATCTCAACGCCGGGCTGATTACCGAAGCCGAAGCGCGCCAGCGCCGCAAGGACATCCAGCGAGCTGCCGACTTTTACGGTGCGATGGACGGCGCCAGCAAATTCGTTCGCGGCGACGCGATCGCGGCCGTCATCATCGTCGCGATCAATACGATCGGCGGATTTATCGTCGGCGTGGCACAGCTCGGCTTGAGCGTTCCCGAATCGCTGCAGCGCTTTACGCTGCTCACGGTCGGCGAAGGTATCGTAACGCAAGTACCGGCGCTTTTGATCTCGACGGCGACCGGCATCATCGTCACGCGCGCCGCCAACGAGTCCGACTTCGGCCGCGACATCAGCAAGCAGCTCACCGCGCAGCCGAATGCGCTGCTCATCGCGGCCATCTTGTGCGCCGTCTTCGGCCTAGCCGGCTTGGCGCGTCCGATATTGCTGGGCCTAGCCGCCGTGCTGTTTGCCTTCTATTATTATCGCCGGCGTCAGATCGCGACCGCGCCTTCCGAAGCGCTTCTTGCGGCCCAGAAAGCCGCCACGGCGGCACCCAAGCCCGCGGAGAGCGTGGTGCCGCTGCTGTCGTACGATCCGATGGAACTCGAGATCGGGTTCGGACTGATTCCGCTGGTCGACGTGAATCAGGGCGGCGATCTGCTCGAGCGTATCACGCTCATTCGCCGTCACTCCGCACGCGATCTCGGTATCGTGGTTCCGCCGATTCGCGTGCGCGACAACTTGCAGCTGCGTCCGAACGCTTACGTCGTAAAGATCTACGGGCTCGAGGTCGCGCAAGCCGAGGTGATGGTGAGCCGGTTGCTGGCGATGAACCCCGGAACCGCGACGGCACCGCTGGACGGCATTCCGACGACGGAGCCGGCGTTCGGACTGCCCGCGTTGTGGATCTCCGAAAACGCGCGCAGCGAGGCGGAGATGGCGGGATACACGGTCATCGATCCGACGAGCGTCATCGCGACGCACCTCACCGAGATCATCAAGTCGCACGCACCCGATTTGCTCGGACGTCAGGAGACGTCGGCGCTGCTCGACAACATCAAGTCCCACTATCCGGTTGTGGTCGACGAGCTCGTTCCGGGATTACTGACGGTCGGCGAGGTGCAGCGCGTACTGCAAAGCCTGCTGCGCGAGCGTATTCCAATTCGTAACCTCGTGCTGATTCTCGAAACGCTCGCCGACGCGGCGCGCGTGAGTAAAGACGTCGACTATCTTACGGAGAAGGTCCGCGGCGCGCTCGCTCGGCACATCTCGGCCGAGTACGCAGAGAACGGCCTTCTGTCGGTCATAACGGTAGACCCGCGCTTGGAAGCGTTGTTGGCCGAAGCAGTGCGTCGCGGAGAAGATGCCTACGCACTGCTCGATCCCAACACGGTGGCGCGCGTCTATACGTCCCTCACGCGGCAGATCGCGACCGCCCAAAACGCCGGGCTGCAGCCGATCGTTCTGTGTTCGCCGTCGGTGCGCTTGGCGCTCAAGCGGCTTACCGAACGGGCCGCGCCGCAACTGGTCGTCCTGTCGTACTCTGAGATTCCGCCGGGTTTGCGCGTCGAGTCGATCGGACAAATCTCGACGACCGACGATACGCCCGCACCGATGGGATCGCCGGGTTAGCCGCATATGTTGAAATCGCTGTTTGGGCGTTCCGCCATACCGCCGTCGAAGCTGCCGCAGCGCAACTCGTCGGTCGACGTCGTGGTCGGTGGGCGGGCGGCGCGTTCGGTGACCGTAGACGAGTGCAGCGAACGCGGCATCACCACGCGCGACGTGATTGGACGGCCGGGCGAACCGGCGGTCTTCGTCTATACCACGCCGGCCGGGCGCTTTCGCCTGCAAACCAAGATTGCTGCGGTCAAAGGCTCCAACACATATTTCGAGGCTCCCAAGCGCGTCGATCTCGTGGGGGCGGCGCAGAACGCGCAGAAACGCTCGAGCGTGCGTCTTGGCGCGCTGGTCAGCGGTTCGTGGCGGTTCGCGCCGATGGGCAAGGGTTCGGGGGAGTTTTTGCGAGCCACCATCGGCGACATCAGCCGCGGTGGTTGCGCGTTGAATACGGACCGAGCACTGCGCCCGGGCACCTTGTTGGAAGTCACCCTTACCCTGCGCGAGGGTAAGCCGCCGTTGGTCTTGCTCGCCGAGGTCGTACGGCATCACGAAATCCCGTCGTCGGGAAAGCATTCGCACGGGCTGCGGTTCCAGGGCGTGCGACCCGAGGAGGACAACGCGATCGTTGAGTTCATCAATCGCAAACAATCCGAACTGCGCAGTCGCGGATTAGCATGATACAACCGGCGGGGCGGCTTGGTCTAGGCGTCGAAAAGCACCGTCCGCAAGGGGGGCGCGTTTGCGTCCCTTCCTTAAGCCAACTACGCCTTTGGAGCTACGGATGAGCAAACGGGTCCTCATCGTCGACGATGCGGTCGTCATGCGAATGATGATCAAGGGGATACTATCCAAGAACGGATTCGAGGTTGTCGGCGAGGCGCAGAACGGCGTCGAGGCTGTCGACAAGTACAAGCAGCTCACGCCCGATCTGGTGACGATGGATATGGTCATGCCCGAAATGGACGGCATTACCGCGGTCAAGCAGATCATCGCGCACGATCCGAACGCGCGCATCATCATGTGCACGTCGATGGGTCAGCAAGCACTGGTGGTCGAGGCTATTCAGGCCGGCGCGAAGTCGTTCATCACCAAACCGTTCCAGCCGCCGAAGATTCTCGAGACGATTACCAAGGTGCTGTCATGAGCTCCCAATCGCTCAATCTCAGCGACCTGCAAAAGGACGCGCTCAAAGAAGTCGGCAACATCGGCGCAGGACATGCGGCCACCGCGCTTTCGCAGTTGCTCAACGCGAAGATCAACCTGAGCGAGCCGCGCATCGACGTTATCAAGTTCCGCGACTTGGCATCGCGCGTCGGTCACGAGAACCGTACCGTCGCTGCGCTGCACATGTACGTGCGCGGCGAAGCGCCGGGCCAAATGGTCGTACTCTTCGATCGCGAGCAGGCGTTGGATTTCGTCAGCCAGTTCCTTCACCGGGTCATCGGCGACATCCAGATCTTCGATTCGATCGCGGACTCGACGCTCAAAGAGTTGGGCAACATCATCGCAGGCTCGTATCTTACCGCGATCATCCAGCTCACAGGCAGCAACCTGCTGCCGTCGGTGCCGACGCTGTCGTACGGTACGGTGCAGGCGGCGTTTCGCACGCTGATGTCGATCCTTCCGGATCAAGACGTCTTTTTGATCGAATCCAGCTTCCTGGACAAAGAGAAAGAAGTCGCCGGCCAGTTCATCCTTATCCCTGAGACCGGTTCGCTCGGGCCGCTCCTCTCGGTCTTCGGCGTCGAGTAAACGGTGTCAGACGAACTCTTTAACCGCGAAGAGTTCGTTGCGTACTTTCGCGACGAAGCGGAAGAGCTTTTGCAGCAGATCGATGCCGATCTGCTGCAGCTTGAAGAAAGCGTCAATAGCCCGGATCCCCACTCCGAAATCGTAAACTCACTGTTCCGCGCGCTGCACACGATCAAAGGCAGCGGCGGAATGCTTGGGTTTACCGACGTTCAGGGTGTTGCGCACAAACTGGAAAACTTGTGCGACCTCTTGCGCAAGGATCGCATGCCGCTCTCCGAAAGCGTCGTCGACATCCTGTTTCACGGACGCGATTTCGTCACGGATTTAGTCGAGTCGGCCGTAACCGGGGCGGCGCCGCCCCACGGGTTAACCGAGTATCTGTCGCGTCTCGATCAGTTCGTAGCGATTTACGAAGAGACGTCCTACGTTATCGAAGGCCGCACGGGACCGGAAACGACGTTCGAAGCGGCGGCTCAACAAGAAACGAAAGAAGCCAGCGCTGCGGACGTCGATGCGTTCGAGGCCGAGGTTGAGCGTTTGCTGGCCGAAGCGGAAGCGATGCGCCAAGGGGCGCCCGCGCCGGCCGCAGCGGAACCTCCGCCCGCACCCGAACCACCGCCCGCCGTGAATGTGCCAACGCCGGCATTCGAAATTCCGCTCGAAGCCGCGACTCCGGTGCCGGCCGCCGCCGTACCCGAAGAATCAGCGAAACCGCAGAAGGCTGCCGAGGCCAAGCGCGGTTCGATTCATCAAACGATTCGCGTCGACATCGAGCGACTCGACGCGCTGCTGAATCTCGTCGGCGAACTCGTCATCAATCGCACGCGCATCTCGGATATTGCCAGTACGTTAGAGCGCCTCATGGCCGACAAAGCCACGGCGCGCGACGGCACGATCGGCGCCTCACACGGGATCATCGCGCCGCTCGCCAAAGATCTTTCCGATTCCGCCGCACTGCTGGCGCGCACGACTAACGAGATCCAGGAGTCGATCATGAAGGTGCGCATGGTGCCGATCGGACAGGTGTTCGATCGCTTCCCGCGCCTGGTGCGCGACGTCGCCAAAGCACGCGGAAAAGAAGTGCAGCTCGTGATTTCCGGTGCGGAAACGGATCTCGACAAGACGATCGTCGACGAAGTCGGCGAGCCGCTGATGCATTTGCTCCGCAATAGCGTCGACCACGGTATCGAATCTCCCGATGCGCGTGAAGCGCGCGGCAAGCCGCGAGCCGGAACTATTTCGCTCAACGCCTATCACGAAGGCAATCAGATCATCATCGAAGTCACCGACGACGGCGGCGGAATCGACCTCGAGAAAGTGCGCGCGCGCGGTATTCGGCAAGGTTTGATTTCGTCGGAAGATCGCCTGAGCGATCGCGAACTCATCGAGCTGATCTTTACGCCCGGATTTTCGACCGCCGAGGTCATCTCCGACGTTAGCGGCCGCGGCGTCGGTATGGACGTGGTGAAGAAGAACATCACGCGTCTCAAAGGAATCTTCGACGTCGACAGCATCGCCGGACAGGGAACGCGCTTCACGATCAAGCTCCCGCTGACGCTGGCAATCATTCAGGCGCTCCTCGTGCGCGTCGTCGACGAGCTCTACGCGATTCCGCTGGACTCGGTTATCGAGTCGCAGCGCATCGAGATGCCCGATGTCCGCACCGTGCACGGCAACGAAGTCATCACGCTGCGCGGACAAGTCGTGCCGCTCGTGCGAATCGCCGATTTCTTCGAGCTCGGCGGCCACCGCGATCCGGACAAGGTCATGATCGTGATCGTCGGCCTGCAGGGCAAGCAAGTCGGACTCGTCGTCGATTCGTTCGAAGGCGAGCAAGAGATCGTCATCAAGCCGCTGTCCGACGTCGTCGGCCGTATCCCGGGCATCTCGGGCGCCACGATCTTAGGTAACGGCTCGATCTCGCTCATCATCGACGTGCATTCGCTCGTGAGCGAAGCGTACGTCAGCGGCAAAGCGGCGCGAGCCGAATTCTCCGGAGTATAATCGAACTCATGGCCGATACCAGAGAGCAGATCCAACAGCTATCGGGCGAAGTCGTTCAGCTCGTTTCGTTCCGCCTCGGCGGTGAAGAATACGGCGTCAACATCGCTCAAGTACAAGAAATCATACGCATGGTCGAGATCACGCACGTGCCCCGGGCGCCGCGCTTCATGGAAGGCGTCATCAATCTGCGCGGCCAGCTCATCCCGATCATCGACTTGCGCACCCGTTTCGGGATGTCGCGCATCGACCCCACGAAGAGCACCCGCATCGTGGTTACGGAGATCGGCAACAAACGCGTGGGAATCGTGGTCGACAGCGTCTCCGAAGTGCTCAACATCCCGATAGAAAACGTGGAAGATGCCCCCGAGATGGTGGCGGGCGTCGGCACCGAGTACATTCAGGGCGTCGGCAAGCTGGGCGAACGCCTCATTATTATGCTGGATCTCACGATGGTCATCTCCACCGAAGAGAAGCAACAGCTCGAGACGGTCGAGGGTACCTCACCCTAGCTTTTCGACCGCTCAAATCCACCTGGCCGAGACGGGCGCTAAGGTCGTTTGAAGCGGATAGAAGCTGGGTTCCAGACTTAGCGACGCTCGGCTGGTTACGTTCCCCGAATACAGCGGAATCAGGTACTCCACGCCATCGAGCAAGCTCACCGGCTGCGCGGA
>Ga0126381_100009201_pt1 | contig 11088 bp, 10 predicted proteins | sample PanSoiMetPlot_28_FD_96465 | JGI IMG/M metagenome (GOLD analysis project Ga0126381, IMG submission 96465) | Tropical forest soil microbial communities from Panama - MetaG Plot_28 | ecosystem: Environmental > Terrestrial > Soil > Tropical forest > Bulk soil | place: Panama | collected 2016-02-17
GGAATCGACATACACGGTCAGTAACATCTCGCGAGCTGCACCGAGCGCGTCATTGTTCCAGGTTCCGGCGGATTATACAGTCCGTGATGGGTTTCGTGGGAGACCACGGCCCAACTGAGCGGCACGCCTGAGTACGCGGCGATCGATTCACTCATTTAAGCCGGATTAAGATCCTCCTTGGCTGTATTGCCCGGGAGGATCTTTTTGCGCAGGGAGCCGCGAACGTAACAGCTGGGGCTTGGTTGAGTGACAACTCGGGGCGAGGGGCGGCTTCTGGACGGTGCTCTTTCGTACTTAATCGCGGCAAATCGTCCGACCGTGATCGGCTTGATTGTCCGGAAAGCTACCCGTTTTCGACGCGCGCCTTTATATCCGAGTACGCCGCATCGATGAGCCTGTTTAGCGCTGCGGCGTTTGTGGCGGTTTCCGGTCTCAGCTTCACATGGCGCATGAACTTGCCGTTGCCTTGCAATAGGCCGGCCGGATCCTGCAACGCTGCGCCGTGAAAGAAGCCCACGTTTACGTGCGATGAGAATACATTGACGTAGCCGAAAGGCGCATCTCCCAAACATGCAACCGGACAGCCGTCATGCAAAAGCTCCCGAACTTCGTCGCCGCATTTTCGCATCACGTCAAACCACCGGCGCGCGATGGCCCCTAGTTCACCGGCGTGCGCTTTCATCCACGCATCGATGGCGGCATCCCGCTCGACGGCACCGTTGAATCGCAGCAATTCCGTTCTCATGGCCGCTCCGAATGGAACGACCTCTGCCATCATTGGCGGCGACTTATGCCGCAAGACTGCTTGCTCCGCGATGCCGTACCGGTCGCACGAGCACCGTCAGAATGAATCCAACCACAAGTAGTGCCGCCAGTACTCTCAAAGGCGTGTCGTAAACATGAATGTGGCTTTCACCCGGGGCAAGCGCCGCCTTTGCGTCGCTGGAGAGCTTGGTAATGATCACCGGCCCGGCAACCGCGGCCGCGCTCCATGCTGTCAAGAGCGCACCGTGGATAGCTCCCACATTCTCCGCACCAAACAGATCGGCGAGAAACGCCGGAATCGTGGCAAACCCTCCACCGTACATGGTGAAAATAACGAACAGCGTCGCCAAGAAGAAAATCCAATAGCCATTGGACGCCAGGAACGGCACGAGCAAGAACAGTACGACCTGCACGCTGAAGAACGTCAAGTAGGTATTCCGCCGCCCGATGTAGTCGGAAAGTGAAGCCCAGAAGAACCGGCCGCCAGCGTTGAATAAACTGATCATCGAGACCACCGCCGCGGCTTGCACCGCCGATCTCTTGAACATGTCCTGAATCATCGGCGATGCTTGCGACAAAATTCCGATACCGGCCGTCACATTAATGAACAACACTCCCCACAACAAATAGAACTGGACAGTGCTAATGGCCTGATCGCGTGTCATGCTTCCAGATGGGATCAGCGGATTCTCTAATGTTTCCGTCTGTCGAGCCGCCGGCACCGCAGCGCTTGGGGGCCGACGTATGATGCGCGCGCCAATCATCATCACGACAAAATAGAGAGCGCCCAGAACCATAACCGTTTTCGCTGTTCCAAGCCTCTCCATGAGCGCCACATTCAAGAATCCTGCTACAAACGCCCCGCCCCCAAAACCCATAATTGCCATGCCGGTGGCCATACCGCGCCGGTCTGGGAACCATTTCACTAACGTGCTGACCGGTGAGATGTAGCCCAAGCCCGCACCAATTCCCCCGATTACCCCCATGCCTAAAAAGACCAGCACCGACTGTTTAACGTAGAGTCCCAGTCCCCCGATGAGCAGGCCACTGCCAAAAAGTATCGCCGCAGTCGCCGCCGTTTTGCGCGGACCGTTACGCTCCACCCATGGTCCGCCGAACGCCGCGCTCAATCCCAACAGCACGAGCGCTGCGGTGAATGTCGTATAAGGTGGGGTGAACCAGGAGGGCGTATCCGGCAAAATCGCGCGAATAGGCCGGTTGAAGGTACTCCATGCATATATCGAACCGATGCATATATGGATCAGCACCGCGGCTAGGGGGATCAGCCATCGATTGAATGATGATTCGGTTTCGTGTTTGATTCTTGCCGGAGCAGGGGCTGCCATCGGTGGCAATATTACCACTGAACTGAATTACTGCGCTTCTTATAACGTACGTGTTGGGCGATACTCCGATATGTTTCTCAATAGCTCGCAATTACAATCACAATTCGAAAAGAAGCATATTCGGTGTCCGACCACATGTGTATCACTGGCGTGAATGCCGGTCTTCTATCCTCGAACATTAACGCAAGCCAAACGAAACCAAGAATCGCATCCCCTACCTATAAGCAACCAAGCGAAACCTTCTTATATACTCCCCGGAAGCGGCGAACCGGAGGAGATTCGAGGTCGAAATAGTCTTCGAACGAGATCTCCTCGAACCCGAAATGCTTGAAGGTATCCAATTCGCAGCGTGTCACTGGCCATGGCATTTGCGAGATTGGGTCCTGTTCGTCTCGGCCCCTCGCAATGACCAGCAACTGGCCGCCGTTTCGGACCAGGCTCGATATGCACTGCATAGCCTGCTCACGGAGATACGTTGGAAGCACCTGTAACGTGTACGCTTCCAACACGAAATCGAAGAGGCCAATCCAGTCGTCAGGTGGACGCAACAGATCAGCGGTGGTGTAATCGACTTTGCTGTCGGGGAATCTCTGACGGCATGACCGGATCGCCGATTCCGACACATCGAATGCAGTGGTCTGAAACCCCCACGCGGCGAGTTGTTCGGCGTCGTCTCCGAAGCCGCAGCCAATCGTCAAAGCTGTTTTTCCGACACTCGAAATGGTTTGCCGCTCCCAGAACGCAAGCAAGCCAGGATTGGGACGGCAATCTGCCCAAGGAACAGTTGCGTTGCCTTCTTCCGCTTCCCGATAGAGATGCTCAAACCAGCCCTTCGGGTCGCCTCTGTTTAGATATTCCTCAGCGAGTTCTCTCGCACGGGCACGGCGATCCATGATCCAAGGAATTTAGCATTTCGACCCGCGCTGATCACCGATCCAGTAGCGGGGACCAGGACCGGAGCGGGCGGCACGATCGCCAGGATTTACGAATTGACAGTCCTGGAGCGAAAGGCAGCCGCAGCCGATACATCGCGTCAAGCCGGCCCGGAGACGCTCGAGTTCGGCGATCCGCTGATCGATACGCTTTGTCCAACTTCCGGAGATTTTGGCCCAATCCGCGCGTTCAGGCGCCCGGTTTTGTGGCAGCTTGGCGAGTTCGGCGCCAATCTCTTCGAGCGTCAGACCGATGCGCTGCGCGAAAACAATGAAGGCGACCCGGCGGAGGACCGGCCTGAGGTAACGGCGATGCCCGGAGCCAGCACGCTCGGACTGAATAAGTCCTCGCTCCTCGTAAAACCGGAGCGCCGATGCCGCTACGCCACTTCGACGCGATACCTCTGAAATTGTAAGCAGCCCCGCCATAGGAAAAAATGATCGTCCGGCTTGACTTAAAGTTAACTTTAACTTGTAGTCTGTGGGTGTGTCAAGAAACCTGGAGAAAAGCGAACTCTCACTCGCCGGAACGCGCGCGGCCATCACGGGCGGCACCTCCGGCTTAGGACTGGCGCTCGTGCATGAACTGCGGAACCGTGGCGCGCAAGTGGCATTCGTAGCCCGCAACCGAAATCGCGTGGAGCGCTTGGCGCAAGAGCTGGACGGAGCATACGGCATTACCGGGGACGTCTCAAGAAAGGAAGATATTTATCCACTCGCGATGCAGATTGCGGGAGCATTGGGCGGACTCGATGTGTTGATCAACAATGCGTCGGATCTGGGCCCGGCGCCACTGGCGCTGTTGGGCGACACCGAGAGCGAGCGCTTCGAGCGGGCATTCTCGACGAACGTGCTCGGACCGTTCTGGCTAACGAAGGCGCTGCTGGGCTCCCTTGCCGCTTCCGCGCGGGAGGGCCGCGGAGCGGCAGTGGTGAATATATCGAGCGATGCCGGTGTGAACGCCTACCCGTACTGGGGTGCGTATGGCGCGAGCAAGGCCGCGCTCCACCACTTGAGCCGCATTTGGGACGAAGAACTGAGGGCCGAAGGCGTACGTGTTATTTCGATCGATCCGGGCGACATGGACACGCCCTTGCACGCGATTGCCGTCCCGGATGCAGACCGGACAGCGCTGAAGCGTCCGGAGGTTGCAGCACGTGAGATCGCCGACCGGATTCACAGTCTGCTCTGGCATCACGGTTCAGGTATCGAAGAGGAGGCGATCCGATGAGAGCCGCCAGCGTTCCTATCCAGCGACCCTTGGATGCGAAGCTACTGGCGGTTGACTATCGCGGACAGATCGAGCATCTCGCGCGTTCTGAATTCGCAGACCTTTTGCGACCGGGCGATACCGTAATTGCGAACGATGCCGCCACTTTGCCGGCCAGCCTTTCCGGCTTACATGTTCCGAGCGGCCGGAGTATAGAAGTGCGCCTGGCCGGCCGACGCGCGCTCGACGAGAACGCTCGTTTCTCTGCCGTGATCTTCGGGGAGGGCGACTTTAGGATTAGAACCGAGGACCGCCCGAAACCGCCGCTACTGAATCGTGGGGACCGGCTGAAGCTCGGCATCTTACAAGCGACTGTGCTGGAACTCCTGAATCACCCACGCCTTTTTTTGCTCGAATTTGGGGGTTCACTCCGGCAGATCAGGGAAGGTATCGCGCGGCACGGGCGGCCCATTCAATACGCCCATGTTCCGATGCCGCTTGCGGCCTGGAACACATGGACACCAATAGCCGGTCCGCCCGTCGCGTTCGAGCCGCCCTCGGCCGGTTTCGCTTTGGACTGGAGCACTCTTAGAAAGATGAACGAGCGGAGAATCCGGTTCGCAACAATTACCCATGCGGCCGGTATCTCCTCGACGGGCGATGCGGAGTTAGATAGGCGACTGCCGTTCGATGAACCGTACCGGATATCGCACTCGACGGCAGCGATGATTCGGGCAGCGCAAGAGAACGGCGGGCGAATCGTCGCGGTAGGCACAACGGTCGTCCGGGCCTTGGAGCACGCTGCCGCGTTGTTTGATGGGACAGTGCCGGCTGGGGAGCGTCTTGCGACCCAGAGAATCGGGGCGAACAGCCCGCTCCGCATTGTAGATGCGATCCTCTCGGGGACGCACGAGCCAGGCACCAGCCATTATGAACTGCTGCGCGCGTTCGCGAAGGATGAAAATCTTGCCCGCATCGATGCGGAACTGAACACTCACGGATACCGGACGCATGAATTCGGTGACTCGATTTTTCTAGAGAGGGACGGCATAGGAATGTCTTCTGCGAAGCGCTCGGCCGCTTGACACACAGCGGGATGGCAACTGGGGGCGTCGAAGAGAGTCCTGTTGCGGTCGCCAGAAGTGACGGGCGCGTTCTCTATCTGACTCCGCTCATGCGGCTCACCCATCGCAGGTACTGCCAAAGCGAGCGGCGTTCCGACCAAATGAACCGGAAAAAAGACTCACGGGTGATCGAGTCGGCCGGTATCCCGGAGTACGTTTCGATGCGCCAGCGTAAGTAGGGAGAATTCCACGGATCGAGGCGGTAGCCCCTGGTTGCAATCCAGAGAAAGCGCAGCATCAGGGCTGCTGACTAAAACCACCGATGGAGGCGGTACTCACGTGCTTCGTCTGTTCCACATCGGGCGTAGCGTAATAACCCGAACGCGTCCGGACGACCGGCCTGCCGGGCGCATCGACGGTCACTTTGATCTGGCGATAACTACCATCCAGTTGCTGGATGCTCGGACTGTAGGCGATGGTGTATTGATTGCGTATATCGCGCGCGATCTCAACTGCGAGCGCCTGCACTTCCGACACTTCCTTGGGATAGAACGTCAGGCCGCCGGTTGCCGACGTGAGTTCGTTCAATGCGCGACGGGCCTTTGTCGCTTCGTGTTTCTCTTCCTCGGTAAAGAGCCCGATAGCGTAGACCAACGTATCGCTTTGATTCGAGCGCGCGACAACCTTCTCTAATGAGATGTTGCTGGCATTGTCATTGCCGTCGGTAATAACCATCAGAACTTTCTTGTCTTTCTTAGCCTTGGCCTTCATGTAGTCGAGCGCCTGGCTGATGGCGTCTCGCATTGCGGTTCCACCGCGCGAGTCGATGCGGGCCAAGCCCTGCTCCATCTTGTGAATATCGTTGGTGAACGGGACATCCAGGTAAGCATCATCATTGAAGTTGACGATAAAAACCTCGTCCTGAGGATTCGATTCACGAACCATAGCGAGGGAAGCAGCCTCGACACGGCTTCGCTTCGTCATCATGCTGCCGCTGTCGTCGATGATGATACCCAGTGAAACGGGAACATCTTCTCGTCGAAAAATCTTAACTTGCTGGGGCTGCCCGTTCTCGAAAACTTTAAATGCATTCTGGCCAAGGTTGGTGAGCAGCTTGCCCTTGTGATCGGTCACGCTCGCGTGCAGCACGACCAGGCGCGTGTCGGATCGGAATTGAGCGAGGCATTCGGCCGGGAAAATCCCAGCCAGCAGCGCCATGCCGATCGCTACCAGAACTCCGCAGATAGATCTGTTAATTTGTTGGCGCATAGTATCCAAGGCGAAAGTAGGCCTTCAGCGGGGGAAGCCCGCGCGGCTGATTCAGTTTTACCTGCACTCGCCGATACTTGCCGTCTCGCTCCTGGTTCTTCGGCGTGTAGCCGAGGATATATTCATTGCGTAACTCGATTCCGATTTTCGCGGCGATATCGGGAAGTTCCGCGATATTCTCCACGGCGTATTCACGGCCGCCGGTCTGTTCGGCAAGCTCGTTCAAAAGACCGGGCCCGGCAGCTTCCTCGGGGGTCCGGCCACGACTTGAGAGCGACTCAAAGATTCCGATGGCAAAGATCTGAACATCGGCTTCACGAACGGCATTCTTAATTTCCGTTTCGGTGTAACGGCTGCTGTTGTCTCCGCCATCAGAAATGATCAGCAGCGCCTTCCGGGGGTTACGCGCCTTTTTCATCTCATGCATCGCAAGATAGACGCTATCGAGGAGAGCCGTTCTACCTTTGGATTGAGTAAACGTCAATGTGCTTTGGACTTTGTCGGTGTCCGTTGTAAAAGGGACGGTCAGCTCCGGACGATCATTGAACTGCACCAGAAAAAACTCGTCGGCCGGATTCGCGGTTTTGAAGAACTCGGCAGCGGCCTGCCGGGACTTTTGGAGTTTGGGTCCCATGCTGCCGCTCGTATCAAAGACGAGCCCGATCGAGATGGGAGCGTCTTCGGAAGAAAACTGTGTAATACTCTGCTCCACCTTATCCTCGAACAGCCTGAAATGCTGCTTTTCGAGGCCGGTTACGAACCGGTTGAGCGGATCAGTTACGGTAACGTTGATCAAAACCAATTGCTTTTCGACGCGAATGTCGTAGCCGCGCGAATCCGTCTTGGGCGTATCCGTAACCGGCTTTCTGGATTCGATGTTTACGGGCGTATCCGGGGCGACAGAGGACTTCGCACTCTGGGGAGTGTCGTTAGCGCCTTTTTGCGCCTGGCTCAACGCGAGCGGGCTGAAAGTGAGGCACAGCAGTACAGCGCAAGTTGACGAAAGGCGCTGCCGGCGACAGCCCTCCAACCGGACGCCCGAAACAAAAATGCGAGACAGATTGCGCGTCCGCATGTGAATCAATGCTTTCTGACCTCGATCATAGCATCGGAAACAGCGCGTCCGGCAGCTTTTGCAGCCGCGCCCGGAGCGCCAGCCGGGGCATGCAGCCAGCAGCACGGGCGGCCCTTCCCCACCTTGGCTCCGGGGACGCCGCACAGGCCCGGAGACGTTGAATCTACGCAAGAAACATGCTCAAATAAAGTGATCGGCCCTCCGGTCCGCGGCAAATCCTTGCGGCGCTTCAAACCAATTTAGGAGCTTACTAGTTGGAGCATGCAGTTCTCGCCCTGGAGGACGGAACGGTCTTCGAGGGAGCCAGTTATGGTGCGCCCGTACAGCGTACCGGAGAGGTGGTCTTCAATACCGCTATCACCGGCTATCAGGAAATCTTTACCGATCCCTCCTATTGCGGCCAGATTGTCGTCCTGACAAATCCCCAGATCGGGAACTACGGTTCCAACCAGGCGGATTGCGAGGCTGGCGCACCTTACATCGAAGGCCTGGTGGTTCGCGAGATATCGCCCGTAGCGAGCAACTGGCGCGCCGAGGACAAGGCGGAGCATTTTCTTGCCCGGTATGGCATTCCGGTGATCGCGGACGTAGACACACGGCGGCTCGTCCGGCTGTTGCGCGAACGCGGCGCCATGCGGGGGATCATCGCAGCCGGCGATCACGATCCAGAGTTACTGGTGAAAGCCGCCCGCTCGGCGCCGGCCATGACAGGGCAGAACCTCGTGGCAAGAGTTTCCACTCAAAAGCCCTATGAGTGGAGATCGGGCATCGAGCCAGTATCTGTATCAGACAAGCTCCCGGATGCTCCGGAAGCCCAGTTACACGTTGTGGCCTACGACTACGGCATCAAGCGAAACATTTTGCGCCACCTAGCGCAGATAGGCGCTCGCGTAACGGTCGTGCCCGCGGATACTAGCGCGGCTGATACGCTTGCGCTTCGGCCAGACGGGGTATTCCTCTCAAACGGACCCGGCGATCCGGAACCACTCGAGCAACAGTCTACGGAAGTGAAGAAATTGATTGGCAAAGTTCCCGTTTTCGGCATCTGCCTGGGCCACCAGATTCTCGGCCTCGCACTCGGCGGAAAGACCTACAAGTTGAAATTCGGGCATCATGGGGCAAATCACCCGGTGCTGAACCGGAAAACCAACAAAGTGGAAATCACTTCGCAGAATCACGGGTTCTGCGTAGATCCCGATTCTCTCCGGGCTTCCGATGTGGAAATTACCCACCTCAATCTGAACGATCAGACTGTTGAAGGACTGCAACATCGTAGCGAGCCGGTTTTCTGCGTGCAATATCACCCCGAAGCGGCGCCTGGTCCGCATGATTCGCACTACCTCTTTCATCAATTTGCAGAAGCGATGAAGGAGAACAAGAGCTGACGATGCCGAAGCGCACCGACCTCAAACGAATTCTAATCATCGGCTCCGGACCGATCGTAATCGGCCAGGCATGCGAGTTCGATTACTCCGGTGTACAGGCCTGTAAGGCGCTACGGCAAGAGGGATACGAGGTGATCCTCATCAACTCGAATCCGGCAACCATCATGACCGATCCCGAGCTTGCCGATCGCACATACGTAGAGCCTTTGAGCCTTGCATTCGCGACGGAGGTTATACGCAAAGAGCGGCCGGACGCGGTGTTGTCCACCGTGGGCGGCCAGACGGCGTTGAACCTGGCTGTGGAACTCGCCGAATCGGGCGTCCTCGACGAATATGGAGTCGAGTTGATTGGCGCAAAGATCGATGCCATCAAGAAGGCCGAAGATCGCCTGCTCTTCAAAGATGCGATGCGGAAAATCGGTCTCGATATGACGCAGTCGCAACTGGTGAACAACGTAGACGACGGGCTCGCCTTTGCCGAACGGGCGGGTTATCCGGTTATTCTGCGTCCCAGCTTTACTCTCGGCGGAACCGGGGGCGGCATTGCCTACAATCGCGAGGAACTCGTAGAAATTCTGGAGCGAGGTATCGATCTTTCGCCAGTGCATGAGGTTCTGGTCGAAGAGAGCGTTCTCGGCTGGAAGGAATACGAGCTGGAGGTCATGCGCGACCTCGCCGGGAATGGCATTATCATCTGCTCGATTGAAAACTTCGACCCCATGGGTGTTCATACCGGCGACTCCATCACGGTCGCTCCGGCGCAGACCCTCACGGATCGGGAGTATCAAGTCATGCGCGATGCGGCGCTGCGGTGCCTGAACGAGATCGGTGTCGACACCGGCGGCTCAAACGTGCAGTTCGCGATCAACCCCGAAAACGGCAGGATGGTCATTGTCGAGATGAATCCGCGCGTCTCGCGAAGCTCGGCACTCGCTTCCAAGGCGACCGGATTTCCTATCGCGAAGATCGCGGCGAAACTCGCGGTGGGTTACAGGCTGGATGAGATCAAGAACGACATTACGCGAGCGACGCCGGCGTGCTTTGAGCCCACGATCGACTATGTGGTCGTAAAGATCCCACGCTGGCAGTTCGAGAAGTTCCCTGGCGCGGAGCCGGTCCTGGGAACCCAGATGAAGTCGGTCGGCGAAGTCATGGCGATCGGACGCACGTTCAAGCAGGCGCTGGGCAAGGGCCTGCGCAGCCTCGAGACCGGCAAATCGTCGAGCGCGAAGACGCTTGACGCCTCGTTGATCGCAAAACGCCTGATCACGCCGAATCCGGAACGGTTGGACTATATCCGCTTCGCGTTCGCCAGCGGTTACTCAGTCGACCAGGTGCTCGAGATGACCAGCATCGATCGCTGGTTTCTGCAGCAGGTGGCAGAAGCGGTTGCGCTCGAAAGGTCTCTTGCCGGGCGGACGCTCGATTCGCTCAGCGCCAGAGAGTTCCGCGGGTTAAAACGCAACGGATTGGGCGACCGGCAGATTGCCGAAATTCTTGGAGTGCTTCCACTTGAAGTTCGGGAAGCCCGGAAGAACCTCGGCATTCGCGCGGTATTCAACCGGGTGGATACATGTGCGGCAGAGTTCGAAAGTTTCACGCCCTATCTCTATTCCAGCTATGAATCGGAGGATGAGGCGGCTCCGAGCAATCGCAAGAAGGTCGTCATTCTGGGTAGCGGCCCGAACCGGATCGGCCAGGGGCTCGAATTCGACTACTGCTGCTGTCATGCTTCCTTCGCGCTGCAGGAGTTCGGTTACGAGTCGATCATGATCAACTGCAATCCGGAAACGGTCTCGACGGATTACGATACGAGCGATCGCCTGTACTTCGAACCGCTGACGCAGGAAGAGGTGCTCAACGTCTGTGATGTCGAAGAGCCGGACGGTCTGATCGTGCAGTTCGGCGGGCAAACGCCGCTGAACCTCGCCATGCCCCTTAAGGAATCCGGCCTGCCGATCATCGGTACGGACCCGGAAAATATCGATCTTGCGGAGGACCGCAAGCTGTTCGGCAACCTGCTGAATGAACTCGGCATCCCC
>Ga0126381_100009202_pt1 | contig 11087 bp, 11 predicted proteins | sample PanSoiMetPlot_28_FD_96465 | JGI IMG/M metagenome (GOLD analysis project Ga0126381, IMG submission 96465) | Tropical forest soil microbial communities from Panama - MetaG Plot_28 | ecosystem: Environmental > Terrestrial > Soil > Tropical forest > Bulk soil | place: Panama | collected 2016-02-17
ACAAGAAACGGCACATCGTCCAGCATTTCCTATTTGCTCAACTGAATCTCTTCTTACTGTTCGGAGCAGCGTCGCTCTGCGTGTCGCGTCCAGAACTTTTCGGGGCATTCGGCGTGTCGCATCCCTCCTATTATTTTTGGCTCGCGTTGTTCTTTATTCTGGTCCAGCCGGCTGCGGTTTTGATCGGCGTTTTCTCAAACTTTTGGAGCCGGCGGCATGAATTTGAGGCAGATCGGTTTGCTGCGGAGTCCCTGCATAATCCTAATCCACTGATCACGGCGCTCAAGAAATTGAGTAGAGACAGTCTCTCGAATCTGACCCCACATCCGTTGCTGGTCGGGCTGCATTATTCGCATCCGCCGGTGTCGGAACGAATCGCGGCACTGCGGAGGGTGAGTGCGTGATGCTAGCTGCGACGCGCACAAGGCTGACTTGAAGCTCAGTGCCCAACCAATGATTCGATCGAAGCCCCTCGCCGGTAGGGCTGAGCTTCAGCTTAGTTTCGTGCGCGTCGCAGCTAGCAGGCGCTCCTGCTCTCTCTGCATCTTGCGGCGCCCCGCTTGGCTCGCGTCCTCAAACCCACATAGATGCAACAATCCGTGGGCGATGTACAACTCCAGCTCGTATTCGAAGCTTGTACGAAACTCTTTTGCCTGTTTTGCCGCGGTCTCTACGCCGATAAAGACATCGCCGTGATGAAAAGTGATCACATCGGTCGGACCGTCGATCGACATGTACTTGCGGTGTAACCGGGCGATTCGCGTGTCGGAGACAAAGACGATGTTGATCTCATCCGGCGGCTTACCTGGTTGCCGCTGCACAGGCAACTCTGATAACGCCTGGGTAGCAAATCTCTGAAGCTTCTGGAGATTAATCCGTTTCTTACGCTGCCGGTTGAACAAACGGATCGAAAACATCAAGCGGGTCAAGCCGCAGAAGCAGGCGGAAGGTTGCGCAACCGTTTGCTTTCCTGCTCCGCTCGCTCTTCATCTTTCGGATATTTGATCCTGGTATGAAGCATATTCTGCAGGGTGAACCGGAACGTTTCACCGATGATTTTCAGCTCCTGCAGTGTGAGGTCGCACTCATCCAGTTGACCCTCAGCTATTCGCTTGCTGATAATGCTGTTTACCAGTTGCTCGATTTTTTGGGGAGTCGGCTTCTCCAGGCTGCGGGAAGCGCTTTCAACGGCATCCGCCAAGCTGATGATGCCACCTTCTTTGAACTGCGGCTTTGGTCCGCTATATCGGAAACTTTCCTCCCTTACTTCCGGTATATCCTCTTCCCGGATGTTCATTATTTTCCCGCCCTCTCTCGCATCCCGCTGCTGCTGCAGCGCGCGGTGATAAAAGTAGGCAACTAGCGAGGTCCCGTGATGCTGTTGGATCACATCGATAATCCGCTGGTTGAGACCATACTTGAGCGCGAGATCTACACCTTCCTTGACATGCGCAATAATAATCAAAGCGCTCATGGTCGGAGCGAGGTCATCATGAGGATTTTCGTCTCCGACAATGTTCTCGGAAAAATAATTCGGCTTCACCAGCTTACCAATGTCGTGAAAATAGGCACAGGCGCGGCAGATAGCCCCGTTGGCTCCAATCTTGTTAGCCGCAGCCTCAGCCAAGTCTGCTACCACATCGCTATGATGCCAGGTCCCCGGAGCCTCAAGGCTGAGCCTCAACAGCAGAGGATGGTTACGGTCCGCCATTTCCAGCCAAGACATATCTGTCGTGATCCGGAAGATGCCTTCCAACATCGGCAACGCACCGCTTACGATCATCGCAGTCACCATCCCGGTTAAAATGGCCGCAACGGATTGCTTCATGAAGAGCGTCCAATCCATTACTCCAAGCTGCAGCCAGGGTATGGTGATGATCCCAAAGGAGAGCGCAAGGATCCATGTCGCAAGTCCGACATAGAATCCAGCTCGCAACAATCGGCTGCGCCGCCGAACCTGGATGGTCAGGAAAACTGATATGAATCCACTGATCAGGCTCATGACCAGCAGAAAAGCATCGATCCCACGAAACAGAATCGAGCTCCAGAGACTCACATATATTACTGCGTAGATTCCGTTGTTTTTTCCGAGCAATACGGACAGGACCAACGGAGCCAGTGCATAGGGAATTAGCAACACGCCAATCGGTCCGTTGTTCTGGCCGGTAACAACTGTGACCAGCTTTGCCACCACCAGGTGGAAAAGAATCACGCCGAACATCAGCCCGACTCTCGAGTTCTTCTCGAACGTTTCAGGGTGGTTAATCCAAAGTTGAGCGACGGCCGTGACAAATATCAGAAGCCCAATCAGAAAGTATTTCGCAGGGTCCGGGTGCTCCCCAGAGAAAATCAAAACCGCTAACCCCAAAACGAATGCACCAAAAATCGCTGTTTTGACCCAGGGATTTACTTCCAACCGGCGCATCCACTCCTTGTGGGCTGGTTTTCTTCGAAACTTTGTACAGGCCAATCCCTGCCTAACTAGCTTTTTGCGACTAGATCCAAACATAATCCTTTTAGCCCTTGCGCTCCTTGGTTCCGCGATACGCGCTGTAAGCTTTGATAATTGATTGCACCAGTGGATGCCTGACGACATCGCGCTCTGAAAACTTGGTGAAGTGAATCCCTTCAACCTTTTTCAGCGCTTGCATCGCTTCGATCAAACCGGACCTCCGATTAGGCGGGAGATCGATCTGGGTTTGATCGCCAGTCACGACACATTTGGAATCTGCCCCCAGCCTGGTTAAGAACATGAACATTTGTTCAGTCGTCGTATTTTGTGCTTCGTCAAGAATCACAAACGCGTGGTTCAACGTCCGTCCCCTCATATACGCCAAGGGTGCGATTTCGATGACCCCACGATCCACGTACTTCTCAATCTCTTCCGCCTCGAGCATATCATACAGCGCATCGTATAGGGGACGCAAATACGGGAATATTTTCTCTTGAAGGTCGCCCGGCAAAAATCCTAGCGCTTCGCCTGCCTCCACGGCGGGACGTGTCAGGATAATTCGCTTCACCAGCTCTTTTTTCAAAGCATCAACCGCCATCGCTACTCCGAGATAGGTTTTACCGGTGCCTGCGGGACCAATCCCAAAATCGATGTCGCGATGCTCGATCGCTTTTACGTAATCGAGTTGTTGTTCGCTTTTCGGAACAATTGGAGCTCGCCGGTTCGGAGCGAACACTTTGTGCCCGGCCAGTTCGCCCAAAGGCTGCCTAAGCCCCTCGGCAACCGAATCCAAGGCGTATTGAAATTCATGTCTTCGAATCTGAACACCGTGTCGGCGCGCATCTTCGAGCTGGTCAAATACTCGTCTGGTTTTGTCGATGTTTGGCCGCTCGCCTTCGACGCGTAGCCATCCGTCGCGGGTTGTCACTTTGACAGCGAGGCGTTCTTCCAGGCTTTGCAACAGGCTCAAATCGTTCGCAAACAAGTTCTGTAAAGTTCGCGCGCTGTCGAACTGGAGCGTGTCGGTTTCAGCCATTCAATGAGATAAAGGAAGAATGCGGGATAAGGAATTAGCCGAAAAGTGGGCCAGAATCAAAGCCTCATTTGTAGGCATACACCATAGCCCACGAGGTGCGTTCCTGTGGTGAACTATTAACTTCTGCTACAATATAATACGTGCCGGTTGCCGGCGCGATGACTTCGGCGGCCGCAAATCTGCCTTTCTGCCAGGAAGTTTTTTCCACCAGTTTGCCTCGGCTGTCGTAGACGTGAATAGCGATCCGGGCATTGTCCACATCAGTACCCATACAGAACCAATAGTCGTTTCCCTTGAAAAGGGTGTGAGGAAATGCCTTCTGCTCTTTAAGACCTAAATCGCCTCCCCATTGATCATCTCTTACGACGTATCCTTCTTTTACATAAGGATCGATCGCTTCGAGCGCCCGCGAAATCGCGTCATCCACCGTCGCGAACGCCGAGGCCAGAACCAACGGAATCGAGGCCAAAACAACTGCACCGAATCGTCTCACAAGTGGGCTCCGTTAGGCGTGTCCGTCGGTATCGATGGCTCGCACGATCTGGCCGGTGATTTCATTGATGCGCCTTACAGAAGCTGGCGTGATTTTCTGATTAAGTAGCGGAGATATTTCATCCAGACCTCGTTGGACTCGCCCAACCAATGCGTTGGAACGGATACGGGGCGACATGTCAACCAACCGTTGCTGAAAGTATCTCAACAGATCAGGCTGATTCAGAAGATCGGCGCCATCTGCTGAATAGCTCTTGCCGACGATCGAGGTTAACACCTCTGTGCCACGCAGCCAGCCTCCCAGGCTAACAAGATGAGCAAGCTGCGCGTCCTTCAGCTCGATCATAGCTTTCTTCACGTCGGCAAGGGCTCCGTCCAATTCTCTTCGGACGCCAACCCAGTTATTTTCATCCGCTCTCGTTAATATCGCATTGGTGCGGCTGAGCACCGTTTTTTCGACGCCGATCCCGCGAGCGAGTTCTAGTACCTCTCGACCGATTTCTTTGACCCGCTCTTTGTCCGCGGCCTCAACCGCGACGAATCCTTCCGCGATCACCGAGCCTAAAAGTAGCGCTATCTGTGCGCGGGCGCCTCGTTTCTTAATATCGGGAGGCCTCAGTTCGCCTTTCCAATTCGGAGTCCCTAACTTGTCGAGTACGTTGAATACTTCGCTTGGGACTGGCACTACCACATCATCGAGCCGTGTTGCGGGAAATTTCGACAGATCTATTCGGCTTGGCGGTGCTTCGGCAAACCCAAAGGTGGCCGTTGCTAACGCGGTAACCAACGCTGTGTAACAAAATTTTGCCATGGTCAAATTTCACTCCTCTCGCGTGGTCATGGGGCGCGCGCCCGACTCAGCATTTTGCCGTTCGTGCCTGGCCGATTTCTTCCGGCAAGTACTCGTCACCGACCTTCGCAAAGAAGGCGGCATCTTAAGAGCAAAATTTCCTTTGAGCAAACTGACTTTGCAGACAAAATCCGGTGGATAAATGCCATCAACTCCGATCCCGCCTTGGCGGGACCAACATTGCCAGCAACAAAGGAGCCACCGATGGGAGTGGCCGGAATCGATGGTATTATCGGTTCAGCTCGGTAATTGCCAAACACGATGCAGCTCACACGCGTAAAAGAGCTTTTGCGGAACTTTCAGGACAAACGATTGCTGGTGATTGGCGATTTGATGCTGGACGAATTCGTGTGGGGACGCGTTTCCAGAATTTCGCCGGAGGCTCCGGTTCCGGTTGTGGAGGTGATTCGAGAAACTTACTATCCCGGTGGCGCGGCCAATGTGGCCAGAAACGTCAGGGAATTTGCGGGCGGAATTCAGGTCATGGGTGTGATCGGCCAGGATAGTCACGCTGAGAGGCTCCGGAAGATCCTCAGCGATTGCGGTATTGGATTGGAAGCAATTGAAAGCGACGCCTCATTCCACACGATCGTAAAAACGCGGATCATCGCGCGGCACCAGCAAGTCGTACGAGTGGATCGGGAGCGGCCTCAGCCGAGCCCGCAAGAGCTGCAAGATCGCTGCCTCAACAAGCTTCGTACGCTTTTGCCGAACCTCGATGGGATTATCTTTGAAGACTACGGGAAAGGATTCCTACAACAGCGATTTGTCGACGAGGTCATTGCTCTAGGTAACCAGAGCGGCAAGCTAGTGACCGCAGATCCGAATCCAAGAAATCACTTGATCTGGCGCGGGCTTACAGCCGTGAAACCGAATCGAAGTGAAGCGTTCGCAGCCGCAAATGAGCCGTGGGTCGAGCCAGAGGAGGATCCACTCCAAGATTCCGTTCTGCAAAGAGTCGGCAACGAATTAATGCAGACTTGGCGTCCAAAGCATCTGTTGATAACCCTGGGCGAGCAAGGGATGCTTCTTTTCGACGACGAAAAGCCACCGTATCATGTGCCATCTCGGGCACGAGAAGTCTTTGATCTCTCTGGAGCTGGGGATACTGCGATTGCGTTATTTACCTTAGCTCTGGCAGGTGGGGCAACCGCGATAGAAGCTGCTGAAATTTCGAATCATGCAAGCAGCGTCGTCGTCGGCAAGCTGGGAACCGCCACGGTCTCGCCGGAAGAACTTTTAAAGAGCTTTCAGGAGCGCGGGTAGAATGAGGATTTAGGGCGGCAGGCCCTGCCGCCGAGAACCAACACGCAATAGATCTCGGCGGCAGGGCCTGCCGCCCTACAGTCATACCTCTCATGCCACAAGCATCCGGACATAAAGCCATCTTCCTGGACCGAGATGGCACTCTGATGGTGGATACCGGATACTGTTCCGATCCCGCAGACGTAAAGTTAATCGACGGCACGCAAGAGTTGTTGCGCCGGGTTAAGCAAGCAGGATTCAAACTTGTGATAGTCACAAATCAAAGCGGCATCGGACGAGGTTACTTTGGTGAGCATGAATTTTGGGCTGTGCAAAAAGAATTCGAGCGCCAGGCTGGCATCGATCTTATCGACGCGACCTATTTCTGTCCGGACACACCGGAGAATGCAACGGAACGCAGGAAGCCAAATCCGGGGAGGGTGCTGGAAGCAGCAGACGACCTGGGGATCGATCTCAGCCAAAGCTACATGATCGGCGACAAGGATAGGGACGTGGAGGCAGGCATCCGAGCAGGAGTCAAAGCGTCGATATTGGTGAGCTCGAACGCTCTCGAAAGTCCACCGACCTCTGGAGAAGCGATTGTTGTTCGCGATTTGCGTCAAGCAGCGGAGATTATTTTGGAGAAGGGCGTGAGGCGCGGAGAGCCAACGCGATGACGATCTGGAGGATCAATCCGGAGGATTGAAATGATGGGTATCGTTTGTTCGGCTGCAAGCAAGCCTCCGGATTGATCTTCCAGGTCGACGGTTTCGCGTTTCCGCTCGACGCGAGCCGAACAGATCCATAAACCATTCCTACGCATGAGCAAAGTCGCGGGTATCATTCCAGCTCGTTGGGGATCAACTCGCTTCCCGGGTAAGGCACTTCATCCGATCGCCGGCAAACCGCTCGTACAACATGTTTGGGAACGATGCAAAGAAGCAGGCTGCTTCGACCATGTGATTGTCGCTACGGACGACATGCGGATCGCGCAGGCTGCATTTGATTTCGGTGCGGAAGTCACGATCACCTCAGGCGATCACCCAAGCGGTACCGATCGGATAGCCGAGGTCGCACAAAAACTAAAGAAAATTGATTTCATCTTTAACATTCAAGGCGACGAACCGCTTATCGATCCGAAGCTGTTGCAGCTCCTGGCACGCCGGCTGCAGCGCAGCTCGAAAATCGATATCATCACCGCAGCAATCCCGATATCGCTCGAGGAAGCCCGCAGCGAAAACCAGGTGAAAGTCGTACTCGATAGAAACGGGGACGCACTTTTCTTCTCGCGAAGTCTGATACCGTTCAGACGCGCCGAAACGCCTGTTCGCACATATAAACACCTCGGCATTTATGGGTATCAGCGAAAAGCACTCTTGAACTTCGTCAAGTTGCCTCCAAGCCCTTTAGAAAAAACAGAACAATTGGAGCAGTTGCGCGCATTGGAAAATGGTATGAAAATTCGCGTCATTGTGTCGGAGACTGATTCAATCGGGGTAGATACTCCCGAGGAAGCGCGGCAAGTCGAACAGTTGATCCTGAACAAGACCGAATGAAATACATTTTTGTAACTGGAGGTGTGGTCAGTTCTTTGGGCAAGGGCATTGCCGCGGCGGCGCTCGGTACGTTGCTGGAACACCGGGGTCTGCGAGTCATTATGCAGAAGTTCGACCCGTACCTGAATGTTGACCCCGGAACGATGAGCCCGTTTCAACACGGCGAAGTCTACGTTCTAAACGACGGCGCAGAAACCGACCTTGATCTGGGTCACTACGAGAGGTTCACCAACTGCGTGCTATCTCGAGCAAACAACGTTACGAGCGGACAAGTTTACGAGACAGTACTGGCAAAGGAACGACGCGGCGATTATCTCGGAAAAACCGTCCAGGTCATTCCTCATGTCACGGACGAAATAAAAAGCAGAATCCAGAGGCTGGCCAAAGAACAAACGGGCGACGTCGTCATCACCGAAATTGGCGGTACGACCGGGGACATCGAAGGATTACCGTTTCTGGAGGCTATTCGTCAGTTCCAGCTGGAAGTGGGTCGGGAAAATGTGGTGATCATGCACGTCACGCTGGTGCCATATATTAAGGCAGCCGGGGAACTGAAAACGAAGCCGTCTCAGCAAAGTATAGCCAAGCTCCGTGAAATCGGTCTTCAGCCCCACGTGCTGTTGTGCCGGACGGAAAAACCGCTGGATCTGGAAGTTCGCCAGAAGCTTGCCATGTACTGTAACGTGCCGCTTCACGCGGTGGTAGAGGTAATGGACGTCGACCACACCATCTACGAAGTCCCGCTGATGTTACAGAACGAAAAGCTCGATGAAACTATTTGCCAGCTCTTGAAGCTGGATACAACCCCGGCTGATATGAGCGAATGGCAAAAGTTTGTCCAAAGAATCATCGCGCCTAAGAAACACATCAAGGTGGCGTTGGTCGGCAAATACATGGATTTACAGGATGCCTATAAGAGCATTTATGAGTCCTTGACTCATGCCGGCGCAGCCAACGATTGCGGGGTCGAGCTTGTACGCATCGATTCGGAGGAGCTAGACGAAAACAACGTGCAGGAAAAATTCCGTTCGGTCGCTGGGGTGCTTGTCCCCGGCGGGTTCGGCGAACGCGGAGTGGAAGGCAAGATTGTCGCTTGTCGCTATGCACGAGAACATCGCTTGCCTTACCTAGGACTCTGTTTGGGGATGCAAGTCGCGACGATCGAATTCGCTCGCGACGTTTGCGGATTCAAAGGCGCAAATAGCACCGAGTTCGAAGATAATCCCCCTCACCCGGTCATTTGTCTTCTGGAAGAACAAAAGGAGGTCCGCAAGAAAGGTGCTACGATGCGCCTCGGCAGCTGGCCGGCAAAGTTCGCACCTGGAACCCTCGCCGCCAGGATGTACGGAGCGGCTGAGGCCACCGAACGGCATAGGCATCGGTACGAGTTCAATTTGAAATACAAAGAAGCGATGGAGGAGAAGGGATTTATCGTCTCCGGTACTTCTCCAGATGGCAAGCTGGTTGAAGTCATTGAGCTCCGCGACCACCCCTGGTTCATTGCTTGCCAGTATCACCCAGAATTCTTATCGAAACCCAATTCGCCGCATCCCCTGTTCCGCGGGTTCATCGCGGCGTGCCTGGCTTAGCGTTTGGCGTTTGGCGTTTGGTGTCCTACCACTTTAATCGATCCTTCTGATCGTCGGCGTGCGGGTGCCGTGCCACCGGTATTCGAAATGGTGACTCTGGCGAACGTTCTTAATCAAAGGCGCCAGGAAGCAGGCTATACATGTCGCTCCGGGCTTTCTGACGCTTGGGTAAACAATCCCATTGGACCCTTCAATCAGCAGCCGATTGGCTAATGCTTGGCTTTCAACATAGCTATTGGGATCCAGATACGGTTTGTGGGCGGGTTCGGTAGCGGATAGCTCGTTAAATTCCGCGGCAAAATCCGCCAGATAAAGCCGGTATTGGGCCCGGCTGTCGAATACGCCAATCTCCTCAAACTCTTTGGTTCGATGATAAACGATTTCGGCATGGGCGCCTTCGACCGTATCGGCTGCGTACCAGGCACCTCTTCTTGAATCATTGAACCGGCCGCCATCGGGGCGCGGATGGCAAAACGAAGCCATGATCACGGTCGCACCAGAGCGGCCTGTGACCCATTGATCGGCCGGAATCCGGTTGAGCATACCAAGCTCAGCTGAGATTCGATCATTCGTCCAAGCTTCCAGCTCGAAGATCGCTTCCAGGTCTTCCGGGCTGGCCACTCGATCCAGAATACCTACAGATGGGTATCGACTAGCAATGAGCCGGCAGCTGTCAGCAAAAGAGAAAAATCGAGTAGGGATTGCCATCCTGGCGTTAAAACGTGCTGAATCGGTTATCCGCGACGCCCATCCAGGAGTCGCCGAACCTGGTAAAGATTATCAATCGAACCAGTCATGTATTGGATCGGGCGTTTTCCACCAAAGAGCGGGTTCCTGTTATGAATGTAAACCCACTGATTTGCGAGCGCTTCGTCCGGAAAAAGAATGTGCAGAGCCTTATAAATGCCGAGGACAAGTGAGATCCTTTCGAGCTGATCGACCGAGACCGCCGGGACCTCGCTCTTTTTCATTTTGAAGAATGTAGCTCGCGCCGGCCACCCCAACAGCGCCTGTTGCTCTTCGTTGCTGAGGTTCCATTCACGGGCGACATTAAAAAACGCCCTTAACCCTGGGCCGGTAAGCCGCCGTCGCGTAGCCAAGTCATGCCTGTGCTCGGGAGCAGTAACCTCGAGCGGGCGCTCGTCGATATCGCGTTGGAAAGCTGTAGTCATGTTAGTCTCTTTCGAGATATTATAGTCTATATCTGGACTGCGTCAATACCGATGATAGACCATTTCACAGCAGCAGCGAAGTCCAAAGAGCCAATGGAAGACCGAAGACGGCAAACCGAAAACCGATAACGGCCACGCTGTAGGCGCGGCCACTAGTCCTCTATAAACTCCAGATGAAATACCTGCAGCGCTCGCGGGTTAGTTCCGGGACGAAAAACGTGAACCGCCCGGCAATATCCGGTCGACTCTGAATCCAATTCGGCTCCGATCTTGAACTCAAACGCTACTCCTTTGCCGCGGTCGACAAAAATCTCAAACGCTTTCTCATTTCGACCTGCGTTGAGCTGCTGGGTCAATTCTTCGTCTCGTCGAAGAGCTGGAAACGTGCTCTTGATCGCCGCAAAAGTGTTTCGGATTGAGATTCCGAACGCGGTGCTAAAATAGGATGAGGTCGAGCGAATCTGGCTCACCACCGGCGGACCTCCCGAAACCTCGCTCCGAAAAAATACCTCGAGCTCTTCATCTCCGTTCTGATATTTCCCTCCAAAAGCCGGCCCGGATCGCCAGACTTGCCAGAGTTGACCGTTGGTAGCGGCGTTGGCCAACTTTGGTGCGCCTAAAATTCGATGAACGTCGTCCACGGTTTGACCAAGATGAACCAGGCCGATGCCATCGCCTGGACTGATGACTGAACT
>Ga0126381_100009203_pt1 | contig 11086 bp, 10 predicted proteins | sample PanSoiMetPlot_28_FD_96465 | JGI IMG/M metagenome (GOLD analysis project Ga0126381, IMG submission 96465) | Tropical forest soil microbial communities from Panama - MetaG Plot_28 | ecosystem: Environmental > Terrestrial > Soil > Tropical forest > Bulk soil | place: Panama | collected 2016-02-17
CAGAATACGAACGTTCCGGAAGGAACAAGGAGGCAGTTCAGCGCCGCAAGAACATCTGTCACCGCGCCAGTCCTAGTCCGCAGGTTCCGTCACGCGAACAAGCTGCACGTCGACCACATGCTCGGCAAGGAACCACACTTGAAGTTCATTCGTCCGAATGACGCTGCCGACGAGCAGATCGTTTGTTCCATCGTCGCCAGCTTCGGCAGACAGGCGAGCCATTGTCCGGGCCTCTTTTAGAATGAATTCGTGCGCTTCGAGCAGGCGCGATATTTGCGCGGGCGCTTCTTCCCGACCGCGCGGAGGCCTGGGGACGATCGTCGTCTCCGCTACGTCCGCGGCCATGGCGATACTGATGCCACCAAGCACCTGAATGCGCTCGGCAATCGCATCCACTAGTTCTTCCTGCTCGCCATGATGTTTGTCAAAAAGCATATGCAGCGAGTAAAAAGTGTGTCCAGCCACCTGCCAATGATGTTTCTTGTATAGGTCGCGCAGCGTCATCGTATCGGCGAGAAGCTGGTTCAGATTCTCTGCGCTTTGCGCACGCGCCCTTTCATCCAACGCAATCGGCATGGGCGTGAACCTGCCAAACGGCTGAATCTCGCGCGCCTTCTGATGAAGCAGAGGCCTCGCGCGCTCCGAACCCGCTTCGAGTGCCTTTTCCCTCGGCTCGACATGATCTCTGCGATGACTCATGAAGTCTCCTCTGCCAAAAAGGCGCCCTTTGTCTTTTGTTCCGTGCAAGCTCGATTAGCGGGAAATACTTGAGCACGAATGCGGCCACTTTTGGCGCTTCTCGTGATTGATCTCATTGCCCAGCAAGCAAGCGGCCAATGTCGAGGCCGCGTCACGGGTGTCCTGCGAACGTCTGGCTGTTCCTATAGCGACAGCGCCCATGCGAAGGGAACGCGTTTTCTCCTTTGGCGCTGGAATAGACCTATCCGTCGGGATCTTGCTTCTTTGGCCGTTTGGTCGTCCGCATGCACCTCGTACCAAGGGAGACATTTATGGATATCGTTTCACGAGGCTTCTCCGGCCGACGCAGCTCGGAGAATGCGAAGCTGCCCCCCGGCCAGTATCTCACTAGCGACTTCCCCATCTTGTCCGCAGGACCGACGCCACATGTTTCGCTCGACCAGTGGGAATTTACGATTCAGGATGGCACTGAGGTCCTGCGGCGATGGGATTGGAAGTCATTCCGTAACTTGCCAACCGAGAACATTACTGTTGATTTGCACTGCGTCACTCGATGGTCGAAACTCGGCACATTTTGGGAAGGCGTTTCCCTGGATACCATGTTCGCTGACGTAAAAACAGATGCCGAGTATGCTCTCGTGCATTCGTACGTTGACTACACTACAAATCTGCCCCTCGACGACCTCCTGAACAAGAAGGCGTGGATCGCGTTCCGATTTGACGACGAAGACCTGGCACCCGAACACGGTGGTCCCGCCCGACTTCTTGTCCCCCATCTTTATTTGTGGAAGAGCGCCAAATGGGTGCGCGGCATAACGCTAATGCACGAGGACGAACCTGGCTTCTGGGAAAGCCTCGGCTACCACAATTATGGGGACCCCTGGCGGGAGCAGCGTTATTCAGGCGACGAGTAATGTGGCGGATCGGAACAGTCGTGGATCTTCATGACGAAACCGCGACGGCGCGGACAATCACGCTTGAGGTTCCAGATTGGCCCGGTCATCTCGCGGGTCAGCGCGTTGATGTGCGCTTGACGGCCCCGGATGGCTACTCTGCAGTCAGATCGTATTCCTTAGCCTCTGCGCCGAACTCTGAGAAGCGCGTTCAGATAACCGTCGAACGACAGCCAAACGGTGAAGTCTCGCCCTATCTCACGCAACAACTCGTGCCCGGCGATCGTCTGGAATTGCGCGGTCCAATTGGCGGGTGGTTTGTGTGGCGCAGTCAACAAACCGAACCGATTCAACTGATAGCAGGAGGTTCGGGCATCGTCCCTCTGATGGCCATGATTCGCACGCGAGTCTCGATGGGAAGCGCCACACCGTTTAAACTCCTGTACTCTGTACGGGACCCGGGCGCCGTTTTTTATGGCGATGAATTGCGTTCGCTCTCGGAACGAGGCAATTCCCTCGTTATAACCTACGCGTACACCAGAGCAGTTCCGAAGGATTGGGCGCGGGCGCCGGGCCGCATCGATGCCACGTTGATCGCTGACACGGTTTGGCCTGCAGACTGTGTTCCAACTTGCTATGTTTGCGGTCCTACGTCATTCGTGGAAGCTGTTGCAGATCTCCTCATTGCTACCGGCATCAAGCGCGACAACATCAGGACGGAGCGCTTTGGCCCGACTGGAGATCGGAAATGAGTTCACATCCACACGATATTGATGGCTATGACCCAACTTGGAGCGAGCCGTGACGAAAAATGCAGCGCTTGCTATTGGCGTGATGAAGCTTTGCGCAGTACGGCCCGATACCTCCCCTCGCCCACAGAAAAACCTCAGAAGCGGCCAACATGCCCAGAGTAGGCGCCAGGAAATAGACCCAGAGTCCGCGCCAGTACCGACCTAGTAATGCGGGACCAAGTGTTCGCGCAGGATTCATGCTCATTCCGGAGAGCGGGGTCTCGAACATGATAAAAATTGCGTAGAGTGCACCGACGAAATACGGTGTGTATCGGGCGAGACGTTCGTGATTTGAGACGAACAGGACAGTGAGCATCAAGTTGAAGGAGATGACTGCTTCGGCAACGAACGCAACGCCGCTTCCGTACTTTCCGGGGAGTGTCGCCGCAAAGCGAACCGTTTCGCTGCCTGGTGCGCCGCGCAACAGGCATGTAGCGATTGCGACTCCCCACGCTGCGCCACCGAATTGCGCAACTCCATAAAAAACTGCATCCCAAAGGCCCACATTGCCCAGACGATAAAATGTGAACGTCATTGCTGGATTGATATGGCCACCGGACTGTTTGCCCCAAGGCGTTAACGCAATGGCGGCCACGGTTGCGCCCACCGTAATACCCATCAATCCGCGGCGGACAATCGCGCTCGGAATGGTTTTCAGAATCGGAGAATTTGGGTGTTGCAACAAGGTCGCGAAGAGACAGGTGAAGAACAAATACAAGCTCATCGCTGCGGCTTCCATTAGATACTCCGGCCAATTGTGGCGTAAGCATGTTTTGAAGTTGCACTCGACTCTCTCAGGAAGCGCCTCCTCCAGGGTTACGGGACTAGAAATGTTTTGAGCCCGACGCCTGGGCACTTCCTCGACCGGACAATGCAATCGGCCGCGCATTAAGGTCCTCTTCCGTCACAATCTTTTCCCTGATCGAGCTCGGGCCGATTTGGAACAATGGCATAAGACTCCGGAATGTTTGATTTGTTGGAACTGCTGACGCTAACGCCGGGATTTGCCCAGCCGTAGATCTTGATTCTTGCGATCCTAAGCGCTGGGGCGATCGCCCAGACCGCTTTCGTCAGCTGGTAGACCGGGTCCGTGTCCGGAACTCCGATGAGCGGAGGCGGGCCCAGATAGTCAGTTGAAGGAAAAATGCCGTCAAGAGGTGCAGGGATCGTGCGCCTCCGTTTCTCCTCATTGCTGATTTGCGACTCACCAGCGACCTGGGCATCGGCGCTACCAAACGCGAGCAACAGAAACAGCAACATCTTGCTGGCTCTGGTTATTGCGATTTTGTACCGCAAATCGAGGTCCCACATTTTTTCCTTCTCCGCTTCGATTAGAGGCAAACAACGTGCCACAGACTTACGCGGGAATCGGCAGGAGAACTCAGACGTAAGTGATGCTGTCGGTTAAGGATGCCCGGATAACCACCGCAACATGTTTTCATCGTTCTGACAGAATTGTGATGGATGCCCGCCACCGACGGATTTTCGTCGCGAGGAACATCACGCGGCGAAGTCCCGTAGCGTCCGCTAAAGGGTTTGGGATAAAGATGCCCGCATTGTTATCAGCACATCGATGCGGCCGAATCGCGATACGGAAGCATCCACAAATCCTTGCGGCCGCGCACGGGCTGCAAGAGTAGCTCAGAGTTACCCTTCGAACCTGTCGCTGTTTGCGTTTCGATCTTGGTTGCTGACGCCGGCTTGGGGCGGAAGTTCACCCTGGCGACCAGCATGCGCAAATACAAAACGGCGAACGACGCTTTCGCAAGACAGGACGACCAAGGTGAACAACACAAGCCTTTTCAGGTCGAAAACGCCCAGTCGTTCCTCCGAGTGCGGCAACCGCTACTCGGCGACACCAGACCGAGGGCTTTTGACAGTTACCATTTGCCCGCGTGCGCGCCGCCATCCACGTGCAATACTTCACCCGAGATGAACGTGGCATCGGTTAGAAACAAAACTGCGTCGACGACTTCTTTGACTTCGCCGATTCTGTCGACCGGGTGCAGACCTTTGAGAAAGTCATGGTTTTCGGGTTTATGCATCGGAGTATTGATCACTCCCGGTGCTATTGTGTTTACACGAATGCCTTCCTTCGCATATTCGATGGCAAGGGCGCGGGTCACGGCGTTCAAGGCTCCCTTCACCATGATTTGCACGGCTGCCCCTACCCCTGCGATCGGCTGGTCGACCAGCGTAGTTGACACGTTGACGATGCTTCCCGATCGCTGCGCCAACATTTGCTTTACGGCGAGCTGTGACACGTAGAGGAAGCCTGCGAGCGTCGTGGAGACCAAAGCGTTGAAATCCTCGGTCGTGTACTCGGTGAAGGGCTTTGGGATAAAAATGCCCGCATTGTTTATCAGCACATCGATGCGGCCGAATCGGGATAACGCTCTATCCACGATCTTTGTTGCCGTTTTCGAGTCACCGATGTCTCCATCGACCATTGCGAGATTGGCGGACGCCGCGAACGGATTTCTCTTATTAATGTTTCGGGAGTTTGCGACTACGCAATAACCTCGTTTTATGAACGCTTCGACGAGTCCTGCTCCGATCCCTTGCGAGGCCCCCGTAACGATTGCTGTTTTCTGCGTATGTGCCATTTTCTATTGCACAATCACTTTGCCGATCATCTTGGGATGAATCGAGCAAAAGTACGGATAAGTTCCCGCTTTGTCGAACTTGAAGGAGGACCTCTCATTGGTACCGAGGACTTTTGACTTGAAAACCTTGTCCATGCTGACGACGGTGTGCGGGATGTCGTCGCGATTGGTCCATGTCACTGTGGTGCCCACAGAAACCGTCAACTCCCGAAGTCCAAAGCGGAAGTGGTCGATTTTCACTTCTACTCTCTCCATCTTCTGATGAGCAGCGGCAAGGCTCCCCCGGTGGTTCCCAGCCGTGCGATTCCGAACAACAAGACAGCTACAAAAACAGCTATAGACACACTTCTCCTCATGCTTTTTCATCCTTTTCTAACTGCGGCAGAAGCAACGACATCGACTACCGCTTTTGCTTTGGATGGAGAAAACCCAATGCTGTTGATGTTTCGAGGGCGACGACGCGATACCCTGGTATTGTCAACAAACCTTGTCTGGCCGACACGCGTCAGCACTTCAAAGCCTCACAGTTCTGGTTCACGGCTGCTCCGTAGGATGAGTTCAATCGTCGTGAGACTCCGAGTTTCTTCATTTTGGAAAGCAATGTTGTCCGTTTCAGCCCTAATCGGGCTGCGGCGCCATGGGGACCTCCGATGACCCATCCCGCGGCGTGCAAGGCCTGCAAAATGATCGCTCGTTGCGAATCTATGAACGTGCCCGGCGTGGCGCTTGGACTACGAGGAATTGAGACCGGCGGACTCACGATCGGCCGCTTTGCGTCCGCCATAGGCAAGGGATTCGGTAGAACTCCGTTATGACATAGGATTGCGGCTCGTTCGACCAGGTTCTGAAGTTCGCGTACATTGCCCGGCCATGAATAGGAAGTTAGGGCGTCCAACGTTTCCTGCGGAATATGATCAATCCTCTTGCACATGCGGCTCGCAAAACTCTCTACAAAATGCGCAACCAGAAGTGCGACGTCTTCGCGACGTTCCCGGAGTGGCGGCACAACGATGGGAAAAACATTCAGGCGGTAGTAGAGGTCACTGCGGAATTCATTGCGGCTAAGCATCTCGTCCAGGTTGCGATTTGTCGCTGCAATCAGTCGGACGCTAATCCGGTGCGTCCGGCAGCTCCCGAGACGCTCAAATTCCTGTTCTTGCAGCACGCGTAATAGCTTTGGCTGCAAGGCAACGGGCATATCCCCAATTTCGTCGAGGAACAGCGTTCCTGTGTCAGCCATCTCGAAACGGCCAATTTTTTGTGCGAGTGCCCCCGTGAAAGCGCCCTTTTCGTGCCCGAACAATTCGCTCTCAAGGAGTTCAGAGGGGATGGCTGAGCAATTCAATTTCACGAAGGGGCGCACGCGGCGGCGGCTGTTATTGTGAAGGGCTCGGGCGATCAATTCCTTGCCTGTACCCGTCTCACCAAGAACCAGCACAGTGGAATCAGTGGCTGCGACTGCTCGCACCAAATCCAAAGCATCCAGGAGCGTCTGGCTGTTGCCTACGATTCCTTCGAACTCGCCATCTCCCGACGCACTCACACTCAGTCCAGTCCAATCCTCCCGACCGGCGAAGTGCATTCCTTTCATATAATCCAAGTCCGGAGCGATGAAATTGTGTGTTCCCATTTATTTCCTCACCTCGGTGCTTTCGAACTCTCTCCGTCTTGATGCAATCCTCCGTTTTCTTTTGACCAAGTCGTGAGCAACCGCATCCTCGCCATCGGACGGGACGCGCAACTTCATCTCTGAAACGAACTCGGGGCCGCGCGCGGAATGCAGCAAGCGAAATGTGCATTGCGTCCGCCCAGAAGCGTGAGTGCGCGGAGCGCATCGTCCCTACGTGCAGCCAAACTGCCAAAAAAGAGAAATCTCTCTCGTACAGCTATTGTTCCCTGCAAATTACTGAATTGCCGGAAGTTCTTCGGGAAATGTGTAAGGCGGATCTCGGAGTCAATCCGACAGATTTGCGACGGACATCCGCCACTGACGGGCTCTCGGCACAACAATTGTCGCCGCTGGGATTGCTGGAAATTGAACTAAACCGTGGACAAATCTGCTTATGGGAGTGAATTCATAGAGATGGAATGCGGTCTCCATGGATTATGCTATCAGGAGTCCAACCCGCGCAGAATCCGTAAGAGGATCATTCCGTCCAGTCTGTGCTTAACATTCTGAAGCTGATTGTGCTCGACAGCACGTTGGGCCGATTGCTGAAATGCCTGACCAGTATTCACTTGCATCGTCTTCTGCCTAAAAACTCTGGGTATGTGGACGCCGATTTCGATTCATCAGTTTTTGAAAGATGGAAGCAGCTGACTGCCGGGAAGCTTGAAAGATCATCTTCCCAGGAACTATCAGGGCGATCTCTGTCCCCTTGCCTGAATCGCTTAAGATATTGAGGGTCGCATTGATGCGCTGCGCTCGTTCACGCATTCCTGCCAGACCGAAGTGCCCTGCTTTACCTGCCTTCAGTGTCTCTGCGTCGATGCCACACCCGTCATCGCTGACACGAAGACGCAAGCCGCGTTCGTACGATAGCTGTACCATAACGCTTTGTCCCCTCGAATGTCGACACGCATTGCCGATAGCTTCATAGGCGATCATAAAAATCTCCTGTCTGATAACTGGGTGGATCTCGCTCGGGGTGCCCAGGACGCTTAAGCAAATGTCCAGGCTACACTTCGACTGTAGCTCCTCAATTCCCCTGCGAATGGATCCACCAAGATCGCCGGTTCCCGAGTTTGCCATTCGAAGGGATTCAAGCGCGGCCCTGCCTTCAAGGCTGGCGCGATCGAGCCAGTTAGAGAGGCGACTTAAATAGCTCTCCATTTTTCCAGGATCAGAAAAGTCGCTCCTTGCCTGATCCACTACCATCTTGCTCCCTTGAATTGTCTGCAGCAGCGTGTCATGAAGGTTACGAGCAATCTGGGTTCGTTCATCGAGCCGTTCATTAAATCGTGCCCTCATTACTGCCGCATACTGTCGCATTCGAAGCAAATAGAGTGCGTAACTCACCAAAGCTAGGAGCAAAAGGCCGAGCAAGCGGAACCACATGGTCTGATACCACGCAGGCAGAATCGCAAAACTGAGTGTGGTACCTTGGCTGTTCCAAACACCGCTGTTGTTGCAGGCGGTGACCAGAAACGTGTACGTTCCAGGTCGAAGGTTGGTATAGAAAGCTGACCGGCGAGTCCCGCCATCCTGCCATTCGCCGTCATGACCTTCGAGTTTATATCGAAAACGAACACGCTGCGGCATGACAAAGCTCAGCGCCGTGTAATCGATCTCGATATCCCGTGTAAGCGAACGAACGCGAGTAGCAGGAGTTATTGCCACTTCTTCATGGTCAGCAATGAGTCGTTCGATATGTACCGGAGGCGGGAATGTGTTGATGTGAAGATGCGCGGGGTCGAGCATCTGAACATCAGAACCGTTTACAAACCATAGCCGTCCATCTCTGCCAAGAGACACTGCAGGCCGAAAATCCGTAACTCCGACCTGCACCCCGTCGAATACGTCCAGAAAAAGGGTGGATACCCTGGTTTCGGGATGTTCTAGCCAATCGTGAAGACTGCTCTGATCTATCCTGACGATACCGCACGGTAGAATCAACCAAAGCGACCCCTGACTGTCGAAGATCAAGCTCCCGTGAGCAGCGCACGGTAGTCCGTTGCTTGTTCCGAGCAATTGCACTTTATCTGCATCAAAGCGGAGCACTCCCTGTCGCGTAACGGCCCAAAGCGCACCTTGGCGGTCCGAAGTTATGTCCGAAAAAGAGTCAATGCGAATCCCGGGAGGTACTTTGAGGAGCTTCTTGACGCCATTCTGTCTGTGAGCAATGGCGTCGAAAAGATCTGCCCAGACCCCTCCATGAGGGTCCGCTACAACTCCAATAATGTGATGTTCCGGAAATTTCTCCGTAATGACGCCCGCGCGAATGTGCAAAAGTTGGTGGGCTGACGGGTCCTGCTCCCCTGCCCAGATACTACCGTCGACGTCTTCTGCCAACGCCGTTAGCATGCCGCTGCGCTTGCCCTTTGTGTCCAGAATGCGACGAAAACGCCCCTGGTTGTACAGGTATAGCTCATCATCGACTCCCAGCCAGAGGCGTCCCGTGTGATCTACCAACAGGGTTGTTACCTCTGAGCCGGGCAAAGCCTTCCCTGTGCGGACCGGCGAGACCACGCCTTCGCGAATCGCATCAAGGCTACCGACAAGACCAAGCCAGACGGTTCCATCCCCTGCGGCATATACCGAATTGGTCTGGTCAACTGTGAGCCCTTCCCGTTTGGTATAGCTCACTACCGGCAGATCTCGAAAACAATCAATCCCCGTAGGTGTAGCCACCCAAAGGTTATGCTCCTCATCCTCGAAGAAGCTCTGCGCATCGTCACCGGACAAGCCATCCGAAGCGTCAAAGTGTTCCACGGAATTGCCGCGAATGCGATAAATCCCCGCAGCTTTGGTCCCCACCCACAGGCTATTTGTGCTATCGATGAAGAGTGAATCTATCCCAAGGGACGAGCCATCAAAACGCCCAGTCGTCACTGGCTGCCATGTTTCTCTTTCAAAACTCTGTAGGCCTAACCCGTGACCAGATCCAAAGAATCCGACCCACAAGCCTCCACCCCGGGTGGCCGCAAGAGCTTGAATTTGAGTGTGTACGTTCCGCTGGCCGTCCAACGGATGAAAAGTCTGCGCCGACTGAGGCGCCCAGCGGGTCATTGCTCCTTCGCCCCCTATCCAGATGCTCCCCGACGGGTCGATGGCCAGCGAAGTCACCTGAGGCTCCGGGATACCGTCCGATGTCCCATAGCAGCGCAGCTTCGAGCCAACCAATTCACACAGGGGGCCCGTTCCGTCTCGAACGCGAGTTCGGGTTATCCAGATGTGGCCTTCTTGATCCTCCTGAATCGAGGTGATGTGTACGTGCCCACTCGCATTGGAATAGTCGGTAAGCGTTCCGTCGCGCCAGCGTGCGAGGCCCTGGGCTGTTCCTATCCACAGACTGCCGTCTTTTGAGGGGAATAATGTGAGGATGTAAGCCGACGGCAGCGTGGGATTCCCCTTGGGTGACTCCCAGGAAGTGAATCGTACGCCGTCAAATCGCAGAAGGCCGGCAGAGGTGCCAACCCAGATGTAGCCATCTCTTGTCTGTGCAATTGTGGACGGCGGACTAGCGAAATATCCGTCCCGGCTGCGCCACGCTGTGTGCGCGTATTGGGAAATGGCCCTTTTTGGATCAAGAGCTTGCGCCTTTAAGGGAGTAAAGCACGCCAGCGCTAGAACTAAAATCTTCCTCCACATGATGACCTCAGCGCGGCTTTCATCCCTGGCATGGCGATTCCCGCATTGGGTTGAGAGCAGTCACCATCGATAACCCTAGCCTCCGATGTATTCTTCCTGCTGGAATCTTGGGCTCGCTTACAAGGTATCTACAGCACAAATGCCCGGACATCCCCTATTGATCACTACAGGTTTCCAACTGTAAAAAGCGAGATTTAGCCCTCTCGCGGGAAATAACCAAGCTCAACCAGTGGGCAGATCGCCGCCGAACGGGCTTGAAACGAACCTCTGGCAACTAGATTTGGCGTTACGCAGGTATGGGGGTTACGTCAGGGGAAAGATGAATGCCCTGCAGGCTTCTATAGGCAGCTTCCTGTAGATTCCCTGGTTTCGTAGCTGATTTACAATGATTAGCGTGGTCGCAGATCGAATGCCAACACTGCCAACCTCCTTTCGGGCGTGTTTGTTCTGTATCGAGGTAGTCAGGAATCGCACGATCTCAAGACAGCTTGAAATGAAGATGTATGCAGGCAAACAATCGCGTTCGAGTCGCTGCTCTTCTTGGACAGCCTGTTTGAAGACGGTTGTCCTGCTGGCTATATCTTACATTCCCGTCTGCACGCTGGCCCAAGAGCAGCGCGTCTCGCAGTACGCCCACCGTGCCTGGCTGATGCGCGACGGCTTTTTCACTGGTGCGCCGGGCGCAATCACACAGACAGGGGACGGGTACATCTGGATCGGGACGGAATCGGGTCTCTTTCGCTTCGATGGCTCCCGCTTCGAGCCGTGGTCCTCGCCGGACGGCAA
>Ga0126381_100009206_pt1 | contig 11085 bp, 10 predicted proteins | sample PanSoiMetPlot_28_FD_96465 | JGI IMG/M metagenome (GOLD analysis project Ga0126381, IMG submission 96465) | Tropical forest soil microbial communities from Panama - MetaG Plot_28 | ecosystem: Environmental > Terrestrial > Soil > Tropical forest > Bulk soil | place: Panama | collected 2016-02-17
CCCCGCCCTGAACGGCGGCGGCGATGCGCCCGCTACGGTGTCACGGCCGATTCTCGATGGACTGCTGCGGCGCAAGCTCGGGTTCGCGGGCCTTGTGGTCACCGACGCGATGGACATGAACGCGCTGGAGCAGGGACCGGGCTATGTGGCCGATGTGCTCGCCGCCATGGAGGCAGGCGCGGACCTGCTGCTGTTCAATCACGACCTCGGCCGGGTCGAGCCGGCATGGGCCACGGCAGTTCAGGTGGCGCGGCGCGGATTGCTCTCCGCCGACCGCATCGATGCCTCCGCCGCCCGAATCGTCGCTCTGAAGAAGTGGCTGCGCAATCGCGAGCAGCCCGGCCTCAACGTGGTATGTTCGCGCGAACATTGTGCGCTGGCGCATGAGGTCGCGCGAGAGTCCGTCACACTCGTTCGTGGAGCGGATTTGCCGCTGCGGCTTGAGACTGGATCCCGGGTGGCCGTGGTGGCACCTCGGCCCGAAGACCTGACGCCCGCCGATACGTCGTCCTACCTGAAGCCGGAGCTTGCTTCGGCGGCTCGCCGGCACCACGCTGACGTCGATGACTTCACGATTGCGATGAACCCCGCGGACTCCGAAGTGCGTGCAATGTGCGATCGGCTGGCCGGCTACGACGCGGTGATCGCGGGGACCATCAACGCCACGGCGGGACAGGCAGCTTTGGTGAACGCGCTGCTGAAGCGCGGGCAGCGGGTGATCGTGGTTGCGATGCGGCTGCCGTACGATATTGCGGCTATCCCGGCCGCCGCGACGTACGTTTGCACGTATAGCATCCTTCCGCCATCGATGGATGCGGTGACGGACGCGATCTGGGGGAAGAGCGATTTTCCGGGGAAGGTGCCGGTGACGATCGCGGGCTAACGGTTCGGCCGCTCCGCTCACTTACGTTCGCGGCTCTGGTGGGGGCTGATTAGTTCATCGAAATTCGGCGGAGCAGGCCGAAATCGTCGAGCATTTTACCTGCGCCGGTTACGACGCTGGTCAGCGGGTCTTCGGCAATCGAGACCGGCAGGCCAGTCTCCTTGCGGATGCGGGTGTCGAGGTTTTTGAGGAGTGCGCCGCCGCCCGCCAGCACGACGCCGTGATCAGCGATGTCCGCGCTCAGCTCTGGAGGTGTACGTTCCAGCGCCACCCGGATCGCATCCAGGATCGACGTGACGCAACCCGTAAGTGCCTCGCGAATTTCCACGTCGGTCACCGTGACGGTCGCCGGAATGCCCCGCAGGATTTCCCGCCCGCGGACTTCCATGGTCATCGGATTGGACAGCGGGAAGGCGGAGCCGATCTGAATCTTGATGTCTTCGGCCGTGCGCTCGCCGATGAGCAGGTTGTGCTTCCGCTTCACGTGATCGATGATGGTCTCGTCCATCGCGTTGCCGGCCACGCGCACCGAATGCGAGTAAACGATGCCCGCGAGCGAAATTACGGCAACGTCTGTTGTCCCGCCGCCGATATCGACGATCAGGTTGCCGATCGGCTCGGCAATCGGCAGGCCCGCACCCACGGCCGCCATCACCGGTTGCTGCACCAGATAGACCTCGCTGGCCTTGGCGCATGCCTCCTTCACGGCGCGCCGTTCCACCGGCGTGATTTCGCTCGGCACTCCGATGACGATGCGCGGGTGCACCAGCCGCTTGCGCTTGTGCGCCTTCTGGATGAAGTGATTGAGCATGTGCGAGGTCGCCTTAAAGTCGGCGATCACGCCGTTCTTCATCGGGCGCACTGCCGTGATCTGCTCCGGCGTCCGGCCCAGCATCTCCTTGGCCTCCGCACCCACCGCCTCGACGCCGCCGGACTGTTTGCGCAGCGCGACAATCGAGGGTTCATTCACCACGATGCCCTTGTTTCTTTCGAAGACGAGCGTGTTGGCGGTTCCGAGGTCGATGGCGAGATCGGAAGAGAAGAGGCCGAGAAAAGAAGGAGTCATAACGGTACCAAGCCTCAGTATTTATGGATGGGAGTACCCGTACAAGATTGGAAAGGGATAGGAAGCGGTTATTAACAATGGAGATCCGGATAACCCCGTGCACCAGGCGGCTCGCCGACGCATAGTGAAAGGATATTTGGCTTCGCAGCATTACCCCCGCATGAAGGCACTTCTCTGCCTGCTCCTGCTATTCGCCGGCGGCCTCTGGGCCGATGAACCTTCCGATCGCCAGGCCATCGAACGCGTGATCGTCTCCTTAAACGAATCTCCGCCTTTGCCAACTCTGTTCACTGCCGATTCGGACGCGCGGATTACGCTGGACCTCTTGCGGCCCTGGAGCGACCGACGCGCCCATCGGCCGACAGTCGTGATTTCTCACGAGCCGTGGGGCGAGGCAACGATCTCCTGGGCGGGCGCCTGCGGCCCCATCGTCAACCGGCGCGTTCGCTTTATTACGCCAGACGTCGCGCTGGCGGATGCCGGATGCGTCTACGACGTCAACAATGCCGCAGCACTGCTCTTCGTTATGAAGAAAGAGGGCGCAGATTGGAAGATCGCTTCCCTGCGCCGCCTGGCAGAGCGGTGACTACGCCCGGAGTTCCGTCAACCAGTCGTTCAAATCCTGTGGCAACGGCGATGTCACTGTCACCCGCTCGCCATCGGAAGGCCGCGCGAACGCGATGCGGTGCGCATGGAGGAAGAACCGGGCGCGCCGATTCGCCGCTGCGCCGTAGAGTGTATCGCCCGCCACCGGGTGCCCAAGACTCGAAAGATGGACGCGGATCTGGTGGGTGCGTCCCGTCCCTATCCGTACCTCCAGCAGCGTGTAGCGATCGAACCGTTCGAGGACATGATATTCCGACCATGCCGCGCGCCCATCGGCGAGCCGAGCCGTCATGCGCGTCCGGCGAACGGGGTCGCGCGCAATCGGCCGCTCCACTCGTCCGGTATCGCGCACCAGGCGCCCCTGGACGAGGGCGAGATACAACTTCTCCGTGCTCCGCTGCGAGAACTGCGCTGCCAGCGCGCGATGCGCCGCGTCGTTCTTGGCCACCAGCAGCACTCCGCTGGTGTAGCGGTCCAGACGGTGCACGATGCCCGGCCTCAGTTCTCCGCCCACGCCGGACAAGCTTGCGAACCGGTGCAGCAGCGCATTGACAACCGTTCCGGAGTGGACGCCCGCGCCGGCATGCACCACCATTCCGGCAGGTTTATCGATCGCCACCACGTCGTTGTCTTCGTAAAGCACAGTCAGCGGAATGTTTTCGGCCTGAGCGCGAAGGGGTGGAGGTTCGACCGGCGTCGCGTCCACTACAGAACCGGCGTGCAGCAGCGTGGAAGCGCGCGCGGGCACTCCGTCCACCAGCACACGTCCGGCCTTGATCCAGCCCTGCAGACGAGCCCGGCTATGTTCAGGAAGCTTCTCGTGGAGATAGCGATCGAGCCTCTTGCCGACGTCGCCGCTTTCGGGAACCAGACGCACGGCCCGTCAGGCGGTCCGCTGCGGAGACTGCACCGCTTGTACCACGTCCCGGTTCTCCACTGGTTGTTCCGCCGCCGGCGGGAAGTCCCGGCGATCGAAGAACTGAATGCGGCAGAAACGGCAATGGTACAGCTTGCCGTTGGCCAGACGCTCCACGAAATTCAGGAATCCGCTTTGCATGCGGTCGATCTTATCGGGGGCCTTGAGTTTCGTGATCCGCCGCGAGCCGCACAACGGGCACCGCGCCCCGGCACCGAGGTGATATCGCCATCGCCGCAGTACCACCTGTTCTTCCCGGCAGCGCTGGCACTGATAGATTGCCATGTACCCCAGGCGCTCCAGTAGCGTGCGGTGGACCCGGCGCAGTCTGCCACCGCAGCGCAGGCATTTGTGCATGCGTCGGCTCAATTATGACGCAATTGCGTCAAGCGCACAAGTCGCGGGACAATAAGAAATTAACCATGTAGCTCCGGGTCCCGCTATCTCTGGTTAATGTCGGCCGAGTAGCCGGTCCGGGCCGCCGGCCGTTTGTAGACTCCCCATGTTGAATCGTATCAGCGTGCACGGCGCGCGCCAGCATAACCTGAAAAATATCGATGTCGAGATTCCGCGGAACACCCTCACCGTCATCACGGGGTTGAGCGGCTCCGGAAAATCTTCTCTCGCCTTCGATACGATCTACGCGGAGGGCCAGCGGCGCTATGTGGAGACGCTGTCCACCTATGCTCGCCAGTTTCTCGACCAGATGGAGCGCCCCGACGTCGATTCCATCGACGGCCTCAGTCCCGCTATTTCCATCGAGCAGAAAACTACGAGCCGCAGCCCGCGTTCCACGGTCGGCACTATCACGGAGATCTACGATTACCTGCGGCTGCTCTATTCCTCCATCGGGACGCCCCATTGCCCGCTGTGCGGGAACGAGATTTCGCGCCAGACTACGGAACAGATTCTGCAGCACGTACTCGCTCTACGGCCGGACGATCGGATTATGGTGTTGGCGCCGGTGGTGCGCGGCCGAAAAGGCGAATATAAGAAGGATCTTGAAAAGCTGGCGCGGCAGGGCTTCGTGCGTGCGCGTATCGATGGCGTCCTGCGCTCGCTGGACGAGCCGATCACTCTCGACAAGCGCCGCAATCACACGATCGAGGTCGTGGTCGACCGACTGCTGGTCAAGCAGGGAATCGAAAAACGCCTGGAAGCCTCGATTGATACTGCTACGAAGCTCGCGGCCGGCCTGGTGATCATCGCTGTGGTGAACGGTGAAGAGCGCCTGTACTCGCAGAAGCTGGCCTGCACGGAATGCGGTACCAGCATCCCGCAACTCGAGCCGCGCTCGTTTTCATTCAATAGCCCGTACGGCGCCTGCGAAGAGTGCCACGGCCTGGGAAGCAAGTGGACCTTCGATCCAGCGAAGGTGATTGTAGACCCGGGCAAGCCGCTGTTCGATGGCGGCCTCGGCGCGGGCGGCAGTTCCTGGACCATGCAGCAGCACCTCGAAGCGCTCGCCAAAAAGAACCGCATCAACCTGAAAACACCGTTCGAGGATCTGCCCAAAAAGTCGCGCGACGTGCTGCTGGAAGGCGCCAATGGCGAGCCGGGCATCATCGGCATTCTCGACGAGGCGTTTCAGAACTCCACCGAAGGCTATCGCGAGTGGCTCACCGAGTACATGTCACCGGTCGAATGCCCTGCGTGCCACGGACAGCGGCTGCGCCCCGCCAGCCTGTCCGTGCGTGTGAAGAACTATTCGATTGCCGAATTTACAGCTCAGCCAGTGGGCCGCTCGCTCGTGACGGTGCGCAATTGGGAATTCAGCGAGCGCGAAATGCAGATTGCCGGCCGTGTGCTCGACGAGATCCGCCGACGGCTCGAGTTTTTGTCGGCTGTGGGGCTCGAATACTTGAGCCTGGACCGCTCTGCCGCAACGCTCTCGGGCGGCGAGGCACAGCGCATCCGGCTTGCCACCCAGATCGGCTCCAAGCTGCGCGGAGTGCTCTACGTTCTGGACGAGCCTTCGATCGGCCTGCACCCGCGCGATAACGGCCGGCTGCTCGATACGCTGGCGCAGCTTCGCGACATGGGCAACACCGTGCTGGTGGTGGAGCACGACGCCGAAACGATCGAGCGCGCGGACTACGTGATCGATCTCGGGCCCGGTGCAGGACGACTCGGTGGAGGGCTGGTTGCCGCGGGCGAGCCGGCAGCAATCGAGGCCAACCCAGCCTCGCTCACCGGTCAGTATCTTTCCGGCAAAGTGCAGATCCCGGTTCCTACCGACCGGCGGAAGCCCAATGGAAAATCTCTGCGTATTCGCGGTGCGCGCGAACACAACCTGAAGAACGTGGACGTCGAAATCCCGCTGGGGGTGTTGACTGTGGTTACCGGCGTCTCCGGCAGCGGAAAATCGACGCTGATTAACGAAATCCTGTACCGCACGCTGGCGCGCGAGATTTATGGATCGCACGAGGAGCCTGGCGCGCACGAATCCATCGAGGGGATCGACCAGATCGATAAAGTCATTCGCATCGACCAGGCGCCGATCGGGCGCACGCCCCGGTCGAACCCGGCCACATACACAGGCCTGTTCACACCGATCCGCGATCTTTATGCGATGCTGCCGGAGTCGCGCGAACGCGGCTATAAACCGGGCCGGTTCAGCTTCAACGTGAAGGGCGGGCGCTGCGAAGCGTGCCAGGGCGACGGCCTGAAGCGCATCGAGATGAATTTCCTGCCCGACGTTTACGTCACCTGCGACGTCTGCCGCGGCCGGCGGTACAATCGCGAAACATTGGAAGTTAAATTCAAAGGCTACTCCATAGCCGATCTGCTCGACGCGACGGTGGAAGAGGCACTGCCGCTGATGGAAAACCTGCCGCAGATCCGCGCCAAGCTGCAGACGCTCGCAGATGTTGGCCTGGGCTACGTGCACCTGGGCCAGTCGTCCACCACGCTTTCCGGCGGCGAAGCGCAGCGCATCAAGCTCGCCAAGGAGCTGAGCAAACGTCAGACCGGCCGCACGTTCTATCTGCTCGACGAGCCCACCACCGGGCTGCACTTCGACGATGTCCGCAAGCTGCTGGACGTGCTGGTGCGCCTGGTTGAGTTGGGGAACACAGTGGTGGTGATCGAGCACAACCTCGACGTCATCAAGACCGCCGACTGGATCATCGACCTTGGACCCGACGGCGGCGAATACGGCGGCCGCGTGGTGGCCTGCGGCACGCCCGAGCAGGTAAGCCGCTCGAAGAAGAGCTACACGGCGGAAGCGCTGCGGAAGGTCCTGGTGCAGGAAGGCGCCGCATGAGCAAGTATTCGAAAGGGCCGCTCGATCTCTCGGCTCTGAAAACCGTTCCGCTTGCAGCGCGCGGCGGCAAGGTCAAGACGACCGACTTCGCCCGCGTTTACCGTAAGGGCGAAGGAGTCACCGGACTGCTCGATTCGCTGCCCCATATTCTGGCTGGTGATTCGTTCCGTGCTGTTATCGATGCGCTCAGCTCGGCGCGCGCCAACCGACGGGCGATCATCTGGGGTCTAGGCGGGCACGTGATCAAGTGCGGGCTCGCGCCGGTCCTGATCGATCTGATGCAGCGGGGCTACGTCACCGTGTTCGCGCTGAATGGATCGGCGGCGATTCACGATTTCGAAATCGCCCTCGCCGGGCACACCAGCGAAGACGTCGAGGCCGTGCTGCCCGATGGCCGTTTCGGCGCAGCCGAAGAGACTGGACGCGAGATGAATCGGGCCATCTCCGGCGGACAACTCGAGGGGCTCGGCATTGGCGAATCGCTCGGCCGCTGGCTCGAGTTGATGGCAAGCCCGCAGTATGGCTGGGACAGTCTTCTACTGCAGGCGTATCGCGCGCGGGTCGCCGTCACGGTTCACGTCGCGCTCGGCACCGATACCCCGCACACCCATCCTGCCGCCGATGCGGCCGCTATCGGCGCCGGCTCCCTGCAGGACTTTCGGCTCTTATGCGCCTACCTCAACGACTTGAACGAAGGCGGCGTGTATCTGAATGTGGGGTCGGCGGTCGTTCTTCCCGAGGTGTTCCTGAAAGCCGTTTCCGCCGTCCGCAATCTGGGACATCCGCTGCGCCGCTTCGTGACGGCCAATTTCGATTTTCTTCAGCATTATCGCCCGCGCGTCAACGTCGTCGAGCGGCCCCACGCCAGTTCGGGAGGAAAGGGCTACGCGATCACAGGGCATCACGAGTTGATGATTCCGCTGCTCGCTGCCGCACTCATCGAGAAGGACGCATGACGGAAGACGGGAGTCAAGAGCCCCGCCTAGAGGGCACCCGAAGTCAGGAGGAGCAGCCGCCCGCCACGGCTCCGGACTCCGTTATGCCGGAGGGGCCGCCCGCTGCTCCGCCACCACTCGAGCGTTACCCTTTCTGGGACTACTCCGATATCCTCATCTTCATCGGCCTCGCGCTTCCCAGCCTGCTGGCTGCGGAGTTGCTGGTCAAAGGCTTTCTCGCACTGTTCCACTTTCGCCCATCCGTCACCGTGGTGGAGTTGCTGCCCGCGCAGTTCATCGGTTATGTGTTTCTGTTCGGCGGTCTCTGGGGCATCTTCCGCCTCAAGTACGATCGGCCGTTCTGGCGATCGCTGGCATGGCGCGGCATGCGGGTGCCGTTCTCGCTGGTGATCGTCTGCGGTTTCATGGCTGCCCTGGGCGTCAGTGTCGCCTCGGCCCTGATTCACACACCCGACACGAACAATCCCATGACCGAACTGATGGAGGGCCGCGCCGCACTGATCATCATGGCGGTGTTTGGTGTCACGCTCGGTCCTCTGTTCGAGGAGCTGGCCTTCCGCGGCTTCCTGCAGCCGCTGCTGGTGCGCAGTGTGGGAGCGTTGGGCGGCGTCCTGCTCGCGGCCGTGCCATTCGGGCTGCTGCATTATCACGAATATGGCAACTCGTGGCGTCACGCTCTGGTGATTTCGCTCGCGGGCGCCTCGTTCGGGGCCATGAAGGAGACCACCGGATCGACGCGCGCGTCGACACTCATGCATGCGGCTTACAATGCTTTTTTCTTCGTAGCGCTGTTCGCAAGGAAAGGTCAACCGTAAAACATGGTAGAAACCATTCAGTGGGTGGACGACGCGGCCGTGATGATCGATCAGACGCGTCTACCGCTCGAAGAGAAGTTCGTCACCTGCCGGACGTATGAGGAAATGGCCACCGCCATCCGCGACATGATCATCCGGGGCGCACCGGCCATCGGTGTGGCTGCGGCCATGGGAGTCGCGCTCGGCGTGCTGCACGCTTCCGAAAACAATCTCGACGCGGAGTTCGAGACCATCTGCGACACCCTGGCGAAGACCCGTCCCACCGCGGTGAACCTGTTCTGGGCTATCGACCGCATGAAAGGTCTCTACGCCGAGCTGCGCGGCCGGCCGCTTACCGAAATCCGCTGCCGCATGGTGGAAGAGGCGATCAGAACGCGCGAAGAGGATATCGCCATCTGCCGCGCGATGGGCCGCAATGGAGCACCGCTGGTGCCGGACGGCAAAACCGTTCTGACTCACTGCAATGCGGGCGCGCTGGCGACCGCCGGCTACGGCACCGCACTGGGCGTGATCCGCGCCGCGGTTGAATCCGGCAAATCGATCGATGTTTTTGCCGACGAAACGCGCCCGTTTCTGCAAGGCGCACGCCTCACCGTCTGGGAACTGCAGCAGGATGGCATCCCGACGACCCTCATCACCGACAACATGGCCGGCCACTTTATGAAAGCGGGCCGCATCGGCTGCGTGGTGGTGGGGGCCGATCGTATCGCTGCCAATGGCGATGTGGCGAACAAGGTAGGCACTTACTCCGTCGCCGTGCTCGCAAAGGAGAACGGCGTGCCGTTCTTCGTAGCGGCACCGATCTCCACGCTCGATCTCACGCTGGAATCGGGAGATCAGATCCCCATCGAGCAGCGTGCGGCGGCTGAAGTGACTCACGTTTTTGGCCACGCCGTGGCGCCCGAAGGGACCCGTGTGGAGAATCCGGCGTTCGACGTGACTCCCGCGCGGTACGTGAGTGCGATCATCACCGAGCGAGGCGTAGCACAAGCGCCGTATGAACAGTCTTTGCGAAAATTGATGCTTCAAGAACAACGGCGTAGCACAAGCACCGTATGAACAGTCTTTGCGAAAATTGAGCTTCAAGAGCAACTATGCGAAAAATCGTAGCCATTCTTTTCTCGTTTGCCGTCCTGGCGAGCGCACAAGGCCCGCGCCGCGCGCCCGGATTCGCCCTTCCCGATACGAAATATATCGCCGGCCAATCGGGCGGCCGCTTCCACGATCTCGCCGATTATCGCGGCAAAGTGCTGGTGCTCGAGTTCATGAAGACCACCTGCCCGCACTGCGCCGCCTTTGCTGGAATCCTTTCGCAACTTCCGCAACGCTACGGCGATAAGGTCGCGGTGCTGGCGGTCGCCAACCTGAATACCGATTCACCGCAGGCCGTTGCGGAGTACGTGGGGCGGGAACGGCTGCCGTACCCAGTCGTGATGGACCAGGGGCAGATGATGTTTTCATATATCCTCAAGCCGCAGGGCGCCGACGTGCCGCACGTGTACGTCATAGACCCGAGTGGAAATATCCGCGCGGATTACGTGTACGATTTATCCACGCGCGACATCTTCGAAGGCAGAGCCTTATTCACCGAGATCGACAAAGTACTGGGAAAGAAATAACGTACTCTGCGCCCCAATGGTCCCGTCTGTGCACTCGTCAACCGCATGAGACGCCAAAGATCGGATTCCGCGGTCTTGCGAGTAGCTCGGCGAAACAGGCTGCTAGATGCATTACCGGACCGGGATCTCCATTGGCTCCTGGCCGGGGCGAATGTCAGCAACCTGTATCACGGCCGCCGACTATACCGCGAAGGCGGGCCAGTTCATTCGCTGTACTTCCCCATTTGCGGGGTTATTTCGATACTGGCCGGCACACTGGATAAAGGAGACATCGAAGTCGCCACTATCGGCAACGAGGGCGCCACAGGAGTCGATATCACGCTCGGTATGTCGCGCGCTCTTGGACGCACAGTAATTCAAGTGGCGGGAGAGGGGATCGTCATCGGCGCGGCGCCCTTCATCGATATCATGCGACGCCGCCCACAGTTTTCTCTTCTCATGCACCGATATGTCTACGCGTTCGTTCGGCAGGTGATGCTGGCGGGCGCGTGTAACAGGCTGCACAACGCCGAAGAACGCTGCGCCCGCTGGCTTCTGATGACGCATGACCGCGCCGGCACCGACTGCTTCGCGCTGACGCAGCATTATCTCGCTCTCATGATGGGCACGCGCCGCGCCCGCGTGAATAGCGCGCTGGCCCTTTTACGCCGCGCAGGAGCGATTCAATACACCTATCGATGTATTGAGATCGCTGACCGCAAACAACTCGAATCCTTCGTCTGTCCCTGCTACAGCCTCATCCGCGATACTTACGACCTCGTACGGGTCTGATTTTCCGGTTCCGTACAATTCGGCGGGATATATTTGAGGCGTTTATGGCCCAAGAGACGGCGAAGATCGTGATTCTCCTCGCGGAAGACGAGGCGGTGGTGCGTAATGTTGTTTACGCGGCGCTGACCAAGGCTGGGTATGAAGTGCTGCCGGCAATCGACGGCGTGGCGGCACTCGAGCTGTCGCGG
>Ga0126381_100009207_pt1 | contig 11084 bp, 9 predicted proteins | sample PanSoiMetPlot_28_FD_96465 | JGI IMG/M metagenome (GOLD analysis project Ga0126381, IMG submission 96465) | Tropical forest soil microbial communities from Panama - MetaG Plot_28 | ecosystem: Environmental > Terrestrial > Soil > Tropical forest > Bulk soil | place: Panama | collected 2016-02-17
AGCTCTTGCCGCCGGTGACCATCCGCCGCACGCACAATGGTCACGGCACCGGCGTCCTTCCCTTCCCCGCGCCGTTGCGCGCGATCGCGCGTGCCGCGGCGTCCGCCATGGTCGAGCGGTGTGACGGAAACCGCGGGGAGGCGGCGCGCCGCCTCGTCATTTCGACCAGCCGGCTGCGCCGCCTCCTCAACGAAACCCCGAATGTCGAGTCCGGCGCTAGCGGGGCACCGTCGGCAGAGTGACGTGGGTCGGGTGCGCCGCATCGTGCAACACCCGCTGATGCGCCACCACAAAGACTGAGTCGCGCTCGTTGTTCCCGCCCGTATTCAGGTTCCGGTCGTACTTCGGGAACAGCGCCGAGGCGATGCTCACCCGCAAACGGTGCCCGGGCTTGAATACCATCGACGTGAACCACAGATCGACGTCGTAACGCTGGACCTGGCCCGGGACGAGTGGCACTTCCTTGTCCATCCCCTTCCGGAACCGCGCCCGCACCAGGCCGTCCTGCACCCGCTCGGCGTGCCCGTCGGGCCAGACGTCGAGCAGCATCACGGTCCAGTCCGTGTCCTTGCGGTCGCTCACCGCCCAGACCGTCGCCGTCATTTCGCCCGTCACCTCGATTGCCTTCGTCAGCGCCTTCGAGGTGAACACCAGGGCGTCCTGCCGGGTGGCGTTCAGCCGCGTGTAGTCTTCGTTGAGCGATTCCTCGAGCTCCCGCGAATCGATCAAGTAGGGTGTCGGATCGCCGGGGTTATAGGTGAAGGTGTCGGCAGCGGCGCCTGTTTTCGGTGGCAGCGTATCGAGTACGCCGTCTCCCGCACTCGTCCGGGCATTGCCCCCCGACGAGACATACCAATTGGTCATCTTCGCCCGCGCCAGCGGCCACTCGTGCTCCTGCCGCCACGTGTTGTCACCAATCACGAAGTCATCGAAGGGCGGCAGCGTGTCGACACCGTTGGCCTTGCCCAGCAGGTAGTGATCGAACCAGCGGATCTGGAGATCCCGGAACTGGTACCTCGCGTCCGGTCCGAAATCGCCGGCCACGTAGTCGACGCCCTTGTGTGCCCCGACACCCATCACCATGTGCCACACCGGATGGTGCGGCTGTTTGAGCAGCGCGTCGGTGTAGTAGGTCGGGCCGCGCGAGTCGTCATGCCAGCCGGCCATGGACAGCACGGGCGCGTGTTCGTTGGCGATGTAGGTGGTGGCCGCGTGCTGCTTCCAGTACGCGTCGAGCGTCGGATGCGCCACCCAGCGGTCCCAGAGCGGCACGTCCCCGCAGCCGAGCCGCTGCGGCAGGTTCGCGAGCGGCAGGTGGGTGATGGCCTCGCCGATATCCAGCTCCGCGGTGTTCGGATCCATGGTCCTCCCGCGCATCAGGCAGGCCCAGTCCACGTTGATCGGACCGAACGCCATCGCGGCGTAGGGAACGACCACCCATCCATCCGGAGAAGCCGCCGTCGGTGAAATGGCCGCGAGGTGCGGTGGGTTCGAGACGGCGGCGAGCCAGACCAGCTTGCCTTCATCCGAGTGGCCGATCATCCCGACCTTGCCGTTGGCACCCGGGAGCTTCGCGGCCCACTCCACCGCGTCATATCCATCCTGGATGTCGGGAGTGTAGTCCCCGAAGTCCGCCACGTCGCCGCTCGATTGGTCGCGGCCGCGCACGTGCTGGGCCACGAAGATGTAGCCGCGCGATGCCCACCAGCGGCCTGCCGGGTGCAGCACGCGACGGTACGGGGTCCGCTGCAGCACCACGCCGAAGGGTCCTGGTCCCACCGGCCGCGCGATGTACGTCGCGAGCTTCGCGCCGTCCCGCGTCGGCATGAACACCAGCGTGTCTTCGCTAACGGCGTACTGCGAATCGGACGCCGGCATCTTCCACACCTGGTAGTCGTGCTCCACCACGCCCGGCGTGTCGCGGCGCACGAGCCGGAACCGGCGGTCGAGGACCCGGTCCGCGACGAGCTGTATGCCCGTGAGCGTGTCGCCGTGCCAGGCTGCATGCATCGTCACCCGAGCGTCTTGCGTCAGCAGGACCGAATCGCCTGTCGTTGTCACTTGGGTGACGGTGAGCATCGGCTCCCCGGTGCGCCGCTTCAGGAAGCCGACGTTCCCCGAGTCGGCTCCGGCGAAGTGGGCGAATCCCATCCGGCGCCACCCCTCGAAGCCGAACTTCGGCTTGGCGCTGAGCGCGATATAGACATCCCACTCGCCGGCCAGGCTCGGAGTTTGGTGCGGCGCAGGGCCGCTTCCGGGGACGAGGGAAAAGGCGAGCGCGAACGCGAATGCGAACATCATGTAGAGCCTCCCAATTCAGTGACGGACTCCTGGCGCCGGCCCGCGGCGACCAGCACGCCGACTCCCACGAGATTCATGACCACGATGACCGCCACGATCTTGAGCGCAAAGCCGGCCACGCTGCCCACCGTGATGATCGGAAACACCGAAAGAACCACGTACAACAGCGTCATCAACAATCCGGACCACGACGCGATCCGCAGCCAGCCCGAGGGTCTGGGCGTTACGCCCCGCAGCCCGAAGAGCGGGATGGCGAACATCACGAGGTAGGTCAGCGCATAGAAAATCCCGCCGGCATTGAACACCAGCTGAAACGCCTCGGCCTGCCCGACGCCGATCAGGCTCACCAGGGAGATGAGGAAGGCGCACACCGCCACGAGCGTGATGGAGTGCACCGGCGTCCGATACACCGGATGCAACCGGGTGAATGCCGCGGGAAGCAGCCGATCCCATCCGGCCACCATCGGAAGGCGGGTGACGGCGGTGAAGCTCACGCTCACCTGCGCGATCCGCATCGCAAGAGTCATCAGAATCGCCCCGACGACCAGCGGGCCGGCGATGCCGAATGGACTCAGACCCACGCGCAGGACCTGCGGCATCGGACCAATCAGGTCGATATCCGCCGTTGGTACGTACGCGACCACCGTCGCGGTACCGAGGATGAACATCAATGCGATAATGGGCGCCGCGATGAGCACGGACTTCCGCACCGCGCTGGCCGGGGCTCGCGTTTCGCCGGCCAGGATCGCGATGTACTCGAACCCACCGAGCGCGCCGAATCCCAGCTTGCCCAGGATGTTCAGGTTGTAGAGCGAAGGATCGGGCACGCTGGCACGGAACGGGTGGAACTCCTTCAAATGGCCGGTCGCGAGGCCGAGGAAGGGCAGAAGAATCAGCACCGCGAAAATGATGAGCATGAAGACGCCACCGGTGTTGTGCACCCACTTCCCCACCGAGAGGCCGATCGTGGCCGCCACCGCCATCAGCGTCAGCACGACCGCGGAGGCGAGCGCCACGAACCAGCTGGAGGAGGTCATCCACGCGGCGGACGGGCCGATGGCGTACGACAGATAGGTCGCGCACTGCAGTCCGATTTCCGACGTGTAGAGGACTACATACAGCCAGAGGTTCCAGGCCAGGAGAAATCCGACCGTCGGATTGAATCCCAGCTTGGCCCACTGATACAGACCGCCCTCGAGCGGCATCCGCTGGTTCAGATAGATCACGACGGCGGTCATCGGCAGGTAGAAGAGCACGATGGCGAGGAGCCACAATACCACGTGCGCGGACCCGAGCTTCCCCGCCACGCCGATCCATGTGAGTCCGATAATGAAAAGGATCTGCGTGAGCGCGAGGTCCCGAACGCCCAGCTCCTTCTTGAGCGAGGCGCTCTGCGCTTCGACGCGGGCTTCTTCCTGTTGCAGGCTCATGCGCCAAGCCGCTCCCAAAGCCGGGCCCACGCGGCGAGCCCCTGGTGCAACCGCGCCACCCGGAAGAACTCGTTCGGTGCGTGAAAGTCTTCGTCCCCCGTCGAGAACGAGAAGTAGACCGTGTCGAGTCCCAAGACCCGCTTGAAGGTCTCGGCCACCGGGAGCGTGCCGCCCATCCGCACGAAGATCGGGCGCACACCGTAAGTCTCCGCCAACGCGGATTCCGCGGCCTTCAACACGGGATGGTCCCGGGGAATCCGCGCGGGCCGCGCACCATGGCCCCCCGGGTCGATCGTGAGGCGGGCCCCCGCCGGCGTGTGGCGTTCCAGATGCGCGACGACGAGTCGCGCGATCTCGTCCGGATCCTGGTCGGGCACCAGACGGCACGTGATCTTGGCATGCGCCTCACGTGGCACCACCGTCTTGGACCCCGGGCCCTGATAGCCACCCCAGAGACCGTTGACCTCCAGCGTGGGACGCGTCCACTGACGCTCGAGCGTCGAGTACCCGGACTCACCCACGGCAGCAGCTGCGCCGACCTGCGCGAGGTACCGTCCCTCATCAAATGGAAGCGCCGCGATCTCTGCGCGCTCGGCGGTGGAGAGCTCGCAGACTGTATCGTAGAAGTGAGCCACGGCCACGCGCCCGTCCGGACCGTGCAGCGAAGTGATCAGCTGCGCGATCGCGTGCAACGGGTTTGGAACACTCCCGCCGTGGCGCCCGGAATGCAGGTCCTTCGAAGGCCCCCCAAGGGTCAGCTCGAGAGACACCAATCCTCGGCTCGACACGTTCAGCGACGGCTCATCGATCCGCCACATCGCGCCGTCCGCCGAGATCACGGCGTCCGCCTTGAGCAGATCGCGGTGCTCGGTGACGAATGCCTCCAAGTGCTTGCTCCCGACCTCTTCTTCTCCTTCGATCAGGAACTTGAGGTTGAGTGGCAGCCGGTGCCGCTGGGCGAAAAACGCCTCGGCGACCTTGATCGGAATCAGCATGGGACCTTTGTCGTCGGACACGCCACGCGCATACAGACGGCCGTCTCTGACCGACGGCTCGAAGGGCGGAGTCTGCCAATCATCGACGGGATCCTCGGGCTGGACATCATAGTGCCCGTAGATGAGCGCGGTCGGAGCGCCGGTGGCACCAAGCCATTCCGCGTACACCACGGAGGCGCCGGGCGTCGGCATCGTCCGCACCGTGAACGGCCCCGCGGCTGTCAGCTTCCCGGCGACCCAGGCAGCGGCCGCGCGCATGTCCCCGGCATGGCCGGGATTGGTACCGACGCTCGGGATCCGGGCGAAGTCCACCAGCTCGCCCAGGATCCGGTCGTGCCCAGCCTCGAGGCGTGCCAACACCGCGGCGAGGTCACTCATTTCCCACCGTCGATCGAAAGCACTTGGCCGGTGATCCAGCCGGCATGGTCGGATGCGAAAAACAGTACGCCCCACGCGATGTCGTCCGGCGAGCCCAGGCGCTTGAGGGCGATGCGATCGACGAGTGCTCGCTGGCCCTCGGCCCCATACGAGTCCCACTGGGCCTCGGTGGTCCGGTTCGATCGCACGAACCCGGGCGCGATGTTGTTGACCGTGATGCCCCAGGGTCCCAGCTCGTGGGCCAACTGCCGGGTGAGCCCGATCTGCGCCGCCTTGGCCGACGCGTAGGCCTGAATCCCCGTCAGGCTGACGCCGAGCCCGGCGCCACTCGAGATGTTGACGATCCTTCCGTAGCGCTTGGCCTTCATTCCGGGTGCCACTGCCTGCGCCATGAAGAACGCACCGGTGGTGTTCACGTCGAAAACCACCTGCCATTGATCGGGTGTGACCTCCTCGAGAGGCCGTCCCACCTGACCGAGTACGCCGCCGGCGTTATTCACGAGGATGTCCACTGACCCGGCGGCCCGCGCAGCATCGGCGACGAAGCGGCCCACCGCCTCCCGGTCGCGCACGTCCACCCGCCCCACTCGGCACGTGCCACCCGCCGCCTGACATAGCCGTGCGGTCTCCTGGAGCTCATCGTCGATGACGTCACACGCCCACACGCTCGCTCCGCGCTCGGCGAACGCGATGCTGATGGCCCGGCCGAATCCGTGCGCCGCGCCGGTGACGATCGCGGTCCTGCCCTCGAAGCGGAGGTTCATGCAGCCGACATGACTCCGGCGAGCGCGTCCAGGGTCTCGAGTGATTGCGGGCGCTTCCCCCCCTCGATGTCGTGAATGAGCTCCACCACCTTCGCGGCCAGGGGTGTCGGCACGCCCGCCTCCCGCCCCAGCGTCACGACGATGCCGAGCTGCGCGTCCACTTCGGTGGGACGCTTGCGGACCGCGAGGTCCCGCCAGATGCCCGAGTGCGTCTTCGCCGACTTGCGGTTGTGGGCGACCAGCGCGTCGAGAGAACGTTCCGCCGCGCCGGCGGGGGCATTCGGGAGATAGGCACCCGGGTCGAAACCGTCGAACGCCTCCGGCGTGACCTTTCGGGCGGCACCCACGGCAAGCATCTCGCGAGCCAGCGCGATGTAGAGGCCCCGGTATTCGGGGCGTGCCAGGCAGTCGGCGATGGAGTCATTGGTGAGCGCGGTGGCAAAGAGCATCGCACCATACGCCTCCTTCCCCCACAGATAACCCCAGATGTTCGGCGTAGCGGTGGCCCGCTCGTCGAAGTCGCGCCAGGCATCGCGAATGGCGAGCACGCGAGGGGTCACCCGCACCGCCCCGAACGCTTCGCCCACCATCACGGTCCCGCGGCCGCCGTACATGATGTGACCGGGCTCCATGTAGTCCGCGCCGAAGTTCACGAAGGCGCCCACCGTGCGTTGCTCGCCAATCACCCCTGCGATGGACAGCTCGTTCAATCCGTTCTGGACGGATATCACGCAACCGCCCGCCGAGAGATGCGGAACGAGAGCGCGGACGGCGGCACCGGTGTGATGCGCCTTGGTCGCGAGCATGATGGTGTCCCAGGTGCCGCGCAGCGCGTCGGGAGTGAATGCCGGGGCCGACGCGGTAAAGTCCACGATGGGTCCCGAAATCCGGAGCCCTCGGGTCTGCATCGCCGCGACGTGGTCGGTCACGGTGTCGACGAACGTGATGTCATGGCCGGCACGCACGAGGTGGGCGCCAAGCGTGCCGCCCATCGCACCGGCACCCCAGACGAGCGCGCGCATCGGATTCGCGCTCAGTCGCCACCCCACTTGCCGTCCAGCAGCGCGCGTGTCTCCTCGACCGCAGTCTGCCAGATGGCGAGAACATCCTCGTCGGGACGCTGGTAGAAACCGCCGAAGTTGCCGTCGGGGATGTAGCCGCGCACACCGGCGGGGTCGAGCATGCGCATCTTCTCCATATCGATCATGGGACGCTGCGTCCTGGGCATGTCGACACCGGGGACGCGGGTCCAGGGGAAGTTCTCCATCCACGACCCGTGTGACGCCATCGTGTCAATCGTCTGGACTTTAGCCCAGGTCTTCGGCGCATTCCACCAGTTGTGGAAGAGCACCCGGCAGCCCGGATGGTCGGCCGCCCATTCCTGCGAGAGCTGCTGCGCCGCGCCATTCCCGCCGTGGCCATTGCAGATCATGATGCGCCGGAATCCCGCGTGTGCCATGCCGTCGAGGATATCCCGAATCACGGCCAGGTGGGTTTCGACGCGCAGCGAAATGGACCCGGGGAACTCACGGAAGTACGGCGTCACGCCGTACGACAGCACCGGAAACACGGGAATGCCCAGCGGCTCGGCCGCTTCGGCGGCCACGCGCTCGGGGAGAATGCAATCGACGGTGAGACGGAGGTAGCTGTGCTGCTCCGTGCTGCCGATCGGGAGCACGGCGCGATCGTCGCGCTCGAGATATGCGTCCACCTGCATCCAGTTCATGTCGCTGATCCGCACGTCGTCGCCCTGGCTTGAGGTCGGCGAGAATGTACCGCGCGGGCCAGTCGCTCGCCGCCATGGGCCATGCGGTTTGTGCCCCGGAATCCCCAGCATTTCGCGGGGGGCGTGCGTAGCGGCCCTGTCACAGTCCGTGGGTCTGTCTGGTCATATTCAGCAAATGGACAGCTCTGACGACCGCGACGGACAGTTCACGGCCAACCGGCCCCTCCTCTTCGCCATCGCCTACCGCATGGTCGGCACGGTGATGGACGCGGAGGACCTGGTGCAGGACGCCTACCTCCGCTGGAAGGAAGCGTCCGAGGCGGACGTCCGATCGCCCGCCGCCTACCTCACCACCATCATCACCCGGCTCGCCATCAACTTCCTCGGCTCCGCCCGGAACCGGCGGGAAGCGTATGTCGGACCCTGGCTTCCGGAGCCGCTCGTGACCGATCCATCCCCCGACGCCGAGGCGTCCGTCGAGCTGGCTGAGTCCCTGTCGCTGGCCTTCCTCGTGATTCTCGAGCGCCTCGCCCCGGTCGAGCGCGCGGTCTTCTTGCTCCATGACGTCTTTGATCTCGAGTACGACGAGATCGCCCGCATCGTCGAGAAGACCGGGACGAACTGCCGCCAGATCCTGTCGCGGGCCCGCGAGCGCGTCGGGGCCGAGCGTCCCCGCTTCGATGCCGACATCGAACGCGCGGAGGCACTGGTGGAGCGGTTCAATCAGGCGGCGGGAACCGGGGATCTCGAGGGACTCGTCGCGATGCTGGCCGAGGACATCACGCTGTGGGTGGATGGCGGCGGAAAGGCGAAGGGAGCCCTGCCGAAACCCGTGCACGGCAACACGCCGGTGGCGAAGGTCGTGATCAATACGATGAAGCGTCTGGCGCCCGAGGGAATCGCCTTCCGGATGGCTCGCCTCAACGGCCGTCCCGGGCTGATTGCGTATGGCGCGGGCGAAGCACAGTCGGCCGTGATTTTCGAGGTGGGGCCCGAGCGCATCGAGAACATCTACGTCGTCGCCAACCCGGACAAGCTGCGGGGTATACGGCAAGGGATGAACAGTGCGAGGCCGTAGACCCCGCTGTCACAACTGACGCACCTCACGGGTCATCAGGGTGACATCACGAACGCACTCTGAACTGGAGCGTCACATGGAAACCTACCTGCCCCCGATCGAGCGCCCGCACGGCCTCGTCATGAAGCTCGTCTACGCGCTGGCCAAGCGGCGCTTCGGCCAGGTGCTCACCCCCCTCAAGGTGTTCTCGGCACGGATGCCGCTCGCCTTCGGGACATGGGTCGGAAAAGTGTCCCAGCTCGACAACAGGCTCTCCATCCCCACCGAGCTGGTGCACCTGATCCGACAGCAGGTCGCCCAGATCAATGTCTGCGAATTCTGCATCGACATCGGTCGCTGGGCGGCAATGCAGGCCTCCGACTCCACCGGCAAGCTCGACGCCCTGGCCGAGTTCGAGACGAGCCCGGTCTTCTCGGATGCCGAGCGCGCCGCGCTCAACTACGTGACGCACCTGACCCGTTTCAAGAAGGTCTCCCCCGCCGTCTTCAACCGGATGGCGGAGCACTTTTCGGATCGGGAGATCTGCGACATCACCTGGGTCGTGGCGAGCGAGCACGTCTACAACATCTCGAACATCGGGTTGAACATTCATTCGGATGGGTTGTGCCGGGTTCCAGCAGCTGCCGGCGCGGCGTAAAGCCGCATCTCGCGCCGTCATAGGCGATGCCGGGGGTCATCACCTAGGGCGGTGTCGGCGTACTATTCGAGAGCCTACTTCCGGAGCGTCACCGATGCCCTTTCGCCTTTTGCTCGCGTCCGCCGTGCTGTGTCTCTGCACTGCCGCGATCCCGAACCCCCCGCTGACCGACCAGAAAACGGTCGAGACGCTCGAGAAACAGTGGCTCGCCGGCGAGCACGACCGGTCAGCCCTGGATACGATCCTCGCGGCCGACTTTGTGCACCCCGTCGCGGCCGGGGTTTTCCTCTCCAAAACCCAGCACATCAATTGGGCCGTGACCCATCCGGGGCCCAACGACCGGCAGAAGCTGTTCGATCAGCTGCAGGTCCGGGTGTACGGCTCGGCGGCCGTGGTCACCGGCATGGTGATCTCGACGGATCAGAAAGGCTCGGAGGACAAGACGGTCTTTACGGACGTGTTCGCGAAGCGGGGCGGACGGTGGCAGGCGGTCAACGCGCAGGAGAATCCGGTGGCGCGCTAGTCGCTCGTGGGAAGACGTCCGGCATCCAGCACCCCGCGGACCTTCACGGCCAGCTCGTCCGACGTGAACGGCTTATGAATGAAGGCGGTGTTCGCGGCGAGCACACCGCGATGGACGACCGCCTCCTCGGTATACCCGGACATGAACAACGACCGCAGCTCGGGTCGCCGGACCAGCAGATCGTCGGCCAGCCGCCGGCCGCTTTCCCCGGGCAGCACCACGTCCGTCAGTAAGAGATGAATGGGGCCCGGATGAATCTGCGCGATCCCCGTGGCCGCATCCGCGGTGGCGGCCTCGAGCACCGTGTACCCGTGCTTCTCGAGCAGACGCCTGGTCATGGACCGCAGCTCCGCCTCGTCTTCCACCAGCAGAATGGTTTCGGTTCCGTGCTTCGGTCCTACCGGAACGGATGCCGTCGCGCGCTCCACCGGGGCATCGACCCTCGGCAGGTACACCTTGAACGTGGTCCCCTGTCCCGGCTCGCTGTAGCATTGCACGGCTCCGCCACTCTGCTTCACGATGCCATACACGGTCGCGAGGCCCAGGCCGGTCCCCTTGCCGGCCTCCTTGGTGGTGAAAAAGGGCTCGAACATGTGGGACATGGTTTCGGCGGACATCCCGATCCCCGTGTCCGACACCGCGACCAGGACGTAGGCTCCCGGACGGACCGGCACGTGCCCCACGGCGTACGACGCGTCGAGGTCGACGTTCTGTGTTTCGATCGTGAGCTTCCCGCCCTCGGGCATCGCGTCACGCGCATTCACCGCAAGATTCACCACCACTTGCTCCAATTGTCCCGCGTCGCCCCGCACCGCTCCGATGCCGGGCGCGAGGTTCGTCACCACGTCGATGTCCTCGCCGAGCAGGCGCCGCAGGAGCCGGTCCATTTCCTTCACGAGGTCGTTCGGATCGAGGACCCGCGTCTCGAGCGGTTGTTTCCGGCTGAAGGCGAGGAGCTGGCGCGTGAGACCGGTGGCCTTGTTGGCCGCGTTGCGGATCTCCTCGAGATCGGGACGTAAGGGGGAGAGCGCCGGCAATCCGTCCAGCAGGAGGCCCGTGTAGCCGAGGATGGCCGTGAGCACGTTGTTGAAGTCGTGCGCGACGCCTCCGGCGAGACGACCCACCGCTTCCATCTTCTGGGACTGGACGAGCTGCCGCTCAAGGGAGCGCCGGTCGGTCACATCGCGCGCATTCAGGACCACGCCGCGGACCACCGGATCGTTCAGGAGATAGCGGCCCGTCACTTCAAGCG
>Ga0126381_100009208_pt1 | contig 11084 bp, 7 predicted proteins | sample PanSoiMetPlot_28_FD_96465 | JGI IMG/M metagenome (GOLD analysis project Ga0126381, IMG submission 96465) | Tropical forest soil microbial communities from Panama - MetaG Plot_28 | ecosystem: Environmental > Terrestrial > Soil > Tropical forest > Bulk soil | place: Panama | collected 2016-02-17
GCTTCTTCCCGAGCAGCTCGTTCTGCTCGCGTCCTGCGGAATCGTCGCGCTCGGCATCTGGCCGGTGGCGAAGCTCAGGTTGAGTCGACCTAACATTCCGCCGAGATCGCGCCCGCTCATCTCGCCATTTCTGATCAGATACCTGCCTGCAATCGCAGTATGGAGCCTCGTGACGGGCTCTTTCTCTCCACTCGCTACTGTCTACCTCTCCCGGCACGTACATCTCTCGCTGCCGCAGATCGGCAACGCATTCTCGCTTTCGCAGATCGTTCAAGTCGGCGCTGTGCTGCTCGCACCGATACTCTTCCGCCGATGGGGATTGATCAGCGGAATCGTCTTCACCCAGGTAGCAGCTTCTGCTTTACTGCTCGCGCTCGCCTCCAGTGCGGGGCCCATCACAGCGACGGCCGCTTACATCTGTTTCTCCGCGTTCCAATGGATGAACGAACCCGGACTGTATAGCCTGCTCATGAACATGGTGCCATCCGAGGATCGTGGCGGAGCATCCGCGTCAAACAGCCTCGTGATGTCGGGCTCCCAGGCCATCGCGGCGACGCTTGCCGGAGGAGCCTTCGTCCATTACGGATATCCCTCTGCCCTGCGCGGCATCGCCTTACTGGCGTTGCTCGCCGCGAGTCTCTTCTGGGGTCTCCAGAGCCGCTCACGGCAGGAGGCATCTCCGGTCCTCAACGACCTTCCCGGTTAATCCTAGTAAGGAGAGTTCGCCGAGGGCCGATAGTCCTCTCCAAACTTGTTCTTATGATCCGCAAGCGGGCTTGCCATCGTCTGCATATCGATCTCGCCAAGATTTGTCGTCGACGCAGATATCTGTACATCGCGCGGATTGTTTGGTGAGCTCACTTTGGCCTGCTCGCTCCATACCTGAAGCCGGTAGCTCCCTGGCTGAACTCCATGGATCACGACCTCACCATTTCTTCCCGAGACGGCATAGTACGGAGTGCTCAATGACATGACCACCGCACCCATCTCCGGATGAATATTGCAGAAAATATAGGAGACGCCCTCGCGATCAAACTTCACGGAACGGCTGGTGCCAGATTCGTACAGCCCAAGGTCGAACCGCTTCCCGTTGAACAGCGAAAATACGTTGTGAAAGAACGGATCTGCGTTGGGAAATTCGACGCTGGTTCCCGTGGGCACCACCAGCAGATGCGGCGAGAATTGTTTGTCCTTCTGGAGCAACCTATATGGGCCATGAGGCTGCACAGGAGGCTTTGTCGTAAGCGGCTGCAAGGGCGACAACCAAACCACAACGTCCGATGCACCAAGGTCCTTCGCTTTCGAACCCGCCCCCGATCCGCCGCGCACAACAATCTTCGCCGTGACGTCGACTCCCTGTGCGAGCGCTGGAAAGGCCATCGCCGCGAGGCAGCACCCCAGGGTTATCCAACCTGTCATCCAGCGAAATGTGCGATACACCATGCTGTTCCTAGAATTGATATCCGGCAGAAAGAGTAAAAATATTCGCCGTACTGCGCTGTCCTGTGATCGGCCACGTCCAGATTCTGCGATACTCCGGAGAAAAGATAAGATACGTCTTCGGCCGATAAACCAGGTTGGCGACCACCATGCGATTGCGTGCTCGCAGTTGAGTTGCACTTGCGGTCGGCGACAGAACTACCTTATGAAAATCGCTGGCGAAGCCATTATCCAGGCCGATGGAGGCATTCGCCTCCAGTTGGCTGCTGAACTTCGATTTCAGCTGCGTCCATCCACCAATGTCGTTTAGGCCTCGTATCACCGCGGCGCCCGAAACAGGGTCCGTTCCATAGAGAACATCTTTGTAGACACCGCCGCCGAGGCTTCCAAGAGAGCGTCCGCGATATCCTTCGCCGCTTACCTCAAACCTGTGAGCAAAAGGAATGCGCCAATCCGTTGTGAAGGCCCATGAGTCATTGCCCTCTGAATAGAACGGATTGCTGGCTGTCGGCATCGAGTAACTCTGCCGGCTGTAGTACCCGCTTAAACCAATCTGCAAGCGTTGCTCTTCGGCAGAGCCGTAGGAGACTCGCCCTTCATAGCCTGGCTGATTGGCCCGCTCGCCGGGGCTAGGGGTACGAAGCACATCGGTCGTGTTGTAACCGGCAGCAGGAGGATCCCACAGTCCAAACTCAAACCCCACATGCTGCTCCCGCGCTCCTACGAACTGATGTGCGTATCGCACCTGAGGAGCCCATGTCCATAAATTACCTGCCCAAGACAGTGAAGGCTCCGCAACCGTGGCATACGACGTCGGCGACAAGGGAGAGATAAGCGGGGCTTCCATTCCGCCGTCCAACGAATCTCGTGTCCAATCGAAGCGAATATCTGCAGTACGCATACGAATAACACCGGCAACCGTCCCGTAATTCTCGTAAGGAATACCTCCATAGAAATCCATGCTCACATAAGCAGATGTTCTGGCACCGGCGAGGCGTGGACCAAACCCCTGAATATCAAGAATCGTCTGACGCATACCTGCGCCTACGCTTCCGGTCGTGCCCGTGGTCGAATGCACCGCAACTGAAGGGAGATCTATGTTGTCGACGGCACCGCGATTAACGAAGCCATTAAACAACACAAGGCCGCCAAAGCGGACTGCATACTTCGAACTTGTCTCTACTTTCGTTTGGTCCTGAATCTTTACTTGTGCCTCGAGCGCTTCCACTCGTTCTTGCAGATCGCTGGCCTTCACCACTTGCGAATCCTCTTCGCCCTTTGGCTGAGAGGGTGTCGACGCAACCAACCGCTTCCTGACCTGGGCAAGTTCTTCCTGAAGTTGCTGAATCTGTCGCCGCGACTGCTCTAGTTGCTGCTGGGTTGCAACGAGCGCATCCGAGATCGTATCCAGCTTCTGCTGCAATTGCATCGAGGCGCCTTCAGGCGTCGAAGACGATGAAGGATCACTGGCAGTCCGCAGGTCACTTTGTCCTTGCAGCGCTTGCGGCACGGTGCACACGATAAAGCAAACGAAGAATGTGCGAGCAAGGTCTCTCATCTTCAACCTCTCAATATATGGTCCTGCGTCCGCTCAACGTTCTTCGCATTTGTGTCGTCGAGCATGCGCAACGCAGCCTTTGGCAGAACGATAGTGAAGGCAGTATAGTGCTCAGCAGTCTCGCCCAGTTGAATGCATCCGCCATGCTCTTGAGCGATCTGCTGCGCCAGCGTGAGACCGAGGCCCACCCCACTCTCTCGCCCTTCACTTACAAATGGAAGAAAAATCTTCTGCCGAATCGCCTCAGGAACCCCCGGGCCATTGTCAGAGATCTGGATTCGAACCTCCTTCTCGCTTTCAGAGAGCGTAAGCGTTACTGTTGCAGGCTTTCCTCCGCGCCTCGCTGCCTGGCATCCGTTAAGCAAAATGTTGTAGACGACCCTTCCCATCTTCTTTGCATCAACCCAGGCCATCAGCGGAACGAGCCCCTTCAGGACGATGTTCACATCGCGGGACGCTGGATGCGAGCGAACCATATTGGCTGCGTTCTCGACAATCGTGTCCAGCGACTGATACTCCGGATGAAGCGCGCGGCCTGTCTGCGTGAACAGAAGGAGCGAGTCAAGCAGATCGGTCATGCCCTGCACCGCAATTCGCACCTCTTCCAACAGGTCTTCGCGCTCCGCCTGAGGGATCGAGCCATCGCTCATGAACTCCGCATTGGCGTACATCGCAGAGAGATAATGCCGCAGATCATGCGAGATCGAACTCGCCATTCTGCCGATCGTGGCCAGCCGCTCCGAATTGATCAGTTCTGCCTGCGTCCGGCGAAGCTCTACACGCATCCGGTCAAAGGCGCGGCTCAACTCTCGAATCTCTTCCGACCCGGCTTCGCTCAACTTGTACTCGAAGTTCCCTTTCGCGAGGGCGCGCGTGCCCTCCACAAGGACTTCCAGCGGACGTGTGAGCGCCCGGGAGACAGAAATAAACATGGCCGTGCCGATCAGCAATGTCAGCAGTCCAAGCGTAAGAACCCATCGGTTGACCTCGCTGACTAAATGCGTCGCAGGCTCGAAGGACTTCAGAACGACCAGCTTCGGTCCGTTCGCCACACCCTGTCCGGATGGCGAATCCGACAAGCTCGCCGAGGCAACCAGGTAATCTTCGTTGCCGAGCGTGATCCGTTGATTTGTATCCGGAGATCGTAGTGAGTCCTTGGCTTTCTCTACCAACTGCTCCTGAAGCTCGGGCTTAAGCGTGCTCGCGACTACCTTGCTGTCGACGACGAATGCCACCTCGGCGGCGGCGACTTCACTCACTTCTCGCGCTACCGGAGCATCGATGGCATACCCAACAGCAACGTCGCCGAGTCGCGTTCCGGCCTCTCGGCTCCCAAACAACAGCGGCTGGATCGCCACCTCGTAGAGACGGTCATCGACCGTCAGCAGAACCGGCGCCTCCGGTGCGTGCGGCGACCGTTCCAACTCACGCTGCACCAGGTCTCGATTGAGAGCGGGTCCTCGATCATACACCGTAATCACTTTGCCGCTTTGATCGAGCAGCGCAAAGAGATCGCTTCCGCTCAGCTGCCAGAACTCCACTCCCCCGTCTTCGATCGTCCGGGCGTCTGCAGTCGTCATCAGAGCCTTTAGCGGCGGTAAGTCCGCCAGCAGCGCCGATTCGCGCAGCAGAAGCTCTCTCCGCTGCCGGCGCAGGTTCTGATACGTCTTCACGGAGTGGTGAAGGTCCATCGCAAGGCTGGCCTTGATCTGCCTTTGCACAATGGTACGGAGCACCAGAAGGCTGACAAGACAACAACCGAAAGATAGAAGGACAAGCGGAATGAGAAGCGTCGTTCTCATTCGCAGCGTGTCGAGCAGCCTTTTCACTTTTGGCAGTTCCTTCTCAGTAAGGCTTTAGTCACCACGCACAAACTTGTAACCAATTCCATGCATCGTTCGAAAATGGATAGGCTTGGCAGGATCGCCCTCAAGCTTCTGGCGCAGCTTCATCACGTGGTTGTCAACCGTCCGGGTAGTGGGGTACGACGTATAGTGCCACACATCGTTCAGCAACTCTTCGCGCGTAATAACCCGCTCCGGATTCTCGACGAAATATTGCAGGAGCTTGATCTCGTGCGCCGTGAGCGGCACGAGCACTCCATCCTTGAAGACTTCCATTCCGGTAAAGTCTGCAATGATGTTCCCGAAGCTCACGCGGCGGCTCGTGACCGGCTTCTGCGACCTTCGGATCGCCGCCTGCACGCGAGCCATCAGCTCGCGCGGGCTGAACGGCTTGGTTACATAGTCGTCTGCACCCATCTCCAGCAAGAGCACCTTATCGGCAACCTCCGACACCGCACTCAGCACAACCACCGGAGTACTCGCGGACCAGTTCTTGATCCCTTTGCAGACCTCAAGCCCGGACATAACAGGCAACATGAGGTCGAGCACCACGCCCGCGGGCTTGACCTCTTTACAACTCGCTAGCCCCTGCTCACCGTCCGAAGCCAGGCAGACGTCATAGCCCTCGGTCGTGAATTGGCGGTGTAGAGCCTTTTGTATGCGCGGATCGTCTTCAATTACCAGAATCGTGCTCACAGCTCAATCCCCTTTGACAGCACTACAATTAGCTTCTCTGCATCTCCACTGTATACCTGTGACATTCGTGCGGGAGCATTCGTGATCTTGTAAAGCCCACATTCGACATCAAATGACAAATGGCTGACAAATTGGAGACATTTCAAGCCAGCACTACTGATTAACGTTCTGCTTCAAAGGCATATATCGCGCCCAGTCAAAGTCCACATAGGCATTGTCGCCACCCGCGACCGTATAGGCGAACAGCGATGGCCGAGACCCCTTCCACCAACTGAACGCGATCGGAATCGCATCACCCAGCCGCCGGAACGACTTGCCTTCATCAAGACTGTAAGAGTAGGTGACCTGGTTTCCCTCGACCTTTAGGCCCAGGATGATCGTCTTCCCCTTCACGGACGGACCCTTCACCAGGTCACTCGCGTGAAAGATCTGAAGTTCCCACCCTCCATCCGCTTGCACAACCTGCAACCCACTGGCCCCCTTCTCCAGCATGCCGATCCCGGCATGCACGCCATTCTGCATACCTTGCAGATCCATCCGTACGGTGAACTCAAACGCCTCATCCTGCATCTGCTGGGTCAATGTATTGCGCGCGTCCAGCAGGTTGTCCGCCTTCATTGGGATAAGTCGCAGATACCCCGGACGCTTCGTCAGCGACCAGTGTTCGTCGTCAGGATTGTGATTCCACTCCCACTGCGGGCTAAGTTCGGCACCAGTAAACTCGTCAGACGTCTGCGGGCGCACATCTGTAACCGGCCCAACATGATGCGGCATCTCCCAACTGCTCACCGGCTCCCCGGTTGTAGCTCCCTTCGGAGCCTGACCAACGACCGGCCAGTCATCCTCCCAGCGAACCGGCTCCAGATGCACGATGCGTCCATGCGCCTCCCGCGACTGAAAGTGCACGAACCAGCCCTGCCCATCCGGTGTCTCCACATAAGCGCCCTGGTGCGGACCATTGATCGCCGTCGACCCCTGCGCAAGAACCACGCGATATTCGTAAGGACCATAAATAGAACTCGAACGAAACACCGCCTGCGGACCCCTGCTTACCCCACCAAACGGAGCAAAGATGTAGTAATACCCATTCCGCTTGTAGAGCTTCGGTCCTTCCAGCGTGGGCAGGTTCTTCGGATCACGCACGATCTCCTTGCCTTCATCGAGCACCGACATTCCATCGGGAGCCATGCGATGTAGAATCAACGGCCCAGCGCCCGTGCGCGAATGAATCAGGTAAGCCTTGCCATCGTCGTCCCAGAAAGGACACGGGTCCTCGAGCCCGGGCCCCGCAATCACCGCAGCAGGCTTCGACCACGGCCCCTCGATCTTCGGAGCGGTGACGACGAAGATCCCCTCATCCGGAGTCGGAAAGTATATATAGAACAGGCCATTGTGCTTCCGGATCGCCGGAGCCCACACCCCGCGCCCATAACGATTGCCGCCCACCATGTCATACAGAGGATTGATCGTAATCCTCGGCAGAGCATGACCAAGAATCGTCCAGTGAACAAGGTCAGTGGACTTGAGAATCGGAAGCCCGGGGACAAAATGAAAACTGGAGGCGACGAGATAGTAATTGTCCCCGTCACGAATCACATCAGGGTCTGAGTAATCTGAAAAAAGAATCGGATTCCGATAGACATCCTTAGTCTGGCTCTCCTGCGCGAACCCATTCAGCATGAACAAACGCGAAGCGACTGCAAACGCCGCGAGCAAATACATCCGTCTCCCGAACATCCAGCAAGCTCTCCTATTCCCCGTACGGAACCCAGATGTTCTTGATCTGCGTTGCATGCCGCATAAAGAAGCGTCCATCGCATTGCTTGCTGTCGAACCAGTCAAAATCGTATCGATCGTTGGTCCAGACCTGCTTCAGATTTCCGATCGAGGCGGCCTTCACCAGCGTCGCATCATCCTGATCCCTGAAGCTCCAGATAGCATCGATATCATCGTGCTCCGCCAGCGTCTTCGCGAGCTCCGCCGGACGTCCCGCAACAATATTGACGACCCCATCCGGAAGATCGCTCGTATCGAAGATCTGATACAAATCGCCGATGATCAGCGCGTGCTTCTCCGACGGGACCGCCACAATCACGTTGCCCGCCGAAATGGCCGGCAACACCAACGAGAGAAATCCGAGCAGCGGAGCCTCCGTAGGACAGATGATCCCCACTGCACCAATCGCTTCATTCATCGCCAGTGTCACATTGCGCATCGGCGGATTGTGAACCTGCCCGTCATACTTATCCGCCCACGCCGCATATGCAAAGATGCGCTCGATGCTTAATTCAACCTCGGCGCGTGCCTCTTTCTCCCCAACCATCCGAGCCAGCTTGGCCATAATCTCATCGCGGCGTTGAATAAGGTTCTCCGCAATGTAATACAGGATCTGCGCACGCGTGTGTGCTGGCGTCTTCGCCCACTTCTCCGCCTTGTGCGCAGCCTCGACCGCGTTGCGAATGTCCTTGCGATTCCCCAGTGGAGCCTCTCCGATCAACGAACCATCACGCCCATACACTGGAAAGCTGTACCCCGAATCCGGCCGCGCCTGCTTCCCGCCGATGTATTGCTTCACCGTGCGATCAATCGATTCGGACGCCTCCGTCTCCACCGCCCTTTTCTCCGGAGGCGCTTTAGCAGAGCGCTTCGATTTCGACCGCTCATGCGCCCACGCAGGCTCCAGGTACTCATACATTCCCTCGCGGCCACCTTCGCGACCATACCCGCTCTCGCGATAGCCTCCGAAACCGCACGATGCATCGAACAGGTTCGTGCTGTTCACCCACACAACGCCAGCCTTGATCTGCGAAGCCACGTCGAGCGCCACGTTGATGCTCTCGCTCCACACGCTCGCCGCCAGTCCATAGGTCGTGTTGTTGGCCAACTCAACTGCCTCGCTCGGCGTGCGAAAAGTCATCGCCGCCAGCACCGGGCCAAAGATCTCTTCCTGCGCTACAGTCGCAGTCGGGTGAACTCCCGTCAGCAACGTAGGAGGAAAATAAAGTCCCTTCTGCGGCATCGGCGAATCAGGCTGCCAGCACGTCGCTCCATCCGCCACTCCCTGATCCACTAGCGCACGAATCCGCTCAAGCTGAACAGGCGCGACGATCGCACCAATGTCGATCGACTTATCGAGCGGCGAGCCAATCCGCAGCGTCTTCATGCGCGCGCGAAGCTTCTCATAGAAGCCCTCGGCAATGCGCTCCTGCACGAGCAGCCGCGATCCCGCGCAGCACACCTGCCCCTGGTTAAACCAGATGCCATCAACCAGCCCTTCAACCGCAGAGTCCAAATCGGCATCGTCAAAAACAATGAACGGCGACTTGCCCCCAAGCTCAAGCGACAGCTTCTTGCTCGAAGCAGCAGTCGCCTTTCGAATGATCCGCCCTACCTCGGTTGAGCCCGTGAACGCAATCTTGTCGATGTCCTCATGCTCCACCAGCAGCGCTCCAGTGCTTCCATCGCCGTTGATTACGTTGAGAACTCCAGGCGGCAAGCCGACTTCACCCGCAAGCTCCGCCAGCGCAAGCGCCGTCAGCGGCGTGTACTCCGCAGGCTTGATCACGACAGTGTTTCCAGCAGCAAGCGCCGGAGCAACCTTCCACGCAAACATCAGCAGCGGAAAGTTCCACGGAATCACTTGTCCAACAACACCACATGCCGAGTATCCCGCGAACTCTGTCTCCAGCAACTGAGCCCATCCAGCGTGATGGTAAAAATGACGCGCCACCAAAGGGATATCAATATCGCGGCTCTCGCGAATCGGCTTACCGTTGTCGATCGTCTCCAGCACAGCGAGCCGGCGCGAGTGCTTCTGCACCTGCCGCGCCAGAGCATACAGATAGCGCGCCCTCTGATGTCCACTCAGCGCTTGCCACGCGGGTAGAGCTTTACGCGCAGCCTTCACCGCCGCATCTACATCCTCGGCACCAGCCTGCGCCACATCCGCGATCTTCTCGCCGTTGGCGGGATTGCTCGTCGCGAAGTACTCTCCCGAAGCGGGCTTCTTCCACGCGCCGTTAATATAGAGGCCGAAGCTCTGCTTATGGCCATCCAGCCATCGTTCTACCTCTTTCGGATCTTCCGGCGCCACACCGTAGTCCATCGCATAAAACTCTTCGACAATAACGTTGCTCACGACAATCTCCTTATGCAATGGGGTGACGGTACGCCGCGGAGTAGCGGCCGGTGACGTAGTGCTCCAACTGACGCTCAATGTCGCCAAGCATGCTGCTCGCGCCAAAGCGGAAGAGGCTCGGCTCCAGCCAGGGCCGCCCCAACTCATCCTTCATCACATACAACCACGACAACGCCTGCTTCGCCGTCTTGATCCCGCCCGCTGGCTTGAAGCCGACATACATACCAGTCTTCTCCGCATAGTCGCGAATCGCCCGCACCATCACCAGCGAAACCGGAATCGTTGCATTCACTGCCTCTTTGCCCGTGGAGGTCTTAATAAAGTCCGCCCCCGCCATCATCGCAACCACGCTCGCACGCGCGACATTGCGCAGCGTAAGCAGATCGCCAGTACCAAGAATCGCCTTCATATGCGCCGCCCCACACGCATCCTTGAACGCAGCGACCTCGTCATACAACGCCTGCCACTCGCCATTGAAGACATGCGCTCGCGTGATGACGATATCAATCTCTTGCGCTCCCGCTTCCACCGACCGCCGTATCTCCTGCACCCGCTCAGCCAGCGGCGACAAGCCAGCCGGAAAACCCGTCGAGACCGCAGCAACCGGAATATTCGTCCCCTCCAGCGCCTTAACCGCAGTCTCGACAAACGCGTGATACACACACACCGCGCCAACCGTCAGCCCCAACTCCTCAATCCCAAGCTTCTCGACAAGCTGCTGCTGCAGCGGACGCCGCGCCTTCGCGCACAACCGCTTCACACGCTCGGCGCTGTCATCGCCGCTCAGCGTCGTCAGATCCATGCATGCAATCGCGCGCAACAACCAAGCGGCCTGCCACTGCTTCTTCACCGAGCGCCGCGTATCAATCGTTGCCGCGCGCCGCTCTATCGCGCTCGTATTGACTCTGATCTCCTCCACCCACTCCAGATTGAGCGGAATCCGGCGATTCGCCTCAAGCATCCGTCCATTGAGTTCGACCGGAACAGAGTGAAGAAGACCGGAATAGGATTGTTCCTGCTGTTTGACTGTCATAGCGTATCTCCGCCCAGCACTTCCGCGTGGGCACCGCTGCCAGAGTCGAATTCAGGCACATCGCCTCAATGGCTCTGAGGGTTCGGCAGGAGTCGATGATAGCACCCTGAGCCCGGCTAAGATGCGTGTGCCCATCCCTGCGCAATCAACATCGTCTAACCAGCCTGTGCTATCGTCCACTTTAGATTGGAGGCTGCAGTGAAATTGGATGAATTGTCGGGGCTCTCATTAATTGCTGCGCAGACAGGCGTCTCCACCGGAGCGCCCTTTCGCGCGAATGATCCCGTCACCGGCAAATCGTTGGAGCCAGAGTTCCACACCGCAACCCTCGACGAAGTGGAGCAGGCCGCCGCGGCCGCCGAATCTGCCGTACCA
>Ga0126381_100009209_pt1 | contig 11083 bp, 9 predicted proteins | sample PanSoiMetPlot_28_FD_96465 | JGI IMG/M metagenome (GOLD analysis project Ga0126381, IMG submission 96465) | Tropical forest soil microbial communities from Panama - MetaG Plot_28 | ecosystem: Environmental > Terrestrial > Soil > Tropical forest > Bulk soil | place: Panama | collected 2016-02-17
GGTCGCGGGATCCTGGTTACCTCGAATTAGCAGGGCCCAGGGTCAGATTTCGCCCAAAACCAACAGACCCGGCAACAACGGTCAAGGTGGGGCACCGTCTCAATCGTCGCTATCGGCATGGACAGAGAAACGCTAAAGCGATTTGGTGTGCACAACTAAAAAAACGTTCCACAAAGTAGCCCAAATCTCAGGACTCGCGGCTCAAAATGCTGTTTAGGTCTTTCACAAAGATGTTCGCCGCCGCCGCGTCCGGTGAAGGGCCGTGAAGGGCGTCAGTGATGTGGCTGTAGAGATACTGTAAGGTTTCCTCCGTCCCATTAGCGGGATAGAGGCGGGTATTGAGCTGCACGCGACTCAGATCGGCCGGAACACCCAACTGCGCTCCCGCCAGCGGTTCAAACCTCAGATACATTACCCCGACAAATCCGAGTGCCCCGGTGCTGTCGGTCACTGGAAGCGGTCGGTCGCTGCCTGCCGATGCCCCGAGCTGCTTCTGACGAGCTGCCGCCGCCTCGGCGCTAGCAGGTAAGGCCATCCGCGAAGTCGGTGATCCGCCGAGGCCGCCCTGGGTGCTCTGCAGTGCCATCCGCACGTTCTTGCGTACCTGCTTCTTCTTCTGCGGACCAGTAACCGACAGGTCACCCAGCAGGTTCAGCTTCCCATTCACAACCTCTGCCTTGGCCGGAATGTACTCAAACTCGTACCCTGCTCCCGAAACCTCGAACCGGCCCGCGAAGTCTCGATCTCTTTGGAGCGCGGCTATCGAATGAATCGCCGGCTCCTTGCCCCGCTTTGCTTCGTTGCTCACCGCACTCCCGGCAGGCGCCTTGCTATCATACATTTCTGAAACCAACCTCCACCTCCCAAGTCTTACACATTACTCCAATACCTGGGGCCGTAAGCTCGGGCGGCCCGGCGGTACGACCGCACCGTGCCACGGCCGCCCCTACGAGCCACTTTCATTGTTTCGGGGCGGCAGGCATGCTTGACACATCACTCGCCCCTTCTTAAAGCCTATCCCGCTTGAATTCGTCCGCCAGATACTCACAGGCCCTCATAGTCAGGGCGAGGATTGTTAGCGTCGGATTCTGGCAAGCCGACGAAACGAAGGACGCGCCATCGGTTACGAACAGGTTCTTGACGTCCCACGACTGATTGAAACTGTTGAGTGCCGACTTTTTCGGGTCGCTGCCCATCCGGGCCGTGCACAACTCGTGAATTATGCGGCCAGGCGCTGAAATCCGCCCCCCAGCCGAGACCTCTTCAGCTCCAGCCGCGCGCAAGATTTCTTCGGCGCAGTCCCTGGCGTCGCGCGCCATCTCTCGCTCGTTATCCGAATGCTGCGCGTGTATCTTGAGCACCGGAATCCCCCATGCATCTACTACTCCGTCTGGATCTATCTCGACATAGTTCTCGAACCTCGACAGCATCTCCGCCCTGGTCGTCATCCACACTGAAGTCGTGCTCCACTTGCGAACCAGCTTCTTGAACTCCGAGCCGAAGCCCGCTGTGAATCTCGGGTCTTTGGCGACGCCAGGGTACCGGCCCATTGCCGATCCACATTCGAATCCGTAACCGCGGATGAACTTTTGCTGGCGGCTGTCTTTATCGATGTTGCGGAACCGAGGCACCAACAGCCCTGACGCTTTTCCGTCTTCATTGACCGGATCGCGGCCCGCCAGCGAATGGAAATACCCGCTGGCGCCCACTCCTCCGAAATGATCAACCAGGTAGTGCCCTACTACTCCTGATGAATTCCCAAGGCCATTCGGGTATTGGCGCGATTTCGAGTTCAACATTATTCGAGTCGATTCCAGGGTTGACGCCGCCAATATTACAACCTTGCCAACCGCCTCGAACTCCTCTCGCGTTTCACGATCAACGTAAGCGATTCCCCTTGCTTTGCCGGTGTTATTGTCTACCAGCACTTCGCGGACGACTGAGTTTGGCCTCAAGGTCAGCCGGCCTGTTGCCTGGGCGATCGGGATTGTCGACACCACCGAGTTGAACATCGCCCCGACGTCGCACCCGTCGCCGCAGTTTCCACAGTAATGGCATTTATGCCTGGTTTTCATCCAGGACTTGGGCTGTCCGGTCAACATCGCCACCCGCATGGGAATCGCAGCCCGCCCGGTCTTATTCGCCCCTTGCTTCAGCAATTGCTCTCCGCAAGTGAAGGGCATCGCCGGCATGTAATTGCCATCGGGGAGTTGCGGCAAGTGGTCGTCGTTGCCGCTGACACCGATGAATTCCTCTGCCTTGCTGTAGTATGGAGCCAAGTCCTTGTATGACAAGGGCCAGTCTTCACCAAATCCGTCCAGGCTGGCCCCTTTCAGATCCAGGTCGCCCAGCCGGTAAGACATCCGGCCCCAGTGCAGAGTCTTGCCGCCCACTATCCTGGCCCGCACCCACATGAACGGCTTGCCCGGATCAGTCGTGTACGGGTGCTCGGTATCCTTGACGTAGAAGTGCCGGCTGAACTCGCCAGCCGTGTCTTCCATCCATTGTTCCTTTTGCTTCCAGCCAGGAGGTCCGAAACCGCGATACATCGATTCATAGGCCCATTTGTGCGAGTTCATATCGCGTTCAGGGTTAACCGGCGGACCGGCTTCGAGCACCAGGACCTCCATCCCGCGCTCGGTCAGCTCCTTTGCCGCCATTCCTCCCGAGGCGCCCGAACCGACAATGATGGCATCATAGACCTTTTGACTGCGAAAACGAGTTATTACATTCAAGTCGTTTGATTCCCCCCGAATGGAACTCAAAATGCTGGAGCTCGGATGTCGCAAACACTAACATAGTCGCAGTTCCTGAGTCTAGCGAGTCGAACAACGTAATTCGCTAATCCGGCTAGCGGGGCCATTGAATCACCCCTGTAGGGGCGGGTCTCCGTGCCCGCCCCATCCTTTGCGCTCCCGTGCCCGCCCCATCCTCTTGCGCGCAGTGCGCCGGTGCGAGGCGGTCGCCCAATGCGACGTCTCGGCGCCCCCATGCCTATCACTTTGCAGGGCTCGTCGAAGCGTACTCCCAAAGCGAGCGAGCGGCATCTAAACGATCTTGTCATACAAAGGGAGCCCTAGACTCCTGAAACCACCTCTACTAATATCCAAGAAATCGCTGTTTAATGTACCGAGCTATTAAGAGGTTCAAAATGTCGAAAGCGTCAAGAGACGACCTTCAACCTGTGAGTAGAATCCAAAACAGCAAGCATCACGCCGAACCTTCTAAGGAATTCCAACCAGATCCATCGCCCTCACAAATCACCCGGCGCCAATTCGGTCTCGGGATGCTCGGGCTGGCAGCAGGAACCCGATTCTATCGGCCCGACAAGTTAGCTCCGTCGGTTATCGGCGGAGTTAAAATTGGCGCGCAAAGCTACACATTCCGGGCCTTTATTAGCATCGACAAATTGATCCAGGCGCTGCAAGGTGTCGGCCTCAGCTACGTCGAGTTATGGGACGGCCATCTAAACCCCATGAAGACTTCGGAAGCTGAATTCAAATCAGTCAAGACCAGGTTCGATGACGCTGGGATAACGGTTGGCGCTTATTGCGTCAATTTTCCCGTCGATGCCAGCGACGAATATCTTGACCGCGGATTCAATGGTGCTCTCCTGCTCGGAACCAATGTAATGACGGCATCCGTCCAGAAGCCGATCGTACCCCGCCTGGACCAGTGGTGCCAGAAGTACAAGATCAAGCTCGGTCTTCACAATCACTGGTTCGGTGACAAATGGTTCCACGGAGACAAATCCAAGGAATTTGAATCGCCCGACGATCTCCTGACCGCACTCAAAGGGAGCTCAGACTACCTGAGTATCAATCTCGATGTCGGCCATTTTTATGCCGCCGGCTATGACCCGGTTTCCTTCTTCAGGCAAAATCACAAACGAATCGTGAGCCTTCATCTGAAGGATCGGGACAAAGACCCCGATCGCACCCATAGGCGGTTCGGTCAGGGTGCAACGCCCATATCTGAAGTGATGAAACTGGCGCACCAGGTAAGATTTCCGTACGTAGCAAACATAGAATACGAGGAGGAGATGGCCAATCCTTCCGATGCTGTTCGAGCGGCGGTTGCGTACCTTAGGCAGGTGTTGTCATGACGTTTCATGTGATGCGCGCTTCCAGAATGCAACCGAAGATCCAACCGCGGAACACAACTCCCCAAAGGTACGTATGTTGATTCAGCACCCGTCTCGCGGTGCTACAATCTGGAATCCAAATAACGAATACAGCGACTTGACGAGGGTAAATGGCAAACCAGGACACATTTGATGCAATTATAGTAGGCTCCGGAGCCACCGGCGGTTGGGCTGCCAAGGAACTGACAGAAGCAGGCATGCGGGTCATAGTGCTCGAGGCCGGTCGCAAACTGGACCCCGAGAAAGAATTTACCGAGCACAAATGGCCCTACGAAATGAAATACCGGGGCCAGGTCAGTCCCCAGAAGCTGTATCACGAACGACAGCCCATTCAGTCAAAGTGCTACGCCTGTGACGAGTATGGCCACCAGTTCTTTGTCGACGACATTGACAACCCCTATTCCACCCCGAGCGGCAAGCCCTTCGAATGGATCCGTGGCCGTCAGGTAGGCGGCAGGACCATAATGTGGGGCCGCCAGTCCTACCGGCTTTCCGATATCGAGTTCAAAGCTGCCAGCCGCGACGGCTATGGAGACGACTGGCCAATAGGCTATGCGGACCTTGCGCCTTACTACGATAGAGTGGAGCAATTCATAGGAGTCTCGGGCGCCTCCGAAAGCCTTCCCCAACTCCCCGACGGAAAGTTCCTCCCCGCGATGAATATGACCTGTGGTGAGTGGCTCTTCAAGCGTGCTGTCGAGAAGAAATGGTCAGATCGCCGTGTCACAATCGGCAGGTCCGCCATCTTGACCGCGCCGCTGCACGGAAGAGCCAAATGCCATTTCTGTGGCAACTGCGAACACGGCTGTACCACTTCTTCATACTTCAGCAGCCCTGGCTCGACCCTTCCCGCGGCTGCAAAGACCGGCCGAATGACCTTGCGGCCTCACTCGGTTGTCAGCCATATCATCGTTGACACCAACACCGGCAAAGCCAAGGGAGTAGGATTCATCGACGAAAACACCAAACAAGCTCACGAAGTATTCGGGCGCGTTCTGGTACTATGTGCCTCAACCGTTGAGTCCACCCGTTTGTTACTCAATAGCGCGAGCCGGCAGCATCCAACCGGATTCGGCAATTCGTCAGCCGTCCTCGGCCATTACCTTATGGACCACTTGAACGGACCGAGTGCCTTTGCGCTCGTGCCTCAAGTCTCGAAGTATCCCTATAACAACGACGACGGCCGCAACAACGGATTCTACATACCCAAATTCAGGAATGTCGGCGAGAAGCATCCCGGTTTCATCCGCGGGTATGGTATTCAGGGCGGAGTCCAGAGGCGAATGCTGCCGACCACAATGAGTTCAATCGCCGGTTTTGGCTCGGAGTTCAAGAAACTGGTCCGCGAAGCCCAGGACCCGGCCCCGGCATTCATGGGTGCCTTCGGAGAGATGCTGGCCAGGCCCGATAACACGATCTCAATCGACCGGGAAAAAAAAGACGCCTGGGGCATACCGGTAGCGCGAATTGAGTGCACTCGCGGCGACAACGACCTCGCGATGGCACGTGATATGGTCGAGACCCTTAGGGAGATGTTTCACGAGGCCGGATTCCAGACCGCATTTGCCAGCGGGCGCCTGTCCAACCCCGGTCTTGCCATCCATGAAGTCGGAACGGCCCGCATGGGCAACGACCCCAAGAAGTCGGTCCTGAACCAATATAACCAGATGTGGGATGCCAAGAATGTCTTCGTAACAGACGGCTCCTGCTTTGTATCTCAGGGCTGCCAGAATCCGACGTTAACGATGATGGCTATCACCGTTCGCGCCTGTGACTATATAAAGGAGCATTACAAGAAGGGAGAGTTGTAAGCTAGCCCTGGGCGTGGTAGCTGGCCTCGCGACCCTCCCCGCCGGCCTGGCTTGCCGCGGACTTGGCGGCCGAAGTGCGAAGCGTGAGGATAAAACCAGCCGCCAGAATTGCTGATATGGAAAGGTAAAGCATACCGCCAAAAAAGGACCCGGTTGTTTTGGTCAAGGAGCCTACGATGTATGGACCAACGAATCCTCCCAGGTTGCCAACCGAGTTGATGAGACCAATTGCCGCGGCTGCGGCGGACCCTGCAAGAAGCCTGGTCGGCAGCGCCCAAAAACCGGGGAGGTAACCGCTCAGACCAGTCGCTGCGACACAGAATGCACAGACAGCAAGGGCGGTGTTATTCTGAGTGGCCAGGCTCAATGCGAGGCCGGCGCCAGCTATGAGCATTGGGAGCGCGGTGTGCCATCGTCGTTCGCCTGTCCTGTCCGAAGACCACCCGAGCAGGAGCATCGAAACCAACCCCGCGATATAAGGAATTGCCGATAGAAGGGTGACCTGCAAGTCGCTAAGTCCGGACACCTTTTTCAACATCGTCGGCATAAAGAAAGTCAGGCCGTACACGCTGGTGACGATAAAGAAATACGCCAGCGCCAACAAAATCACTTCCCGATGCCACAACGCCTCCCAGAATACCTTGGGATTTGTGTGTCGCTTTGCGTGCTTCTCCTGTTCCAGCTCCGATGTCAGCCATTCGCGCTCGTCCTCAGGCAGCCAACGCGCCTGGTGGGGTCGATCAGTCAGGTAGAAGATCGTGGCTACGCCTAGAATGATGGCCGGCGCTCCCTCCAGGATGAACAGCCATCGCCAGCCGGCCATCCCCAGCCAATTTACGCCAAGGATCACGCCCGACATCGGAGAGCCGACTATATTGGAAATCGGAATCGCAGCCATGAACATCGCCACGGCTTTGGCTCTGTCCTCGTATCGGAACCAGTGAGTCAGGTAAACAATTATTCCCGGAAAGAATCCCGCTTCGGCTGCTCCCAGCACTAAACGAACAGCGTAGAATTGGTTCGAAGAATGTATGAAACCCGTGCAAATAGCGAGAATGCCCCAACTGATCATTATCCGCGCGATCCAGCCACGAGCGCTCCAGTTTTCCACAATCAGAGTGCCAGGGATCTCGAGCAGAAAGTACCCGATGAAAAATATCCCGGCGCCCAGCCCAAAAACCGCGTCATTGAATCCCAGATCCCCCTTCATCTGAAGCCCGGCATACCCGACGTTGACCCGGTCCAAGTACGCGATGATATATAGAATGAATAGGTACGGTATTATCCGCCGCACTATACGGCGCCGCGCCCGCACGCCCACTTCGGGAATAACCGCAGTCTCATTTATCATCGTCTTCATTGACAGCTCTTTTATCCGCTCACCCAGATTGTGCCAGTCCAACTAAGCCGATCTGGTGTTCGTCACTGCTTCCTGTACAAATTAATCAGCCCCTGAGTTCCCTGCTCACCCAGGTCTCGGGCGAATGCCTCGGTGAATAGCCGGTACGCCAGGTCCGTGCCGGGGAATTCGTTATCCAGCTCTCTGATGCTCTCTTCAACCAGCCGAAGGTCCTTTTGTTGAAGCTTGATCAGAAACCCCGGCGAGAAGTCGTTCTGCAGGATCCGACCCCCCAGATTCGACAATATCCACGACGCCGCGGACCCGCTTGAGACGACCCTGAACGTGGTCTCCAGATCCAGTCCCGAAAGCTCCGCGAATCGCAGCCCTTCAGTCATCGACACGATGTTGCAGGCGCAGATGATCTGGTTGACCAGCTTCGTTTTCTGCCCGTTACCGCTCGGCCCGGTGTAAACGATGTTCTTTCCCATTGTCTGAAAAACACCGAGGCATTTCTCAAAAACATCTCGCTTGCCCCCGACCATTATCGTCAAGGTCCCCTCGATCGCCCCTTTCTCGCCTCCCGTAACCGGCCCATCAAGCATTTCGCATCGCTGCTCCGACAGTCGTTTGGCAAATCCGATAGTCGCGTTCGGCGATATTGTGCTCATGTCTATCACTATCGCTCCATCTCCGGCTCCCTCCGCCACACCTCCAGGCCCAAACAGGACTGACTCGACGTCGGGCGTATCAGAGACGATTGTGATGACGATTTCACTGCCTTCCGCGGCTTCACGAGGCGAGTCGGCCCGACGAGCGCCAGCGTCAACTAACGGGCTGCACTTCACCGGAGTCCGGTTGTACACCGTAAGCGAATGACCCGCCTTGATCAGGTTCAAAGCCATGGGTTTGCCCATAATCCCGAGTCCGATGAATCCAATCCGCATTACAACTCCTTCTAATTTCAGAATCCGAGATCTATCTCTAGATCCCGTCCCAGCGCCACAAGATCCTCCATAAGGGCAGGGCTTACCGGAATGCCCTGGGCTTCGCGATTTTGCTGGATTTCGAGTTCTATTTCGCCCGGGACGTAAATGCGCTCGACCCCTGGTGCCAGCGGACAAGATCGCATCAACTCTATCATCTCATCGACCCTGTTCTTGAATTCGTCCGGCTGAATGAAGCAATCAACCCTCAGAGCGCCAAAGCTGTGTGCCGTACCGGTCGGTTCACCGGTGCTGCCGTACATCATCCCAACGTGGGTTGCGAATCCGCTTCCGCACAGGACACCCGTCAAAATGTCCAGCATTAGACTGATCCCGTACCCTTTGTATCCGCCCAGAGGCTGAATAAGGCCTTCCGCTGCCTTGTCAGGGTCGTCGGTCGGAACGCCGTTTTTGTCAAGCGCCCAGGTCAACGGGATCTTCTTGTTCTCCTGTTGAGCCACAAATATCTTACCTTTGGCGACCGCGCCAGAGGCCATGTCGAGTACCAACGGCGGCCGGTCTCCAGCGGGAACTGCGACAGCGAAGGGATTGTTGCCCAGCCGAGCCTCACGACCGCCAGCCGGCGCCATAGTCGGACTGGCATTGGTCAGCGCAAACCCGATCATATCGTGCCGGGTAGCCATCACCGCGTAGTAGGCCGCCGCCCCAAAGTGATTGCTGTTTTTGACGCCGGTGACTCCGATTCCAAATCTGGCTGCTTTGTCGATGGCGAGGTTCATCGCCTGCACTGCCGCAACCTGTCCGACGCCATTGTCCCCATCTATCAACGCGGTGGTCTCACCGTCTCGAATTATCGATGGCCTGGCCATTGGGTTGTTTCCCCCGGCACGCAGCCGGTCTGCATAGATCTTGAGCCGAATTATCCCATGCGAATCTACTCCGCGCAGGTTGGCAAAAATCAGATTGTCTGCCGTCACCTCCGCGTCGGCCCTCGTCAGGCCAAGTTTCTCGAAGCAGTTAGCGCAGAATTCAAGCAGTGACTTGTGCGGAACAAAGCGCGTCATGTTGGGTTCGTGCATAAACAGGAATGGACGGTAACAGCTGCGTACCTCACAACTCCAAGCGAATCAACCCCCTAAGGGCAAACGCGCTCGATGCGGCCGTCGGGCAGGCGTCAAACGAGTTCTTAGGAGCTATCCCTTTGGAACGAGCGCGCGAAGTTCGCCGAGCGCCTTCGACCCGGCCTCTATCAAAAGCCCTGCATCAGTACTGTATGTTGCCAGTCGCATGCCCCTGCCGACCCAGCGGCCCAGACTGGCTGTATCCTTCAGATGGATTCCAGGAGCGACCCCGTGACGATTGCACGCCGCAATTACACGGTCATAACATTCGAGTAGTTCCGGGGCTTCCCATTTCCCCACCAGACCCATGCTTTGAGCAAGATCGAAAGGCCCTATCCAGGTCGCATCAACACCGGGGACCGACACCAGCTCGTCGATGTTTTCGACCGCACGCCTGGACTCGATCTGGATTACAACCATCGTTTCGTCATTGGCCCACCGCATATATTCGAGGTGGTCGATCTTCTGGCATGCAGTATGGATGCTGCTAAGGCTCGCCCCGCGCTGACCCTCCGGCTGGTACTTGGTGCACTGGATTATCGTCTCGACCTGTTCGCGAGTCTCAACGCGCGGGCAAACCAGCCCCATGGCGCCACAATCGAGCGGGCGCGCCATCAGGTGGTACAGCGTGTCGGGTACACGGACTAGCGGTACGATATCGGCGGCGCGCGCAACCGTCATCATGTCGGCAAGTTGCGACATGTCAAAATAATGGTGCTCCGTATCAACTACAAAGAAATCGAACCCGGCCGCAGCCAGGATCTCGGCGACCTGCGGCGATCGCACCGAAGTGACCATTGTCCCGAATGCCACTGATCCTCGGTTCAGCGACCGTTTCGCTTTGTTCTCTTTCAACCGAATCGCCATGGTCATTCGGACTCGTACGCCCGCCTTAATTCCTCAAGCGAAAACTCGGCTGCCGCACAAGTATCCATTATTCGACGCTCCCGCTCTGCGATTTTTGCGGCGGCGCTGGTAATCTCGCAGGCCGCCTCAGCAGGGACCATCATCACCCCATGCTTGTCTCCATGTATGACGTCGCCGGAATTCACGGTCAACCCTCCGATGGTAACAGGCGTGCCGAAGTCCACCAGGTGTACGTAAGCGTGGGAAACGCAGACGCCGCCGGCAAAGTAATGGAATCCCATAGGATGCACCTCGTCCAGGTCTCTGACGTGGCCGTCCGTCACCACTCCGGCGCATCCCAACCGCTTGTGGATTGTGGCCTGAACTTCGCCGAAATACGCACCTGCTCCGGCTGGCCGGTCCAGATCTGCCATTACCACCACTCTTGGCTCCGGAAACTGCAAAATGTAGTTCCAGAAGTCAAATCGAGAGCCCGGCTTTGCCGGCTTTGCCCGTGCCGCATATCGAGCAGTAACAGCATATCCGACCATGACTCCAATGTCAGGGAACAGGCACCTGATCTCTGGCGCCATATACCCTTCGTTGCGTGGTCTAAGGTTGAACAACTCGACCGCATTCGAGACGGTCGGCGTGCTCAATCCGCGCAGTGCTTCAAGTTGCTGTTTAGAAATATCCATCCTTTTTCAACTGGCTTTGATTTCTCGAGACCGGTGCCAACAGATCACCTGAAAGAGGTGCAGCTTTCATCTGGTCTGGTGCTGTGTTATATACCAGCCCCGTTCTTTAGTCAATCGAGGCAGTTTGCAAATCTCAGGTGGGGGGACTTTAATTCAAACTGAAGTTTGGATGAGACA
>Ga0126381_100009210_pt1 | contig 11083 bp, 12 predicted proteins | sample PanSoiMetPlot_28_FD_96465 | JGI IMG/M metagenome (GOLD analysis project Ga0126381, IMG submission 96465) | Tropical forest soil microbial communities from Panama - MetaG Plot_28 | ecosystem: Environmental > Terrestrial > Soil > Tropical forest > Bulk soil | place: Panama | collected 2016-02-17
GGGCTTCGCAACAGAAGCCCTGCAGGCCATGGTCGATGTTGCGCAGAAGACCGGCGTGGAGCGCCTGGAAGCGATCTGCCACGTAGATCACTCGCCTTCCGCGAATGTATTGGAGAAGTGCGGCTTCGCCCGCGAAGAGGTCCGGCGCGAGCACTTCGTCTTTCCCAATCTCAAGCCGCAAAAGAAGAGCGACGTCTTCAGCTACGTACGGTGCCTATAGCGCCGTTAAACAACTCGTAAAACGACTGCTGTCATTCTGAGAACGTTCTTTTGGGGTCACCAAAGAGCAATCTTTGCTCCTTCGGGCAGGATTCGGGGGCGGTGAGAGAAGAATCTTTCGAGATTGCTGGGCCCCATTATGCTGCTGACTCTGAAGAGTGACGATCATCCGTCACTGTGGCGAGATATCGCCGTCAGCTCTCGTCATCTGGCCGGGCAGATTCGGGCTGGCGCTCGCATAACTTCATCCCTCACAATCGAATGCGCCAGGGCGCGGACTCGAAGGATTTGGCATGCCCATTGCTTTTATGTTCGTAGCAACACCGGGAGCCAATTCACAAGAGAGAAATCACTCATGCCGCATCTCGCCATCTCACTTTTCGCCTACGTCCTCTATTTCGTCGCCAAGACATTGATGCCCACGCAGTCCGCCAGCTGGCACCACCAGAGAATCGCCCGGCGCCCGCAGCTCTAAGCAAAGTCGCATCCGAACTCGCGCACCTCTGATAAAACTCTAGTCGGAGGTGCCTTTGCCAAAGGTTTGCAAGCTGCTCCCACTCCTTACCATCCTGATTCCGAGCCTCTCGTCGCAAGAGATGCACGATCACGGCGTACCGGAAAGACTCGGCCGCGTCTCGTTCCCCATTTCCTGCTCGGCGGAGGTCCAGGCGGAGTTCAGCCGCGGCGTAGCCCTCCTCCATTCCTTCGCATACGCCCCGGCAAACGCGGCATTTGGCAAAGTCGCGGCGCTTGATCCGAGCTGCGCCATGGCGCAGTGGGGTCTCGCGATGACCAGCTTCCACCAGCTGTGGCAACCACCAGTGAGTACGGCTTCCCTTCCCGCCGCCCTGCACGAGATCGAGACTGCCCAGAGACTCGGATCGCTGAGCACTCGCGAGCGAGGCTACATCCAGGCGCTTTCGCTTGTCTTCACGGACGCCGACAAGCTGCCGTTTTCCGCCCGAGATCAGAAATACGAGCAGACAATTGGTGATCTGGCCCGCGCAAACAGCGGCGATGTCGAAGCCCAGGTATTCTATGCGCTGGCACTGCTCTCGAACGCTCCTCCCACCGACAAGACCCATGCCCGTCAGAAGAAAGCGCTCGCCATTCTCGAGCCGCTCGACCGCGCTTATCCCGATCACCCCGGAATCACGCATTACATCATCCACGCCTGCGACAACACCGAGTTGGCGCCACGAGGTCTCGCAGCAGCAAGAAAGTATGCGCAGGTTGCTCCGTCCGTTCCTCATGCGCTGCACATGCCTTCGCACATCTTTACGCGCCTCGGTCTCTGGCAAGACTCGATCGGCTCAAACCTCGCAGCCAGCCGGGTTGCGCACGAGCAGGGTGATGTGGGCGAGGAGCTTCACGCGATGGATTACCTCCTCTACGCCTACCTGCAGCTGGGTCGCTACGACGAAGCGCGGCAGGTCATCGATCGCCTCGACGCCATGTCCAATCTCGGCGCGGGCGACTTCAAGGTCGGATACGCAGCCACAGCAATGCGTGTGCGCTATGCGGTCGAGCGCCGGCAGTGGAACGATGCCGCCAGATTGACTTCGCTTCCCGGCGCACCACCATACGTTGCCGCGCTCGCTGTGTGGGCTCGAGGCCTTGGGCGCACCCGCGGAGAGCACGCCTCCGATGTCAGTCAGGAGATCGCCCAGTTGCAGCGCTTCGAAGAGCAGTTACAAAATGCGCACGACGCCTACTGGGCCGCGCAGGTCAACGTTCTGAGGAAGGAAGTTGAAGCCTGGAAGAATCAGGCAAACCAGCGTGCCCAACTCGCCGAGGAAACGCTGCGAGCGGCAGCTGACGAAGAGGATGCGATGGAGAAGCTTCCGGTCACCCCCGGCCCCATCGTCCCCGCGCGTGAACAGCTTGGCGAGTTGCTGCTCGAACAGCGCCGCGCCTCAGACGCGACCGCCGCGTTCCGGTTGGCGCTGGCGGACGCGCCAAATCGGCTTGGAGCAACCGAGGGTATCGCCCGCGCCGCGCAGATGATTGGAGAGAAATAGCTGCTCGTCTTTCAACGGCTGCGCAGCAACACCGCCGTCGCATCGTCCATCCGCGCACATCCTCCTGCGAAGCTCTTGACCTTCTTGATCAGAGCTTCAACGCACGCGTCTGGTGAGAGGAAGTGCTCAAGCAGACGCGCCTCGCCAAAAGCTTCTGCCCCACTCTCATTCTCGGCCTCGGTGATGCCGTCGGTGTACAGCAGAATATGAGTGTCAGCCGTGAGAGCGACCGTGCGCTCGGGATAGGGCGACGGCGCTAGCCCAAGCGGCAGTCCTGTATCGACTTCAAGAAACGCGGTCTCGTGGTTGACGATCAGGGGTGGAAGATGACCGGCGCTGCTGACCGCGAATTGCCTCGAAGGCGCATCGAGCACTCCGTAGATCATCGTCACGAATTTCCCCGATGGAAAATCCTCGAGAAGCGCGCGATTCAGGTGTTCGAGCGTCTGAGAGGGCGAGGCATGCTGAGGCGCTATGGAACGCAACAGTGCCCGCGTCGCGGACATCAGCAAGGCAGCAGGCATTCCCTTTCCCGAGACATCGGCCAGCGCGATCCCGTAGCGGTCGTGACCGAGGTCGATAAAGTCGAACCAATCGCCGGCAACCGATCCTGCGGGATGCCAGGCGGTCTCAATCGCAAATCCCGGTATCAGCGGCACAGGCTTGAGGAACAGCGCTTCCTGAATGGCGCGGGCGTCGGCCGACTCCTGCTCCAGAAGACGCCGCTGTTCCCGCTCCGACCTGAGCACGCGTGCATTCTCGATGGCGATGGCAATATGACCCGCGATCGCCTCCAGAACCTTGAGCTGGTCTTTCGAAAATGCATCTGTCTGCCGGTGATCGATGGACAGCACGCCCATAACCTGCCCCGCGCTCTTAAGCGGAATCGTAACCTCTGAGCGGGTGGCCGGTTCGCAACCGATGTAATACGGGTCTAGCCTGACATCGGGGGCGTAGCGCATATTGCCCGTAGCCGCAACGTGGCCCACCATCCCCTGTTCGCCGATCCGCAAACGCTCGCCCTTGCAGTATTTCGTGCATCCTTTCACGCCTTGCAGAACCATCTCGTCGGCATCCTCGGCGCGAAGATAGACGGCCACCTCCACGTTGCCGATGGAGCAGGCGATGTCATTCACTACGCGATCAAGCAGCGCGTCAAAGTCGAGCGTAGAGGCAATGAGGTGAGTAGCCCGCTGAAGGTTCATCAGCGTCTGTGTAAATTCGGCAGACGACTGAATACGGGCCGGTATGAAAGCGGTTGCGGAACGACTGGCAGTAGCGGTGGCCATGGCACTCCCTCCTCGAACCCGGCGGGCAAATGGCTTGGTTTATGGATGCTCGATTGGGAATGTTGACGCAATCTATTTGCCGCTCGACCCGCTCCATAGAGATAGCTTTCGGACCGTCAAAAATCACAAAAACAAAGCAGCGCTTTTGAAATTGCCGAAGCACATGAAGTTACAGATTCTTGCCAAGGGCCGATCAGAACACTCTAAGAACCTCGCCGCGGGATGCACACAGGCATCTGCGGGTGTAACATCTGCGTCCCATAGCGCAAGGCACCCGCAAGTTTCCATCGCCGACGGAGGTGGAGAAAAGGTTATGGATAAAAATGCGCTGGAGCAGAAGGCTGTTCGCGAGTTGAAAGAATACATCTCGATAACACTCTATCTATGTGTCTTTTTTTGGATGTTCATTGTCTATAAGTCCATCATCCAGGAAAGCAAGGAGATCGACTTTGTGGCGCACGGCGTTGCGATCATCAATGCTTTGGTGCTTGGCAAGTTCATGCTCGTTGCCAAGGCCTTTCATCCGGGTGCACGAGCCGACAACGCGCCCCTGATTTACCCAACCCTGCTTAAGTCCGCCATCTTCGCAATAGCTTTGATGATCTGCAAGATTTTGGAAGATGCCGCCGTGGGCTTCTTTCACGGAAAGTCCTTCCATCAGAGCATTGCCGATTTGGGCGGAGGCAGTTGGAAGGCGATGCTTGCCTTCACAATTATGCTTTTCATAGTGCTGATCCCTCTCACCGCATTCGGCGAATTGGGGAGAGTCGTCGGCGAGGGAAGGTTGGTTTCACTTTTCCTGCGCCCGCGCGACCTGTCAAAACCCTTCGGCCAGCAAACGGTCTGACTCTGTCAAAACCGCCGTAGCATCCTGAGTGAACGGCGCCCCCTAACCTTCTCAGTTTGGGGTGGTGAGCGAAGAATCTGCGCTCACGATTCCCAGATTCGCTCGGAACTTCTGGGACGCTAGCGCTCGCCGTGATTTCCTTCCCCACTGAAGAAGCGCCGTGAATCATTCGCAATCCTCTCAAGATCGCGCAGAAGCGAACTGCAGATCAGACATCGAAGCACGTGAGGATGATTCTGCAAATCTTCCCAGGAATGGATCAGGTCAGGGATCGATCCCTGGAATTCTGCACAACTCATTGTGGCCGGATCGCGGGGCATAGAAGTCCCATCCATTTTAGTCCGCATTCCGAACAAGATGCTGGCGGGTAGATAGTCTAGATCCGCGAATAGTGGCTCGGCGCAGTTAAGTCGCTTTGGGTGTGCGCTATACCGGGGGGCTGTCATCGGGTGGTGATGCACCGGACTCTTGAAGATCTGCAATGGCGCTAAGGAGTGCGAGGTCCAAAATGCGCAGTGACTTGCCGCGTTTGATATGCGGCGCGTGGTACGCCAGGAATGAATGGGCAGTGCGCAGAATCAACTGAAGATTGTGAGCATGCAGTTGCTCGACGATTTCGGGAACAGCTTCGGACGGCGGATGGTCCATGCTTTCAGTCCCTACAAAAGGATCTCCGGAGAGAAATGCGCGCGGCCCACCGCTCTGCAAGCAAGCAAGTTGTTCGCGCGGTTCCAGCACGTTTCATCAATCCTCCCTTTCTGAACTGAGAGCTACAGGAGAAGTAGTTCCATCTGCGAGAAACAGTTAACCCCGATCCTTAGAAAAGGTTAGATGCAGTTTGTGCCAATTCGCCAGATGCATTACCCCTTTCGCGCTCGGTGCGACCCCAATCGACAGTTTCCACGTTGTAAGCTGAGAAAGAAGAGAGAGAGTACGAGAAAGTTAGAGAAGAGTTGAAGTTCGGATGTACACCAAAACCTGGTCGACAGAAGTAGTGCGCATCAACGGCCCCGAAGATCTGCAGGAAATAACGCGGGGTTCAGAACTCGAGATCGTTCAGCTCAAGCCTGGGAAGCTGCGGGGATCTATCAGACATTTTGGCGTCGGAAACCTTGGAATCAGCACGGGACAGTTCAGCTGTGAGACTCGACTGAGAGGCCCCTTGCATCGAGAGAAGGTTGTGATCGGGACACTACTCGATAGCACGGGCCGCTCAACGCAATGGTGGACGGAGATACAACCCGGCGACGTTGGCGTATTTCCCGCGCAAGTGGAAATCGACGTCATTCATGGCGGCGTCACGGCTTATTTAGTGGTTTCTATTCCCTTGCCGGAGCTTCTATCGATGCTCGACGGTGAGGAGCATCTGGCTGATCCTACTTTTTGGAATACAAAGGGTGTGTACCAGACCAATCCGCTCATCGGCGCGGAGATGCTGCAACGGCTCATGAGGCTCATCTCAGGCATCGAGCAGACATTCACCGTCCCCTCCGACCATGCTGCCGATTTTCTCAAGCGTTCGATTATCGAGTCTTTTCTGGTGGGATTGTTGAGCGCCTTACCATCGCCACGGGCACGATCCTATACCGGTGCCCGCCTCCTCAGCGAGACAGAGGATTATGTCGATGCAGCAGGTGACCGGCCCGTTCATATCTCTGAGCTGTGCAGAGCCTTGAAGGTATCGCGGCGAAGTCTTCATCGGGCCTTTGCCGATACATTGGGCGTAGGTCCGGGCGCGTATTTGCGTCGCAGACGTCTCTCGGCCATCCGATCGGTGCTGAGCCGATCCGATCCGGCAACGGTCTCAATCGGCGATGTGGCCTTCGAATACGGATTTCCCGAGCCAGGCCGGTTCTCTGCCTACTATCGGGCCCATTTTGGAGAGGCACCGTCAGATACCTTTTCGAGATAAACGAGCGTAAGGAGATCGCTCGGGCCTTCGTCACTCTGCAACCTACCGCCAAGAGTTTGGAATGAACAGCAAGACCTGGTCGAAAGAAGTCGTGCAGATCACGGGCCCCGATGACTTGCGAGAGACTGTTCGCGGCTCGGATCTAGAGAATGTGCAGCTGAAGCCGGGTAAGCTGCGGGGCTCTATCGCTCATTTTGGCATCGCGGACCTCGGAATCAGCATTGGGCGATACGACTCTGGAATTCGAGCGACGGGGGTCCTGCCTCCGGAGAGGGTTGTACTCGGAACAATACTGGATTGCGCAGGCCGCGTAACGCACTGGTGGAAGGACGTGCGACCTAGTGACGTGTGCGTATTTCCCAGTGGTGTGGAGATCGATGCAATCCATTGCGGCGGTGCAGCCTATCTTACGGCTTCCATCGGCTTGCCTGAGCTGCTGTCGAAGCTCGGTGGTGAGGATCGTCTGGCCGATCCTGCATTCTGGAACACGAAGCGAGTCTGTACGACCCATCCCCTCATTCGCGTTGATCTGCTGCGACGGCTCGCTGGGATCATGTCAGACGTTGAGCGCAAATCTACTGCTCCATCTGCCCAGGCTGCTGATTTTCTCCAGCGTTCGATTATCGAGGCCTTCGTGGTGTCTCTTATGAGCGCTCTGCCTGCAGAGCGGGAAGGCCCCAGGAACACTGGCGCCCGGCTTGTAAGCGAAACCGAGAATTATGTGGATGCCGCAGACGGAAGGCCCGTCCACATCTCCGAAATCTGCAGTGCGCTGAAGGTATCGCGGCGAAGTCTCCATCGGGCCTTCGCCGGTTCATTGGGCGTGGGCCCTGTCGCATACTTGCGCCGGAGGCGCCTTTCGGCCATCCGATCAGTGTTGAGCCGGTCCGATTCCGCAACGATCTCAATCGGAGACTTGGCATTCGAGTACGGATTTCCGGAGCCAGGCCGGTTTGCCGCCTACTACCGTGCTCATTTTGGGGAGACACCGTCAGATACTTTTCGAGCTAAGCTAGCGTAGGATGAGCGCAGCGGCCGCTGTCACATGCTGCACAAATCATTCAGGTGAGACGAATCCTCATGTGATGTGATTTATCTCACTGTTAAAGCCCGCGTACTGGGGCACTCTCCATCTTTGTCGCTCTCCAGAGAAGAGTAAGGTTCAGATGCACAATAAAAAGTGGTCGAAAGAAGTCGTTCAGATCACTGGCCCCGATGATTTGCGAGAGGCTGTTCGCGGCTCAGACGTCGAGAATGTCCAGATAAGGCCTGGAAAGCTGAGGGGCTCGATCGGGCATTTTGGGATTGGGAACCTCGGAATCAGCGTGGGACGGTTCAATGCTGGAATTCGAGCGAGGGGGGCCCTGCATCAGGAGCGAGTTGTACTCGGAGTATTACTGGATTGCGCAGACCGCGTAACGCACTGGTGGAAGGACGTTCGACCCGGCGAAGTGAGCGTAACTCCCGCGGGCGTCGAATTCGATTCAATCCACTCCGGCGGTGCGGCGTATTTGGCGATTTCCATCGGTTTGCCTGAACTTCTGTCGATGCTCGGTAGTGAGGACCATCTGGCCGATTCTGCATTCTGGAACACCAAGCGCGTGTGCCCCACCCATCCCCTTGTTCGCGTTGACATGCTCCGACGACTCGCGGGGATAATGTCAGAGGTTGAGTGCAGATCTACTGCTCCCACTGACCAGGCTGCAGATTTCCTCCGGCGGTCGATTATCGAATCCTTCGCGTTGTCTCTCATGAGCGCCCTGCCGAGGGAAAGGGGGCCCTCCACCAATACCGGCGCCCGTCTCGTGAGCGAAACAGAGGATTACGTTGATGCCGCGGACGGAAGGCCAGTCCACATCTCAGAGATCTCTAGCGCGCTTAAGGTTTCGCGGCGGAGTCTTCATCGAGCTTTTGCCGATACGCTGGGCGTGGGCCCAGTCGTGTATTTGCGTCGCAGACGTCTTTCGGCCGTCCGCTCGGTGCTGAGGCGTTCCGATCTCGCAACAATCTCAATCGGGGACGTGGCATTCGAGCACGGATTTCCGGAGCCAGGCCGGTTTGCTGCCTACTATCGTGCTCTTTTTGGAGAGACGCCCTCGGATACCTGTCGCGCTTAGTCGCTCACAAGAACGCCGCCGCGATCGTCGAACTGGCACAAACTGCATCACTGTTTACCAGGGAAGCGCGCTTAAATGAGGCCCTGTTTACGCGGGGGAAATTCTCCCCCGGATCTTCTAGAGATTCCCATTTGAAAAGATAAGCATGTCTGCTTGAAAGCAGGACAGACATGGCTCCCCTGAACCGTAGGGCCCTCCCCCGGCCCTCCCCTAACGGGCCCTACACCAGGGGAATCGATGAATCCTCCATTAATCAACGCCGATCGCATTGAACCAGATCTAGAACGAGACGACGGCCGGTTCAGTCACGCGCATCACAGACTGGTCGCCGGTCTTCTGCTTCCAGACGGAGCGAATGGCGTCGATCTTGGTGCCGTTCTCCGCCGTGGCGGGATAATCGATGATCAGCATCTTGGTGCGAAGGCGCTCTGGAGCGGTCTCGTTCTTGCCCTGCCACTGTCCGTAGACATCCACCACGCTCAGGCCGTCGGGGAAACGCGGAGTTACTTCTTTGTCGAGGAAACTGCGCCAATCGGCCTCGCTGACTCCCTGCTCAGGGTGGTCTGTCGGGCCGAGGCCGAAGTAGAGCCTGGTTTCAACCCAACCTTTCGTCGCGCCCGGATGAGCAGCGTCCCCCTGCAGGATGGGCGCCGCTGCCGCCGGGCCAATAGGCTGAGGCTTGCGAGCACAGCAAGCCAGGGCGAGCGCTAAAAGAGGCAGCAAAAGAGCGGTACGGACGTGCATGCGAGCTCCCCAGATGCGAGCTGAAAACCTACTTTTCTACTTCAACTCCACGCCAGAAAGCCACATATCCTTTAATCTTACGGGCGGCTGGTTTCGGATCGGGGTAATACCAGGCTGCGTCCGGGTTGTCCTGCCCGTCGATGTAGAGGCTCATGTATTTGGCCTGGCCCTTCCAGGGACAGGTCGAGGTTGTACTGCTGGGTCGGAAGTACTCCCGCTTGAGACTGTTCTCGGGAAAGTAGACGTTCCCCTCAACAATCTCTGTCGTGTCGCTTTCGGCAATCACTTTGCCGTTCCAGGTTGCTTTTGCCATGATCTTTCCCGGTCAGATAACGACCCGCCGGTCACCGGTCTTTGTTCGGCTCGGTAGACCCGTGTCGGTAGAACATTAACAGAGATTTGACGCCGTAGCGAGTGTGGGGGATTCCGAGGGTCCGTTCGAGTCTCGCTGCGGAGTGTCTCAGCCAGTATGTCCCCTTTGCCTTTTGCCGGACAGCTGCCCTCTTAGGGCTCTTGATTGGGATGCTTTGGGCCCGATTTCGCACGAAAACACGCAGGACGGCGAATCAGTGACGTAAAACATCGCTGTTCGGCTCAAAACTGCCGGGGTTCCGCGGGTCGTAAAGTACTATTTCGCTGCCTCGATCGAGTCGACGTGAACGGATTTCTTGTCAGAATCGGCCGTCGCCGTAATGGTGACGTGATCGCCGTAGAACTTCTTTACCGCATCTGGGTTGTCAATGGTCCAGACCTGTTTCTTGGTCTCATCGACAAAGACCGGGGACATGCCACCCTCGATGCATTTCTTGACGCATGCAGCGCCGGAACCGGCATGCTTTGCGCCGCACATCGAGTCGGAGATCCACCCTTGTTTGGTCTTCGAGTCCGCAGCATTGGCCGCAACTGCGGCAAACGAGACAGCTACCACCAGCATCGCAAGAAGGCGTTTCATTTTAGAAAACCTCCGGGGATTGTTCTTTTAGGCACTTCCATCATGCTCCAGCAGGCACGAGTTCGACAAGCACCGGGGCATTCGATGGCACGAATTACTTGACGTGCCAATCCTGAGTCTGCTGAAACGCGCGTCTGCGGCCTTCCACGTTCTTCAGAGCGACTTCGTACCTAGCCCCAGCCGTCGCGAAACGGTTGACTAGTTCCGAGGTTTTGTTCATAAAGGTCGGCATTCTCTGGCGGATCTGTTCAAGAATGTGGGCGACTTTGGCCAGGAGGAAGAAGCCCTCGCCATTGCAGTCGACAAAGAGGTCGGCCGAGACAGCGCCGTGCAGCACCATGGCTGCAGCCATCTCCCAGTAGGTGGTGACCTGGCGGAAGAAGGCATTGTGCGGATCCTTTGGATTCTGGGCAACCGCGAAGAAGTCCTCCGCAGTATTGGGCCAGAACTCGCCGGTCATCCAGGCGCGCGCCTGACGCATCAGCGGTTCGGTCCGCAGCTCGTAGAGCTTAAGGATAATTTCGGCATCAGCGGGCGTTGCAAGCATGCGTTCCATCAGTGGTCTCCGCTGGCAATACTAAAGGATCGGGCAGCCGGTCTGCGGGCGACTGAGAAGTCGGGAGGCAATGCAGGAAGGGGACTGCAGGTTCCTCCACTCGCTCCGCTCAGTCGGAATGACAGGCTATCAATTTCTAGATTGGTTACGGCTCGATGCGGAAACGTCGGTATTTCCGCATCGAGGAATTGATCGATCAGGCCGGCTGCAGTTCCTTTCTGGCTTCGGACTTTTCGATTACCGGGCCGTGCGTTTCCGCCGTCGGCGGAGGCGGAGCGTCGCCAATGCGTTTTGAGTAGGAGCAGACGATCTCCGCGCCCGGCTCGGCGGCCTTCTTGCCGCGCTTCTTCGGCTTCTCTTCCTCTACTCCCTTCTTCTTGTTGGGGCACTCGAGGTAGATCCCGCTCTTGAGAGTTTTTTCGACCA
>Ga0126381_100009213_pt1 | contig 11076 bp, 5 predicted proteins | sample PanSoiMetPlot_28_FD_96465 | JGI IMG/M metagenome (GOLD analysis project Ga0126381, IMG submission 96465) | Tropical forest soil microbial communities from Panama - MetaG Plot_28 | ecosystem: Environmental > Terrestrial > Soil > Tropical forest > Bulk soil | place: Panama | collected 2016-02-17
CGACTATGTGCAAATCTACAACGACGCCTATCGGTCGGTCCCAGGCACCAAGCATCCGCGATCGCTGGGGCAGCGCGGCAGCGAATGCTGGCCTGAGATCTGGCATATCCTCGCGCCGCTGATCGACACGCCGTTCAACGGCGGCCCCGCCACCTGGATCGAGGATCTCCCGCTCGAGGTGAACCGGCACGGTTTTGTCGAGGAGACGCACTTCACGGTCGCCTACAGCCCGGTGCCGGACGAGACCGCCCCGCGCGGGATCGGCGGCGTGCTCGCGACCGTGCACGAGATCACCGAAAAGGTGATCGGCGAGCGCCGCGTCGTCATCCTGCGCGATCTCGCCGCGCGCGCCGCGGATGCCAAGTCCGCCGAAGAGGCGTGCCGCATCGCGGCGGGCGTGCTGTCCCATCACGCCAAGGACGTTCCGTTCGCGCTGCTTTATCTGATCGACGGCGAGCGTCGCGAGGCGCGCCTCGCCGGCGCGACCGGCGTGTCCTTCGACCATGCCGCAAGCCCGCGCGCGATCCCGCTCGACGCGGCCGGCGCGCCATCCGCCTGGCCGCTGGACGAGACGATCGCGCGCCAGGAGATCGTCACCGCCGACGGCCTGGCGGCCCGCCTCGGCGATGTGCCGCCCGGGCCGTGGTCCGATCCGCCGCACTCGGCCGTCGTCATTCCGGTGCGCTCGACGAAAGTGCAGGAGCTGGCCGGCCTGATCGTCGCCGGCGTCAGTCCGCGGCTGCGGCTCGACGACGGCTACCGCAGCTTCTTCGAGCTGATGGCGACGCAGATCGCGGCCAGCATCGCCAACGCCCGCGCCTACGAGGAAGAGCGCAAACGGGCCGAGGCCCTGGCCGAGCTCGATCGCGCCAAGACCGCCTTCTTCTCCAACATCAGCCATGAGCTGCGCACGCCGCTCACTTTGCTGCTCGGGCCGCTCGAAGAGATGCTGGCGTCGCCGCCGGGCGCTTTGCCGGAACGGCGCGAGGATCTCGCGCTCGCCCATCGCAACGGGCTGCGCCTGCTGCGGCTCGTCAACACGCTGCTCGATTTCTCCCGCGTCGAGGCCGGCCGCGTCCAGGCGGTGTTTCAGCCGACCGAGCTTGCGGCGCTCACGCGCGAGCTTGCGGCGAGCTTCCAATCGGCCTGCGAGGCGGCCGGCCTCGACCTCGCGATCGCGGCCGAGCCGCTGCCGCAGCCGGTCTTCGTCGATCGCGAAATGTGGGAGAAGATCGTCCTCAATCTCGTCTCCAATGCCTACAAGTTCACCTTGGCGGGACGCATCGTGGTCGCGCTGCGCGCCGAGGGCGATCACGCGGTGCTGCGCGTGGCCGACACCGGCACCGGCATTCCGGAGGCCGAGCTGCCGTTCATCTTCGCGCGCTTCCATCGCGTCGAGGGCGCGCGCGGTCGCACCCATGAGGGCACCGGCATCGGCCTCGCTTTGGTGCAGGAGCTGGTCAAGCTGCACCACGGCGAGGTGACGGTCGAGAGCGCGCTCGGGCGCGGCACCGCCTTCACGGTGCGCATTCCGTTCGGCGCCGCCCATCTGCCCGCCGAGCGCATCGGGGGCGCGCGGGCGGCCTCGACCGCGACCCACGCCGAGGCCTTCGTGAGCGAGGCGCTGCGCTGGCTGCCCGACGGCGTGCTCGCCGAGCCGGAAAACGCCGCGCCGCCGCTGCAGCCGGCGGGGGATCGCCCGCGCGTTCTGCTCGCCGACGACAGCGCCGACATGCGCGACTACCTGCTGCGGCTGCTCGAGCCCCACTACGACGTGACCGCAGTGGCGGACGGCGAGCAGGCCTTGGCGGCGGCGCGCCATGCACGGCCCGACATCGTCCTCGCCGACGTGATGATGCCGCGCCTCGACGGGTTCGGCCTGCTGCGGCGGCTGCGCGCCGATACCGACCTGCGCGACATGCCGGTCGTCGTCGTCTCGGCCCGCGCCGGCGAGGAGGCGACGGCGGACGGGATGCGCGGCGGCGCCGACGACTATCTGGTCAAGCCGTTCAGCGCCCGCGAGCTGTTGGCGCGGGTCGCGGCCCATCTCAAGCTCGCGCGGATCCGCCGCGCCGCCGGCGAGGCGTTGCGCCATCGCACCGAGCAGTTCCGCACCCTGGTCGATTGCGCGCCGGTCGGCGTCCTCCTGATCGACGCCGACTACCGCATTCTCGAGCTCAACCCGGTCGCCCGGCGCTATTTCGGCGGGCTCGCCGTCCATGCGCTCGGGCGCGATCTGCGCGAGGTTGTGGCGGCCGCCTGGCAGCAGAGCGATGCCGACCAGATCCTGGACACGTTTCGCCACACCCTCGAGACGGGCGAGACCGTCGCGATCGCCGAATGGTCCGCCATGCGGGCGGATCGCGACGCCACCGAATGCTACGAGTGGAAGCTCGACCGCATCGTTCTTCCCGACGGCCGCCACGGCCTCGTCTGCTATTTCCGGGATATTTCGGCGCGCATGGCCGCCGATTCGACCCGTCAGCTGCTCCTCAAGGAGCTGACCCATCGGGTCAAGAACACGCTCGCCACCGTGCAGGCGATCGCGCACCAGACCCTGCGGCGCACCAAGGAGCCGGCGGATTTCGCCGCGCGCTTTGCCGGGCGCATCCAGTCGCTCGCCCGGGTGCATTCGCTGCTCACCGACTCCAGCTGGGAGGGCGCCGACCTGCGCCAGCTGATCCGCGACCAGCTCGTCGGCGGCGCGGTCGACGAGGCGCGGCTGACCGCCTGGGGACCGGCGGTGCGCCTCGCGCCGCAGATGACCGTGCATCTCGCGCTGATGCTGCACGAGCTCGCCACCAACTGCGTGAAGTACGGCGCGCTCTCGACGCCGAGCGGATGGGTCACGGTCAACTGGTCGCTCAAGGAGGGCGAGCTGCACCTGCGCTGGACCGAGCGCGGCGGCCCGGCCGTGGCGGCGCCGTTCGCGCGCGGTTTCGGCACGACGCTGATCCAGCAGAGCGCGAAGGGCGAAGGCGGCGCCGCGCGCATGACCTGCGAGCCCGAAGGCATCACCTGGGAGATCGTGCTGCCGCTGCCGCGCGCATCGGCCCTGGAGTCCGTCGCGGCGCGGGACGCCGGCCGCCTTGCCCCGGCGCAGGCGGCGGACGCCGCGCCGGCCGCCGCCCTCGCGGGCCGCCGCTTCCTCGTCGTCGAGGACGAGCCGCTGATCGCGCTCGACCTCGCCGACATGCTGCAGCGCGCGGGCGCACATGTGCTCGGCCCGGTCGGCACTGAGCGCGAGGCGCTGGCGCTGATCGAGCAGGAGCGGTTCGACTACGCGCTGCTCGACGCCAACCTGCACGGGCGCGCGGTCGACGCGGTCGCGGCGGCGCTCGCCCGGCGCAATGTCCCCTTCGTCTTCGTCACCGGCTATGGCGACTTCGGCGCCCACACGGCGTTCCCCCAGGTGCCCGTGCTCGCCAAGCCGGTCGGCGAGCGCCAGCTCATCGAGGCGCTGCTGCGCATCCCCCGCCGCACCGCCGGCGTGGCGCGCCTGATGCCGGGGTAGGGGGCGGGCGAGGTCAGGGCTATTGCATGATGGTTCCATGGTAGGGGACCTGCTCGCCCATCGTGCGGCACGGCGCGACTGGACCAAGTTCCCGCGTACGGCGGCCGGCAAAACCCCTGGAGCAACAGCAGTTTGTGACGTTGCGACCACAGCGTCCCGCACGCGGCCCCGCGGCATTTCCCGTCGTCCAATTATTGTAGTAACCCAGAGGGCGGGTCGCGAAGGCGAGGGGAGTGGTGATGGCGCTGTCGGGTGTCGCCGGGACTGACGAGTCCGTGCCGTGGCCGCAGCAGGGCCGCGCGAGCGACACGCAGGCGTCGTATCTGCTGGCCACGGTCGCGGTCGTCGCCGGGCTCACGCTCCTGCGGCTCGTGGCCTTGCGGTTTTCCACGGTCGAGCTCTACGCCGACGAGGCGCAGTACTGGGCGTGGTCGCAGGATCTCGCGCTGGGCTACTACACCAAGCCGCCGCTGCTCGCCTGGATCATTGCGGCCGCCGGACACGTGTGCGGCAGCGACGAATGGTGCGTGCGGGCGCCGGCGCCGCTCTTCCATGCGGGTACCAGCCTCATCGCCTATGCGATCGGGCGCCGGCTCTACGACGAGCGCACCGGATTCTGGGCCGCGCTGCTCACCGCGCTCGGGACCGGCATCGTGTTCTCGGCGCGCATCATCTCGACCGACGTGCCGCTGCTCTTCTTCTGGGCGCTGGCGCTGTGGGCCTATGTGAACCTGTTGGCGGCGCCGAGCCGGCGCTGGGCGGTGGTGCTCGGCGTGGCGATCGGGCTCGGGCTGCTGGCGAAGTACGCGATGATCTATTTTCTGCCCGGGATCGCGCTCGCGGCCCTGTTCAGCAAGCGTGCGCGCCTTCTGGCGGCGCGCTCCGATTTCTGGCTCGCGCTGGCGATAGCCGCCCTCGTCGTCGCGCCGAACATCGCCTGGAACGCATCGAACAGCTTTGCCACGCTCCATCATACCGGCGGTCTCGTGGCCGGCGAGCCGCTGCAGTTCAACGTCCGGCAGGGGCTGGAATTCCTCGCCGCCCAATTCGGCGTGTTCGGCCCGGTGGTGTTCGCCGTCATGCTCGTCGAGCCGTTGCGGCTCGGCGCGCGCGATCAGCGCGAGCAGGACCGCATTCTCATCGCGTTCCTCATTCCGGCGCTGGTGATCGTCACCGGCTTTGCGATCGCGGTCAAAGCCTATGACAATTGGGCGGCGGTCTCGTTCGTCTCCGGGGTGGTGCTCGCGGCCGCGATCCTGTCGCGCCGCGACGCGAAGGGCTGGATGCGGGCGAGCGTCGCGATCGGCATCGTGGCGCAGGTGGTCCTGATCGCCGGCGACACGTTTGCCGACCGCCTGTGGCTGCCGAATGTCGGCAATCCGTATCACCGCACGATCGGCTGGCGTGGGGTCGCCGAAGGGGCCGGCCGGATGGCGCAGGACGCCGGCGCCAAGGCGATCGTCAGCCCCTCGCGGTCGGAATTCGCGGTCTTGCGCTATTATTGGCGCGACCGGCCGCAGCCGGTGCTGTGGTGGCATTCGGCCGAGCTTCCCGATTTCGAATCCAAGCAGGCGCTGACCGGGTCGAGCCCCGAGCCCGTCCTGTTCGTGACCGGCTGCCCGGCGCTCGACTGGGTGCGCCGCGTCTACACCGATGTCGAGCCGCTCGGCCCGTTCGCGACGCCGATCGGCAAGCTGCCGCGGGGCGAGGAGCGCGTGTTCTACGGATACCGGCTGAGCGGCGCGCGCGGCCCCGTGCCGCCGCTCGAAGGGTGCTGAGGCCGTCCATGGGGACGATCGGCTGGTACATCTTTCGCACCACGTTGGGCGCCTTCCTGCTCATCGTGACAAGCCTGACCGCGGTCATCTGGCTCGCGACCGCGCTGCGCGACTTCGACCTCATCACCAACCAGGGCCAGACCGTCCTCACCTTCATCGGCGTCACGTCGCTGATCATCCCCCAGCTCATCCTCGTCATCGCGCCGATCGCGCTGATGATCGCGGCCGCCCACGTCCTCAACAAGCTCGCGACCGATTCCGAGCTGATCGTGATGAATGCCGCCGGCATGCCGCCGTGGCTCCTGTTTCGCGCCTTCATGGGCGCGGCCGCGGTCGTGTGCGCGCTGGTGATCGTGCTCAGCGCCTATGTGTCGCCCAAATGCATGCGCGAGCTGCGCCGCCTCGCCGCCGAGGTGCGCGCGGATTTCGTCGGCAACATCGTGCAGCCTGGGCGATTCATCCCGCTCGAGCACGGGCTGACCTTCCACATCCGCGAGCGCCAGCCGGACGGCCAGCTGCTCGGCATCTTCGTCGACGATCGGCGCGAACCCAAGGAGCAGTCGACCATCCTGGCCGAGCAGGGCGAGATCGTGCAGAACGACCGCGGCACCTACCTGTTTCTGCAGAACGGCAGCGTCCAGCGCCACAAGAGCGACGAGCGCGATCCGACCATCGTGCGGTTCGAGCGCTACGCCTTCGATCTGTCGCGTCTCGTCGGCGCCCCGCAGCCGATCAACGAGTATCTGGTGCGCGAGCACTACACCTGGGAGCTCCTTCGGCCGCGGCCCTACGATGCCGCCTTGCTCAAGCAGCCGCGCCAGTTCCGCGCCGAGCTGCACGACCGCCTCGTGGCGCCGCTCTATCCGCTCGTGTTCGTGATCATCGCCTTTGCGTATCTCGGCGCCCCGCGCACCACCCGGCAGAGTCGGACGATGTCGATGGTCTCGGCGGTCAGCGGCGTCGCGGCGCTGCGCGTCATCGGATTCGTGAGTCTGGTGCTCGGAATCAACCGGCCTTATGCGTTGACCTTTCAGTACATCGGGATCGCGGTCGCGACCGGCTTGGGACTGTTCGCGATCGCGCACGGCACCATCATCGAGCCGCCGGCCTTCGTGGTCCGCGCCGTCACCGCCGTGACCGAGCGTCTCTCGCGCCGGTTCGCGACCACCTGAAATTGCCGGCGCGTGTGAGGTGAGCACGGCGCCTGCGCTCCCCCGGGCTTGCCCCAGTTCCGGCCCCCGGCGGGATGCGGCCCGCGTCGGGAACCCAATACCCCAGCATGTCGTTTACCGGGATTGCACGCCAACGGGACCGCACGTGCCGTCGAAGAAGAAGCGATTGCAGGAGGACGGCTGGCGGCTCCAGCTGCTCATCGACTCGGTCATCGACTATGCGATCTACATGATCGACCTCGATGGACGGGTGGCGAGCTGGAATGCCGGCGCCGCGCGCCTCACGGGCTATTCGGCCGAGCAGGTCATCGGCCAGCCCTTCGCCAGCTTCTTCACCCCCGAGGACCGCGCGGCCGAGCTCCCGCGCCGCGCGCTCGAGATTGCGGTGCGGACCGGGCGTTTCGAGTCCGAAGGCTGGCGCGTGCGCCGCGACGGCGGCAGGTTCTGGGCGCTGGCGGTGCTCGACGCCATCCGCGACGAGCAGGGCGAGCTGGTCGCCTTCGCCAAGGTCACGCGCGACATGACCGAGCACCGGCGCCAGCAGAGCGAGTTTCTCGAAAGCGAGCGCCGCTTCCGCCACCTCGTGCAGTCGGTGGTCGACTATGCGATCTTCCAGCTCGACACCGACGGCATCGTCGCCACCTGGAATCCCGGCGCCGAGCGCATCAAGGGCTACGCGGCGGACGAGATCATCGGGCAGCATTTCAGCCGCTTCTACACCGAGGAGGATCGCGCCGCCGGCATTCCCGCCAAGGCGCTGGCGACCGCCGCAAAAGAAGGGCGGTTCGAGGCGGAAGGCCGGCGGGTGCGCAAGGACGGCACGCGCTTCTGGGCCTCGGTCGTGATCGACGCCATCCGCGACGACGCCGGCGCGCTCGTCGGCTTCGCCAAGGTCACCCGCGACATCAGCGAGCGCGTCGAGACGCAGCGCATCCTGCGCGAGACCCAGGAGCAGCTCGCGGTGTCGCTGCGCATGGAGGCGGTCGGCCAGCTCAGCGGCGGCATCGCGCACGATTTCAACAATCTCCTGATGATCATCCAGGGCAACGTGGAAACCGCGCAGCGCGCCGCCAAGACGCTGACGGGCGGCAATGCCGGCAACATCCAGCGCTCGCTCGCCAATGCGATGCGCGGCGTGCAGCGCGCCAGCGCGCTGACGCACCGGCTGCTCGCCTTCTCGCGCCGGCAGGCGCTCGACCCGAAGGTTCTCGACCTCAACAAGTATCTGGCCGGCGTCGCCGACTTTCTCCAGCGCGCGCTCGGCGAGACGATCGAGCTCGAGGTGGCGGGCGCGCCCGGGCTGTGGCCGATCGAGGTCGACGTCGCGCAGCTCGAATCGAGCCTCGTCAACCTCGCGGTCAATGCGCGCGACGCCATGCCGGCGGGCGGCCGGCTCACCGTCGACGCGCTCAACCAGCTCCTCGACCATGACTACGCGCGCATCAACCCCGAGGCCGCGCCCGGCCAATACGTCATGATCTGCGTGAGCGATACCGGACACGGCATGACGAATGACGTGCTCAACCGCGCCTTCGAGCCGTTCTTCACCACCAAGGAGATCGGCCACGGCACCGGACTCGGCCTGAGCCAGGTCTACGGCTTCGTCAAGCAGTCGGGCGGACACATCAAGGTCTATAGCGAGCCCGACCAGGGCACGACCGTGAAGATGTACTTTCCACGCTCGGGCCGCGAGGCCGAGTCGAGCGAGGAGGAGAGCGGCGTTCCGGTCAGCATGTCGGCGACCGAGACCGTGCTGGTGGTCGAGGACGACCAGGATCTGCGCGCCTACCTGATCGAGGTCCTGCGCGAGCTCGACTACCGCGCCATCGCGGCCCAGGATGCGGCGGCGGCGCTCGGCATCCTCGAGCAGCGCGACATGCGGGTCGACCTCCTGCTCACCGATGTCGTGATGCCGGGCATGAACGGGCGCGAGCTCGCGAACCGGGCGCGCCAGCTCCGGCCCGGCCTCAAGGTGCTGTTCATGTCGGGCTATTCGCGCAATGCCGTGGTTCACCAGGGCCGGGTCGACCGCGGCGTCCACCTCATTCAGAAGCCGGTCTCGCTCAATGATCTTGCGGCGCGCATCCGCGACGTGCTCGACGAGCCGGCCGCATAGCCCATGCCGTCGCGCCGCTGCCAGCCGGAAATATTCGGCGGGCCCCCGGCCTGGCATTTGGGGCTACCGAGTGGGCGGACGCCGTCTGGCCCCCAAAGTGATTTTTCGCGGAACAAACGCCCGACCTGCGACGTTGTGAAAGATCACCTTGATCTTTATCAAATCCGTACAAGACCGACGGATTAGACTGAAAATTCTTTGGCATTCCGGATGATAGTTTCCGGGGTCTGGAGGGCATGGCCGTGCGCGAACGGGATCGGTATTTGAAAGATGTTGAATTCCTCGAAGGGGTCCGTGCAGGGACCCATACAGCCGGTCTGTGTATTGGGCAAAGCGTTGCGGCGGTGAACGAAAGTGAAGCGCTCCTGACACAGATCGAGCGTCTATTGAACGGGCGGATTGGCCAGGACGTCGCTGCCAAATCGATTGCCGACTCGCTTCAAGTCCTCGTGCGCGGCGTCATTGAACAGACGGGCGGCAAGGCGAGGGCGGCTTTTTATCTGGCTGACATCAGTGGACGCACACTTCACCACATCACTGGAATGTCGGAGGCCTATGCGAGGTGCGTAGACGGTTTTGCGATCGGCCCCAATCGCTAGCGTGCGGATTGGCCGTCGCTACCCGGCGGGCTGTCATCACCCGTGACGTTTCTGAGGAGCCACGATGGAGGCCGTGGTTGTGGCTTGCTGAGGAATTTAAATATCGCGCGTGTTGGTTGTTTCCGGTTCAAACATCGGCCGGGAAGATACTTGGAAGCTTCGCGATCTATTACGAGGAGCCGACCGAAGCCACACGGCTCGACCTTGCTCTCGCTGACGCGCTGACGCATAGGGCCGCCAACGTCGTCACGCGATATCGTACACTCGCACGCTGATCGGGACGCAGGCGTTCGCTGGTGAATGGCTGTTCTTGGGGTACAGCGGACCGCGCCGATCAGAAGCCTGGCTCAACCCATCCTACATTGCCGATGATGAACCACTGATTGTCTTTTGGCATGTTACGCCCGCAGGATGGCGCCCGCGGACCCTATGCAGATCCGCGCGCGCCATGTTAAAGCCTGCGGCCGTGGAAGGTATTGTTTGACTGCACGGGATTGATCCAATGATGTTCAAGACGCTTGCCGCCGCCACCGTCCTTTCGCTCGCCGCGCTTCCGGTCGCGGCGCACGGTCCGGAGCCCCTGCTGCCCACCGCCGTGGTCGAGGAGGTGAAGAGCGCGAGCGCCGCCGTCGAATTCATGGACTATGTGGGCAGCGGCCAGGTGATCGCGCTCGCGCCCGGCGACGTGCTCGTTCTCTCCTATCTCACGTCCTGCGCGCACGAAGCCATCACGGGCGGCACCGTGACGGTCGGCCTCGCGCACAGCGAGGTCCGCGACGGCCGCGTCGTGCGCACCAAGGTCCCGTGCGAGGGCGGTCAGATGACGCTGAGCGCCGCGCAGGCGAGCGCCAGCGCCGCCACCGCGTTCCGGGTTCAGAGCGCGGACATCCATCCGAAGCTTTATGCGCGCGCGCCCATGGTCCGCCTGCCCAAGGATCTGCCCGCCGCCGACCGCACGCTGCGCATCGTGCGCACCGACCGCCCGGGCGAGCGCCACGAGGTCGCGATCGACGACACGGTCGCGGCGGCCGGGTTCTACGATCTCGGCACGACCGACCTCAAGCTGACGCGCGGGGCGATCTACGAGGCGAGCATCGGCGCGCACAAGCTGACGTTCCAGGTCGACGCCAAGGCCAAATCCGGAGCGGCGCCGGTCGCGAGCCGCCTGCTGCGCTTCCAGTAGCGTCGGGCCGTTTCGCGATCATGTTCGAACCTTGCCGCGTCATTGCCCGCGAAAGCGGGCAATCCAGTACGCACGAGCGAGGCATGGGACGCCGACGGTGCCCCGATCATCCGCTACGCAAGACTGGATCGTCCGCTTCCGCGGACGATGACGGCGGTGAGTAAACCGGTGTCCACATTTTGGCGTCAGATCAGCTCCGCTCGCCGGCGCGCGGCGGCCGCGGCCGTGCTGATCGCGCTCGGCGTCGCGCTGTTCGCCGCGTCGCCCGTTTGCGACGGGCTGCGCGGCCTCTCGCTCGACCTCCTGACGGCGCTGCGCTGGCGCGCCTTCGGCAATGCCCATCCGCCGGCGTCCTCGCCCACCGTCGTGGTTGCGCTCGACGAGGAGACGTTTGCAAGCCCGCCCTTCGCCGGCACGCCGACCGTCACCTGGACGCGTGAGATCGGCCGGGTGCTGACCGCGCTGATCGACGGCGGCGCCGCGGTGGTCGGGTTCGACGTCATTCTTCCGACCTCGATCGAGCAGTCGGCGGTGCCGTTCGGCGACGACACGCTCGGCGCCCGCCTGCGCGGCTTCGACCGCGACTTTCTCCGCGCGCTGGCGCTCGGCGCCCGCGCCGGCAAGGTCGTGCTCGGCGAGGTGCAGCATCGCGACAAGCCGGTGCTGCCCGCGCCCGGCCAGCGCGTGGCGGTCGGCTTCGGCCGCAACATCCGC
>Ga0126381_100009214_pt1 | contig 11075 bp, 10 predicted proteins | sample PanSoiMetPlot_28_FD_96465 | JGI IMG/M metagenome (GOLD analysis project Ga0126381, IMG submission 96465) | Tropical forest soil microbial communities from Panama - MetaG Plot_28 | ecosystem: Environmental > Terrestrial > Soil > Tropical forest > Bulk soil | place: Panama | collected 2016-02-17
GTCACAGAGGCCGATGAGGACGAAGCGGTCGGATTCCGCAACGAGATCATCACAGGTCCGGTCTCTGACTGGGCAACCGACTTCTCGCATCTTGAACCTGAATGGGCGGCCGATCCTTACCCGATTCAGGATGAGCTGAGGCGGCGTTGCCCGATCGCCCATACAGATCGGTTCGGCGGCGGGTGGCTGCCGACGCGCTGGGAGGACGTCGCGGCGGTCGCCTACGACACCGAGCGCTTCTCCTCGCGGTCGATCATCATGGGCAACTTCCGGCCACCCCGCGAAATAGCGCCGATCGGCGGGGTCCCGCCGATCTCCTCTGACCCGCCGTTCCACCACGACGCCCGCAAGCTCTTGCTGGCCGCGTTTACGAAGACCGAGGTCGGCAAGCAAGAGGCGGCGACGCGATCTTTCTGTAACTCGCTCATCGACGCGTTCGATGGCCAGGACGTCGTGGACGCCGCTCGTGACTACGCGCAGCACATCCCTGTCCGGGTCATCGCCGGCATGCTCGGCTTCCCGCCGGAGGACGGTCCGCAGTTCCGCGAATTCGTCGAGGATGCGCTCGAAGGCATCAACCGGCCGCCTGAGGAGCGCATCGCACGCATGTCGAGGCTGTTCGATTACCTGCTCGCGCAGGTACACGATCATCTCGACAACCCGCGCGACGACCTGACGACGTACCTGATCAACGCCGAGCTTTACGGGCACAAGCTCGAGGCGTCCCATGTCGTCGGGTCGATGGCGCTGTTGCTGATCGCCGGGATCGACACGACGTGGAGCGCGATCGGCGCCTCGTTGTGGCACCTGGCGAGGACGCCGGCTGACCGCGAGCGGCTTATAGCCGATCCGGGAATAATGCCGACGGCGATCGAGGAGTTCCTCAGGGCCTATGCGCCGGTCACCATGGCCAGGCTGGTGAAGGACGACATGCGATGGCACGGCGTTGACATGAAGGCCGATGACTGGATCTTGCTGTCGTTCCCCGCAGCCAACCGGGATCCTGCCCAGTTCGACCGGGCTGATGAGGTCGTCATCGATCGCGAGGTCAATCGGCACTCCGCTTTCGGCCTGGGTATCCACCGCTGCGTCGGGTCGCACCTGGCGCGCATGGAGCTCAGGGTCGCGCTCGAGGTCTGGCTAGACCGGATACCCGAGTTCAGCCTCGCAGACCCGGCCGGGGTGGCGTGGTCAACGGGCCAGATCCGGGGGCCGCGCGCACTCCCGCTCCGCATCCGCTGACCTGAGGTCGCGCACGCTCGGTCATGACGAAAACTGGGGTCCGAGCTTCACCTGCTCAGCACGGTGGCCAGCCTGATCGCGTTGATCGTGGTGCAGCTCTACTTCATCGTCTCGCCGCCGCTGTCGCGCATCACCGGGATGTTCCGCTCCGCGGGCGAAGCGCCGTGAGCAGGGGTATCGCCGCGATCTTCTCCTCGGTAAGGTCCTCCCAGCAGATGCGGGCCGCGGGCCTGAGTCCGTGCGCGGGCCGGCAGTCGATCACCCGCTCGGGAGTGACGACCAAGTCGACAGGGACATCGTGGGTGGTCAACGGGATGACCCCGGCCGGGCGGAGCTGGATCTCGTGCACTGTCGTGACCGCGATAGTGTCCGGGCCGATCAGCCCGGCCATCGTCGCCAGCGCGTACTCAAGGTCGGCGAAGCCGCCGCCCTTGCCAAGCCTGGCACCGTCCTCGCTGACCGCGACCGAGCCGATGACGACCAGGTCAACGGGGGAGAGGTCAGCCAGTCCGACCCGTCTTGCTGACCTGGACGCTCCGCTGATCGAAGCCGCCTTGCGTGGTGGCTCGGCCAGGTGGTCGGGATCGAGTGCGAAGAACGGCTGAGGTTCGGCGAGACGCGGAACGGCCATGTAGACGGTCTTTCCGTCTTCAAGCGCCCGCTGACGCACCGGGAGCTGAGCGGAGTCCGGGTTCGCCTTCAGCGTGCGCGCCGCCTGCCAGTGCGCCATCGCACGGAGACGCTCCGCGGCTGCTTCGGCGCCGGTGAAGTTCGGAATGCGCCCGGCGGCGCCGGGAAACCTGGCGACCTTGGCCACCCGCATCGCGGACCACACCTCGTCCCGCAGGTCGGCCTTCGCCGCTAGGATTTCGGCCGGTCCGCCAGCATCGCGATCATGACGCGGCACGGGTCGTGGCATGGGCTCATTGTGGCCCGGCTAGCGCCGGCCGGCCTGCTAAGTGCCGTTGCTCGAGAAGTGCTGGTAATCGGGTGCGCCCGACCAGTTTCCGCCCCAGCCCCAGCCGATCGATGTGAATGCCAGGACCAGGATGCCATTTGGGTAGGCCATGCCCCGGCGAATGTCGCGCCGGTTGAGGTAGGCCGCGCCCGCCGCGGGCTCTACCGGCTGACCGGGCTGTACGTAGGGATTTTGGACCGTGTTCACGTCGATCGCCAGGCCGAAGGCGTGCATCGACCAGCTCGGCGGACCCGACGAGACAGCCTTGCGGCAGTTGAAGCCCGAGGTGTTGTCGGCGGCCATGGATCGCGGGTCGCTGCCGTGAAACGCGTCCACTGGCTTCATCTTCTTGATCGGGAACCCGGCGTGATACAGCATCCTGAACACCTTGATGATCTGCCGCACCACGCGGGCGTTGACGATGAGCTTGCCGATGTGCTCACGCCGGTCGAAGCCTACGTAGGTCATCTTGATCTCGCGCAGCCCGTGCGGCGGTACCGGACAGCCGCGACGCCAGCTGAACGGCACGTCGTGCCTGGTCAGCGGGCCTGACACGGTAGCACTGAACTTCGGCAACCGGCGGTGTGAGGTCGGCTTCTGCCTGGCCGACGGGTGGCGAACCTGGTCAGCTGCCGACGTTGTGCGCTTGGCCGCCGTGGAGGAATGCTGTGACCCACGGTGGGCGCAGCCCGTCACCAACGCCGCCGCCAGCGCGACGCTGACCGCCATCGCTATCCGGCTCGTCACGGCTCACAGCGTACGCGGCGGCCACGGCATAGACGGGCTTATCGGCTCGGTCTGCCCTGGCGGCTGCGCCTGCGTGGCTGAGCTAAGCCAGGGCGGTCAGAAGCGCCTTCATCCAGGGGCCGAGGTCGGCCGGGGTCCTGGCTGAGATGAGGTTGCCGTCGATCACGGCGGCCTGGTCGACCCAGTCGACCCCGGCGTTGACCATGTCGTCGCGAATGGCTGACACGCTGGTCGCGCGGCGGCCGCTGAGGATCTTCGCGGAGATCGGCACCCAGCCGGCGTGACAGATGAACGCGATCGGCTTCCCGGCCGCGTCGAATTCTCGCACCAGCGACAGCACGGCCTCGGAGCGCCGAAGCTTGTCGGGCGCGTACCCGCCCGGTATGACGAGCGCGTCGAAGTCGGATTCGGCAACCTTGTCCACGCTGGTGTCGACGGCGACTGGGCCATGGCCTTTCTTGCCGCGGACCGGGCGCTCGTCCAGGCCGGCGACCACGACGGCGATCTCCTCCTCGGCCAGACGGTGGAGTGGGTAGAGCAGCTCGGTGTCCTCGAAGTCATCGGCGGCGAGGATAAGCACCCTGCGATCGGCACGCCCCATACCGCCGAGCCTACGCCCGCTAGGTCGAGATCACGCCGTCAGATCACCAGCCCAAGCCCGCCGTCCACGACCAGGGTCTGGCCGGTGGCGTAACGGGAGCTGATCAGAGCCAGGCAGGCATCGGCGACGTCTTCCGGCGTCGCGACCCGATGCAGCGGCGCAACGAGTTCAACGCCGGCCTTGCGGTCGTCCCAGCTCTGCGTCCACGGAGTCGCGACCAGCCCCGGTGCGACGGCGTTGACGCGGACGCCGCCGCCCGCGTGCTTGGCCATGATCGCCGTCATGTGATCGAGAGCGGCCTTGGATACCGCGTAGGGCAGCGAGCTGCCGGTCTGCCTGATCCCGGCGAGCGAGGTGATGTTGACAATCCACCCGTCGTCGGCCTGACGGAGCAGTGGCAGCGCGGCCTGGCTGACCAGGAAGGTCCCGACGACATTGGTCCGCAGCACCTTGTCCCAGTGCTGGACCCTGACGGCGTCGATGTCGTGGAGCGGAACGTCGACGGTGACACCTGCGTTGTTGACAAGGCCATCGAGCCGTCCCCACCGGCGCTCCGCCGCCGAGACCAGCGCGGCGGCCGTCGCCGGGTCGCCGATGTCGCCTTGCACGTACACCGCGTCTTTCAGTTCAGCGGCCACGTGCCTGCCCGCCTCGGACGAGGATGCTGAGTTGACGACGATGCCTGCACCCAGCTCGGAAAGGCGCCGCGCGACCGCCGCGCCAATGCCGCTCGACGAACCTGTGACAATGACGGCGTTGCCGGCGAGGTCCATACCAATCCCTTCAGCTACGGACAGGACACGCCGTAACGATCTCAGATCAGTGACCCGGATGCGCGAGCGCTCGCAGAACGGCCAGCGCCAGCACGCGCTGCCCGAGTGCGCTTGGGTGAAGGTCGCACCCGCCGGCTGGCAGCTTGATCCGCAGCCCCGCCGTGCACGTGTCCCCGCCCGACGTAACCGACGCGGCGCGGAAAGCCGCGTATCCGTCAGCTATGCGGGCGTCGTAGCGGACGGCGGGTGCGGTCAGCGCGGCGTCGAGCTCGCGAGTCTGGGTGCGAGAGGTGTTGTCGCCGTAGTTCAGCGCGTAGTAGGTGACGATCACCAGCGCGTGCCGGTAGCTGGCTCGGTTACGCAAGACGGACAGGATCGTGACCAGGTTGCCGGTGATCTTGGCCAGCACGCGGTCGAAGTCCGCGCCGGCGCAGTAGTCGGCATTCGTCTGCTCGCAGACGAATAGGTCATTGACGCCGATGTCGATGGTCACCAGCGTGGTCCGTGGATTCCTGCGCAAGTAATGCACGGCGTAGCTGAGCTGCGACCCGCCGTAGCCGACGTGCAACGGAGCAAAGCTGCGGTAACCGGGGCCGCCCTGGACGGTGCTCTCGCAGCCGTTGTTCTGCGCGCTGGAGTCGATCATGCTCGAGGTCGTCTCTCCTGGGCAGGACGCGTTGACGAGGCGCAACCTAAGCGTCTTGGCGAGGTCTTCCGGGTATCCGGTGAAGTTCGCCGATTTGAGGTAACCCATCGACGGGGTCACCGATGCGGGGCGGTAGCCGAATGCCACCGAGTCGCCAAGCGCGAGATAGCCGGAGTCATCGCGCGGATAGCCCGACCCCGGCGTCGGCCCGCTAGCGTGCCGAGCCCGGTGGGTGCCGGTCGCGGCGGGCGGGCCCGAGCATGCGGCCAAGGCGGACATGGCCGTGGATGCGACGAGCAGCGCGGCGGCAATGAGCCCTGCCGCGCGCGGGCTGCGCGGCTTGCGCGGTCTGGCCCGAGCCATAGTTGAGGAGGGTAGCCGAGGCGAAAAGCAAACCGCAGAGCGACTGGGCGGTACTCAAAGTCTCATTGCGCTATGGTTCAGGTGCCCGGTGCCTTGCGAATTACCCCACCGTCAAGAAAGCAAGGGATAGGAAATGGATATCTGGCCGGTCGTCCACGCTGAGCGGAAGGCATTGGTGACCGATCTCGGCGGGCTGGACCCTAACCAGTGGTCGACCACCTCGCTAGCCACCGACTGGACGGTGCGCGACGTAGTCGCTCACATGACCGCGACGGCAAAGATCACGCCAGGGGGATTCTTCCCCAAGCTGGCCTCCAACGGGTTCAGCTTCAGCAAGATGCAGGCGAAGGACATCGCGACGGAGTCTGGCGGCTCGACCGCGGACACGCTCGCGAACTTCGACGCGATCGTCGCCTCGACCAAGCGCCCTCCTGGCCCGCCTGCCACGATGCTCGGCGAGACGATCGTGCACTCCCAGGACATCCGGGGTGCGCTCGGCCTGCAGCACGACTACCCGATGGCCGCGCTCGTGCAGGTGGCCGACTTCTACAAGGGATCGAACCTCCTGATCGGGACCAAGAAGCGGATCACCGGTCTGACGCTCAAGGCCACCGACACGGAGTGGTCACACGGCACAGGCCCTGAGGTCAGCGGGCCGATGCTCGCGCTGCTGATGGCGATGACCGGGCGCAAGGTCACCGATCAGCTCACCGGCGAAGGCGTCGAATCCCTGCGTGGGCGATAGATACCAACGACGAGCCGGTTACGACGACGACGCGCAAGCTCATGACCGGACCCGGGCCAGTCTGGCCAGGTGAGTTGTTCCACGACCTGGTCAGGCTGGCCGGGGCGGACCGCTTCCTCGTCGCCGTAGCCTCGAGAGCATGCAACCGCCACAGGTCTTCGAGGAAACACGGCCACGTGACTACCTGACCAGGATCGCTGCGTCGGGCATCGGGCAGGCGTACAAGGACCTTGCCGTCTCCGAGCTCGCAATCCTGGCGGGCGACGTCGTGGTCGATCTGGGCTGCGGGCCCGGGACGGACCTGGCTTCGTTCGCTGCCGCCGCAGGTCGCGGCGGCCGGGTCATCGGGCTTGATGGGGACCGGGAAGCGCTGCGTGAGGCTCGTGACCGGACGGCCGGCATGCCTCAGGTCGAGCTAGCCGAATGCGACGTCCACGCGATCTGCCTGCCCGATGCGAGCGTCGACCGGGTGCACACCGACCGGGTGCTCCAGCACGTCGCAGATCCGGCCGCGGCGCTGCGGGAAGCTCGGCGTGTGCTGCGCTCAGGCGGCCGGGCTGTTTTCGCTGAGCCAGACTGGGACACGCTGATCATCGACTATCCGGACCTGTCGATCGCGCGTGCCTACACCCGTTTCGTGTCGGAACGCGTTGTCCGCAACGCCTGCATTGGCAGGCAACTTGCCGGGTTGGCCACCGGCGCCGGCTTCGAGATCACCGGCGTCACGCCGATCACCGCGGTGTATCTGGACGTGCGAGAAGCCGACCAGATCCTCGGCCTCAAGCGAGTGACGCAGCGCGCAGCCGCCGCTGGGTATCTCGCTGAGGAGCCGGCGGACGGGTTTTTGCGCTACCTCGCCAATAAGCCGTTCTTCGCCTCCACGACGCTGTTCATCGTCACCGCCACGGCTCGCTGATCCTCGGCCGTCAGAAACGTGGAAGGCGGTGCCTGGCCGCGGCGTCTGCCCAGGCCGCGAGCGCCGGGTCGGCGGCGATCACCGCCTCGTACTTCTTCCTCGCCTCTTCGCGCTTGGCCGGTATGTATTCGGTCGGCCACAGCCCCGGATGCGGTGCGTAGCCCTTGAGCACGTTGCGAGCCACTGTCACCTTGTGCACCTCGTCGACCCCGTCGGCGATCGCCATCGTCGGCGCTCCGGCAAACATCGCCTGCAGCGGCATGAGATCGGTTGTGCCAAGCGAGCCGAGCGTGTGCAGCGCCCGGTAGCTCACCTCGCGCAGCACCTTGGCGCAGGTGTACTTGCAGGCCGCGATCTGGGTCCGGGACTCACGGGTGCTCGTGTTGTCAATCGTCCACGCGGTCCACAGGACGAGCAGCCGCAGCATGTTGATCTCGGCGTAGGAGTCGGCGATCATTTCCTGCACCATCTGGTGCTCCGCGATTACCTTGCCGTGTGACTGCCGTGACAATGCCCGCTCGCACATGATGTCGAACGCCAGCTTGACCTGCGCCACCGTCCGCATCGCGTGATGGATGCGGCCTCCGCCCAGGCGGCGCTGCGCCAGCACCTTAGCTCCGTCCTCGGGCCCGAGCAGGTGGTCGGCTGGCACCCGCACATTTTCATAGCGAATGTGATTGTGGAGTGCGGGAAACTCCATGATGTTGACGCCTGGCGACTCGCGCGGCACGACGAACATGCCGTTGGTGCACATCACGAAGATGATGTCGGCGCGTGCTCCCGCGCTGGTGAACCACTTCTCGCCGTTGATCACCCACTCGTCGCCGTCGCGGGTCGCGTGGGTCTTGAACAGGCTCGGGTCGGACCCGCCCTGCGGCTCGGTCATCGAGTAGGCCGAGAAGATCTCCTGGTTCATCAGCGGCTTGAGCCACCGGTCCTTTTGCTCTTCGGTGCCGTACGCGGCCAGCATCTCCATGTTGCCGGTGTCGGGCGCCGCGGTGCCGAATACGACGGGCGCTGACCGGTAGCGGCCGAGAATCTCGTTCAGCAGCGCGAGCTTCAGCTGGCCGAATCCGGGCCCGCCGAGGTCGCGGTCGAGGAAGAGTGCCCACAAGCCACGGTCTTTGACCTGCTGCTTGAGCGGGTCGGCGAGCGCCTTTGCTTTCGGATCGCGGCTGTAGGCCGCGCCGGGGAACACCAGGTCGAGCGGCTCAACTTCGGTGCGACAGAATTCATCGACCCAGTCGAGTTGATCTTGGAATTCCGGCTCGGTCGAGAAGTCCCACGCCACAGCAGCCTCCCGATGGGATTGCGTCCGGTCCTGCCGACCACTAGAACGCGATTCTAAAACCCCGTTCGGTTCCAGGCTAGTCGGTGACCTCGGCACTCGCTGGGCCCATTTCCCACCTCTGCTCGATCTTGCCGAAGCGCCAGATCGCGAGCGCGACGATCCAGACCAGGACGAACACGCCGACGATGACGTAGCCGGCCTTGTTGATGTTGAAATCACCCATGAAGGACCAGAACCCGCCGGACAGCTTCAGCTCCTGGCCCAGTAGGCCGAGCAGTTCGACCGTGCCGATGAAGAACGCCACGAACACCGACAGGCCAGTGATCGTGATGTTGTAATACACCTTGCGTATCGGCCGGGCGAATGCCCAGTCGTAGGCGAAGTTCATGAAGCAGCCATCGGCGGTGTCGAACAAGCACATCCCGGCCGCGAACAGGATCGGCAGCGACAAGATCGCATAGAACGGCAACCCGCTGACAACGGCCGTGCCGGCGAGCACCAGCAGCGCGACCTCGGTTGCCGTGTCGAAGCCGAGGCCGAAGAGCACGCCGATCGGATAGATCTTCCAGGGGGCGTCTACCCGGCGGGCCAGCGGCCCGAGTATCCGGTTCATCAGACCGCGCTTGTCGAGCTGCGCGTCGAGTTCGTCCTCGTTGAACTTTCCTGAGCGCATGTCACGGAAGACCTTGATGATGCCGATCAGGATCACGACGTTGAGCGCAGCGATGATGTAGAGGAAGAACCCAGACACCGACGTGCCGACCACGTTGGTCACCTTGTGCAGCCCCGAGCCGCCGTTGCGCACCTGGTTGTTGAGAGCGCGAATGCCGAAGTTCAGCAGCAGCGACAGCACGAACACGATCGTCGAGTGGCCGAGCGAAAAGAAGAACCCGACTGAGAGCGGGCGCTTGCCGTCACTGACCAGCTTGCGCGTGGTGTTGTCGATGGCGGCTATGTGGTCGGCGTCGAACGCGTGCCGCATACCCAGGGTGTACGCGAGTATCCCGGTGCCGAACCCGAAGACCTCTTTAGTCGTGATGTGGTAATGACCGCTGACGGCTGCGGCAAGCATGAGCCAGCCCGCGACGTGGAGCCCGACGATCGCGCCGACCATGCCGCCGGTTCTGGCCCACTCCGACGGGCTAAGCGCGTTGCGAATCCGTTCGAGGCGCCCGGTCGCGTGCGCCATCGGCACCGTCCTTCCCGGCCGGCCGGCCTAGCTGCGGGGGTCAGCCCGGCTGCGTTTACCGGTACTGCGAGTTAGTTGCAATAGCTGATTCTAGGCAACTACAGGTTGATGGCTCAAGCCAGGCTGGCATCTCACCCTGCGGGGGATCATGACCGTGCGCAGCACAGCGTGGGAACCTTGCTGTCGTTCATGGTTGATGTCCGGGCACAGCGTGGGCTAGTTGCTGTCGTCATAGCAGCAGCGTGGGATACCTGCTGTTGCAGCCTGGCTGGGGCCGACAGCAGCGTGGGATACCTGCTGTCATAGGCCGCCCAGCCCGCGCACGGGCTCGGCAGCATCGCAATCTGATTATCGTTGCCGTATTCGACCGCAGGGCGAGGCGATGACTCATTTCCTCTACTTGATCCGCCATGGCCACGCCGAGCCGCATGACGGGCCGCTGAGCGCCGCCGGCCGGGAGCAGGCTCGGCTGACCGGGCAGCGGCTGAGGCACGTGCCCCTCGCGGCGATCCACCACGGTCCGCTCGAGCGGGCTGCGCACACGGCCGGCATCATCGCCTCGGACTTTCCTGGAGTGCCCGCGTCAGCCTCTGACCTTGTCGGCGACTACATCCCCGCCGACCCTGACCTGACCGACCTGCCAGGCGACTTCGCCGAGTTCGTGCGTGGCTATGACTTCAGCGAGCGGGCCGAAGGCAGGAAGCTGGCCGCGGCTGCGATCGACAAATTTGCCCATGCAGAAAGCTCCTGCGCCGACACCCATGAACTAATCGTGACGCACAACCTGCTGATCGGCTGGTTCGTTTCCCAGGCCATGGCGGCGCCCGACTGGCGCTGGCTGGGCGTCAATCAGATGAACTGCGGGGTGACCGTCATCGCCTATCGGCCGGCGTCGCCGCCGTCTCTGATCATGTTCAACGACGGCGGACACCTGCCGGGCGAGCTGAAGTGGACTGGGTTCCCTAAATCGTTCCGGCCTTGACGGCGGCGGCGATCCAGGGGATAACCTCGTCGAGCATCTGATCGAGCGAGGTACGCGCCTCGAATCCGAGCACCCGCTTGGCCTTCTCGGTTGAGGGGACGCGGCGCTGCACGTCGTACTCGAACGGCTCGTCGTGCACCAGCCGCAGCTCGGCGTCCGGCCCCTTGATCTTGTGCCATATTGCCTCGGCCAGTTCGCGCACGCTTGTGCCCTGGGCGGTGGAGAGGTTGAAGTCCTCGCACCTGGCCTGTGGGTGCTCCATCGCCGTCACGACGCCCTTGGCCAGGTCGCCACCGTAGGTGTAGTGCCTGATCTGGTCTCCCGAGCCGAGTATGTGCAGCGGGTCCTGGCCCTTGAGCACCTTCTGCACCAGGTCAGGGACCACATGGCTCATCGCGAGCTTCACATTGCCCGACAGGATTTCCTCGTCGCCAAGAGCCCGGCTCTCGCCGGTGCCGACGCAGTTGAACGGGCGGACGATTGTGTACGGCAGCTTGTACTGGTCCCAGGCGGCGCGGGCGAAGTACTCGACAGCCAGCTTCTGGAAGCCGTAAGACGACAGCGGCGGCGGGATCTCGCGCTCCTGGCCCTCGTGGGATGGCCAGTGGTCCGCGCTCTCGAA
>Ga0126381_100009215_pt1 | contig 11074 bp, 12 predicted proteins | sample PanSoiMetPlot_28_FD_96465 | JGI IMG/M metagenome (GOLD analysis project Ga0126381, IMG submission 96465) | Tropical forest soil microbial communities from Panama - MetaG Plot_28 | ecosystem: Environmental > Terrestrial > Soil > Tropical forest > Bulk soil | place: Panama | collected 2016-02-17
CCATGTGCATCTCTGCAATGCAACCTGTTGCCGACTGAAGTTTGCCCTGTCGGAGCAGGATGTACACGAGGGTATTGTCCACTGGGATCTCGGCCATCCATACATGATCGCGCACGGCAAAGACGGTTATTGCACTCACATGGAGCGCGGCGCTTGCCGCTGCACCGTTCGAGACAACCGGCCCCTGCCCTGCAGGGGCTACGACTGTCGCAGAGACAAACGCATCTGGCTGGATTTCGAGAACAAGATTGTGAACCCAAACATTTATCGCGACGACTGGCCGAAGTGTGAAGCTTCGCCGGGGACGGAAAAGGACCGGGAGTCAGCGTGATTGACGATCTGGACAGGACGGTGGAAGAGCTTCTGAAGCGGGAGCTGTCGCCTGCGCTAGTGGAGCAGGTCGCCATCAGCTTTGCCGCGCCAGACAGCGAGTTTCCGCCTTCCTCGGTCACGCTGCCGGCGGTCGATCTCTTTCTTTATGACGTTAGGGAAAACCTCGAGTTGCGCCGTACCGGCTGGATCGTAGAGCACAACGGCGATGGAACGGCAACGAAGAGGCAAGCTCCGGTGCGCGTGGATTGCTCGTATCTGATTACTGCATGGGCCAGCGAAAGCTCGACCAGCCGGTCCCTCGATGAGCATCGCCTGCTCAGCGAAGTGATGAAGGTGCTGATTCGTCACCCGATGATTCCGGAGGTCTTGCTGCAGGGCAGCCTGAAAGGACAGGAGCCCCCGCTGCCTTCGAGCACGCTGCAGCCCGGAAGGCTGCAAAGCGTCGCGGAGTTCTGGCAGGCGCTCGGCGGCAAGCCCAAAGCTGCGTTGAACTATACCGTCACGATCGGCGTGGTTGCCGACCGGGCACTCGAGACGGAGAAGCCAGTCACGGAGAAGACGCTGAAATTCACTCCGGAGGCGACCCGCCAATGAGCGACTGGGTGACAGCGCGGCACAAGGTTGCCATTGCCGGGCGGGTGTCGGACGCGAGTACCGGAAAGGCTGTGTCCAATGCTCTGGTGTGGATTATCGCGATGCCTGAGGCGTTGGAGCAGAGGCTGACAATGCTGTCACGGATTTATCGGAATGAATGGAGTACGTTGCAGGCGAGACTGGACAGGACAGAAAGCAGAGAAGACGGCCTCTTCTACTTTCTCGACTTACCAGAAGGCAGTTACACGATTATGGCGTCCATTCCCGATTCCGGCAGCCGGTACGGGACCGTGCAACAGCCGGCAGAGGTGGCGCATGATGATAAAGGTGAGGTGAAGGTTAGCTTTATCGATCTTGCTCTCCAACCGACGTGTTTGACAGGAAAAATTACCGGACCCAACCACAAGACAGCGATAGTGCTTGCTGAAGTACGAGTGAAAGGTAGCGGCGAACGCACCTTCAGCGACGCGCAGGGGCAATACGTTCTCAGAAGTATAGAGCCGGGCCGGCGCACGATTGAGGTCTCGGCACAAGGCTATAAGCCCAAATCGGAACCAGTAACGATAGCTTCGCCGGGAACAGTCGAGACGGTAAACATGAGCCTGGCGCGAGACACTTGACACAAGTAACCGCCTGTTGTTGAAGAGACGAAACGCGCTGCGCTGCTGAATGTAGATCGGCGGCTAAGTCATAGGAGGTAACAACGTGACAAATGGTATCAAGGACCCTTCACCGCCGGATCCATCAAAGCGACCTCGCAAGCAGCGAACGAGCGGCCCTGTTGACGACCCTCAAGCAGGATCCTTTGATCCCGATGCGGGCGTTAGTGATCATACGGATGATGATGCGAGTGACATGAATGCTTCGACGACAACGACGGATCAGGTTGACACAACAAACGATCAGGCAATCGCAGACGTCGAGTCAGGATCTGATAAGCAAGCAGGAGATACCGGAGACAAGGCGCCGCAGACCGGGAGGCCATTAGCGCATACAAAATTTCGAAGAAGACGGCGGTGAGCGAGAAGTATGACCTGACCGCATGACAACGAGGTCCATGGCGGTACGCGAACGCAGTAGATGGCACTAAGTCAGGGTCACACAACTTTGAACAAGAAGGAGCAAGGACATGCCAGAGTATCTATCACCCGGGGTCTATGTGGAGGAGATTCCGTCCGCCATAAAGCCGATTGCCGGCGTAAGCACCAGCACGGCCTGTTTCATCGGGTTAGTGCCGCCCAAAATCGAGATACCTTTTGTGAATCCGAGTTATGACCCGACGGATAAATCGGATAAGCCAGCACCGCCGTATCTCACGCGGCCGTTTCCGTTTCGAGAGCTGCCTGCCGAAGGCAGCGCCGAGCGCTCAGCCTTTGACACCTTCAAGGCTGCCCCTGACAAGCTTAAGGCCCTGGCAAGGCCAGATAACCCCAACCTGCCATCGGAGGCAACGCAAAAAGATCCGAAGCAGGTCGCGGAGTTTTTACAACAAAGAAGTGCGATCGCGCTCTTTAAGGGGACCTATCCAGAGCTCGCGGATGGCGGTACTGCGCTCGACGCGTTCCAGAAGAATCAGGACGCGCTAGGGAAACTTGCAGACGCGAACAAGCCTGACCACCCTTCGGAAGACACCAGGAAGAATCCGACAAACCTGGCTCAATTCCGCGATCTGAAGAAGAAGATCAGCAGGTTCAAGGATCAATATCCCGACATTGCTGACGTGAGGGAACCGATACTTTGCACGACCTTCAGCGATTTTCAGCGCAACTTCGGGGATTTCTCCACGGATGGTCTCAGTGTCGAACCGGGCGGAGATCTGCCAGCGGACAAGACAGGGATGCAGAACCAGCTGGCGCATGCGGTGTTCGGCTTCTTTAACAATGGAGGCACACGCTGCTATGTGATGAGGGTTGACTCGGTCGAGGCCCTTCGGGATCCTTTGAGCCTGACGCCGCTCGAGGCGATCGACGAAATCTCTCTTGTTGCCGCGCCCGGGATTGTCGACCCGATTGTCCAGGACAACATAGTTACTCATTGCCAAAATATGTCAGATCGTTTCGCGATCCTTGATGCGCCGGTACTGGACGAAGCAACTCCGCTGACGAAGGAAAATATCAAAAACGTAGGCAACACGGACTATGGTGCGCTGTATTTTCCATGGATCTGGGTCTTCGATCCGGTGACCCAGATGATGCATCCGGATGGCAACGGAGAGATTCTGTGCGCTCCCAGCGGCCACATCGCCGGCATTTACTCGCGAACCGACCATGAGCGCGGAGTATTCAAGGCGCCAGCCAACGAGGTGCTTCGCGGGGCGCTGGACCTTGACCACCAGGTAAGCCGGAATGTTCAGGACGGTCTCAATCCGTACGGGATTAACTGCATTCGTAATGTGAACGACAACATCAGGGTCTGGGGCGCACGCACCATTGGCGGTGATGCCAACGCTGACCTGAAGTACATCAGCGTACGGCGAACTCTCCTCTATCTCAGAAAATCCATCGATCACGGCACTCAATGGGTGGTGTTCGAGCCCAACGACCGGAGTCTCTGGGCGAAGATCACACGCAACGTGAGTGCATTCCTGACTGGCGTGTGGCGCGACGGAGCGTTGTTCGGCAGTACACCGGAAGAGGCATTCTATGTGAAATGTGATGACGAGACGAATCCACCCGATGCGCGAGACAACGGGATAGTAACTACGGAGATAGGCGTCTCGATTGTACGTCCTGCGGAATTTGTTGTCTTCCGCATTCAGCAGTGGCCAGGACCGCTAGCGCAGTAACCGAAAAGTGTAGTTCAGAAGTAGATCTGAGGGGCGATATGGTCAGGGGCACCTCTACGAAAAGGGAACAGTGGTATTTCGACAATGCGGCGCCTGGAGTGTATCTGCAGGATACATTCCGGTTGCCGCAGCGCGAATTGTTCTCCACTGGTGTGCCCATTTTTATGGGACTGGTTTCCAAACCCAGTCCCGAGATTCAAAAAGAGATTCAAGACGGGAAGATACCGGCCCCACGCATGTTGAGCCTGTGGAGCCACTTCGGGCTTCACATCGGGACTCCGTCCAATGATAGCTGGCTGGCGTACGCGGTGCGAGGCTTTTTTGAGAATGGGGGCGGCCGATGCTACGTGCTCGTTCTCAAAGACAGCTCAGTCCGAAGCCTGGAAGAGGGTCTGGATGCCGTTGCGCAAATGAACACGATCGACCTAGTGTGCGCTCCCGACCTGGTCAGGGACAGAGCGATAGCCTCTGACCTGCAGCAGATGCTGGTGATCCATTGCGAAACTGCCGGGGACCGGTTTGCGATTCTAGACTCGCGCCTTGGCGACAGCAAGGAAGATGTCTGGAATCAATGGAGAGCTATTGATGGCAAGAACGGGGCCATTTACTACCCATGGGTCAGAGTGCAGGGATTAGAAGGAGGAACGGCTCTTGTGCCGCCCTGCGGTTACGTGGCCGGAGTCTATGCGCGTACAGATCATGCCCGAGGAGTACACAAAGCGCCTGCCAATGAAGTGCTTCAGGGAGTGCTCGAACTGGAGCGGCCAATCAACGACGAGGATCAAGCCTTCCTTAATCACAATCGAGTGAACTGTCTAAGGTCCTTGCCCGGACGGGGGATAAGGGTGTGGGGAGCTCGCACTCTAAGCGGCTCCGACGAGTGGACGTATGTCAATGTGCGGCGCCTATTCCTGACGGCTGGTCGCTGGATGGACTGGCATATGGGCTTTGCGGTCTTCGAGCCCAATGACGTTAGGCTGTGGGCGCGGATTGAGCGCGTGCTGAACCACTACTTTCTGAAGGTATACCGGCAGGGCGCGCTGAAAGGACGCACTCCGCAAGAAGCTTTCTATGTGAAGTGCGATGCGGAAACAAATCCGCCGCAGATGCGAGATGTGGGATTGGTCGTGACCGAGATCGGGCTCGCGCCGGCAGTGCCCTATGAATTTGTCGTGGTGCGCTTGATCCACGGTGCTAGCGGTGTAACCATTTCGGGTCCTTTCCGGCCCGAACAAACCTAATCAAGAATGAGGAGGAAGCATGGCCAGGGTAGACCCATTTCGCTCATATAACTTCAAGGTGGAAATTGATGGAATCAGCCGCAATGGATTCCGGGAGTGTTCCGGCCTTGACGCTACATCGGATCCGATTGATTACCGCGAAGGTAACTCAAAAGTATTCAGCAGCAGCAAATTACCGGGCCAGACGAAGTACTCAAATATAGTCCTGAAGTGGGGAATAACCGACGATCACTCACTTTGGGAGTGGCGCAAGAAGACAATCGATGGGAAAACCGAGCGCAAGAACGGCTCGATCATTCTGATGGACGAATCCGGAGAAGAGAAGGTCCGCTGGAATTTTGTGGAGGGATGGCCGAGCAAGTGGGTAGCTCCTAGTCTGAATGCGACTGCAAATGAGGTCGCGATTGAGACGCTGGAAATCGTTCATGAAGGAATAGTAAAGGAAGCTAAGGCGTGACAGATCAAACTGAATTTCCATTCGTGTTGCCGCGCGGCTACCGGGATACAGAGGGCAATGTCCATCGCGAAGGCGTGATGCGTCTTTCAACTGCGATCGACGAGATTGCGCCGATGAAGGATCCGCGTGTACAGACTAACCCCGGTTATCTGGTAATTATTCTGCTTTCTCGCGTGATTACTCGCCTAGGTGACCTCACGCACATCAATCCAAAGGTGATGGAAGGTCTCTATTCGGCTGATCTGGGATATCTTCAAGACTTCTACAGGAACATCAATGAGAATGGCCATAGCCGAATGGGCGTGACCTGTCCGCATTGTGAATCCAAATTCGAAGTGGAGACGAGCGGGGTGGGGGAATGATCGGCTACCCCCGGGACAGGTTGTACGAGGAGGTAGCCTTCATTGCTTACTACCTGCACTGGCCGCACGAACAGATCATGTCGCTCGATCACCTCGAGCGCCAGCGATGGGTCGCGGAGGTCTCGAGGATAAACCGGCAGCTGAACGAACAGGAGTGACGGAGTCATAAATGGGAACCGGAAACCGACACGATCCATGCCTGAGCTTTAACTTTGCCGTGGAGATTGATGGTGTCATGGTGTGCGGATTCAGCGAGGTCTCTGGTCTGCAGGCTGAAATTGAGGTTCAGGAATATCGAGAGGGAGGACTCAACGAGTACATCCATAAGAGGGCAGGTCCGGCGAAATACGCGTCGAACCTGATTCTGAAACGCGGGGTTGCAGATAGCAAAGAGCTGTGGTCATGGTATTGCGATGTGCTGCAGGGCACCGTACGGCGTAAGTCCCTGGCTGTAGTCCTTATGGACAGCGCAGGTAATGAGAAACGGCGCTGGACACTGCAAAATGGTTATCCGGTGAAGTGGAGCGGACCAGACTTCAAGGCTCAGACGTCTGAGGTGGCCTTCGAATCGCTGGAACTAGCGCACGAAGGTCTGGTGTTTGCCAGCCCAAGATAGGCGCACAGAGCCAGGAATCTCAGAAGATGGTCGTGTTCAGGCTAGACGGAGGAGGTGTCGAGGATTATGCAGAACCAGGAAGAGGAAACTAAAAAGCCTCCACCGGAGCAAGCCGCAGGTCCGTCACAAGATGTGGACCTGGGAAGTAGGATTTGCGCAAGATATGGCGACTCACCAGGAATCATTTCCACAAGGTTCGGAGCAGGCCTGAGGTATCGAACGGCTCACTTTGCGGACCGTCTTCCTTTACTTCGCAGCGTACAGCGCCGTTGGAATATGGTGGGATTGTCGCTTCTACGACCAACAACTCCGTTGACCTTCCGAATGTTGGCGAGGCGGGGATCCAGGATAAATACCCGGTCCGCGCTGGCGGTTACGGAAACTCGCGGCATAGCACACGTAAACGCCCAGCCGGGAGAATCACTACCTTCACCCAAGGTAGAAGTTGTCGAGACTGATAGAGAACCCAAGATGGATGATTCAGCACTCGCGCTCGCGACAGATTTTAAGAGTCGTGACTATCCCGCGGCGGGGAAGACCACGATCCGTCGCTCGCCTGATCGACAAGGTAAGGAAACACTTGGAAAGTTGAGTCCGAACCCGCCTGCTCCAGCCGCGCACGAGGGCTTCATGGATGACTTAGGGCCGGAGAAAAGCTTGGAGGCGCCAGCAAGTGAAGGTCCGACCTATCGCTCTGGCAAGAGTCCGTCCAGCGAGATCGGAAGCATGGAGGCCAAAGCACCGAGAACGGAACATGGCATCTCGGTAGAAACAGGTTCTACGGGGATTGCTCAACAATCTCGCAGTGATGTCCTGATTGCGGACGGGCGTCGACACACTTCTTTCAAGGGAAAGCGGGCAAGTCCTACTGCTGAATCCGTATTCCGGAAGACGCCACAGCCCGGAAACGTTCCAGGTGGCGGCACGGAGATGGCGTCAACGCATGAACAAGCCCCAGGAGCATTTCAAAGAGAGCTTTCGGGGGCAGGCAATGACGAGATAACAACTCAGCGGCTTACGACAGAGAAATCAGAACACCTCAATGAACAGGCGAAGCAGAAACTCGAGCCATCGAATACGGTCGAACAGACTGCATCGTCGCAGGCGACTGCTTCGGTAGTTGTTACGGGCCAGAGCCAAGCGACACCGTGGGGTCCTCCCATCTTCTGGCGTCAGGCAAAAGGCGCTTTATCGAATTCCATTCAACGGCAAGTATCGCCTGCAGGAATTCGCGCCACCAGTCATGCTTCTAGGCTTCGATCGGAGGCGAAAGAACTGGAAGCCGAAACGTTTCCTTCTGCAATATCAAGAAAGGTTGACGCGCCCAGCGGTTTAGACGCGGCGGGAGTCGTCGCAGGGGGGCATACGAGTGGAAATCCTATGCGAACCGAGCCTGTTGAAGACGGTTCTTTTAGAGCCGCTTCTTCAGCGCCGCACGAAGGCCGTGCAGCGGAAGGGCTCGCTTCGATTGCAGAAGGCGCGTCACCTGATCAAGGCGGGCGACAGATCCAGAGGCACCTGGAATCTATACATGAGGTTATCCAACGAACTTATCTTCAGACCAGTCGTGAGGCCCCCGGTTTCTCTGATCAGGCAGCAACCGTCGGCAAGATAGTTGGTGGAGATGGGACACAAAACCTGCGGCAACTTCATTCCCAGGTGTCAACTGTGTATCGAAAAATTACCCCGATCGCTCATCAGACTGCACCGTCTATCACCGTTTTTCCACCGGCAGGACGCTTGCTTCAAACTAACTACCTCGAAAAGAGGCAAATCTCACATCAAAGTTTTGGCAGGTCCGAGTTGGTAGCTACTCAAATAGTTGGCCTCCACAATGGAAGGATCGCAGGTTCCGCAGCGAAGACCACCACGATTTCAGCTGACACAAGGACGAGCCCTTCTTCCGCCGAGCCCCAAGATCCATCTATCACCTGGCCGTTCGATGCTGGCGGTCCGACGGTTGGGCCACAGCCAGGCGAAGGACATGCCTCCATGAGTGATTCCGTTCGAGCACCAGTAAATCGCCGGGTCACAGCATTTTCTGCCGGAGTTGCTGAGGCCCGCGGCAGGAGTGCTGGCGGATGGCAGTTTCCGTTGACGGCGGATACTACGCATCGCATCTGGAGACGGGTGGAAGCGGCTTTGGTCCAACGAGAACCAGGTCAGGGAAGAATAGTGTCTAACTCCAATCTCAATCTTGTGGCAACTTCAGCAGCTATTGCCGGCGCAGGCCCAGGAAATCAGATGACGGCCGGACCATCCGGCGTTCTAAACCGCGGCCAAGCACCACAGGCCCTGCAAAGCGGAGAGATAAATCAATTAGCGAATCGCGTTTATGAATTATTGGTCCGCCGATTGGCTGGCGAGAAATTACAAAGAGGACTATAGCGGATGGAATTCCAGCGCATACAGATCACGCCGGAGGGCCAGAATACGTTCGAGGTTCTCTTCAATCCCACGCAATACAGCGTGGACAAGGGAAATACTATCGCGCAGGCTGCGATTCCGGGGCTTGAGGCTCCGATTCTGCAGTATGTGCACGGCAACATGCAAACGCTGAGTATGGACCTATTCTTCGACACATACGAGGAGGGCACTGACGTTACGAAAAAGACAGACCAGATTTACGATCTACTCTACATTGATCCTTCCACTCATGCCCCACCGGTTTGTAGCCTGAGGTGGGGTAAGTTTTCGTTTTGCGGCGTACTCGACCACGTAAGTGGAAAGTTTACTTTGTTTTTGGCTGATGGCACGCCGGTTCGCGCTACTTTGAGTGTCGTCTTTAACGAGTATATCGATGTGGATGTTCTGGTAAAGGAACAGCCGACACAGTCCGCCGATCATAGAAAGAACCGCGTGGTCAGGGCTGGAGACAGGATTGATAATATCGCGGCGGAGGAGTATGGCGATCCGGCCAAGTGGCGGCCTATCGCAGAAGCAAATGGGCTAGATAATCCGTGGCGGCTTCAGCCTGGGTATGTGCTGATTATTCCGCGATTGCATTGATACGAAGGGAAAACTGGTGACAACTTATTTCGCTCCGGCATTTCGGGTTAAAGTCAATGGCTCCCTGCTGCAGGCTGATGTGTCGATGAACATTGAGAGCATTTCAGTCACCAGCATGCCAGATACGCTTGATACCTTTACCTTCACCATAACGAACTCTCTGCCCGATATGCGCTGGACCCATGACCCATCGGATGCCAAGCTTTTCCGTGAAGGCAATTCGGTAAGTATTGCGATGGGGTATGTAGATGACATGAATAGCATGATCGAGGGCGAGATTACTACCATCAGCCCTACCTTTCCCGCCGACGGTATCCCGACACTTACGGTTGGAGGCCACAGCCGCATGCACCGCCTGCGAGGTTCGAATAAGACGAAGACCTTCCAAAATACAACCGATGCGCAAATCGCTCAGCAAATTGCCCGAGCCAATAACCTGGAGGCGCAGGTCGAAGATACACAGACGCAATATGAGTATGTTATGCAGCCGAACCAGAGCGACCTGGAGTTTCTTAAACAACGAGCAGCCAGAATTGATTTCGAAATCGTAGTCGTTGGAAAGAAGCTGATCTTCCGGAAGAGGAGCGGCCAGCCGCAGATCTACACGCTGGTGTGGGCCGGAGTACAGCGGGCATTCGCGAGCGGTGGCAAGACCTTGCCGCTGAAGAGCTTTTCTCCTCAATTGAATGCCTTGGCGCCGCAGTCCAACGTTGAAGTTCGAGGATACGACGTGACATCAAAGCAACCGTTCGTATCGCACGCCGGACCTTCGGATCAGACGTCTATGATGGGAGGATCACAGGCGGGTGCGAACATACCGCAGGCGGCATTTAATATGCCACGCACCCAGATACATGTCACGTCTCCGATTCATTCCCAGGAGGAAGGGGACCAGCGCGCGCGCGCGACACTTAACAGCAAAGCCATGGAAACGCTAACGGGAACGGCGGAGACGATCGGGGTACCTGATTTGCGTGCCGGGCATTTAGTAGAACTACTCGGCCTAGGGCCGCGCTTCAGCGGGCAATACAAAATCGACCAGGCCACTCACTCTATAGGTACCGGGGGGTACTCCACCTCTCTGAATGTGACACGGAATTCGATCTCATGAGCACGAGTCTGATTGACCTCCTGGGTTCTGGGGCAAGTTCGAATGAGCAGGGCCGCTTCTATGGCGTCGTGATGGCGATCGTTACCAACAATCACGACCCGCAGAACATGGGGCGGGTGCGGGTGAAATTCCCCTGGCTTTCCGATGATAACGAGAGCACATGGGCACGCATCGCTATGCCGATGGCCGGGCCGGGCCGCGGCGTTTACTTTCTACCGGAGATAGATGATGAAGTGCTGGTTGCTTTCGAACACGGCGACGTGCGATTCCCTTATGTGCTCGGTAGCCTATGGAATGGGAAGGATGCCCCGCCTTCGAACAACAGCGATGGCCAGAACAACATCCGTGTCATTCATTCGCGTAGCGGACATCTGATTCGGCTGGATGATAAAGACGGCGACGAAAAAATAGAAATTATCGATAAGACCGGCAACAACAGCATCACGATAAAAACCTCAGACAACAGCATCACTCTGAATTGCACTGGCGATATGACCCTGAAATGCAGGGGCAAGATGACTCTGGATGCAACCAGCGGAATGGAGATAACATGCGACGCCAAGATA
>Ga0126381_100009216_pt1 | contig 11074 bp, 10 predicted proteins | sample PanSoiMetPlot_28_FD_96465 | JGI IMG/M metagenome (GOLD analysis project Ga0126381, IMG submission 96465) | Tropical forest soil microbial communities from Panama - MetaG Plot_28 | ecosystem: Environmental > Terrestrial > Soil > Tropical forest > Bulk soil | place: Panama | collected 2016-02-17
CCAATCTGTCGCATGGCGAGCAGCGCAATCTCGAGATCGGCATCGCGCTTGCCACCGACCCGCAACTCCTTTGCCTCGACGAGCCGACCGCCGGCATGAGTGCGGCCGAGACCCACCACACCGTCGAGCTGGTGCGCCGCATCGCCGAGCATTTGACCATTCTGATCGTCGAGCACGACATGGAAGTCGTCATGGGGCTCGCCGACCGCATCACCGTGCTGCACTACGGCGCGGTCCTCGCCGAGGGCACGCCGGAAGAAATTCAGGAAAACCCCAAGGTGCTGGAGGTTTATCTGAAGACATGAGCGCCGTAGCCGTAGACATCCGCACCGAAGGTGTCAGCGCCGAACCGCTCGTCCGCGTCGAGGACGTGCATACCTATTACGGCAAGAGCCATATCCTGCATGGCGTGTCGCTGACCGTCGCGCCTGGCGAAGTCGTCGGGCTTCTTGGCCGCAACGGCGTCGGCAAATCGACCACCTTGAAGACCATCATGGGCCTGGTGCAGCCGAGCCGCGGCGCGGTTGTGCTTGCCGGCCGGCCGATCACCGGGTTGCCGCCACACAAGCTGGCGCGGCTCGGCATCGGCTACGTGCCGGAGGACCGCCGCATCTTTCGGCTGCTCACCGTGATGGAAAACCTGCGCACCGGGCTCGACCGCAACGGCATCAACGACGACCGGCGCCGCGCTCTGCTCGACAAGGTGTTCACCTACTTCCCTGTACTGGCCGAGCGGCGCAACCAGCCCGGCGGCACGCTCTCAGGCGGCGAGCAGCAGATGCTGGCGATCGCCCGGGCCATGATGCTGGAGCCGAAGATCATCCTGCTTGACGAGCCGACCGAAGGGCTGATGCCGCGCATGGTGTCGCAGATCAGCAAGATCGTCGAAGTGCTGCACAATGAAGGCGTCGCCATTCTGCTGGTCGAGCAGAACGTGCCGTTGACGCTGGCGGCGAGCCAGCGCGTCTATATCATGGAGAAAGGCACCGTCCGTCACCATTGTGCCGCCTCGGACCTCTCGGTGCACGATCCGATCATCAAGCAGTATCTGGGGATTTAGCCGATGGGCGTGGCCGGACAAATCTTCGGCGCCATTCCGATCGATCTGATCATCATTCAGACGGTGAACGGTATCGTCACCGGCATGATTTTGGCGCTGGTGGCGTCGGGCCTTACGCTCATCTTCGGCATCATGGACGTGGTCAATTTCGCCCACGGCGAATTGTTCATGTTCGGCGCCTATATGGGCGTGCTGGTGTTCGCCGCCACCGGCAATTTCTGGCTGGCGCTGATCGCCGCAGCCCTGATCATCGCGGTGTTCGGCGCGGTGTTGCAGGTCGTCACGCTGCGTCCGTTGATCGGCCGCGACCCGCTCAATACGATCCTGGCGACGTTCGGCATTTCGCTCGTGCTGCAGAATTACGCGCTGTGGCAGTTCGGACCGGTGGCGCGCCGCATCCCTGAGCCGCTCAATCTCTATTTCAACATGTTCTATCTGCAATATCCCTGGTACCGCATCCTGATCGCCGTGCTCTCGGCCGCCATCATCGGCGCCTTCTGGCTGTTCCTGAAACACAGCAAGTTCGGCGTCTGGATCCGCGCCACCACGCAGGATCGCGTCATGGCGCAGGCCATGGGCATTCCGGTGCCGCTGGTTTACACCGGCGTGTTCGCGCTCGGCGCCGGCATGGCAGCGGCAAGCGGCGTGTTGTTCGCACCGCTGACCGGGGTGAGCCACACCATGGGGCTCGACTGGGTGCTCAAGGCCTTCATCGTGGTCGTGCTCGGCGGCATGGGTAATCTCGGCGGCTCGGTGGTCGCAGCGATCTTCATCAGCCTGCTGGAATCCTATGCCTCGATCGTGGTTGATCCGTCGGAGGCGGTGATCGTCTCGTTCGTGGTGCTGATCCTGACGCTGCTGTTCCGTCCCACCGGCCTGTTCGCGACGCCCAAATGACCGCCACTGCGCCCATGGACAAAGCGATGCCGTTGGCGAAACCGCGCTTGAGCCACACCGCTTCGTTCTGGAGCGTGTTTGGCGTGGTGCTGGCGCTGCTCATCGTGGCGCCGCTCGTTCTGCCGGAATTCTGGGGCGGCTTCCTCACCGAGATCCTGATCTGGGGTCTGCTCGCCATGTCGTCCGATCTGCTGATCGGCTATACCGGCATGGTGTCGTTCGGCCATTCGGCGTTTTTTGGCCTCGGCATGTATGGCGCCGCGGGAGCGCTGTTGATCGTCAAGCCGGCAAACCTGTGGCTTGCCATCGTGTTCGGTCTGGCCGCCGCGGCCGGCGCCGCGCTGTTCGTCGCCTATTTCTCGACGCGGCTGCGCGACATCTATTTCGCCATCACCACGCTGATCTTCAGCCAGATCTTTTATGTCATCATTTTCACCTGGACGGCAGTGACCGGCGGCGAGAACGGGCTGATCTTCAGCCGCCCGCATCTCTCCATTCCGTTCATCTACAGCGCGCCGTTTACGCCCTACACGATGCACTGGTTCGTGCTCGCGGTGGTGACCGCGTCCTATCTGATCCTGCGCCGCATCACGCAGTCGCCGTTCGGCATGGTGCTGCAGTCAATCCGCGAGAACGAATTCCGCACCCGCGCCATCGGCTATCCGGTGCAGCGCTACAAGATCGTGTCGGTGATGCTGTCCGGCCTGTTCGCCGGCCTCGCCGGCGTGCTCTACGCGATCCAGAAGGAATACGCCGCACCCGATTTCGTCTATTTCCTGACCTCGGGCGAAACCGTGATCTACAACATCCTGGGCGGGGTCGGCACCCTGGTCGGCCCCATCGTCGGCGCCGGCTTTTTCCAGCTTGCGCGGCAATTCCTGTCGCAATATTTCGGCGACCAGTTCCCCTACCTGATCCCGCTCGGCATCTTCTTCATCGTCATGGTCATCTTCCTGCCGCAGGGCCTGCTCGGCTTTGCGCGAAGGTGGTTGAATAGATAGAGACCGTCGCGAGCGTCGATGGCAGGCGGATCAATTTTGGCGTGGCGCGTCAAACATTATCGACGATTGCGTCTCGGGCGGCCGTGCGGTTGCATGGCGCTGCTCACGTCGCGGGCGCATGCGATAAAGTGCTCAACAGCCGGCCGTAAGGTGCGGTGCTTGGGCGTCACGCAAATCAGCGGCCCTGGCTGCACCGGCAGATCGAGTGGCAACTCCTTAAGAGGATAGAGCCCGGGATTGAACTGCAGAATTGAAGTTGGCAATACCGCGACGAAGCGATCCGCCCTGCTCAGCAGCACGTTGCGGGCATGAACGGAAAATGTCGTCAGGCTGACGCGCGGGGGCGGCAGTCCGGCGGCGCGGAACGCTTCGTAGAGCGCCGCTCCGCCGGGGGTATCTGCCGGCGGCGCAATGAATATCGCGTTTGTAAGATCGGCGAACCCGATCTTGCGCCGCTTCGCCCACGAGCTTTGCGCTGCCACGACCAGGCAGATTCGGTCGTGAAGCAAGGTCTCGGTTTGCAACTCCTCGGTCTGGTCGACGGAAGAATAGGTAAGCGCGTGACTAAGCACGAGGTCGGCTCTTCTCTCGTGCAGTGCCTCATATCCTTCCACATATGTGCTGGTCTGCACTTGATGCAGTCTGACCTTCGGATGCTGTGACGTGAAGCGCTCGATCACGGACGGCAGGATGCCTGCGGTAACCGACTCGGTGGCCGCAAACCGTACTTCGCCAGCCTCAGGATCCGCTAAGTATTCGATACCGCGGATGCCGTTACGTAGCTCGTCGAACGCCGCCAGCCCGCATTTCAGCAGCGCCTGTCCATACTCCGTGGGCTCGACCCCGCGCGAGCTGCGATCGAGCAGCCGCGCACCGACGGCAGCCTCAAGATCTCCGATCGCCTTGGACACCGCCGACTGGGTCACACCGAGTTGCGCGCCCGCCTTGGCCATGCTGCCGCACTCCGCCACCGTAAACAGGACGTGCAGATCGCGCAGGCGCAGGCGACGGCCGATGCGGCTTTCCCAGTCGATGGCTTTGGCCATGAGCTTTTAGTCATGTGGGTAGAAGCAAAATGGCTATTCTCTTTATAGCGCACGGTCGTACCGTTCAAGCATCGGCGCATGAGGTTGCTATGCAGCGAACGAAACATTGCATGCAATCATCGTAGCCTGCCGCGTAGCTGCCTTCTGGACATGCCGACGTTCCGTAAAATCAATAGCAGCGATCGTGCCTCCGCGGGCGGCCAATCTGAGGCAAAATCGACTTGAACGGCGTCTGTACTTGCGGAGGGGCAGTGCACACTCGTGGAGCAAATATCATGCAGCTTGCCCGTCGCAGATTCCTGCATTTCGCTGCAGGGGCTGCCGCGTCGCCTTTCCTGCCTCGCCTCGCATTAGCGCTCGACTATCCCACCCGACCGGTGCGTTTGGTCGTCGGCTTCGCTGCCGGTGGGCCACTCGACACGGCCGCGCGGCTCATAGCCCAGTGGCTGTCGGCACGGCTCCACCAGTCGTTCATCGTCGAAAACCGCGTCGGCGCCAGCGGCAACATCTCGGTCGGAGAAGTGGCCAGGGCAACCCCTGACGGCTATACGCTCTTGGTATGCGCGGGAACTAATTCTTGGAACACGGCGCTCTACGACAATCTGAGCTTCGATTTTATTCAAGATATTACGCCGGTCGCTAGTATCTACCGCACCGGCGGGGTGATGGAAGTCAATTTGTCTGTGCCGGCCACAACCGTCCCCGAATTCATTGCCTACGCCAAAGCCAATCCAGGCAAAGTGAACATGGCGTCAGCCGGCCCTGGAAGCGCCCCGGGTCTCTGGGGTGAGCTGTTCAAAACGACTGCAGGTGTCGACCTAGTCACGGTGAACTATCGCGGCTCCGGACCTGCACTGCTTGATCTCATAAGCAACCGGGTTCAGGTCATGTTCGATGTTGCCTCCACCGCGATTGGCCCAGTTAAAGCTGGCAAGGTCCGCGCGTTAGGCGTGACGACCGCCAGCCATATAGAAGGCCTACCGGACATTCCGCCGATAGGCGAGTTCGTGCCCGGATATGAGGGTATTGGCTGGGTTGGAATCGGTGCGCCGAAGAACACGCCAGCGCAGATCATCAATATCCTCAACAAGCAGATTAATGCTGCGCTCGTTGATCCGGCGTTCAGGGGGCGGCTCTTGAGCCTGGGATTGCAGCCGTTCGCAACTACGCCCTTCGAGTTCGGCAAATTCATCATCGATTATACCGACAAGTGGGCCAAGGTGATCCGTGCGACTGGGCTTAAGGCTGAATAATAGTCTTGGCAGCGAACGATGAAATTTCCGCGGCCTGCAACTGGTCGCGGGCGTCCGTACCGACGAGGCCAAATTCCAGGCACATCGGCCGGCTTTTTTCGCAATGCCATTTAGCCTGTCGCCGAACCCTTATTCAAAAACTCCGCAAGGGCCGCGACGTCTTTCTTGCCGCCGTCAAAATCCTCGGCGATGCGTTCGTAAAAATGCGCGGCGCCCTGGTAGAGCTCGCTGGCGGTCGGATCGTCGCCGACAAAACCGGCGATCTCGTGCATCTCGGCGACCCAGCGGTAGGCCTTGGGCGGCATCGACGCGAGCGCGCGCCCAAACCAGGCCAGCATCTCCTTCTGGCTGCCTTGCAGCTCCTTGAACAAGGCCTCCGCGGAGCCGGCGCGCGTAGCGGCCAGCATCATCGCGGCGCCGATCGCCTGCGTGCCCTTGGTGATACCGGCATAGGACATTTTCAGCGCCGACGCCGCGCTTAGCGCGCCGTCGAGCACGCGGATGTCGAGGCCATAGTCGCGCAGGCTTGCGAAGCGCGATGCGGCCGGCCCGGAGGCATAAAAGCGTGGACTTCCCTTCACCTTTCCCTCTCCCGCTTGCGGGGGAGGGTTAGGAAGCGGGGTGGGCGGCGAGCCGATGATGCCGGCATCGACGAACGGACAGCCGGTCGGTGCAATCGCCGCCGCGACGCGGTCCACTGTTGCCGGATTGATGGCATTGCAATCGACGTAGACCGGTTTGGCGTTCGAGGCCTTCAGCGCCGGCGCAAAGCGCTCGACCAGCGAAAGCGCATCGCCGGGCGGCAGGATCGAAAGGAAGAAATCGCTGGTCGCGATCTCCTCGTCGCCGGCCGCCGTCATGCCGGCCGCCTTGGCGCGCGCCGCGGTGTCGCCGCTGCGGCCCTTGAGCGACGTGAGCACCTTGACGCCGTTATCGACGAGCCGCTTGCCGACCGCGGCGCCCATCATGCCGGGCGCGATCACTGCAACGACGGGAGTCATGCTGGCCTCATTCTAAAGAACGGGGCGCAGCATAGCAGCTTGCAATCGGCGGAGGCCAGCGCGGCCCGCGCTGAAAATTTCAGACCGCTTCAGAAATCTTAGGCGCTGCGTCACTCTGCAAACGCTGCCGCGCTGCCGGTAGCCGGCCGTCGGCACCCGGCTGATAATAGACGCTGTAGCGCGCCAGCACTTCGGCAAACACGGCGGCGTCGGCCGGCTTTTTCACCTCGAACGAATCGAAGCCAGCGCGGACCAGAAAATGAAACTGGTCGCGCAGCACGTCGCCGGTGGCGCGCAGCGTGCCGCCAAAGCCGTAGCTCTCGCGCAGGAGCCGCGCCTGGCTGTAGGCGCGGCCGTCCTTGAACTTCGGGAAGTTGAGCGCGATCAGCGCCAGATGGCCGAGCCACGGCTCGAGCTCGGCGACGCGACGGTCGTTCGGCCAGTCGATGCCGAGCGAACCGTCACGGCGGATCAATGCGTCGGCCTCGGCCAGAAAGCGCTGCGCCGGCACGATGATCGGCACGCGCTCGGGGATCGGGTCGTCCGGCCCGACCCGGACATGGCGGTCTTCGACGATGCGGCCGTTTTCAATGAGCGGCATAGATGCGGTCCCTGAATGGTTCGATGCCGGTGCGCTTGAGCGTATCGATAAACAGCTCATCGCGGCTCGTGCGCAGCGCCAGATAGGCGGCGGCGATGTCCTCGACCACGTCGGCGACCTTGGCGTAGGGCACAGCCGGGCCGATCAGCGCGCCGAGCTCGGCATGATCGTCGGCCTTGCCGCCGAGCGTGATCTGATAAAACTCCTCGCCGTTCTTCTCCACGCCCAGAATGCCGATGTGGCCGACGTGGTGATGGCCGCAGGCATTGATGCAGCCGGAAATGTTGATGTGCAGACGGCCGAGCTCGCGCTGCCGGTCGAGATCGCGGAAGCGCCGCGTGATCTCCTGCGCGATGGGAATCGAACGCGCGTTGGCCAGGCTGCAATAATCGAGCCCGGGGCACGCGATGATGTCGGAGACGAGCCCGATATTCGGAATGGCGAGACCGAGCGCGTCGAGCGCGCGCCAGACCGCCGGCAGATCGCGCTGCGCCACATGCGGCAGCGCCAGGTTCTGCTCGTGGCCGATGCGGATTTCGCCGAACGAGTAGCGATCGGCAAGGTCGGCGAGGGCGTCCATCTGCACCGCGGTCGCGTCGCCAGGCGTGCCGCCTTCCGGCTTCAGCGAGATCGTGACGATAGCATAGCCCGGCTTCTTGTGATTGTTCACCGCGTTGTCCACCCAACGGTCGAACTGCGGGTCGGCCCGCCGTGCCGCCGTGAATGCCGGCGGGCTGTCCTCGAGCGCCTCGTAATCCGGATAGACGAAGCGGCTGGCAATCTCGGCGACCGCGGCAGAATCGAGCGCCAGCGGGCCGTCTTTGATGGTTTGCCACTCGGCTTCCACTTCCTTGGCGAACGCTTCGGCGCCGAGATCGTGCACCAGAATCTTGATGCGGGCCTTCCAAATATTGTCGCGCCGGCCGAACTGGTTGTAGGTGCGCAGTACCGCCTCGACATAGCTCAACAGATCGCGCTTTTTCAGAAACGGCCGGATAGTTTGCGCCAAAAAGGGCGTGCGGCCGAGTCCGCCGCCGACCATGACCTCGAAGCCGGCCTCGCCGGCTTCATTGCGGTGCAGCCGGAACGCCAGATCGTGGATGCGCAAGGCGGCGCGATCGTGGGCCGCGGTGCCGACGCAAATCTTGAACTTGCGCGGCATGAAGGAAAACTCGGGATGCAGCGTGACGTGCTGGCGAATGATCTCGGCCCAGATGCGCGGATCCTCGATCTCGTCGGGCGCCACGCCGGCCCATTGATCGGTGGTGAGGTTGCGGACGTTGTTGCCACTGGTCTGCATGCCGTGCATGCCGACCTCGGCGAGATCGGCCAGCGCATCGGGTATTTCTTCGAGCTTGATCCAGTGGAACTGGATGTTCTGCCGCGTGGTGAAATGGCCGTAGCCGCGATCGTAGCGGCGCGCCACGTGGGCGAGCCGGCGCAGCTGCTGCGACGACAGCGTGCCGTACGGGTTGGCGATGCGCAGCATGTAGGCGTGCAGCTGCAGATAAACGCCGTTCATCAGCCGCAGCGGCTTGAATTCATCCTCGGTCAGTTCGCCGGACAGCCGGCGCGCCACCTGATCGCGGAATTCAGCGACCCGCTCGGTGACGAACGTGCGGTCGATACTGTCGTAGATGTACATGGGCGCCGCGTCCGTGCGGTCCGATCGAAATTGCGTTTAGATGCCGAACGTCACCGGCAGGTCGATGGTCGGGCCGGAAAGCCGAATGAGTTCGCGCAGATTGCCGGGCCGCACCCGCCCACCCTCGGCCAATTCGACCGGCGCGATGTACGGACCGACCGCGCGCAGATCGTCGGCGGTCGCCTCGGCGATCATCACCCGTGCGCGCGCCGCGTCGGTCGCCACCGCCGCGGCCTCGAGCTTGGTGGTCCAGCCGCCATCGGGGCTGCGATAGACCACGACGCCATCGGCGACGCGGTTGGCAGTGACCACGACCGGTCCGGTGATTTTGATTTTGCGGTCGAGCGGCGATGTCATGGGGAGGCCTCAACTGCGAACGGGAATGCCGCCCGGCGGAATTCCCTTCATGAAGAATGGACTTCTATATAAGAGCAGAATCGACGCCGCAAATAGCAGAATATTCTACCAAAATCCGATGCGGCGATGGCACGGCTGCACTGTGTGCGCACCCGCATCGAGAACAGAAACGCCGATCCCGCGTCAGCCCGCCGGCTCAAATGCGAAGCTTGGGCCCTTGCGCACCACGTAGCCGAATCCGGGCGCATTGACGTGGGCGCCGGCGATGGCGAGGTGCTCGCTCGCCGCCATGTCGAGGATGCGTTTGCGCGAGGCGATGGCCCGGTCCTTGTCGAGATCGTAGGTCAACGCCGCGTCGGGGTGCGCGATCTGGATCGCCGAGAGGTGCACCACGTCGCCGAACGCCATGAAGCCGGACGAGCCCGCGGCGAGCACCCAGCAGGTGTGTCCCGGCGTGTGGCCGGGCGCCAGCACCGGCGTGAAGCCGGCGAACTCTTCGCCGTCGCGCACGCGGTGAATGCGCTCCAGATAAGGTTTCAGATTGATCCTGGTGCGCGCGCGATTGCCTTTGACGCGGTCCGGATCGTTGGCGGCGTCGGCCCGCATCCAGAACTCGGCCTCGGTCTCGTGCACCACGATCTCGGCGTTCGGGTAATGCGGTGCGCCGGCATCGTTCACAAGGCCGTTGGCGTGATCGGGATGCAGGTGCGTCATCACGATGTGGGTGACGCTCTCCGGCGGCACCCCGGCGGTGCGCAGGTTCTCCGGCAATTTGCCGAGCGTCGGCTGCATCGTGTTGCCGGCACCAGCATCGATCATGATCACCTTGCTGCCGCGGCGGATCAGAAAATTGTTCACCGGAATGAACACCGAGCCGTCGGCGCTGCCGACAAGCTGCGCCGCCTGCGCGCGGTCCATACCCAGGACGAGATCGACCGAGGTTTTGAGGAGACCGTCGCTCAAGCCTTCGACTGCGACGTCGCCCACCTGCATAACCGGCGCTGCCATATCAAAAGCCCTCCCGAGCCAGCGCGATCATGCAGCCGGCAGAAACCACCACGGCTGCGGCTAGGAAGGCGAACGGCACGATGAAGGCGCCGTGAGTCACTTCCAGGATGTAGCCGATCATGACCGGCGAGAACGCGCCGAACATTTGCGTGACGAACGCGCGCACGCCCTGCGATTTACCCATGTCGGCGGTGCCGACCACGCTGTGCATCAGCATCTCGGCGCAGGAAATGCCGACTTGCTGAGCGCACAGCGCACAAATCATCAGCACCACGCTCCAGGTCGCGCTCGGCGCAAACGCTGCGGCCATCAGGAACACCGCGGCCGACGCCCAGCCGACGCCGGCGAACGGCGCGCGGCGAAACACCTGATCGGAGACGCGGCCGACGATGAGGATCGTTGCGACCGCAAAGCCGTAGATCACGAAGGTCAAATAGCCCGAGGTCGAGAACGTGAAATGACGCTCCGTGCGCAGATAAGTCGGCAGCCAACCCGACCAGCCCCAGAAGAAGATGGCGTTGGACGAGATCGCGATGGTCATCAGCCAGAAGCGATGATTGCGCCAGACGCTGGTGACGCCTTTGAGGATGCGGCCGGGCGCATCGTCGTTGTTTTCGATCGCGCCGGCTGCGATGAGCTCGCGCTCGGCGGCGTTCACCGCCGGGTTCTGCTCCGGCCTGTCCTTGACCAGAAACCAGACCATCGGCAGCGGCACGATCAGCGCCAGCACGCCGAGTGCAAAGAACTGGCCGCGCCAGCCGATCCACAGAATGAGCGAGGTGACGACGAGACCGACCAGCATCGGCCCGATCATGGTGCCGATCCACCAATAGGCCGTGGCCTTGCCGCGCTCGCGCAGCGCGAACCAGTTGGCGACCAGCGCCAGCGTGACCGGATAGCAGGCTGCCTCGCCGGCGCCGAGCGCGATGCGCGAGGCGAGCAGCATGCCGTAGCTTTGCGCGACTGCCGCCCAGAAACAGGTGAGCGCCCAGATCACGAGGCTGACGATGGTCGAGTTACGCGCGCCGTAGCGCGTCACCGCCCAGCCCCAGATCGGCGCCGCGATGCCGTAGGAGATGAACAGGCTGCCCACCAGCCAGCCGAGCAGCTTGGTCTGGCCGGCCAGATTGAGGTCGCCGAGGAACTGCGGATTGGCGATGACGATCGAGATGTTGCTCTTGTCGAACATGGACATGATCCAGTAG
>Ga0126381_100009217_pt1 | contig 11074 bp, 7 predicted proteins | sample PanSoiMetPlot_28_FD_96465 | JGI IMG/M metagenome (GOLD analysis project Ga0126381, IMG submission 96465) | Tropical forest soil microbial communities from Panama - MetaG Plot_28 | ecosystem: Environmental > Terrestrial > Soil > Tropical forest > Bulk soil | place: Panama | collected 2016-02-17
CGCGATGCAGCAGGGACGGTATGCCGCCGAGCTCGTTGCCGTCCGCATCCAGCTTGGGAACGAGCGGGAAAATCGCCCGCCGGATTGGCGGAGGCACATTGGAAATCACGCCCGAGTCATCGTTGTAGTGGAATCCTGCTCCGTAATCGAAATCGTAGATTGCATTGACGACGCCGTCCGGCTTTGGCGCACGGGGAATATTCGGCCACCCCAGCGCGGAAGACGTATCCGCCACGAGCGTTCCATCTTTCAGATTTGGATAAGCACTCGGCGGCGGCAGCGTGCCCTTAACCACCCAATCGACGAGCGCAACATACAGCGCCCGATCCGTTTCACGCTGCGAGTTGGGGTTGGCTGCAAGAACGTTTGGATCGGCAGATGACGCTCCAAGCTGGAATCCACCTCGTCCCCCGCCATGCGTCGTGCCGGGGTGGTAATAACGCCGAACATTGTCCGGCAGAGGAAGATCCTTCTTGATATCGTTACCCGTAATTCCGATGGTTGCGCGCGAATACCAGATCTCTACGCCGCCATATGTCTCGGTAATCTTCGGACACGTCTTCGTCGCAGTGCAGCGATTCAAAATACCCCACGAAGGGCGCCCGCGCACTTCATCCGTATAATCGCCCCACCAGATCGGACCATCCGCGCCCGGATCGTACAGCTCCGCCATATCTCCAGGCTTCGCGAAACGAACGTTGAAGCCGCCCATCATGCCGGCGATGCGTGTGTTCATCCCATCGCAGACCATTTGGCCGTTTTCGTCTTCGTTGAACCCGAGATTCAGGAATTCCTTTTCGAACCGTCCCGATTGGGAAGTTCCCTGGCAAATGGTATGTGATATAGCCGCGGCGAGAGGATTCACTGTCCCAAAGTCGTCCTTCGCCGAGGAGCGGAAGAATGAGATCACGTCGCGAGTAGCGGCCATCCCTACCCCCAGCACGAAGGGATCCTTCGCTGTATAAGTCACTTCGTAAAGAAGGTCCGTATCGAAGCCGTTCTTTAGGCAAATCCGTGTGGGATCCGGCGTTCCTGGAAAAGGTTTCGTGCGGCAATCCGCGAAGGCCCAATCGGAGGGTGCAATTGCGGCGACGCCGCTCTTGATTCCGGCGGCTGTCTCCGATTTCACCGAAATGAGCTTGGCCTTCGATGTATCGAGGCTCGCCGGCGTGCGGCCCGCAGGGGTCGTCAGCGATTGCGTATTTCCTTTCGCGCCGGTGAACCTATCCCACACAGGACCAGTTATGGATGATCCATCGGCGTTCCGCGCCACCGGCACATTGATGCCTTCCCGGTCAGATCCATCGTTGGTGAGCGGAATGTCGCCCTGCCAGCCGCTCCATAGTAGAACATGGCCAAGCCTGTACAGTAAGCCGTCTCCCGGATCGGTTCCCATGTTGAACTCGGTCCCGCCGTGATTACCTCTGTTCACGACGTTGTAGAAGAGAACGCCAGGGGTCTTCGTCATGTCCACCGGCTTCACAATTGTAAAGTTCGCACGGTATTCCACACGTCCGGCCGCGTTCTTCGGCGCGAGACCGAGATCGGTGATGAGGGCGTTGCGGCGGTCAGAAGGATCAATCTCTCCGGTCGCGATTCCCTTGATCGTTTCGTAAGCCCCAACCGATCCAAATGTCTGGCCGTTGTGCGCGGGGCCGCGTGCTGTGATTGTGATTTTCACAACGCGCGCCAGAACGGGAGTGGGAGTTATGAGAAAGACGGAGATCAGCAGAAGCGAGGAGATTGTTGTACCGAGGCGCATAATGCCCTCAAAGCTTATCAGGAAAAAATGCAGTTCGTTTCTCTTGAACCGTGTATACTCAACCTGCGATCGACTCTCAACAAATAGGAGGACTATGCTTCGCGACCTAATTTCGGCAATCGTTATCAGCGCATCCATGTTTGCCATGCAAGCCAGGCTCGCCGCGCAGGCTCCGAATCCGACCTGCGTCGAGTGCCCCTCGACTTATATCCCTAAGAGTGAGCTCGATGCGTACACCGCGCGCGCCCTTAAATACAACCTGGTAGACGAGCAGGTGCGAGCGGTGGACCTCGGCCACTCGCGCGTAGGGATCGGCATGGTTACCAGAAAGCATCTCGAACCAGGGACGCTTCGAAAGGGCGGCGTCGCTGAGCACGAGCAAGTGAGCGAGGTGTACTACATCATCGAAGGCTCCGGAACCATCGTCACCGGCCCGGATCTGGTGAATCCCGTAAAGCGGCCGCCCGATGAGAAAACCGTCCGATTACAGAACGGGCCCGGTTTCAATGCAGACAGCATCAAGAATGCCCAGACCCATAATCTGAAGGCGGGCGACATGCTCATCATCCCTGCAGGTACAGGGCATCTCTGGACCGAGATTCCAGGCGACCACGTCACCTACATGATGGTTCGCATCGATCCGGATAAGATCGTGCCCACCAAGACTCAGGCCGAATCAGAAGCAGACCTAAAGAAAGTTCCCGAACCTCAGACGCCGCGCGGTAAGCAGTAACGCGAGAAGGTTGCGCCTAGCGCGTTGCCGCCCGAACTACGCCCTGCTCTCTTTCCACCGGGCCGACGCCTTTGAAGACAAACTTCTGTATGCGAGCCCCAGTGTAGGTTTCCGTAACATACAGATTTCCCTTCGAATCCGTGGCAAGATTGTGGCAGCCGAAAAACTGTCCGGGTCCTCGTCCGCCGTCTCCAAAAGAAGTCAAGACCTCCAACGTGCTGCGCAGCAGGACATTGATCTTTTCGTTGACTCCGTTCGCGGCATAGATGTAGGTTTGCTGCGGGTCGCGCGAAAACTCCATATCCCACACCGATCCCGACCGCAGAGTCTTGGGCTCGATAAAAACTTCTTTTACGAAGGTTCCGTCTTTGTGAAAGACCTGAATGCGATCGTTGACGCGGTCACAGATATATACCAGACCATCCTTGGAAACAATAACGCAATGCGGGGTGGAGAAGTTCTTGAGGCTGCTCGCGTCCTTGTTTGTCCCAGCCGAATCTTCGAGCGCGGCGGGATTGTACGGGGGTTCCTTGTCATCCGTCGGCTTATTCCCGTAGGCGCCCCAATGCCGCTTGTACCTGCCGGTGTCAGCATCAAACACAATCACCCGACGGTTTCCGTAACCATCGGTGATATACACTTCATTGGCGGAAACGTCTTCGAAGATACGAGTCGGCTGCCAGAAATTTTCGATGTCGTTACTGCCGTTATGGATTCCATGCTTCCCTAATTGGAGAAGAAACTTGCCATCATTGTCGAACTTGAGGATCTGTGTGTCCTTCGCGCCATTGCCGCCGATCCAAACGTTCCCCTTGTGGTCCACGGTAATGCCGTGGTTGCTATCTGGCCAGTCATAACCCGCCCCTGGGCCGCCCCAGGACTTGACCAGATTTCCGGCTTGATCGTATACCAGGACCGGCGGAGCCACCTTGCAGCACTCGCCCAATTTGAGATCCGCGGCCTTGAAATTGTCTTCGACAGTATTCGGGCGATGGATCGTCCAGACCCGGTCCTGCGAGTCCACCGATACTCCAATGGTTGAGCCCGTGACCCAGTGATTGGGCAGCGGCTTGGGCCAGTTCGGGTCGACCTCGAAACGAGGGGCCTTCACCGTGGCGGCCTCGACGCCCTCATTGTGATGAATCCACAACACACCGATTGCGGTTGTGACGGCGATAACAGCGAGGAATGCTCGAAGATTGTGTTTAATTACGCGTTGCATCTGTTTCATTCTGGGCGCGCTAACACTTTGACGCCCAGGGAAGTTCTCCGCACGAACTATATCAGAGACGCCGCCGGATAGCACAACCGGCTCGAAGTTCTTTTCTGGCCTCCGCGGGAACGAAGGAAGCAGCCGAGTGGGTAAGTCTTAGTCAGCGGCTTTTCGAATTTGCGCGTTTCCCCGACCCTGCTGAACGCCGAGATGGTCCTGCAATACGAAAGACGGTTAACCTGCAATCGCGTCCGCGATGATTTTCCCGTGAAAGCGACCGTTTTCGATGAAGATTTCATTGGTGTGAGTGCCGGCAACCAGCACTCCGGCGAGGTACATCCCTTTGCGGTCGCTCTCCAGCGTTTCGGGATTCGTGAAAGGTTTTCCGGTCGCATGATCGAGCTTGATGCCGTGGGCGCTCAGGAATTCAAAATCGGGACGGTAGCCGGTCATGGCGAAGACGAAATCGTTCCGGAGAATTTTCGGACCTTCCCTTGTGTGGAGCGTCACGGAATCGGGGCGGATCTCCTGAATCGTCGAATGAAAGTAACACGGGATTTCGTTGTTCTTAATGCGGTTCTCGATGTTGGGTTTCAGCCAGTACTTCACGTGATTGTGGATTTTGTCGCCGCGGTGGACCATCGTCACGCGGGCTCCGGTCCACCATAATTCGAGTGCGGCAATCACTGCGGAATTTTTTGCGCCCACCACAAGTACGTCGTGGTTGTAATACGGGTGAGGCTCTTTGTAGTAGTGGATAACTTTCGGAAGGTCCTCGCCGGGGCACCCGAGCATGTTGGGAACGTCGTAATAGCCCATCGCTAAAATGACGTTCTTTGACGCGTAGGTTTTGGGGCAGCCGTTCGCGTCGACGGCATGAGTGACGAACGAGCCGTCTTCGCCGGTAATGTTTTCGACGCGCGTGTATTGGCGAATATCGAGCTTGTAGTGGTCGGAGACGCGGCGATAGTATTTTAGGGCTTCAATGCGGACAGGCTTCTCGTTCAGCGATGTCATGGGAATGTCGCCGATTTCGAGCAGTTCCGGCGTGGTGAAGAACACCATCTGCGTCGGATAGTTGTAGAGCGAATTGACGACGCAGCCCTTGTCGATGAGGATCGCGCGGACGTTGCGGCGCTTCAGCTCAATGCCGCATGCAAGCCCAGTCGGGCCCGCGCCGACAATGACAACGTCCGTGGATTCCACGCTAGTTAGAGCATCCCTTCAACGCTTGTGTACACTTGCGCGAGGGCTCCCGGGAGCGCCGAGGCGTCTTTGCCTCCGGCTTCGGCCATGTCCGGGCGTCCGCCGCCCTTGCCGCCGACGGCCTGGGCCACGGCGCCAACGATCTTTCCGGCGTGCACTTTGCTGGTGAGATCCTTGGTGACTCCGGACACGATGGACACGTTGGAATCCTCGCTGGTGGCAAGCACCACTACAGCGGATTTCCATTTGTTGCGCAGAGAATCGACGAGCGTGCGTAGCTGGTTGCGGTCCATGCCCTCAACTCGCGCGGCGAGGACTTTGACACCCTTCATGTCGCGAGCCTGAGTTTCAAGCTGCGCGGCCTCGGCGTGGGCGAGGCGCGATTTGAGTTGGGCGAGCTCGTGTTCCAGGGCTTTCTCGCGCGTGAGAAGCTTTTCAACCTGATCGACAACTTCGCCTTCGTTTGTGCGTACGATTCCGGCAACACGGTTGATTTGCTGTTGGGCTTCCTGGAACTTCCTGAGAGCGCCTTCGCCGGTGATGGCTTCGATACGGCGGACTCCGGCGGAGATGGAGCCTTCATAGATGATCTTGCAGATGCCGATGTCTCCCGTGCGCGCCACGTGCGTGCCGCCGCAGAGTTCCTTCGAGAAGCTACCGTCGCCGACTCGGACGACGCGAACCTTATCGCCGTATTTCTCGCCGAACAAAGCCATGGCGCCGGTTTGGAGCGCCTGCTCCAGATCCATAACCGCGGTATTTACCTCAATGTTCGAGAGGATTTGTTCGTTCATCAGACGCTCGACTTCGGCGAGTTCCTCCGGATCGAGAGCCGTGTAGTGCGTGAAGTCGAAGCGCAGGCGCGACGGTTCCACTACGCTTCCCGCCTGCTTTACGTGTGTTCCGAGCACAGTGCGCAATGCGGCGTGCAGCAGGTGCGTGCCGGTGTGGTTGCGCATGGTCGAATGGCGCGCGGGCGAATCGACTCGGGCGATGACGGTGTCACCTTCCTTAACGGGCCCAATGATTTTTACTTTGTGGACGGACTTGCCAGGAGCGCCGGCGAAGGTTGATTCGACGACGGCCACGGTTTCGCCGGTCTCTTTCGACAGAAGCACGCCCTTGTCACCGACCTGTCCGCCGGCCTCGGCGTAGAACGGAGTCTTATCGAGGGCGATCTCATTGTCGAGCACCGCGACGACTTTGGCTTCAGATTCGAGCGTTTCGCGGCCCACGAATTCGGTCTTGGGCAGAGCCTGATACGCAGGGTTGAGCTGGGCTTTCTCGGCGCCCTTCCAACTCGCGCGAGCTTTCGTGCGCTGCTTCTCCATCTCCGTGGTGAAGCCTTCATGATCGATGGTGAGCCCGGCCTCCTTAGCCATTTCTTCCTGCTCATCAAGGGCAAGACCGTAGCGATCGTACAGAGTAAATGCAGCGGCGCCGGGAATCACTCCGTCGACCGCGGCCTTCGCCTCGTCGTGGAAGAACCTTTCGGCGACCTGGAAAGTGGTCGCATAGCGATGCTCTTCGTCCTTTACGACGCGCGCGACGCGTTGAATACTTTCGACCATTTCCGGATAAGCGTCGCGCATGAATTCGGCGACGAAGCCGGTGAGTTTGTACAGATACGGTTCCGACACGCCGATCATACGAGCGTTGCGCATGGCTCGGCGCATAATTTTCCGCAGCACGTAGCCGCGGCCGTCGTTCGCAGGGAGGACGCCGTCGTTGATGAGGAACGCCGTGGCACGCGCGTGGTCGGCGTTGATGCGGAGCACGGTGTTCACGCGCTCATCATCACCGTGTGGCTTATTGAAGAGCTCGCCAGCCTTGTCCATGATCGGGCGGATGAGGTCGGTGTCGTAGTTTGAGTGCTTCCCTTGCAGGATGGAGGCGATGCGTTCCAGGCCCATGCCGGTATCGATAGAAGGGCGGGGAAGAGGAGTCAGCTTCCCGGACGAATCCCGATCGAACTGCATGAAGACGAGGTTCCAGAATTCGACGAAGCGACCTCCGCCATCGAGCGGAAACTGCTCATGCTCGCGGCCGGGTTCGGCGGCGGAGGGCCCCATGTCGTAGTGAATCTCGGAGCACGGTCCGCACGGGCCCGTATCGCCCATTTGCCAGAAATTGTCATCCTCATCGAGGCGGAAGATACGGCTCTTGTCGAGACCCGCAACTGTTTGCCAGAGCTGCTCGGCTTCGTCGTCTTCGCGAAAGACGGTGACGTAGAGCTTGTCCTTCGGGATGCCATATTCTTTGGTAATCAGATCCCACGCAAAAGCAATAGCGTCTTTCTTGAAGTAGTCGCCGAAGGAGAAATTGCCGAGCATTTCGAAGAACGTGTGATGGCGGCGAGTGTAGCCGACGTTATCGAGGTCGTTATGCTTGCCGCCGGCCCGGACGCACTTTTGGGAGGTCGCTGCGCGGGAGTAGTCTCGCTTTTCCATTCCAAGGAAGACGTCCTTGAATTGGTTCATGCCCGCGTTGGTGAAGAGCAGAGTTGGATCGTTCGCAGGGACGAGCGAGGAGCTCTTGACCACCCGGTGGTTGCGAGCGGCGAAATAATCGAGGAATTTCTGGCGGACTTGGGACCCGGTCATAGTGGAGAGGCTTTAGAAATATTGTGACACGCTTACTCGTTGGCTAAGACCTTGTAGCCGCGCCCTTTCATGAGATTTTCGTCCGCGGTCAATAAAGTCAGATCATACACACGCGCTGTCGCAGCTAGGAGAATGTCTGCCGGATCGCTGTGCGGGAGAGTAATCTCGCCGATTGCCAAGGCTACGATGTGCGTGAGCGCCGCGTGTTTTAAGTCAGGATTTTCCAAACCCGCGGAAATCCATGCGGACGGTCCGCCATCCAGTCTTAAACGGCCTTTCTTCGCGAGCGTGAAAATTTCCCAAACGCTAATCGGAGAGATCCACTGCTCGTTTCTCGGATCGCTCAAGAGCTTCGTGACGCGCCGTGATAGCTTACGGGGTTGGAGGCCGCTCCATACCCAGATGTGAGTGTCGAGCAGGAGATTCAACGAAGCGCGTCCCACTCCTCGGGATTGGTAGATGGCCCAACAATGTCGCCAAGGATCTCCCCGGTTCCGATACCCCAGCCGAGTTTGAACTTCTTCTTTGGAGGTTCTGAGATCGGCACGACTTGGGCAACGGGCTTACCAAATTTTGTGATGCGAACGGGTTTCTTAGTCTTTTGAACCTGATCTACCACCGACAAGCACGTGGCTTTGAATTTCGAAACTGCAATCTCCTGCATATCCGATTTGTACCATGGTCAATGACTATGGTCAAAACTCACCAACCTACCGGTTTCCCTCTATTCTGCTCGTCGAGCCACTTCTGAAGCGGAGCGAAGTAATCGCGGATGGCCGTCGCATCCATTTCCCTTGTGCCGGAGATTTGATAGAGAGCATCCTGCCAGGGTTTGCTCAGGCCTAGTTCGAGCATGGCGTTGAGCTTCTGCCCGGCTTCCTTGCTTTGGTAGATCGAACAGCGGTTGAGCGGAGTGTTCGTGTTTCCAGGGCAGCCCGCGGTTTGCGACAAGGCCCGATGGAATTGGAATTGGAGAATGTCCGCGAGGAAGTATCGCGTGTAGGGCACGTTCGCGGGAACATGGTACTTGGCGCCTGGGTCGAAATCGTGTTCGGTGCGCGAGACTGGCGGAGCAATACCCTGGTATTTCAGGCGCAGATCCCACCAGGCCTTGTTGTAATTCTCAGGCGTGATTTCGCCCGAGAAGACTTTCCACCGCCATTGATCGATCAAGAGGCCGAATGGGAGGAACGCGATTTTTTCGAGCGCCTTGTTGAGAAGCAGGCCGATATCTTTCGAGGCGTCGGGCGGCTTAGAGATGAAGCCAAGTTTCACCAGATACTCGGGCGTAATAGAGAGCGCGATGGTGTCGCCGATGGCTTCGTGGAAACCGTCGTTGGCGCTATCGCGGAATAGAATCGGCTGCTTGTCGTAAGCGCGTTGGTAAAAGTTATGGCCAAGCTCGTGGTGGATGGTTGAGAAGTCCTCCGCGGTGATGTTGATGCACATTTTGATGCGGAGATCTTCGACGTTGTCGATATCCCAGGCGCTCGCGTGGCAGACCACTTCGCGGTCCTGGGGCTTCACGAACAAGCTCCGCTGCCAGAAGGTGAGGGGCAGCGGCGCGAAACCCAGCGACGTGAAAAAGCTCTCGCCGTAGTGGACCATATCGAGCGGCTTGGTGTTGCGCTGTTTAAGAATGGCGGTAAGGTCGTAGCCGGGGTCGGCGTCTTTCGGAGCGATCAGTTTATAGATGTTGGACCAGTCCTGAGACCAGATGTTGCCGAGCAGGTGGGCGGGAATGGGGCCGTTCGCCGGAACAATGTCGCCATATTTCTCATGCAGTTTGGTGCGGACATAGGCGTGAAGAGAGAGATAGAGGGGGCGGACCTGGTCCCACAGGCGATCGAGCTCTTTCGCGAAATCATCCGGGGGCATGTCGTACTTGGAGCGCCACATTGCGCCGGTGTCTTTGAAGCCAAGCTCGCGAGCGCCCTTGTTGGAGAGTTCCACGAACCGGGCGAAGCTATCCTTCATCGGTGGGGAAATGGAGTGCCAGCCTTTCCAGGCATCGAGAAGTTCGTCCGCATTGGTGCTCGTGGCCATGATCTCGGTGATGTCTTCGATATCGAGGCACTTCTTTTCCGCTTTGGCGAGGCGGTCCGGGCAGTACTTGCCTTTTCCGTAAGCGCCATCAAGCGAAGCGGCGAGGCGAGTAACTTCAGCGCTTTCTGCCGGATCGGATGGCGCGGCGAGCGTGAGGCCGATTTTCAAGAGCATCATCTTGCGCGCCATGTCGGGCGGGAGTTTCGTTTTGTCGAACTTGGTGGCGCCTTTGGCGAGCCTTACGGCTTCTGCGATCACGCGCTCATTGGTTGTGGCGGCGAGCGATTCCGTGTCGTCCGTGATGAAGTTTTCCTGGACCCAGCTTGCACGCCCGGCTTCGACGCCGAGCTTATCGAGCTTCTGCTCGGCGTCGTCGAGGAATTTTTTGGCGTCCTGGACTGACGGCGTCGCCGCGAAGAGTGCGGGGGCGAGCAGGAAAATCAGGGTCTTCATGAACGTAGTTTATCGCGCAGCAGCCCATGCGCTCGCCCGTGCGCCACCCTGTGCCATCCTATTGCAATGAAACCCCTGTCCGGCGAATTCAACCTTACCCGTTTAGAGCGAGTGATCTATGGTCCTGGAAAGGTCGCGGCGCTTAAAGACGAAGTCGAGAAACGCGGGTTGAAGCGGGTTCTGGTGGTTACGACGGATGTCGTCGCAAAGCTTCCGATCTTGGGTAAGGTCACTGCGGCGCTTGGCGAGCATTGTTCGGGAGTTTTTTCCGGAGTCGTGCAGCATGTTCCTCGTGGGACAGTAAATGCGCTTCAGGAAGAGATCGATCGGGTGAACGCGGATTGCCTGGTGAGCTTCGGCGGAGGCAGCCCAATCGATTCGACGAAGGTCGCTATTTACGGGAGCCTGGCGAAGCGTGAACTGGTCCACATCGCGATTCCTACAACGCTCTCTGCGGCCGAGTACACATCGGGAGGCGGAGTTACCGACGAATCGACTCGCGTGAAAGGCGGGGTGTGGGACCCTCGCGTTCTTCCCCGCACGGTGATCAACGATCCGGAGCTTACGCTATCGACCCCGGATTGGTTGTGGGTGACCACGGGAATGCGGGCGCTCGATCATGCGATCGAATGCGCGTACGCGATCCGGCATCAGCCCATCAGCGACGCACTGGCGTCGAAATCCATCGCGGTAATGGTGAAGCATCTGCCTGCGTCGATTCACACAAAAGGCGATGACCAACTGGCGCATCGCGGGCAATGCCAGTTCGCGGCCTGGTATTCAATCTATGGCGCGATGAACACACGCTTCGGCTTATCGCATTTGCTTGGGCACCAGATCGGACCTCGGTGGAACGTTCCACACGGAGTTACTTCATGCATCACTCTTCCGAACGCGATGCGGTTTATGGCGAACATCGCCGCGGACCGGTTTGGGCCAGTCGCGGAAGGGTTCGGAGTTCCGTTCGATCCGGCGAATCCGAAAGCCGCGGCGCTTGAATGCGCGGAAAGGACGGAACAATTTATCGCTCAATTTGATGTGCCTAAGTCGCTGAGCGC
>Ga0126381_100009218_pt1 | contig 11074 bp, 7 predicted proteins | sample PanSoiMetPlot_28_FD_96465 | JGI IMG/M metagenome (GOLD analysis project Ga0126381, IMG submission 96465) | Tropical forest soil microbial communities from Panama - MetaG Plot_28 | ecosystem: Environmental > Terrestrial > Soil > Tropical forest > Bulk soil | place: Panama | collected 2016-02-17
CATAACCGTTCGCCCTGGCCTCATCGGCCACCCCGATATTTACGTCTACGCCGGAAAGGGAGACGAAGGCGGCCTCTTTCAGGAGAATGCCGCCAACGATGCCATTTCCGCAGCCGAGATCCACGACCTTCCCCGAAAGCCCCGCGCGCAAAAACGCGGCGAGTTCGATCTTCTTGTGGAGCGCCATTTCCGGCACATTCCAGTAATGCCGGGCAAGAGCGCGATCGATGCTGTCGGGCTTGCCGTGGGTGCAGATGCGACAGACGGCGGCGATAACAGCAAGGAGCGTCACCCAAAGCAGGCCGACGGCAAGCGCGAGTTGCCGATATGGCGTCCGGCGCGATCGGCGGATTTCACCCTGCAGCACCTCGTACCTGGCACGGGCTTCGTCGAAGCGGAGATCGGCAGAGCGCAAGGGGTCGACGGGATGCATCATCTCAGACCATATCCTCTTCGCCGGCCGGCTTGAGAGGTCGCCACATGCGAACACAGACCTTTTCGCCATCCATCCAGAAAAAGGCCGGGTATAGATCGGGATCAGCTGCACGGATCTGGTTGTACAGAGCGGCCAGCGGCCGACTCGGGTCGATTTGCGAATGCGCCGGCACACGGTCAGGAAAACGCTTTGCCTCGGCGATACGCTGCGGTCGGGCCGCCTGGGCACCGAGCAATGCAAAAAACGCGAGTGCATCAACGACAACTTGCGGCTCGAAGGCGAGCGTTTTGCGCGTGAGGCTGCGCCCGGTGTCGAAGTGGCTGATCGGAAATGAGCGCTGCAGCAGGATCGGGCCGCTATCAACGCCCGCATCGACGAGGTGCACGGTAACCCCGCTTTCCTGCTCCCCTTGCTCGATGATCCAGTTCAGCGTGCGCGCCCCGGGATAGTTCGGCAACAGCGTGCCGTGCACATTGAGACAGCAACCGACTCGATCGAGGAAGGTCGGGGGGAAGATCAGCGCAAACCCGACCGATAGACACGTTTGGCCGGCGAGCTGGCAACCGAGCGCCGGCAGGTCCGCGCGCCGGACGATACGTACGGGTATTCTCCGCCTCTCCGCTATTTGCACGGTTGGCGCCACCTTCGGCCACCGTACCGGGTCGCTGACATACACGCCCGCGATCTCGTGCCCGGCATGAATCACTGCGTCCAGGACGCGCTCACGCGGCCCGCTGCTGAAGTAGTGCAACCGCATTACGCTTCGGCCGCGCGCTTGCCGCGCAGCGCGGTATAGGGCGCCACGTAAAACCACGGGTAAGCAGCTGCCAGCTCGCCCGCGGAACGGTCCAGCAGCCTCTTGTCGCGGATCCACACTGCATATTCATAGGGCTGATCGACAGCCCCCCATTTGCGTTTGAAACGGTACACGCCGGTCTGATCCAGTCGCGTACCGCCCCAGTTCCAAATCCGGCGGCCCTCATCAGCCGCGTCAAGCATTGCCTGAAAGAGGATTTCGGCGATCGCTTCGAGAGCGCGCCGTCCAGGCGCGATCGCCGGCATGATGTATTCGGCAAATTCCTTAAAGTAGAACATCAGTAGGGCCGCGACCGGCTCGCCGTCGAGCTTGGCCAAATACAGCCGGTAATCCTCTTCGGGGCGCAAAATCTCGGGAAACGCAGCAAAGAACTCCGCGGGCTTGGCTAGCCGCCCGGCCCCCGCCATGTCGGCGTAGTGGGCACGGGCGAGGAAATCCACAGCGCGGTTGCGAACGACCACGCGAACACCGGCAGTTCGAGCCTTGCGCAGATTGCGTCGCGCGGAGCCCTGGATCGACGCCATAAGGTGTTCGGCGAACCCGGTTCCTGATTCGAGCACCGTAACTTGGCCGATACGGTGCTCAACCATGCAGGTCGGTATCCGGGCGGCGACCGCGGCTTCCCCGAACGGATTGCCTATCGCCGTGGTTGCGATGGCGGCGCGCCTTACTGCACGCGCAGCAAATTCGGACCACAACGCTGCGGCGCAATCTTCATCCTCGGCAATAGCGCCGCCATAGCTGCCAAAGAACGGCAATGAGTTGATCACCTTTCCAAGAGCGCCGTCACGTTCGAAAGTCGGAAAGAAGCCGACTAGGCTCCCGTTGCGCCACGCGCCGAGGTAATCGGGACGGCCCCCGACAATAGCGAGCAGCAGGTCGCGGTAACGAGGCGAATGGTAGAGGGTCGCCTCTGAGCGTACCGAAAGGAACCGTTCGACAGCCGAATCGTCAGTTGCCGACAGCGGCGCGATGTGCAACGGGGGCGCCGAAACAGAAGTGACGATCACGCACATAGCCCGGGGCTGTGGAGAAATGTCCGGCACCACCACTCGAAGCTCAAAAACGACCAAATCAGGAGGCGATGGTTCGCCTGACCTTCGATATGCTCGGTGACGATGCGCCTGACGAAAGCGGGGTCTATATAGGCGTTCATCGTGAGGTCCGAGCCAAGCAGCAGTTTCCGGACATAGGCGGCGTTTTCACCGCGGTACCACGATCCGTCCGGAGCCGAGAAACCTTGCTTTGGCCGCTCTTTTGCGCTTTCTGGGAGCAATCCGCTCACAGCCTCCCTCAGCACACTCTTCCCAGACGAGTACTTCTCGGCGGCGAGCGCTTTCTTGTGCACTGCGTCCTCGTCGATGGCCAACATCTGCTGCAGGTCAGCCAGTTTGTATCGGATCGGCAGAACCTGAACGAATCCGACGAGCGAGTTGTCGAGAAACGGCATCCGTTCCTCCAGACCGTGGGCCATCGAAAGTCGGTCGTTTACCAAAAGGAGCCCATGGAGGAAGGTTTTGCACTCAAAGTAGAGCGCATTGGCTATATGATCTTCGGGCGTTTCGTACTGCAACCCGTCGGCATCGCCGAACGTCGAGGTAAAGACATCAAGCATGTCTTCCGCGGAGACTGCCGACCACAGGTTCGGCTGGAACATATTACGTCGTTCCGAGTGGTGAACGAGGCGTTGCCAGTACTCATAGTATGATCGCATATAACAGTCGCGATTGAGTGACCGAAACATGCGATAGTAGCGCCAGGGATAACCGGCGAAAATCTCGTCCCCACCCGCGCCGGAAAGGCAAACTTTTACGAATTTCGATGCGAGTCGGGCAATGTAGAAGTTGGGGTAGGACATGCCGAGCCGCAGATCCTCCAAGTGCCAAATGAGGCGCGGCATCGCCCAAGCAATGTCGCCAGCCTGGATCACCTGCTCGTAATGCTCGGTCTTGCAATGATTGGCGAGAAGCTCCGCGTCGCGCCGTTCATCGAAACTGCGCTCGATCCCTTCGACAGCGGACATCTCGAATCCGGCTGTGAACGTCGTCAGCCGTTCGACGTGCTGTCGTGCCCCGGCGACCACGGCACCAGAGTCGATCCCGCCGGACAAATAGGCGCCCAAGGGTACATCCGAGATCAGCTGGCGCTCGACCCCCGCGAGAACAAGCCGGCGGGTTTCGCAGACCGCCTCCTCGCGGGCAATGGATTCGTCGCGGCGGGTGAAATCGAAATCCCAATACCGTTTGCGCGCCTCGCCGTCGCGATCGATGACCATAATCGTGCCTGGCGACAGCAATTCGACCTCAGCGAATAGGGTATGCTGGCGAAATAGATTCTGGAACGTGAAATACTCGTTCAGCGCAGCGATATTGACCCGCACCGAAAATTCCGGGTTGGGAAAAAACGCCTTGATCTCGGACGCGAAGCACAACGCACGCGGTCGCCGCCAAATATATAGCGGCTTGATCCCGTATCGATCGCGAACAAGGAAGAGCCGCTCCCCGTCAGCATCCCAAAGAGCAAACGCGGCCATGCCATCGATGCGTTCGGCTAGGATTTCGATGCCCCAAATCCGGTATCCCCAGAGCAACACCTCGGTATCGGAGCGGGTTCGGAAGGTACAACCTTCAGCCTCCAATTCGCGCCGCAGATTGCGAAAATTGAAGATTTCGCCATTGAACGTGATGACCGTTCGCCCGTCGGGCGTGCTCATAGGCTGATTAGCCGCCTCCGAGAGATCGATAATCGACAACCGACGATGCCCTAGCCCGACATTGCCGGAGGTCCACACTCCGCTCGCATCCGGCCCGCGGTGAGCGAGCATATCACGCATCGTGGCCAGCCGCCGCGCATCGACCGGCTCCCCGTCGATCCGGTACTCGCCGACAATCCCGCACATTAGCCGTCAGGTCTCTCGTACCGCGATAACGGTTATGCCGGACGGCTCCGTCTGCATTGCCTCGATTGTCAGGCCGGCTTCAGCACACCAGCCGTTGACTTCCTCGGGCGTTTGGCGGTGACAATAGGCCGGAGCAAACCAATCAAAGTTGACGTGGTTCATCTCGTCAAGCGAGTATTCCGGCCGGTAGTACATCTTGCAAAAGTACCAGTAAAACAGCCGTTGAATGTCTATGCTGCCGGCGGGAATGCCGAGCAGCGCAATCTCTTCCGGGACCTCAATTGTGACTTTGAGTTTCCCGAGGGCCTTACCGAGCCTGGTGAGTGGCAGCACTGCGCGCCATGCCTCGTCAGGAGACAGACCGGCTAGCCGCTCACGGATCAAGTCGTCGGTAAACTCGCGCGCCGGGGCTTTACGCGCGTAGACATAAAAGGCGAAGATACCTCCAGGCTTGAGATGTCGGCAAAGCGTCAGCAACGCCTCGCGGGTCGATCGTGTGTGATGAAGCACGCCTTCCGCCAGAATGAAGTCGAACGCCCGCTCAGGTAACGGCAGGTTCATAAGATCGGACTGCAGGAAGACGCCGTTCCACCCGCAACGGCCGAAAGTTTCGGCGGCGATGTCGACCGCGGTTGAAACGTCCGCACCAACATAGCGGAGGCGCTCCAGCATGTTTCCAAATAACAAGGACGAAGTCATCGCGGCGCCGCACCCTGCATCGAGGACGATTGGTGCGTCCTGGAAGCGCTCCCATAGGCGGGACGTGGACCAATCGCCGTACCGCGCGACTAGCCAGCGGCGGGTCGTCTCGCGCACCGGCGCCGAGCTGTACGTGTCGCGCTGACCCCACTTGAACCCGAATACGTTATTGGTTTGCTCCTGCCGCTGATCGACAACAGTAGTGTCCCGGAGCACACCGTGTCGCACCAGCAGATCGCGCCCGGCAAGCGTGAGCCGGCCACCTTCGACCGGCACCGGCACCCCCAGCAGCTCCTCGAACCAGCCGGCCACGGTCACAGCTCGGAAAGCGTGGCAACGACTCGGTCCACGTCCTCTTCCCTCATCCGGTTATGCAGCGGCAGTGCGATCGTCCAGTCGGCTAGACGATCGGCCACCGGAAACTGCCGACCCGCCGATCCCGCCGCGTCACGATAGGCGGCAAGTCGCGTCACCGTATGGGTGCCCGCGCGCGCGGCAATTCCGCGTGCATGTAGGGCGGCAAGAGTCTCGTCTCGAGTCATCGACGCCCGTGCGCCATCGATTAGCGCGACATAGGCTTGCCATGCATGACTGTATTCCTGTGGTGCGACCGGCGGCTTGATCCAGCCAAGTCCGGTGAGCGCATCGCTGTAGCGCGCGGCGAGCCGTCGGCGCTCATCAATGAACTGGTCGAGCTTACCCAGCTGCACGAGACCGACCGCTGCTTGCAGATCGGTCATCCGATAATTGAACCCGACCTCGGCGAATTCGGGAAGTTCCCAAGGGCGTAGGCCCTGATGCCGCGCCTCCTCGGGGACCGAAGCCCCGTGGTTGCGGAGCACTCTTGCCTTCTCGGCGAGAGCCTCGGACCGCATCGTCAGCATGCCGCCCTCGCCGCAGGTGATCGTTTTCCGCGGGTGAAACGAAAAGCAGCCGATAGACCCAAGGGCGCCGGCGGAAATCCCGCGATAGGATGCCCCGGCGGCGCAGGCTGCGTCTTCGATAATTGGCATACCGGGCGGCAGGGCCGCTGTAAGGGCCGCCATATCAGCGCATAGGCCGAACAGGTGCACCGCGATGATCGCACGCGTTCGCGGTGTCAGCGCGCCAGCCACTCCCTCCGGATCGATCGTGTATGTATTCGGAAGCACGTCAACAAAAACTGGGGTCGCGCCGCAATGAACGACAACGTTTGCCGTAGCGACCCAAGTAAAGGCGGGGACGATCACCTCGTCGCCCGGGCCAATCCTCAGAGCGGCTAAGGCCAAGTGCAAGGCCGTCGTGCACGACGTAGTGGCGAGGGCATGGGCGGTACCATGGCGCGTCGCGAACGCTTCCTCGAACCGGCGTACCTGCGGCCCCTGAGTCAGCCAGCCGGAAGCGAGCACCGCCGCCACCGCCTCGGTTTCGGCATCGTCCAGCGCCGGTGCAGCTATCTGAAGCATGTCGGCCACGATCAACCTGCCCGGACACTGCCGCGACGGACGCAGCGAGGCGCACGCGGCCAGACCGGCCTGCCGGCCATCATGCGATCGTATACCCGCTCGTAACGTGCCGCGCAGGCATCCGCCGACCACCACTTGAGGGCATAGGACCGACTAGCTTGGCCGATCCGTCGACGCTTCTCGGGCGCGCGGATCAGGTCTTTCAAGACATCGTAGACCGTGTCGACCGTAGCGTGGACGATCGGCGCTTCACTAATGCATTGCGATTCGGCGCCGCGAATTTCCTCCATACGATTGAGCCTGCCGACAACTGGCTTTCCGAGCATCAGCCCCTCTCTGGCGGTGGCGCCGTATCGACCGTAATACAACTGGTCGACAATGATGTCGCTTTGCGCCTGGATGTAACGCACCTCCTTGTTTGGTATATCCGTCGCAAACTGCAGGCGGACATTCTCGCCCTCCGATCTGAGGCGATCGATGGCGGCGAAGACGGCACCGGAGCCTTTCACGTCATGATCCGGCGTGATGCGCTCGCGATAGTTTCCGACACCGTGATATACGACCACCTCGCCGGGGGACCGCGACTGTCGCCACTTCTCCGGGATCGGGAGGTCAGGCCGCCAGAATTCGTGATCCAAGACCAGAGTCAGCGGCTCACGGTAGACATTCGGGCCCAACCTAAGGCCGATAAGGGGATCGGCCTCGACGCAGATCAAATCGCACAGCAAACGTATCTTGTGCCCCCAGGCCGTGTTACGCTCGTCGGAGCAGATGTCGGCTCTGGATTGATGCGGGCAAATGTCGCACATCCCGCCGCTCCATCGACGGAAGTCCGTCTGTGCAACAAGGTCGAGGCAGCCGCATTCCGTGTATCCGATGCGGACACCGCTCCGCTTCAGTTCGAGCAGATCCCACGGCGGCTGTGTGAACCGGTCTTGGACATCCCAGTTCTCCGGGAAAAACCCGGCAGCGCCCATACCGTGAAAATGAACGACATTGAACCGCTGTCGTACATCACCAAAAAATTCATGGATCTTTGTCGTTCTAACCCGTTCGTTCGCATCCCACAAGCACAAGTCCTCGCCGTGCAAATATGGCCTGATCTTGTCGTCAGGCGGATAGAGGGAGACGTTGAGGGCGTTCCAGCCGCGGCGACGCAGAGCCACGGCTAGATAGTAGAAGTTGTAGTAGGCGTGATGTAGAAAAACGACGGAGCGGCGCTCCTGAGGCCGAGGGAAATCCGGACCGGTCTCGGCGAGCAAATCGTAGGGAGGTGCTGGCGCGCGTCTTCCGAAGGTGGCATCGAGCCGATGCAGGGTTCTGACCAATGCGGGCGTGCGCAACGCTGCCGAGCACAGAACATTCGAATAGTCGGGGGAGTGCGCATCGAAATGCGGCAGCCTCGGATCGACAGAGCCGCAAATCGCGAGTTCCCTTATCATTCCCCGCCCGTAGCGATTCGCGAAGGCCACCGCAAAGCGGACCGCGAGCGACCACCGTGAGCCCGTGTGGAGTTCAAGGCGAATCGCCGTCACACCCGGCTGTGAACTGTGCCTCTCGACATCGGCGCGGTTCAGATCGCCGAACCGCGGCAGGTGGTCAGCCGGCACCAATGAAAAGACACAGATCCCCTCATTGCGGTTCAGAAAAACCGTCAAGTTCTTCCGGTCCGATCCCGCGAGCCCAAGTAGCCGCTTGAACAGTGTCATGATGGCCGCGGCGGAACTTGCTACCAATTGCTCCCAAACGGTTCCGCAGTGGCCGGAAATGTCGACGGTTTTCCAAACCGCCCTGCACCATTGGCTGAGAACCGCCAGGGTCTCGTCGCACACCTTCCTGCATTGCTTGAAAATACCGAAGGTCTTGTACCAGGCGGCCGCAGCAGTCCGGGTGATCCAATTGGCCGCGTAAGCGCGGCGTCGAATTACCTCGGTCCTCGCGTGGAAAGCAAAATGAACAGCCGGCCGCAACCGGTCTTGTTGCTCGACCGAAAGCCTCTCTTTCGCGGCGAGAAGCAGGCGGTGCCCGACCCAACGCAAGAATCCGCGCCACCCGCGCCGTATCTTGACGGCGCAACGCACGGTAGGCCGCAACGCAATCGCCAGACAGCTTTTGGCCGCGAGGTGGAGGCGGTGTGCGATCGTCCATAGCGCGGTTCGAAGCTGCCGCCAAACAGACAACGGCTTCGGCAGCGTCGCGCTGTAACGGACCGATGCCGCGGGCCTGGTTGCCAACACGGTTGCCGGCGCGGTTTCGGGCGGGGGCTCGGTGAGCCGGCGCTGCTCGGCATCGCACCGGGAGCGCCATTCCACTGGATCAAAACCCGGCTCGTCGGCAACGGTCCTTTGGCTCGGCTCGAGCGCCGTCCACCTTTCCGCCAGCACGTCGTCGACTTCCCGGGTAAACGCGCGCACCGAATACCAACCGGAGGCGACAATCTCCTGATAGGCCCGGCAGGTCAGCTCCTCGAGGAAATCGGTATCGCGCACCAAACGTGCCACCTCATCAATGTTGGAGAAATTTTTGGAAAGCGGAATGTAGTGACGCCAAGGTTCTAAAATCCCGGAGTACTCTCCTGGGTAAAGCAAGAGGGCGGTGCGCAGGCAGATCGCCTCGAACGCCCGGGGCGAAATCACATTGACGACGAGGTTGCCTTCATGTGGCGCCAACACGGCTGCAGCGACTTCCGAGTAACTGGCATCCGGATAGCGTCTCCGGAATACCCGTACGCCGCGGGCGATCGCCCCATCGAAATCGACGATGCTGGCACCGCTTTCCGTTCCGAGAGCAGCCTTTCCGGAGGCCATGAACCGGGTCCAGTCTTGTCCGTAGATGCGCGCGTCCTCGCGCCAATCGACATCGACCACCAATCCAAGCCGCTCTGCAGCCTCGCGAAAACGCCGGGCGATCTCGATCTTTTCGTGACCGAGATTGCCCAGTTCGAATGGTACTTCGCGGCCGCGATAGACGACATCGAGGGGACGCGCAGCAAGAGGCAGCACCGGGTAGTCGCGCAGTTCTTCCGGAACATACCCGGTAAGCGTCTTAAAAACCGATACACCGCGGCTGCGCAGTTTGCCATAGATTGGCGTGATTGCCGTTTCCGGCACGCAGGTGAAGAGCACGTGGATACCGAGGTCGATCATCGCCTCGACGTGGGCGTTCACCTCGCGGTATTCGTCCTGAATAAACAGCGCCTTCAGGCCGCGAAACCGGCGGACGCACTCACGATAAGACGACGGCAGGTAGGTGTCGTAAAGGATGGCGATCGAGTAGTGGATTACCACAACATCGAATGCATCGAAGGCGATCGTCGTCGACCCGGTCCATCCCCGCGGATTGACGCAGAAGACATGGTGTCGGCTGCCTTTGGACAAAGCCGCGATGTGATTGAGAACAGTGCTGGCATGGCCACGTCGCTCGTCCGCGAGCAGCAGAACCCGAAGCGTCGCCTTCTTGCAGCTGAGAGGTGAAAGCTCGTCCGGTATGGTCTTAAGCTCCTTCTTTACCGGGTTCCCGCTGATCCCTGCGCCGCCACTCGATTAGCCGGTGGAGCCCTTCCTCGAGTGGGGTTTCGGCGACGAAGCCGAGTTCCCGGCTTGCGCGCAATGGACTGCCGACCCGGTTCCTTACAAGGGTTGCCCGGTTGTGCTGCGCATAATTGATCGGACGATCGCATCCAGTTAGGCGAAGCAGGGATTGGGCCAACTCGTGCAACGAGGTACGCGTCCCAGTACCGACGTTATAGAAGCGGTCTACAGCTACCGATTTCATCGCGCACAGATTGGCGCGAGCGCAATCTTCGACTGCTACGAAGTCGAACGCTTCGCTGCCGTCGCCGAGAATGGTTGGCCCTTCACCTCGGTCGATCGCGTCCAGCATTTTCATCATCACGGCGATGTAAGCGCCGCGGTAGTCTTGGCGTGGCCCGTACACGTTCATGTAGCGCAGCCCGACATAGTCGAGGCCGAAGCGGTGATGGAACGCTCTAGCCATTGCCTCGCCAGCAATCTTTGTGGCGCCGTAAAAGTTCTTGTTGAGGAAAGGGTGGTCCTCCGTCATCGGATCCTCGACAGCATCCCCATAGACCGATGCTGAAGAGGAGTAGACGAGCCGCTTCACCCCCTGTCGCACGCAGGCTTCTAGGACGTTAAAGGTGCCTTGAATATTCACGTCGAAAGCCGCGCGCGGAAAGTCATGGCACTGCAGCAGCCACAGTGCCGCCAAGTGAAAAACGCCGTCGGCACCGTTCAACGCGCTGTTGAGGATGTCGGTCTGGCAGATATCGCCGCCGGCGTCATAGATTCGAACACGCGAATCCTGCAACGCGCTAGCCAAGTTTGCCCGCGTGCCGCGTACGAAATTATCGTAGACGGTAATCTCGCCGACGTCCTCGCGAACCAGCAGGTCAAGGGTGTGCGAGCCGATCAAGCCAGCGCCTCCGATAACGACGAACTTCTTACCTCGAATGTCGATGACACACCTCCGTTGCCTACGTCGGGCGCGCGCAGCGGGTCGATGATTCTGTCCTGCGTTGCGCTGTCCAGTTACAGTTGCGCCGAGGAGGCTCAGCCCCTCCTCGGCGAGGCGGCCGAAACCGGAAGCCAGTCTTAGTAGACTATTTAGCGAGCTATTTGGCGGCTAGGCGTAATAACCCAGCCCGCATTCACATGGCCTTCAGCTGGGCTATCAACGATGACATTGGCTGGCGTGACGAGTGCTGCACGAATGAGCTTGGTTCAGCTGCCGACACCGAAATGCGCCTTCATGCCAAAATA
>Ga0126381_100009219_pt1 | contig 11074 bp, 2 predicted proteins | sample PanSoiMetPlot_28_FD_96465 | JGI IMG/M metagenome (GOLD analysis project Ga0126381, IMG submission 96465) | Tropical forest soil microbial communities from Panama - MetaG Plot_28 | ecosystem: Environmental > Terrestrial > Soil > Tropical forest > Bulk soil | place: Panama | collected 2016-02-17
AGCCGCCGCAATACGGTTGGCGTAAACCGCTCCCGGCGAGAGCTCGTAAAGCGCTTTTGCCAATGCATCATCGCCACCAGGAAAGAGGGTCTCCAACGGATTCAACTCTCCTCGCAAAACATGCAGCAGGCTGGCGGCGCAATTGTCAAGGTAGTTACGCAACGGAACATCGCCAAATTGCTTGGTCCCGACCCACAGCGATTCCGTATCAAGTGCGGAGACATTCGGTGCAAGCGCGTACGCCGGATCTTCTCCGTTCTCTGCTAGGACCAGAATTCCCGCAGCGTTCACGCGCTGGAGCCAGCGCTCCATCAACTTCCGATGAGCAGGAACAACGCCATGCTCGCGGATGAGAGCCTTCGCAGTGACGGTATCGTTTCCGCTTTCAAAGCAGCCAAGATCTTTGAGCGTAGCAAGGATGAGTGCCGTAGCCCAACGATTCAGCGCATCCAGGCCCTCTGCTATGTGTGCAGCCGGCAGGTCAATTGGGATTGACAAGGCCTGATCGGCTGCAGCCTGTGCCATTGCCGCAACTTGTTCTCGGTCACGGCAAACTCCGTCGTTGAACCAGAACCTCTTCCGCTGGAAGGGATAGCCAGGCAACGGAACTTTGAGATAAGGACGATGATTGGCAACGGCATCCCAATCAAGGTCAGCGCTCTTTTCGTAGAGTCGCGACGCTGCGGTCAGCAGGCTGTGCCACTCGCCGATCGCGACTCCCTTGCCGATGGAGGCAATGCATTCATCGGCGGCAATGCCGTTGGCTTGTGCCAGCGCTGTAAGGTGCGGCGTTCGTCCGAGCTCAAGAAAAATTGAGGTGTTTGCTGTCTGCGCTACAATCAGCCCTTGCGAGAATTCGACGGTCTCGCGCAGATGCTGCCGCCAGTATTTCGAGTCGACGGGAGAATCGCGCTCAACCAGCCTGCCCGTCAGATTTGAAATCCACGGCACCTCAGGGATCTTGAACTCGATTTTTGCTGCCTCTGCCTGAAAGGCATCGAGCATGCGGTTCAGGGTCGAGGAATGAAATCCGTGCGTTGTGCGCAAACGCTTGTAGCGCATCTGAAGCAAACGAAGCTGCTCCTCGAACTGCTCGACAGCATTGTGCCGGCCGCTCACGACCACGCTCTCCGGGCCGTTGACTGCCGCGATGCTCAACGCGTTGCCAGAGGGAACGGCCGCGAGCAGTTTTGCGACTTGTTCTTTCGAGGCGGCAACGGAAACCATAGCGCCGGGTTCAGCCATTTCCTCCGTCAGGCGGCCTCGCGCGGCCACAAGACGAATGCCATCCTCCGGCGTCATCACTCCGGCAACCGTTGCGGCAACATACTCGCCCAGACTGTGCCCTAGCGTTACTCGCGGCTCAACGCCCCAGCTGAGCCACAATTCGCTGAGCGCCCATCCGTATGCGTAGAGGGCCGGTTGTACGAGGGAAGCGCGCTCTTGCTCGCTTTCTTCATTAGCCCAGATCTCGCGAATGTTTTTGCTCAACCGGTGGTCGAGCGCACGATCCATCCGATCAACTGCAGAGCGGAAGACACTGCTGTGCGCGAGAAGCTCCAAGCCCATACCGCTCTGCTCGCTGCCCTGACCTGTGAACAAGAAGCCGATTACTGGGTCGGATAGATTGGCGCGTACTCCAGCTTGGAGCCGTGCCGAGTCAGAGCGCAATTCCTCGAGCAGCTCTTCGCGCGTGCTCACAACCCAGGCGTGACGACAGGAGTGGTGCATGCGACCGCGGGCTAGCGTCTGGCAAACATCGCGCAAGGACTGCGGGCCCTTTTTCTCCAGACATTCCGCAAGAGAATTTCGGGCGGTTGCCAATGCCTCTACAGTTGCAGCCGAAAGGACGGCAACTTGCGGCTCTTCCTTAAGAAGAGCGTTTGCATCCTGCGTCTCTGGAACAAATTCCTCCAGGACCACGTGAGCGTTGGTGCCACTGAAGCCAAAAGAGCTGACGCCGGCAACGCGCCGCCGATGATCTGCTTCGAGTTTCCACTCCGTGTGGCTTGCTGGAACGTAGAAGGGCAAGTCCTGCCAGGGGATGAATGCACTCTTCTTGTGGAGGTTCAGATGACGCGGGAGTTGCCGATGATGCAGCGAGAGCGCGGCCTTAAGAAGGCCGGCCATTCCACTGGCCGCCTCGGTGTGACCGAAGTTCGTCTTTACAGAACCCACCGCGATCGGAGATAAGTGGGCAGAGCGGCTGCCGAAAACCTCGCCGAGGGCTTCCATTTCGATCGGATCGCCAAGCGATGTGCCCGTACCGTGGGCTTCGATCATGCCTACTTCATCCAAGGCCACGCCGGCGCTTCTGTACGCGTCTTTCAGGAGCGCTGCTTGCGCCTGGCTGCTGGGTGCGGTGAGTCCCGCGCTGCGGCCGTCGTGATTGACCGCGCTCCCTCGCAGAACGGCAACAATATTGTCCCCTTCTTCAATCGCGTCCTTCAGGCGCTTCAGCACGACAACAGCGCAACCCTCCGAACGCACGTAACCGTCGGCGGCTTCGTCGAAGGTCTTGCAGCGGCCATCCGGCGCCAGCATATGCGCGAGAGAGAAACCGATGTGCATTTGCGGGGCGAGAATCACGTTGACGCCGCCAGCCAATGCAAGGTCGCATTCCTGGCCGCGCAAACTTTGGCACGCCAGATGGACCGCAACCAGCGAAGATGAGCAGGATGTGTCGATCGTCATGCTCGCCCCATGCACACCAAGCGTGTAGGCAAGGCGGCCGGCAGCCATGCTGGGTGAATTGCCCGAACCGGCGTATGCGTCGATTAGGAGGTCGTCCTGCAGAACGGCGCGGTAGTAGTCGAAATTGCTCAGGCCAGTGAAGATACCAGTCCGCGAGTGACGCAGACGGTCAGGCCGGATTGCCGCGTCTTCCAGTGCATGCCACGTCACCTCGTGCAGCAGACGCTGCTGCGGATCGAGCATGATGGCCTCACGCGCCGCCAAACCAAAAAAGTCCGCATCGAAACCGTCGATACCATCAAGATAGCCGCCGCGGATGGAGTACATGGCTCCCGGCGTCTCAGCGTTCCGGTTGAAATAGAGCCGCCAATCCCAGCGATCCTGCGGGATCTCGGTGATGGCGTCTTTCCCTTCTGCAAGCAGGTCCCAAAAGGATTGCACATCCACCACTCCGCCGGGAAAACGCAAGCCGACGCCGATGATGGCGATGGGATCGCGCACGGCGGCGGCCCTTTCTGCCGCCGCAAGTCTGGCGCGAAGCTCGCGAATTTCCTGAAGGGCCCGTTTTACGGGAGAAAGCGCAGCATTGTCCTCGGTGCTTGCAGGATTCACCATCTTGTCTCTGCTGGAGATCTCGGTCACGACCGCTCCTTCCGGTCCAGTTCAGCAACCAGCAGTTCCTCGGCTTCCGCGTCGCTGATCGCGGAGAGATCAATATCCTCTGCTAAATCTTTGCCGTTTGCGGAATCGGACTGCCACCCATTTCTGACCGGTTCAACACCCTGGTTGGTTTCCTTTACTTCTGGAACCGCCAACAGAAGCAGGTATTGGGCAAGACCGCGAATCGTGGGGTAATCGAAGAGAAGCGTTGCCTTGAAAGGACAGCCGAGTGCCTGCGCGAGCAGGTTGCGCAGCTCCAGAGCCATGAGGGAATCCAATCCCAACTGCTGCAGAGGCGTATCGCCAGGCATCGGATGTTCAGGGGACAAACCGAGAATTTTGCGCGCTGAACCGCGGACGAAAGCTTCCATCTGCAGAATGCGTTCGGCCTTCGCAGCGCCACGGATCGCGGCAATTTCCTTGGCAGTGCGAGTTTGTGGAAAAAGAGCATCACCAGACGCCGTCCTGTTTGCGATATCACCAGAGTCACTGTCGCCGGAAGGCACATAGTCCGAAAAGAAGCAGTGTGCGGGTGATCCGGACGGAAACTGTTCGAGATAGGACTTCCATTGCACATTGGCGATCGTGACGCGTGACTGGCCATTTGACAGAGCCGTTCCCAGTGCTTCCAGCGCCGCTGCAGAGGGCATAGGTTGTACGCCCTGGCGAGCGATGCGTGATTTCGCAGCGCCTGAAAGATTCGCCACCATGCCACCTTCTGCCCAGGCGCCCCAGTTCACGCTCAGGGTAGACAGGCCGCGCCCGGTGCGTTGCTCGGCAAGGCTATCGAGATACGCATTCGCCGCCGCATAGCTTCCCTGCCCTGCCGAGCCGAGTGTGGCAGCAACGGAGCTGTAGTAAACAGTTGTCAGGAGCGCATCTTCAGCCGTCATCTCATCGAGCAGCCGTGCCCCTTCCACCTTGGTCTTCAGGCCGTGAGCAAAAGCCTCTGCACTCGTTGCGGCGAGAAGGCGATCGTCCACTTCACCTGCCGCGTGAAACACAATGCGCAAGGGCGTCTCGGGGGAGCTGCGTGCCGTCTGTAATGCGACGGCGAGTTCGTCACGATTCGCAACGTCGGCGCATTCGACAATCACCTGAACGCCCCGGGCGGAGGATGCCTCCTGGAATTGCCTCACCGCATCCGACGTACCTCGACGGCTCACAAGCACGATCGATTTCGCGCCCTGCTCAACCAGCCATTGCGCAGTCGCGAGACCGAGCGCGCCGGTGCCGCCGGTGATCAGAGCGGTGCCCTCGCGTAGGGCTGTGATCCAGGACTCATTTGCGATCGGCCGCGGACGCCGCGCCAGAATCAGTTTGCCAACGTGCCTGCCGCTCGCCATGCGCCGGAAGGCGTCCTCCGATTCGCCAATGGAATAAACCTCGCAAGGGAGCGGAAAGAGCTTGCCCGCAGCGAACGCTGTCAGCAGTTCCTGGAACATGGCGGCAATCACCGCGGGATCACGCAGTGCCACTTCACCCAGATCAAACGCGGTGTAGTGCACGTCGGGACGGATTTGAGCCGCGCGCTCCAGGCTCCAGATATCGCGCTTGCCTACCTCGAGAAAGACTCCGCCTTTGCTGAGGGCGCGAAATCCGGCAGCGATTTTCTCTCCTGAAAGCGAATTCAGGATCACATCCACTCCCCGCCCGTCCGTGATATGCAGAACATCCTCGGCGAAATGTTCGCTGCGCGAATCAAAGACGTGTGTGATGCCCTGCGCCTTGAGGAAAGCGCGCTTCTCGGGAGTGCCCGCGGTTGCGATGACTGTCGCTCCGTGCCAGCGTGCGATCTGCGCAGCCGCCTGGCCGAGGCCGCCAGCCGCCGAATGCACGAGCACAGTCTGCCCTTGCTGAAGCCGGGCAACACGCGAGAACGCATAGTGAGCAGTGAGGAATGCAATCGGAATCCCCGCCGCCTCGGCGAAGCTCATGGCTGCGGGTTTGGCCGCGACATAGGCGGCAGGCAAATTGATCGTCGTACGCAGGCTGCCGGGAGCAAAGGCCATCACTGGCGTGCCGGGCACGAAGCCTGCTCCATCGCCTGCCTTGACCACGACGCCCGCGCACTCCGCGCCAAGCGGCGTGGACTCGCCGGCGTAAGAGCCCATTGCTGTCAGCACGTCGCGAAAATTCAAACCGTGCGCGAGGCAGGCGATTTGTACTTCGCCGCGAGCCGGGTCGGATAGCTGAAAGGGTTCTTCACGAAGGGTTTCGAGCAGCCCCGGGGTTTGAATGACCAGGGATCGCTCGTATGAGTCATCTGCCTCTACCTGAGCAGCTTTCATTTGCGGCTTGAAGAAATGCCCATTGCGCAGTGCGATCTCTTCTGATTTCGGCTCTGGCTGCACAGTCGATTGAACAACAAGCCACTGAGACACCAGATGGGCTTCCTGTGCAGCTATACCTTCTCGGCTTTCTGCAGTGGCCGTCGGCGACGACGCCAGTTCCATGGCTGCCGCATTCGCGTGGGGAAGGTCTACGAGATACGTGGCGATTGCGGGATATTCCGCGCGGAAGGTTCTCGCGAGCCCCCACAGCGCGGCCTGCTTGGGGTCTACAGATTCTCCGGGGCGCACCGCTAATGCCCCCCGCGTCACAAGGCAAACCTGCTTCACCGAGCCGGGGTGGTCGTGCTCCCGGCTCGCTATTTGTAACAGCTGTGAGCTCGCAGCGGCGAGAGTCCCCGCGAGTAATATGCTGGCGGGCTTGGGCGATGTGTCATCGAAGAGCCCAGCTGGATTGACGCCGTGGACGGATGCTACCTGCGCGTCCATCGCCAGAGTGATCTCCCGTGCCATCTGGCCAGAGCAGCATCACATTCCTCAGCCGCAGGGATGATCCAGCGTGAACGATCCCTCGCGGAGGGCGTCGAAGCTTCGTCCGCCGCCAGTTTCCACTCCGTTTGCCACATGGCAGACCGCTTCAGGGGAGCTGAGACCCGGCGCATGCGAAGCCCTCTGATCTCGGCCACAATGATCCCCTGCCGGTCAGCAATGGAAAGGTCTGCTTCTGCTTCATCCGGCGACGCCGATGTCATCCTTGCCAGCGCAAATGCCGGCACCGCGTTCCGCAGTACGCGATAGCTGCTTACGCTCATGGGCAGCACGGCTCTGCCACGAAATTCTTGAGGCCGTGCGGCCTGCAAAGTCTGCAGGCAGGCATCTAGCAGCGTTGGATGCAGGACAGGTGTATCTGGTCCCTGCTTGCTGACAAGCCCGTTCTCGGTGTCAGCTGCGATTTCTCCCAGGGCGAATCCGTCGCCGGAGTATACGCGCTTTAGGAGACGGAAGGCCGGTCCATAGCTCAGGCCGTTCTCGTTCAACTCGCCGTAGATCTGCTCAGGAGGAACGATCGCGGTTGATTGCTGCTTCAGCGCGTTAACGTCGATAGCAGGCTTTACCTCATCGGTGGTCGTCTCGTCGGGCTGCCAAAATCCGCTTGCAAAGGTCTGCCATTTCCCGTCAACCTTCGCGGCAAGCTTCAGTTCGCGCACCGGGGCGGAGAGTGTTTGCAGGGGAGTCGGCATATCGTTCAGGATGAGACGCTGATGTACGGCGAAGTCGCGGACCGTTACAGAAGTGCCGTTCGCTTCTGCTATTGACGCTTTGCGGGCTTCCTCAAGCCAGGCGGCAAATGGAAAAATGGGCTGATTGTTCCAGCAATGTTCAGCCAGCCATGGCTGAGTGGCTCTGCTCAGCAGAGACTGCCAAAGCCGGCCTTCCACAAAGGGCGAAGAAATCTCCTGCTGCGGCAGCTCTTCCCCCCGTTCCGCCTGTATACGGGCTGGCGCGACGCCCGCGTCAGCAAGCCAGAAGCGCCTCCGATTCCATATATATGGTGGGAGTTCGACCGAAGCGACGGAGCCGGGATAGATGTTCTGCCACGCAAGTGTCGCTTCTGCTTCATAGAGCGAAGAAGCAGCATTCATGAGCGTTCCTCTCGCCCCCTGGCCACGCCGCATGGAGGCAATGGTCGAGATCGTACTATCGGTCTCGCTTCTCTCTTCGGAACAAGCGATCACAGACCGCAACAGTACGGGATGCGGACCAATTTCGATGACGGCGCGGCGGCCAAGTCGAAAGAGTTGATCGACGGCTTGTTGAAATAGAACCGGCTTGCGGATGCCCTCGCCCCAGTATTCTGCATCGCCGTTGTTTCCCTCCCAGGATTTGCCCGTGACGGTTGAGACTATGGTGACCGAGGGCCGTGAACGCGGGACGGATGCGAACTCAACGCGCAGATCTTCTGCCAGCACTCTGCTGGCCTGATCCATCGCGGCACTGTGAAAGGCGTAGCGCACGTCCAGCCAGCGCGCATTCACTTCGCGGCTTGCCAGTATGCCGGCGAGGATCTGCAGCTTCGCTTCGGGACCTGAGAACACCACCGAGCGCGGCGCATTGATGGCGGCGATTTCGGGTGCGGATCCATCCTTTAAACGCGCATAGCTGGAAAGCGCAGAGTTGGCTTCGGCAACGCTCATCTCCGCCGCCAGCATACGGCCCTGTTCCTGGCTGGCTGCGTTCGACTCACCCATGCGCTGTCCGCGTTTCAGCACCAGCCGGATACCTTGTTCGAGGGACAGAACACCAGCGGTAACGGCGGCTGCAATTTCGCCTGCGCTGTGGCCGACGACAACGTTTGGAACGATGCCCCAGCTCGCCAGAGTCCGCACCAGTGCCACCTGCATGGCAAAGAGAAGAGGCTGCGACTTTGCGGTGTCCTCCAGCGCGGCGGCATCCTGCGCGGCTGCCCGCAGATCCCAACCAGCCGTCTCGCGCACAATCTTCTCGCAGGTCGAGAAGACCGCATCAGCCTGCGGGAACTCCGCCAGCGCCGGCAACATTCCTGACCAGACTGAACCCTGGCCGGAGAAAACGAAGCCGACGTTGGGTCGCCCCTCGGATGCAATCGATGGACGAGCAATCCATTCGGCCATCTTTGCTTCGAGTTTCTCAGCGGCTTCGACCGCGCTTGTGGCAACCACAGCTACGCGAAACGCTGCATGGTCGCGGCTGCGCGCAGCCGACGGCGCAATTTGCGCCAAGTCGGCGCCGGGCTTCCGAAGCAGAGTGATATAGGCGCGAGCCTGGGCTTTCAATGATTCCGAGGAATGCGCTGAAACCGGGAGACAAAATTCGCGGGCGGGCGCCTGCGGTGAAGCCGACTCTGCGGTCCGCGGCAGGATCGGCGCTTCTTCCAGAACAATGTGGGCGTTGGTCCCACCGAGGCCGAAGGAACTCACGGCAGCAAACCGCGGTTGCGAAGCTCGCGGCCACCCTCTCGGCTCAGTCGCCAATTGCAGGCGGCTGCCGGGGCCCAGTTGAATCTGCGGGTTGAGCCGCTCGAAGTTTAGATTTCGAGGAATCTCCTGGTTTTCAAGGGAGAGCACTACCTTGATCAATCCCGCAATGCCGGCGGCCGCTTCGAGATGTCCGAAGTTGGTCTTCACCGCACCCAGCACGCATGCTGACTTGCCGTCTTGCGAAGCTCCATACACAGCGTCGAGTGCTTCTACTTCAATCGGATCTCCCAACGAAGTGCCGGTGCCATGCGTCTCGATAAAGGAGACATCGGCGGCCCGGATTTGCGCGTCGCGAAGAGCGTCCCGGATGACTGCCTCCTGCGCCGGTCCGTTGGGCGCAGTGAGAACGCTGGAGCGGCCGTCATGGTTGACTGCCGATCCACGAATCACGGCTCGAATCGGGTCTCCAGCGGCAATGGCATCCGAGAAGCGTTTGAGCACCACTACCCCGCAACCCTCGCCGGGAACGAAGCCATCGGCTGAAGCGTCGAAGGTCTTCGCTCGGCCGTCGTGCGAGAGCATGCCCCATTCAGCGAAAACCCGCACCTCGTCTGACAACAATTTGAGACTCGAGCCGCCCACCAGGGCAACGCCGCACTCTCGACGGCGCAGAGACTGGCAGGCCAGGTGGATAGCTACCAGCGAGGATGAGCATGCGGTATCAACCGCCATGCATGGCCCGCGTAAGTTGAGGAGGAAGGATATTCTTCCGGCGGCCACGCTATGTGCAGCCCCGACGCCGGTGTAAGCGTCAAAGGATGCGCTCTCGCGCATTTGTAACCGGAAGTAGTCGGTATTATAGATAGCCGCGAAGACTCCGGTTTCGCTGCCGCTCAGAGAGCTCGGCGGAATGCGGGCATCAAGTAATGCTTCCCAGCAGACCTCCAAAAGAAGCCGCTGCTGCGGATCGAGAGAATGCGCTTCGCGAGGAGCAATGCCGAAGAACTCAGGGTCGAAGCCATCTACGCCGTCGAGATAGCCCCCCAGAAGCAGGTGCGGGGCTAATGTCTTGGAGGCTCCGGGCCAGCGGCCTTCTGGAATCTGGCGAATCCCGGAGCGACCCTCATTGAGAAGCCGCCAGTATGCCGATGGGCTTTCCGCTCTGCCGGGGAATCGGCAACCCACGCCGAGAATTGCGATCGGCTCGGCCATGAGCAGCAGTGCAGCAGGCCCGGCTTCGGCACGCGCGCGCTTGGCGGCCACGGTTAGCCGCGCCGCGCTCAATGCCGGTTCAGTGCGATCAGTCGCCACTGGTCAGGCCTCCCGGTTCCATCAGCGCACGCAGCGCGTCACTCTCAGAAAGCTCCTGCAGCGCATCCGCCTCGAAATCGGCTTGCGTGCCAAGGTCCGCAACATGCCGGTTAGACGAGAGCGCATGCTCTGGAACCGCTGCTGTATCCGGACCCACACCAAGCCTTTGAGCTATCTGAATGGCCAGCGCATTGATCGAGGGATAGTTGAAGACCGCAGTTGCGGGCAGCGCCAGCCCCAGAGCGCCGTTAACGCGTCGAATGAACTCCAACGCCATTAGCGAATCGATGCCCATCTGCCCGAAAGGCCGATTCGCTTCGATTCTGTCCGGCGCCAGCCTAAGGACCCGGCTTACCTCAGTGCGCAGCAGAGTTTCGAGCTTCAGCAGTTTCTCGGCGTAGGTCGTTGCACTGAGGAGCTCGTCGAGGAAGCTTTCGCGCGCCGGGGAGTTCGTCTTAGCAGATGGGGTCAGGCCATCGACGCTTGCGACCTCGCGGAATAGCGGCGGGACACCCTCATGCACGGCAATCAGCTTGTCAGCGTTGATACTCACTGCCAGCACCTGCACCGGATCGGAGCGCAGGGCCTGCCGCAGCAGATACAGCGCCTCGTCCCGCTCGAAGCTGCCGAAACCTTCGGCCTCGTAGGCCTCGATGGTTCGGCTGGTGCCCGTTTCGCGTGCCAGGCCCAGACCGAGCCAGCCCGCCCAGTTGATGGCTGTGGCCGGCAGCCCCAGTCCGCGCCGATATCCGGCAAACGCATCCATGAAGCTGTTGGCTGCCGAGTAGCTTCCGTGGCCCGGCTGAGGAAACACGCTGGCGAATGAGGAGAACATCACGAAGAAGTCGAGCGGCAATCCCAGTGTTGCCTGATGCAGGTTCCAGGTGCCTCGAATCTTCGGTCCGAAAACTGCGTCGAAACGGTCCGGAGTCAGGTTGTTCACCAGTGCATCGTCGATGACGGCGGCCGCATGCATAATGCCGCGTAAGGGCGGCGAGGTCCGCGCGATGCCTCTCACCAATTGCTCAACATTGGAAAGATCGAGGATATCGGTGCGGTGATGCTCTACGATCGCTCCCTTTGCCCGGACTCGCTGAAGAACCTCACTTTCGGCCTGACCCGCTTCACGGCGGGAAACGAGCATGAGATGACCAGCGCCAT
>Ga0126381_100009221_pt1 | contig 11073 bp, 8 predicted proteins | sample PanSoiMetPlot_28_FD_96465 | JGI IMG/M metagenome (GOLD analysis project Ga0126381, IMG submission 96465) | Tropical forest soil microbial communities from Panama - MetaG Plot_28 | ecosystem: Environmental > Terrestrial > Soil > Tropical forest > Bulk soil | place: Panama | collected 2016-02-17
CGCATCACGGACCTAATCCACCGCAATTTTCTAATTCCATCCTGCAAGGTCGACCTCACTCGCTTTCACCCGCGCCCTTGCCTGCAGTACTACATCAAGCGCTGCCTCGGCCCCTGTGTCGAGGGCCTCACCACACCCGAGCTCTACGGCCAGGCCATCCGCGACGTGCAGCTCTTCCTCGAAGGCAAGCCCGGCGAACTCGAGCAGCGCCTCTCCGTCCGCATGCAGCAGGCCGCCGAGAACGAGCAGTACGAACTCGCCGCACGCCTCCGCGACCAGATTACTACCGTCCACCAGATGCTCGACAAGCAGCGCATCGCCACTACTGATAACGAGGACGCCGACGTTTTTGGCTATCACTATGAGAACGAGATGCTCGCCGTGAACCTCTTCCACATGCGCTCCGGCAAGATCGTCGACCGCCGCGACTTCTTCTGGGAAGACCTCCCCGACTTCTCCTCTCTCTCCCTCGACGAGATCGCCGAGGAGCAGATCGAAGAGGCAGACCAAGACTCTGGAGCACCACATCTGGAGCCCGATCCCAACCGCGCAGCCCCCGAAGTAGGCGAAGGCATCCCGATCCTCCAGCACTCCACCCTCACCGAACCCGGATCAATCTTCAGCCCAGCGGCGCTCTTCTCCGCCCTGCTTAAACAGCTCTACCTCGACCAGGGCTATGTTCCCCGCGCCATCCTCGTCCCCGTCAACTTCCCTGACCGCGCCCTTCTCGCCGACCTCCTCAGCAAGCAAGGCGGCCACCGCGTCGACATTGCGGTTCCGCAGCGCGGAGAAAAGCGTTCTCTCGTCGACCTCGTCTGCCAGAATGCCAAGCAGTCCTACGACCAGCGCTTCCGCGTCCTGCAACCCAGCATCAAGGCCATCCAGGAGTCCCTGCAGGACGCCCTCACCCTGGAAGACCTCCCGCGACGCATCGAGTGCTTCGATATCTCCCACATCCAGGGCGCCGAGACCGTCGCCTCCATGGTCGTCTGGGAAGACGGCGCGATGAAGAAATCCGACTACCGCAAGTTCCAGGTCAAAACCGTCACCGGGGTCGACGACTTCGCCTCCATGCGCGAGATCATCCACCGCCGTTACAAACGCATCGCCGACGAGAAGAAGGCGATGCCTTCTCTCGTCCTCATCGACGGAGGTCTCGGCCAGCTTCACGCCGCCGCCGAAGCCCTTGAAGAACTCGGCCTTACAACACAGCCGCTCGCCTCGATCGCCAAGCGCGAAGAGATCATCTACGTGTACGGCCAGGAGAACGACCCCATCGTCCTCGACCGCCGCTCGCCCGTCCTCCATCTCGTCCAGAAGATCCGCGACGAGAGCCACCGCTTCGCCGTCACCTACCACCGCAAGCGCCGCGAGATGCGCGACCGCGAGAGCGAACTCCTCGCCATCCCCGGCGTAGGCCCACGCACGCGTCAGCGCCTGCTCGAACATTTCGGCAGCGTTCGCGGAGTAAAACAAGCCAGCGCCGACGCCCTCACCGCTGTGGTCAACGCCGCAACCGCCAAGCGCATCCGCAGCCACTTCGACAAAGAGGCCGAAGCAGCATCCGCTCTACCTGTCCTAAACTAAACGCCTCCAGCACGAATCCGTCTCGACGGAAGTCCACTTCGCGCTCCCACCTAAACCGCGTCACCTGGACCGGAGTTGCGCAGCTTTACCGCGCGCGGAGTGGAGAACACCGCAGCACGCATGTGCACCTTCTCCGCAGGTACACGGCCCGCGATTACCTCACCGACACCCGGGCAAAATCGATATAAGCCATCTGCGGATTTGTATGCAGCAGCTTCACATTCACCCGATCGCCCACATCGATCCCCTTCTCCCCGCGAACCACTCTTCCCTCCACTGGAGGATCGAACACTCGAACATAGGTCCCCTTCTCGTTCGCCCCCGTCACCACGCCGGCAAAGACCCTGCCGATGCTGTCCTGCAGGGCCACTGCAGCCACGCGCTTCTGCATCGTGCGCTCTACTTTGTGCCCGGCCTTCTCCTGCAGATTGCACTGCGTCGCAATCGCCGCCAGTTCCGCGTCCGTGTACGGAGAAGGCTGGTTAGCCAGCATCGCCTTCACCAGCCGCTGCATCACCAAATCCGCAAACCGCCGGTTCGGCGCCGTCGAGTGCGTATAGTCCCGCGCCGCGAGCCCGAAGTGACCGAGCGGCTCCTGGTCCGATCCGCTCGAGAGCACATACTCTCCCGGCCCCATCAGCTTGATGATCGCCAACGAAAGATCCGGGTAGTGGATCGGATCAAGCTTCCTCTGCTTCCGCAAGAACGCATTGAGTTCGCCGGAATTCGGCTCCGCGGGCAATTGCGTGCCATAGCGGTCAACCAACTCCACAATGCGATCCCAGCGCTCCGGCGAACGCACAACGCGGCGGATGCACGACCGCCCTGCCGCCTGAAGCGTCTCCGCCATCGTCTCGTTGGCCGCAATCATGAAGTCTTCAATCAACTCCGTTGCGTGATTTTTCGGTGCGACTGCGATCGAACGGACCTCGCCATCCACAACGATCGGGTCGGCCTCAATCCTGTGAAACTCCAGCGCGCCCTCCGCCACACGATACTCACGCAGCGTCTGCGCTGCTTCGTTCTGCAGCTTCAGCTGCGACTGCAACTCGAGAGACCCCTCAATCTTTATGTCGGGATCCGTCTTCCCCTCAAGCCACGGTCCCACCCGGCTGTAAGCCAGTTGCGCCTTGTTTCGAACCATCACCTCATAGATCGAAGTCTGGGTCCGTTGCCCCTGCGCATTCACAACAAACTCCACTACCATTGCCGAACGGTCTTCATTCTCGTTCAGCGAAGTGAGATCGGTGGAAAGCTCATTTGGCAGCATGGGAAAGTTCCGTACGCCCGTGTACACCGTCTTCGTCTGAAACGCCGCGTGCTGATCGATCGGCGTGCCCTTCTTCACGGCAGCCGAAACGTCCGCCACTCCAACCTTGACGCGTATTCCACCATCAACGCGCTCAGCCACCTCAATCTGATCAAGGTCCCTCGAGGTATCGTTGTCGATCGACGACCACAAGAGCGCCCGCAGATCAGGCAATCCATCGTGCGTGCCCTTCACCACCGCGCGAATCTGTTCAATCTGCTCTTCAGTACCGGAGGGAAAATCAGGCTTGAAACCCTGGCGCAGCATCTCCGCATAAGCGGACGCAGGAAGATCAAAGGAATGATTAGACATGCAGGAGCAAGCCTAACACGCGCTCGTTACGCGCGCTTGTCGAGCGCCGATACAAGCAGCCCCGCCCACTGGGAAACCCGCTCCGCATCGACGCCGCGCGCTCGATCACGCCGGCCCTCCAGCGTCGCCATCTGCACCGCGAAGTTCCCCACGGTCGAGCTCTCCGGCGACCCGCGATGCACCTTAAGCCCGGTCGCCTCGGCCGTCAGCCGGTTCAAAAACTCGTTCTGGCTCGCCCCGCCCACAATAAACAATCTCTTCAGCTTCTTGCCGCTGTGAAACGTCACGCGCTCCAGCACCTTCGCATATCGCGACGCCAGACTATGAAAGATCAGGCTGGCAAACGCAGGAGCATTCTCGGGACTCTCATCAAGCGGCTTACACCCCATGCGAACTCGCTGCCCATTAATGCGCTGAGGCATTCGCCCCGCAAGCAACAGATCCGGCTCATCAACGTCCAGCAGCTCCTGCGGTCTCGGAATCTCCGCCGCAGCTGCAACCAACTCCGGCACAGTCCACACGCGGCCGTCCGCAGCCCACTCGTCGATACACTGCCTGATCAGCCACATTCCATTCACGTTCTTGTGAAAACAGATTCGGCCGCCAACCGCGCCCAGATTCGTGAAGTTCTCCTCAGCCGCTGCCTTGTCGTTGCAAGGCCGCTCCAGAATCGTCCCCACCAGCGACCACGTTCCCGAGCTGATATACGCCCAGTCATCTCCGATCGCCGGAATCCCCGCAATCGCCGACGCGGTGTCGTGACACGCTGGAGCAATCAACACCGTATCGCGCAGCGCCGGAAACTCCGCCAGAGGCCCCTTCAGCCTGCCAACCTCCGTTCCGGGAGGAACGATCTTCGGAGCGCACGACAAGCGAAGCTGCGCCGCACCAAAGATCTCGCCGCACCACTGCTTCCGATAAAGGTCAATCAGCTGGGTGTGCGTAGCGTTCGTGAACTCGGCAACTCGCTCGCCGCCCCACCGCGCGAGCACATACTCCGGCAGGTTCTGCCACTTCACTCCATCAGGCAGCCCCTGCAGGACATCTGCATGCAGCTGATACAGCGTGTTGATTCGAAGCAGCTGAACTCCGGTCAGTTCGCGCAATCGCTCGGCACGGATCTTGCCGTGCAGAATCCGCTCACCTTCTACCGTGCGCTCATCGCGGTAACAGAAAGGATCGTCCAGCGGTCTCCCCTCAGCGTCGACGCGAACATAGTCCACGGCCCATCCATCAACCGAAATCGACCGCACACCCTCTTCTGCAATCGCCGCACACTTACGGACTCCTTCATCGAGCCTCGTCACAATCATTCCGAGGTCCCACTTCAATCCCCCCTCAACCTCGCGCGGAGCATTCGGAAACCGGTGAACAAGCTCGATCACCGGCTCTCCACCCCTCCAGCGCAACAACGACACCCGGCAGCTCTCCGCCCCCAGGTCCACCGCAATCGAGGCCCGCGTATCGGCCGGCCGCAATGACGCCCAAGGCGCTCCCGTCATCGCAGATACGCCTCCGTCAGTCCACCATCCACGGGAATCAGATGTCCCGTCGTGCACCGCGTTAGCGGACCCGCAAGAAACATGATCGCCTGCGCGCAGTCCTTCGGATCGATCGGCTGATGCGTCAACGTGCGCTTCGCATAGAACTGCGCCAGCATATTCCGCAGCTCATCGTCGGTCATCTTCTCTGCAAACGGTAGGTTGTACTTCTTCAGCGACGCAATCACGCGGTCCCGCGGAAACATGGTTGAACCCTTCACCACCGTTGCCGGCGAGATCCCATTCACCCTCACCTTCGGAGCCATGCTGACCGCGAGTTCGCGCACCAGGTGGCTCAACGCCGCCTTGCTGACGTCATACGCCTCACTGCCGCGTTTCGGCACAACAGCATTCGCCGAGCTGGTCAGCACCACACTGGCATCAATCCCCTGATCGGCGAAGATCTTCGCCACTTCATCCGCAAGCAGATAGTTCGCTGTCACGTTGACTTCCAGCGTCAACGCCCACTGCGTATCACTGATCATGCCATCGGGCGAAGAAGGAAACAGTGCCGCCGTGTTGATGAGGATATCGACCCCCCCAAACTGCCGGATCGTCGCATCCAGCGCCGCCTTGATCGCTTTGCGGTCACGGATATCGATGCTCGTCCAGCCCACCGCTTCTTTGCCGGCGATCGCCTTGCACTCCTCGGCAACCGTCTCGGCTCCCTTAGTGTCGCGGTCCGCAATCATCACGTGAGCACCACGCTGGACCGCCAGCAGCGCAGTCTCGCGCCCAATCCCGCTTCCGCCGCCAACAATCAAAGCAACCCTGCGGCTCAACTCCTTCTCCGGGGGCTGCCGACGAATCTTCGCCTCCTCAAGCTTCCAGTACTCGATGCGGAACGCCTCGCTCGGCGGTAGCGCGACATAGTTCGCATATACGGTGAACTGGTCGGCCGCCGCCGCCGGCCCAGCCTGGGGCACATCCTTACACTCCGCGGCAGCCCCCAGCGCACCTGCACCCTGCATCACTCCAATCGCATTGATGTAGAACTCGCCCGTAATCCGCGACTCAGTCTTGTTCTTGCCGAAGCTGAACATTCCCACCCCCGGAACCAGCACAACCGTGGGGCTTGCATCGCGAATCGCTGGCGAATCCTTCAACGCATGCTTCGCGTAATAATCCGCATACTCAGCGCGGTACGTCTCCAGCGCGCTCTCAATCAACTCCTTCAGTTCCGCCGGATCGCCCGCGGAGTTCCATTGCAAAAACATCGGGCGAATCTTCGTACGGATAAAGTGGTCCGGACAACTCGTCCCCAGGTGCGCGAGCTTCTCTGCCTGCTCCGAGTTCACGAAGTTCAGCACCTCCTCCGTATCCGCGAAACTCCCAATCCACCGCTGCTTCCGCGATACCGCACCCCGCAGATAAGGCACGATCGCCGCCGCAATCTCCTTGCGGTCTTCACGCGTCTTCACTTTGACGCCGCCGAACACCTTGTACCCCGCCGCCGCATGCCGCTTAATGAACTGGCCAAGCTGATCAATGATCGTGATTGTGTTCCGATAGCACTCGCGCTGCGTATTCCCCCAGGTAAACAAGCCGTGCCCGCCAAGCACCACGCCGTCGCATCCCGGCGTCTCCGCAACGATCTTCTTGAGCATCATGCCCAATTCAAAGCCCGGACGCTGCCACGGGAGCCAAGCCAGTTTGTGCCCGAACTCCTTGTTGAACTCATCCATCTTCTGCTTGCCGTTCGACGAGGCCGCCAGCGCAATTCCCCAGTCAGGATGCAGATGGTCCACATGCGGAAACGGCAAATACCCATGCAGAGGAGTATCAATCGACGCCGCTACCGGATTGTTCCCGAACGTGCATAGCGGATACAGATCCACCATCTCGTCCTCGAACTCCACGCCCCGATAGATCTTCTCCAGCGCCAGCAGCTTGTCCAGGTAGAGCGTCGCAAACCCCGAGCGCTTGATGCTCCCCAGGTCGCCGCCACTTCCCTTCACCCAGAGCACCATCTTCGTCTGCCCATCCACCGGATCCACCTGGTCCAGCTTTGAGCTGGTATTGCCCCCGCCAAAGTTTGTGATCCTCAGGTCGGACCCCAACAGATTCGACCGATACCGCAGCAGCTCCGGCTCATCCAGCTTCGCAGCCACTGCCTCATCCCAACGATCCTCTAAAAACCGGAGACCACTCTTTGCCGTCATCGCTTTACAACCTCTGTCCGTGCTGCCTCTCGCAGGCGTAGTTCTACGCCCATCCATCATTCCACAGCAAACATCAATACGGCAACTATTTCCGATATGAAAACAAGCCGCAACATAAGGCGCCGGCTGTAGATCTACGACCAAGCTACGGTCCTTTAGCGGAGCGACTCTTGCGTCACCAGCTTGTGCTCCACATAGTTGTACGGCGGAACCGTCTGGCCTCTCAGAATCGCAAGCCCCAGGTGAATCAAGTTCGGCCCGTACGAACTCGTCTCATGGGAAACCGACGCGATCAGCGGAGACCGATCCTTGCTCATCTCCGAGATCGCCTCAGCAATGCAGTCCTGTCCAACGATCGCCACATGCTTCTCACGTTTCAACTCATTCACCGCATCGACAGCACCCAGCGCGCTCGTGTCTGTCGCCGCCGCAATCAGAATGTGTCGGTCCTTCGGGTGTCGTTGCAAAAAATCCGAGACAAGCTTCTTGCTGCGGTCCCGCATACCCCTGCCATCCATCCTCACAAACAACTCGACGGGCAGATCAGGAAGTCCGCCGCGCACGCCTTCAAAGGCTCCCGTAATGCGGCTCTGAACCAGCTGGCCGGCCTCAGGCAGATCCAATCCCAGCACCCAGTCCACCTCGCCGTTCCAGTTCGCTTTGGCATACGTCGATAGAGTCTCTCCCGCCACCACACCAACGCGATAGTTATCCACGCCGAAGTAGGTCGCATGCGGGTGAGGAATATCGATCGCAATCAACGGAATCTTCGCGCCCGCAATCTTGTCCGCAATCATGGGAGCCACCTCTTCCTCCACCTGGAACTCAATGACGAGATCAACCTTGCTCCTCACGAACTCCTCAGCGTTCTTCAGCGCCGTCGCTGCATCGTACTTGTTGTCCAGGACCAACAGGTCGACCCCCACCGCGGCAGCTGCGTTCTTCAAACTCTCGGCAACCTCCACAGAAAACGGCATGTCAGAGCTCTGCGCAGCGAAGCCGAAGCGCATCTTCTTTGGCCGGGTCACCTGCCGATACAGTCCATCCGGGGACTGTGCCAGGTAGCCGCGATGCACAAACGTCTTCAGAACCCGGTAGACGGTCGTCTTTGAGATCCGGGTTCGCCTGTGAATCGCCTCCAGAGTCATCGGCTGATTCTCAGCCTGAAGCAACTCAAGAATGTCCAGCGCCTTCGACAGCACGGGAATCAGATAAAGCCTTTTCGTCGTTTTACGTACCGCCATTCATCTCCTTCGGGGACCAAACCACCCGGCGGCTCCATTATGAGGCAACCAACTGCGTTTCGCTAATGAAATCGAAACGCCCGCTGTTTCCCAGACAAATTGAGTAGACCTTTTCTGCCAGAAAATCCCGCACCCTCGCCCCTTCTCCGCCACTCCAATCACCGTCCAGTTTTTTTGACCTCTCAGGAGAGTTCATGGGTCGCCGCGACGTTCTCCAGCTCCTTCTGCTCTCAGCCGTCTGGGGAGCGTCCTTCATCCTCATCGCAATCTCCGGCCATAGCTTTCCGCCAGCCTGGGTAGCCCTCCTGCGCCTCACCTTCGGAGCCATCTTCCTCTGGATCGTCCTCGCAACCCGCCGCGGCTCTCTCCCTCAGGCCAAATTCCTCCCGGCACTGCTCCTGGTTGCGCTATTCAATAACGCCATTCCATTCACCTTCTTCGCTCTCGGTGAGCGCACCGTTCCCAGCAGCATCGCAGCCGTCCTGAACGCCACCACACCGATCTGGGCTCTGTTCCTCTCTTTTGCCGTCCACAGCTCCCGCCCCAACCGATTCACCATCTGGGGAGTCCTCCTCGGCTTTACCGGAGTCCTCATCGTCGTCTTCAGTCACGGCCAAAGCGCGCAGCAGCAGGTGACCACCGCTGAGTTCTTCCGCGGAGTCCTCTTCATCGCGTTGGCAAGCCTCGGCTATGCCGTCGCAACCACCATCGCCAAGATCAAGCTCAAAGGCCTCGACCCCATCGGCCTCGCAACCAGCCAGCTCTCGCTCGCCTGGCTCATGGTGCTTCCCGTCGCCCTCTTCGGAGCCCAGCCCGCGCAGATCCTGCCAAGCTCACTGCTCGCCGTCACATTATTAGGGGTCGCCGGAAGCGGCCTGGCCTACCTGCTCTACTTCGATCTCCTGACCCGCAGTTCAGCCACGCACGTCGTCGCGGTCACCTACCTGCTTCCCATCTGGGGACTCTTCTGGGGATTCGTCGCTCACGAGCCGATTCTCTGGACGGCCTGCGTCGGAGTACTCATCGTCATCGGCGGACTCGTCCTCCTCAATACCTCATCCTTGGAGGAGCTCAAAGCCATCATTCCACTCCCCTCGCGCCACAAGCCGCGAGTTGAAGTTGACGCCGGCTGATTCACCTCACGCGTAGCTCGAAACGCTCTTCGCGTTGCGGCTTCCGCGCTCCCGCGAGATCTTTTCCACGTATCTGCTCTCGGCAAGCGCCTTCAGCGGATCGGCCGGAAGTCCACGTGCAACCCTCCACTCCCTCACCACCGGACGAACATCCGCCCAGAACGCGTCCCGGAAGCACTCCTCCGCCTCCACAAGCTGACATGCATCCTGCAACTCGGCCAGCCGCGTCTGGTCGATCAGCGCAGCCTTCGCATAAAGCTCCTGTGCCGAAACCACGGACTGCACCATCGCCTCTATCTTGCCTTTGAGGTTATGGCTCTGGTCGATCATGAACGCAATTCCGGAGCGCTCCGCATCGGAGGCGCTCTCAATCTCATGGAAGATGCGGAAGACCTGGTACGGATCGATCGAGCCCAGTGTCAGATCGTCATCCGCATACTTGCGGTCATTGAAGTGGAAGCCTCCCAACGCATCCAAGTGCAGCAGCCACGCAACAATCTGCTCAATGTTCGTTCCCTGGTAGTGATGTCCCGTATCCACTAGCACCTTCGCCTTCGCTCCAGCACGGCGAGCCAACTCAAGCGCCATCCCCCAATCCGCGATGTCCGTGTGATAGAAGGCAGGCTCAAACGGCTTGTACTCCACCAGCATCCGCTGGTCCGCTCCCAACGCGGCATGCATCGCGCTCAAAACCTCCGCTGACCAGTCGATGCGCCGCCGAATGCTCTGGGAGCCCGGATAGTTCGACCCATCCGCAATCCACAATGACACGTCCCTCGACCCCAGCGCGAGCCCGATCTCTACGCAATCCAGAAGATGCGCAAGCGCCTTGCGCCGGATCTCCGCATTCGGATTCGCAATCGACCCGAACTTGTACTCCTGGTCCTGAAACAGGTTCGGATTGATCGAACCCGCCTTCACGCCGTGCTTCGCTTCGAGCGCCCGGATGGCCGCGACATCCTTGGTCCCCCCTGGCACGTCCCACAGCACATGCAGCGCGACCGTGGGACTCGCACCCGTCAACGCATTCACCTGTCCGGCATCGGAAAACTTCTCCTCGATCGTCGTCGCGGCGCCCGCTTGCACAAACTTCCCAAACCGGGTCCCTGTATTCGCAAATCCCCACGAAGGAATCTCGATCCGGAAGCTATCAAGAGCACTCCATATCTTTGCTGCATCACGCTCTGCCGCGCCCGCGCCATTTGTTCTCATGGATGGACCCTCATCTTGCCCAGTTGAGCATAAATAGAAATATACTCCCTATTGAAACAACAGCAAGACTGCATCAAGTCCGAGTCGCTTGTCAAAGCAATTCTCTTCGCCCGTCGTCCGATCCAATCAGAACGACATCCAGAAAACGCGGCCCATGCACGCCTTTGATCCGCGTCATCTCAATATCCGCTGTCGCCGAAGGCCCAGAGAAAAACGTCGTCGGCAGATGCGCCGTCGCCCGCAGACGGTCCATGGCCTCCGGAACCGTCTCGACCACATCCTCCACCTTAACGAGGCACAGGTGATAATCCGGCACCAGGGTCACCACGCGCCTTCCCTGTCCCAGAGCATTCTGCAAAACAATCGACCCGGTCTCCGCAATCGCAACGGTTGCCTCGGTCACCACGCCATCGAATCCATCCAGTTCGACCGCAGAGGCCCCGTCATCGACGACAAACGCAACCCCATCCGGCAGCCACTCCCGAGTCATCCCGGCAGGAACAACCACCCGCTGCTTGTCACGCTCTCGCAACATCGCCGCCATAGTCTCAGCCACTTCACTCGGCCGGACCC
>Ga0126381_100009222_pt1 | contig 11071 bp, 7 predicted proteins | sample PanSoiMetPlot_28_FD_96465 | JGI IMG/M metagenome (GOLD analysis project Ga0126381, IMG submission 96465) | Tropical forest soil microbial communities from Panama - MetaG Plot_28 | ecosystem: Environmental > Terrestrial > Soil > Tropical forest > Bulk soil | place: Panama | collected 2016-02-17
GGAAGCCGGGGCAGGACCGCTGGTCCGTCGGCGAAACCGCCGAGCACATCTTGCTGGCAGAGGGTCGTTTGTTTAGCGCCATGGAGCGCGCGGTAGCCGCCCCGCCAAATCCTGATTGGGAGACGAGCACCGCAGGCAAAGCTGAGCTGCTGGAGAGGACCTTGCTTGATCGCAGCCACAAAGCGGTTTCGCCTGAGTCAATCCGGCCGCAAGGTCTCTCCAAGGCCGAGGTGATTCGCAACTTCAAAGAGGCGCGCGCCAAGACCATTAAGTTTGTTCAGGACACGCAGCTTCCTTTGAAAGAACACAATTCAGAGCATCCTTTTCCGGTCTTCAAGACTCTGAATGCCTACCAATGGCTGCTTTACATCCCGCTGCACAACGTGAGGCACGACCAGCAGATCGCCGAGGTGAAAGCAACGCCTGGCTATCCCGGGTAAACTGAGCAGCGTTTAGCAGGCAGCAGAGAAAATCGTTTACCGTAGGACCCTCGCCGAGCCGCACAGCGCACGGCCGAGCGCGGTTCCCGAACCGATACTGAATCCAAGCCGATCGTTAAAAATATACGACATTTTTATGCGTTAATGTCTGTAACCGGGGAAGAGATGGCAGACACCAAGACCCTGATCGAACGAGCGTACGCGGCCTTTAATAAACGGAATGAACCTTCTTCATGGTTGGTCTCCTTTGCACCGGAAGTGGCTTAATCGGGAGCATATCGCATCCCATGGACGGCCGGCCTTCTCATTCCATCTCGGAGGAAGCTCGGTTCTTGGATTTGGCTCATGAAGTCCCGTCACGTCACTTGGCCGAAAAGCGCGGGACTCGCTGACGGTGCCCAACTGATGCAAGTCCCAAATCCCGTTGTTGGGAGGCGGTAACCCGGAACGGGTCGGCACCTATTTGTGGTAGGTCTTCTCGAAATGATTACGGTCATTGCGGACAGTGAACGATCCATCAAACTCCGCCAGGACTTCGATTGCATAGCCCCCGTCTTTTTCAGCCGATGGATTCGCGATGAATTTCTCCGCGACATTGTGATCCTTGCCGCCCTCATTCGAGTAATGCAATTGCCAGAGATCCTCCAAGCCCGGCGAATTCTCAATCGTGGTCCACGCTTTGATCGATCCTCCCTTATCCGCCCCGTTGTTCATGATGGCGACTTTCGGATGAAGCGCGTGTACCATCTGCGGAGAGCCGGACGTCGCGGTCCCATGATGCGTGGTCATGTAAATATCAACGGTGCCCAGCTTGTTGACCGGGCAGCTGAGCTCGTACTCTTTGTCCCAGAACAGGTCACCCAGATCCGAGATGCGCAGATTTCCGAACGTTATGATCAGCGCCACAGATCGCGCGTTCTCTCCCGGGTCGGGCGGCAACGACTGGTAGTTGCCGCATAGCGGATTCGCCTGACCCGCTCCTGGCAGGGGTTTCGCGATCGAGTTGCCCGCCGCACCCACCACCACTACGTGGAGATCCTTGATGGGGATCGCGTCGCCGGGTTTGACCGCCTGGTGCGGATAGTTCTCCCGCAGTTTCTCATAGGGAGCGAAGATTGCCTGCGTCTTCGGATTCGATTTCTCAAAATTATCACCGTGATCGTAAATTTTGCCGATAGGTATCTTCGCCGCCAGTTGCGGCACTCCGCCCGCATGGTCTCCGTGATAGTGGGTGATCACCAGATAATCCAGCCGTTTCACACCCGCGGCCTTCATAGCGGCTACTATGCGGTCGGCATCGCGGTTGTTGTTCCCCGCGTAACCGGTGTCCACGAGCATCGACTCGCCCGAAGGCGAAACATAGAGAGTGGACTTGCCGCCCTCCACATCGATTGCGTAAATATGGAGCGTCTGCGCCGCCAGTAAGACGGCGTTTAGCAGAAGGAAAGATGCAGGCAGGATTTTCATTGGTCTCAGAAGGTCATTTTCGCGCCAAATTGCAGTTCTCGCATCGGAAGCTCGCTGTTTACCGCTCCAAAGCCTGGCGCGTTGATGATGCGGGCCACCTGGTTGTAATTTGCGGTGTTTAGCAGGTTGAAGGCCTCCGCGCGGATCTCAAAGCCCAATCTCTCTCTCACGCGGAAGCGCTTGCTCAGGGTGGTATCGATGGTGAAGAGCCCCGGCCCCACCAGCGTGTTCCTGCCAAGCGTACCGAATTGATAAGCGGGCGGGTCCACGAACGCCTTCACGTTGAACCATTCCGCCGTGGTGCGCTGGCCGGCGGGCAGTTCCGCGCTCTGGCCCGGCACGGGGTCCGCGCGGATCAGTATTCCCCCGCTACCTCCACCGATATTGGCCGTATCGCCGGTCAGGTTAATCGTCGAAGGGAAGCCCGTTTGCATGGATATGATTCCGGCAAGTTGCCACCCGCCTAGAATCGCCGAGGCAACTCCGGTGTGAACCCAGCGTTGGCTCTGCCCGAACGGCAGGCTGTAAACGGCAGTGTTTACCCAGCGGAATTTGGCATTAGACGCGGCCAGGCCGCGCTCCGCACTTAGGTCGTAGCTGTTCTGCGGCGGCGAATTTTCCGTCCCCGTGGCGCCGCCGGCGTTGCGGAACTGCGGCGCATCCGTAATCGCCTTGGAGAACGTGAACGAACTCAGATAGGAAAACCCGTTCGAAAAGCGCCGTTCTCCGCGAACATAGAGGGCATGATAATTGGACTGGGCTTCGTTGGGCAGCGTAGCGATGGTGCTGCCGCCAACGCTGTTGCCCGCCACCGTGATATAGGCCGGAAACACCGTGCTGGGCGCGAAAACGGCCCCCAGGTAAGGCCGCCGCGCAGATGCGGGAGTTGGGCCCGGCAGAGTGTTCGAGAGCTGAACGTTCTGCTGCAGCTTGATCCCGAGCGTGCCGGTGTAGCCCATCTCGATCACACCATTGTGCCCGATCTGCCGCTCGATGGAGGAAGACATCTGGATCGCATAGCTGGTCCTCTGATTCGGGTCGAGTGAATACAGGTTGACGCTGGTCGAGGGGCCGATCGCAAGGCTGGCCGGAAACAGGGTATAGCCCTGATACGTAGGCAGGAAAGTCACCGAACTCAGAGTCTGGGCAATGTTTGCGGGAATGGAATTCGTTAGACGGGAGATGGAGCTGAAATCCGTGAGGCTGTAATAAATGCCTGCGCCCGCGCGGAGCACGGTATTGGGATCGATCTGCCAGGCGAGGCCGAAACGCGGCGCCAGATTGTTTTTGTCCGTATAGGCGCAGCTTTTGGGATACCCAGCCTGGCCGCAAATGTAGAACGTCGGTTCGTAGTAGTTCGTCGGAAGGTTGTCGGCGAAAATCGCTTGGGGTGTCGGCACCTTCGAGAAATCCAGGCCCATCGTCAGGCCGCGCGTGTCGTAAAGCGGCGGTGCAATTTCGTAGCGAAGTCCCAGATCGATCGTTAGATTGGGCAGCAGTTTGATCCGATCCTGCGCGTACGTCGAGAAGATCGGCTGATGGCCATCCATTCGTTCTTCGCCATAAGACTGGCTGGCAGTAGAGGAGTATCCGAGGAGGAAGCTGGCCAGGGCAGCACCCGTCCCATCAGTCGCGGACGACTTAGCGCTCTGGCCGCTCGAGAACTGGTAAGTTCCATATTCGTTCGGATCGGTAACCGGAACATACTCCAGGAACATGAATTCCGCGCCAAACTTGAGGAGGTGCCGGCCATGCTGCCAGGACACGTTGTCATAGGCTTGATAAGTATTGTCGCGAACCTGCGTTGCGCCGCCACCCGCGCCGCCCATTTGGGCGTAGTTGGTCAGTTTGAAGTACGGCAGATGCGATGCGGTTCCATTGACGTCGAACATCGGCTCCGGCACACCGCTTCCGTAGTTCATTCGGTTGAATCCGAGCCGGGCTTCGTTCACGATATTCGGCGCGAGCACGGCCGTGGCGCCGATTACAGCATTTTGCGGGAGGGCATAGCCGATGGCCGCGTATCCAGCCGTGCTGCCGGGCGTGACATCGTTTTCGCGGGTTGCCGAATAGCGGCCGAAGAGCGTAACCGCCTGGCTCAAAATATAGTCGGCGCGAATCGAATAGTTGTTCGAATCCTGCTTCAGCACTTCGTCGCCGTTAATATATTCGCTGTTGGAGCCTGGAACGTCCGCCGCCGGCGCCGTATTAAGGGCGATCAGCGCTGTCGGGTTGAGCCGCGCTTCTGGTATCACGTCATTGGGGAACGGCGTACGAGGCGTGGCCAGCGCGTCGTAGATCGTGGTATTGGACTGGCTGAAGTTCCCCTGGCGTTCCAGAGTCGTGGGGACGGCGACGGTGGTGAGGCCCCCGCCCGCCTGGCGAAGAGAGAGCCGTTCGTAGCCGCCGAAGATGAAGAGCTTGTTCTTGTGGATCGGGCCGCCGGCGGTACCACCAAATTGGTTGCGCTGGTACTGGGGCAGGGTTCCCGGATCGTTGAAGAGGCGCGCGTCGAAGACGCGGTTGCGCACGAATTCCCAGGCGTTGCCGCGCCATTCGTTCGTTCCGGACTTGGTCACCACGTTGATTTGGGCGCCAGCGGAGTGGCCGTACTCGGCCGAAAGCTGCGCCGTCTGCACTTGAAACTCCGCGACCGTATCTAGAATGGGAGTCAGGCTCAACGACATGTAATCGAGATCCAGATTGCTCACGCCGTCCAGCAGAAAACCGTTGTTGTTGGTGCGATTGCCGGAGGCGGAAAACCCACCATCTTGGTTGAGCCTCACCTGGTTCTGCTGCACGGAGCGGCCGCCGGCGTTCACGTTCGGCGAAAGAAATGCCAGGTCGATGAACTGGCGGCCGTTCAGCGGCAGCGATTCGATCTTTTCATCACCGATTACCGTGCCCTGCGCCGCCGACTCGGTGTTCATCATGGAAACCTGCGCGCTGACTTCGACTCGCTCCGCAACGTTGCCGATTTCCAGCCGGATATCGAGATGCGCCGGAGCGGCAACATCCACTGGAAATCCAACGTCGTGAAAGGTTCTAAAACCAGGAGCGCCGGCTTCGATGTCATAGTGGCCGGGTGGAATGAGGGTGAAGACGTATTCGCCGTTCACATCCGAGATCGCCTTGCGCTCTGCTGCGGTCGCTTGGTTTCGGAGTTTGATCTGCACACCCGGAACGCCGGCAGCCTGGGGATCGGTGATGCGGCCCGCCAGCGAACTCGTATCGGTTTGAGCGAGTCCTCGAGGGGCGAGCCAGCAAAGCAGGAACAGCGCGTGAACCCTGCACACAAAGAACCGGCGCATAGCAACAGACTGCCTTTCGGTGTAATTTCCGTTATCGCGAGCGTTTGCAATACCGGCAGCGATTATGCCGAGCTTTTGTTACGGGCTGATGAATAACTGTTAGCCGGCGTGGCCCAGGTGGACCAGCGCCCGCTCCTGAAGCGGCAGGAGGATTATCGCCTTTGGGCTCCAATGAGACCGGAGCGCCATGATATGGGCAGGGTTGGGGCGGCGTAACAACCCGCCCGTTGCGCCCCCTGCATTAGCACCATGCAAATTCGATCACCGAGTCCACCGATCGCCGCAGGGCACTGTGGTATTTTGGCAGCAACGGCGTTTGTCTATCGCGTATATTGTCTCGTTTGTGGTCACGCAGCCGGCTGCATGTAAAGATCGTCATCCAGGACTTAACCACCAGCGACGATGCGCGTCATATCAACGGCAGGCTGGTCATTTTGTTCGTGCACCGCCAGATTTCCGCCATCACCTTCGGATCCCGCGAAAGGGGATTGGACTTAGCGGGCTGGGACTTGACGAAGTATTCTCCGGAGACCTGTGCCACCTCTGGCGAGGTCGCCAGATACAGGGAGACTGCGGCGCCCTGTTTTGAATTCAGCATGAATGGCTTCATCACAGCGATGATCAGCTTGGCGACGAGCGGCAGCGGATTGGCGTTCCAGATATTCGTCGCTACCACGCCTGGATGAAGGCAGTTCGCCGTGACTCTCGTTCCCGCCAGCCTCCGTGCCAGCTCGAAGGTGAACGCGTTCATCAGCAGTTTCGACTGTCCGTAGGCGGCAATGCCTCGGTATTTCCGCCGCTCGAACTGCAGATCGTTCAGGTCAAGGCGTGCGCGGCTTTGAGCCTTCGACGAAACATTGATGATGCGTGCTGGCGCGCTGGCCTTCAGCAGATCGAGCAACAGTAGCGTCAGTAGCGCCGCACCCAGATGATTGGTGGCAAGGGTCATTTCGATGCCGTCCGGGGAAAGCGTACGTGCTGGCTCGGCACCGCCGGCGTTGTTGACCAACACGTCGAGGCGGGGGTATTTCTGCAGGATCTGCTCGGCGAGCGCTCGAACGGATGCCTGCGACGACATGTCCGCGATCAGCAATTCGACCTGCGAAGAGCCGGATTCCCGCCGAATCTCCTCTAGCGCCGCGTTCCCTTTTTCTGCGTTCCGGCAGACCATGACCACGCGCGCGCCGATCTGGGCGAGGCCGAGCGCCGTCTCTTTCCCAATCCCACTGTTCGCGCCCGTTACGATACATATTCTCTCGCTCACACTCGCTGGCGGCATCACATGTACCTTTCGAACGAATCGGTTGGCTACACTCGACCAACTTCTCGTCTGGAAGGATAACACCTTCGCCGACGATTTCGATCTGTCACCAGACGGCCAGACCCTTGCTTCTGGCGGGCACCCAGGCAGCGTGTCGAGGCCGCGCAGGCCTACCAGGCGGCGTGCAAATCTACCGAGGCAACAGCGGTCGATCGTAACGACGAAGCACTGTTCGCGGCCGGTGTCTTGGCCCGATTTGGAGGCGGCGAACACCGCCAATCGGATGACGCAGGGACGGCGTGCTGCCGAAATACACACGCTCGGGCCTTTCAATTGATTACAAACTAGAATTGTCTGCAGTCGCCTTCCGAAGATCGCCGAAAAATGACCGCAGATCCTCGGCTAGGAGTTCCGGTTGCTCCAGAGCCGCGAAGTGACCTCCGCGTGGCATATCCGACCAACGTTGCACGTTGTAACCTCGCTCTACCCACTTGCGCGGAGGAGCAGAAATCTCTCTTGGAAACGGAGCGATGGCGCAAGGCACGCGCACCCGTTCGCCTGGACCCAAGTGGAGCGGCGCCCGGCTATTTTCGTAGTACAGTCGGAATGAAGATCCAATCGTCTCGGTCATCCAGTACAAGCTAATGTTAGTCAGCAAATCGTCGCGCGAGAAGCAGCGATAGACATCACCATCGCAGTCCGACCACTCGCGAAATTTTTCCAGAATCCATGCGGCCAAGGCCGCCGGCGAATCGTTCAAGCCATATGCCGCGGTTTGGGGACGGGTCCTCTGAAGATGCGAATAAGCGCCGTGCAACTCGGACCATTGAGGGATGCTATCGAGAAATGCGGCCTCTTCCGGAGCGAGTGTGGTCCCCGGCTCCAGAAAAGGCCGGTAGGATCCCGGAATGAAGTTAAGATGAACTCCGAGAATTCGCTCCGGGTGGCGTAGACCGAGGGCGGTCGCCACTCCTGCGCCAAGATCGCCTCCTTGTGCCCCAAACTGCGGATATCCGAGTTCGGTCATCAACTCGACCCAAATCTCTGCGATGCGAAAAACATTCATACCTGGCCGAACCGGCCGGTCGGAGAAGCCGTAGCCAGGAAGCGACGGGACAACGACGTGGAACGAGTCGGTGAGCAAAGGAATGATCCGCAGCATCTCCAAAAAGGAACCTGGCCACCCGTGGGTAAGGACCAGCGGGATTGCCGCCATAGAGCGGCTCGGCAAGTGAATGAAGTGGATACCGATGCCAGACGAGCTGAAGCGGTAGTGCGGGAGCCGCGCAATCCTTTCCAACTGAGCCGGCCAATCGAACCGCGCCCAATACTCGCAAATGTCCTGCAGAAAGCCCAGATCGAATCCATATGCCCACTCACGGTCTGGGATCTGATCGGGCCAGCGTGTCCTCCGCAACCGTTCCCTGAGATCGTCGAGCGCGGGTTGAGAAAAGGGCGGCGTGAAACGTTGCAGGGCCATGGTGATCATTATCCGCGACGGGCGCTCACGACACCCGGCCCGATCGGATTAGACCGGATTACATTCGCTCAGAGCAGCTAAGCGGCCGGCGGAACACCCGACGGTTCCTTCTGCCCCAGCCCCGGCCAAACCATTGCCATTCGGTGGGTCGGCCACTCCTCGCTCATGTGGATCGCTTCCGGCTTGCCGACAACAAGGGTGCTGATCTTCGCTTTCCCACATTTCTATTACTTCAGACGTAATTGTAGCCGTGTCCGATCGAGCTCATATTGGTATTGAAAGGCGCTAGACAACTGACATAAGGAGAGACAAGAATGACGACCCCGATCCATGAAGAGAAGGAAGTGACAACCCGAACCATGACGAAAACGGAGCCGCCGCAATGGCTGCTTGCGTTCTGGAAGGAAATTGATGACAAGACATTCGGCCAAGGCTTCGACTGCTTTACCGAAGACGCGACTTGCAACCTTGGCGTCGCGGATTGGCATGGACGCGAGCAAATTCGCGAGAATCTGCGTGCCTTCATTGATACCGGCTTTACCGCCCTGCACGAGGTTGTCGAATACTGGGACGCTGGCTCGCTGAAGGTATTTCGCGGTACCGTTACGATGACCCCGGATGACAAAAGCAAACCAGTAGTGAAGCCGGTGATGACGCACTTTTTTTACATGGACGAGAAAAACCCCAGCAAGGTCCGCCGGTGGTTTGGTGCGGTCGGCCCCATCCAGTTCTGAGGCAATCATGCAAACGCAGGAACATCTCCAGGAACAGGAACTCGGCAATCTGCTCCGCTATTGGCGACGCCAGCGGGGCAAGAGCCAACTCGATTTGTCTCTGGATACGGGGATCTCTCAACGGCACCTCAGCTTTGTGGAGAGTGGCCGGAGCACACCCAGCAGGGACCTGCTGTTAACCGTTTCAGAGAAGCTGGACATCCCGCTTCGCGAGCGGAATGTCCTCTTGCTCGCTTCGGGTTACGCTCCAACCTACAGCGAACCCGCATGGGAAGCTCCGGAGATGGCGGTCGTCACAAAGGCAATGGATCGGGTATTGCTCCAGCAGGAGCCGCACCCTGCACTCGCGTTGGACCGTTACTGGAATGTGATCAGAACGAATGAAGCGGCGCCACGCTTTTTCGGCGCCTTTGTCGATCTGGAGGCGCGCCCCCGCCCGCGCAACCTGCTCGATCTCATGTTCGATCCCGCGGGAATGCGGCCATTCGTCGAAAATTGGGAGGCTGTGGCGGCTGGACTTCTACAGCGGGTTTATCGCGAATCCGTTGGCCATGTTGTGGATCAAAAGACTGTGGATCTGTTGAACAGACTCGAAAAGTATCCGGGAGTGAAAACCCTCAGCACCATTCCGCGGACACACAGTCCGGTACTGCCGATCACGTTCGTAAAAAGCGGCGAGCGATTTTCTTATTTTTCGTTCATCACGACGGTCTGGACGCCGCAATCCATCACCGCACAAGAATTGCGGATCGAGTGCATGTTTCCACTCGAACCCGAAGGTAAACAGGAGTGAATAGGGTACTGACACGCTTGTCAAGAAAGGAAAACTCAATGCAAGCCGAAATCCGCCAAAGCCCAACAATCAAGGGGTCTTGGTTCGTGACGCATCCTCTTAGCCCTGAAGATTCTGCTGCGATGAATGCCGTTAGGCCCGCCGTTGCAGGTATGAAAGGCAAACTCGAAGGGACCGCTGCTCGGGGTCCGTTCGATGTCCTCATGGAGCGTGTTGCAACTCCAGGGGGAGTCACTTTTGAGGCCGACACCATTGGCGCCATATCCGGCTGGTGGGCCAAGCCGGGCCTGGCTCGGCAGGGAGCCGCAATCCTGCATCTGCACGGCGGCTGGTTCAACTGGGGAACGGCCCAAGCGTTTCGTAACCTCGTCGGCCACATCGCACAGAGAGCCGGAGCGGATGCATTTATACCCGATTACCAGCTCGCTCCTGAAGACCCATTTCCCGGAGCAATCAGGGATGCGGAGGCCTGCTATCGCGGACTCGTTGAGAGGGGAATAAAGAAGATCGCGCTTACTGGCGACTCGGCGGGGGGCAATCTGGCTTTGGTGCTTCTGAGCATCGCGACCGCGCAGGCCGCTTCGCGAGGGACCGCCCCCGTGGGTGCCGCGGTGTTATCTCCCGTGACGGATCTTGCGCTCACGGGCGAGAGCTTCGAGACGAGAGCGGAGGTGGACCCGTACTTCATCAAGCCGCAAGTCGCCGGACTCGTGCATTCCTACCTGGGCGAGACCGATCCGAAGAATCCCTTGGCGTCACCACTTTATGGGAATCTCTCGGGACTGCCCGCAATCCGCATTCACGTGGGAGACGACGAAGTGCTGCTGGACGACTCGCGCCGTTACGTAGAACGCGCCGTTGCCGCAGGTGTTGACGCCAGACTCGACGTATGGATGGGAATGGCGCATGGGTTCGTCAATGGCGTCGGGAACCTGAACGCTGCTGGCGAGGCACTGCGCGCCGTCGGTGAGTTTCTGAATGAGCGGCTGGCCGGAGCGCGATAAACGCCCTTTCCTGCCTCAACAAATCGCCGCTATTTCTTCGCAGTGGCAATAGGAGTAGCTACGTCATGGATACGCCAGTCACGATTTCAGACAGAAGCAAGCCCGCCCGCCAGACGAAGAACTTGACCATCGGTGCACTGATTTTTCCCGGGATGGACCAAATCGACTTTACCGGACCATTCGAAGTGTTGTCGCGAATCCCGGGCTCAACTATCCACGTGATCGCGAAGACGAGCCTCCCGGTCCGCGATGTTCAGGGGCTGATTCTGTCGCCCGAAATGACTATCGCCGAGGCGCCTGAGTTCGATGTTCTACTGGTGCCCGGCGGCTTCGGGCAACAGCGGCTTATGAACGACGACGAGGTGCTTTCCCTGATTCGACGTCACTTTGCTGCGGGCAGACTGGTGTTCTCAGTTTGCACGGGAGCTTTGCTATGCGGAGCGGCAGGGATTCTGCGCGACCGCCAGGCCACTACACACTGGGCTGCCTGGAACCTGCTGCCTTATTACGGGGCCATCCCCGTTCGGTCGCGCGTCGTCGTGGATGGCAACCTGGTCACCGCTGCCGGTGTTACCGCAGGA
>Ga0126381_100009223_pt1 | contig 11070 bp, 10 predicted proteins | sample PanSoiMetPlot_28_FD_96465 | JGI IMG/M metagenome (GOLD analysis project Ga0126381, IMG submission 96465) | Tropical forest soil microbial communities from Panama - MetaG Plot_28 | ecosystem: Environmental > Terrestrial > Soil > Tropical forest > Bulk soil | place: Panama | collected 2016-02-17
CGAGGCCGTGCTGTCGGCCTTGATGCGAGCCGACGAACAGCGGGCTATGTTCTGGGTGGTGCTGGTCGACGAGATGCGCGTCCAGTTGCCGCTGGGCGTGGCGGTGGGCGCGTCCGCGCTGCTCATCGCGTTTGCCGCCGAGGTCATGGGCTTGGCCGCGCTCGCGGTGTTCACCGCGCCGCTGCTGGTCACCCAGGTCGCGTTCCGCCGTTACTCCGGCATCAGGACCACCTACCTGCAGACCGTCCGGGCCCTGGCCAAGGTCACCGAAATCGGCGGTTACGTCGAGACCGGTCACTCCGAGCGGGTGAGCAGGCTGGCCGTGGCTATCGGCAGGGAGCTCGGCATTCACGAGCCGGAGCTGCTCGAGCTCGAGTATGCCGCTCTCATGCACGACATCGGCCAGCTGTCGCTGAGCGACCCGATTCCCGGCGGCGCCACAGTCCTGGTGTCTGTGCAGGATCAGCAGCGGATCGCCGAGCTGGGCGCCGAGGTGATCCAGCAGGCGAAGGTGCTCGGCGCGGTCGCCGAGATCGTCCGCCGGCAGAACGAGCCGTACCGGGACGTCGACTTCATGCCGACCGAGCTGGTCCGCGATTCCAGCTCGCCCGGCCCGCCGCTGGGCAGCCGCATCATCAGGGCGGCCAACGCGTTCGACGACCTCGTCGGCGGCTCCCTCGACCCGGCTCGCGCGGCCGAGGCCGTCACCCGCCTCCAGCTTGACACCGCATCGGAGTTCGACCCGCGGGTCGTGGAGGCGCTGAGCCGCGTCGTGCACAGGCGTTCTCTCATGCAGATGTAGCCAGGCCCAGGTGTAGGCTAGCCGAGTGCTTGAGTCGGTGCTTGTGGCCAATCGCGGGGAAATCGCCAGGCGGGTGATCCGCACGGCCAGCCGGATGGGCATCAGGTCGGTCGCGGTGTACTCCGACGCCGACGCGGACCTGCCGTACGTCGGCGAGGCCGACGAGGCCGTGCGCATCGGCCCGGCCCAGCCGGCGCAGAGCTACCTGGACGCGACCGCGGTCATCGAGGCCGCGACCAGGACCGGTGCCGCATCGGTGCACCCGGGCTATGGCTTCCTCGCGGAGAACGCGGACTTCGCCCGCAAGGTGATCGCCGCGGGGCTCATCTGGGTGGGACCCGATCCGGCGGCGATCGAGCAGATGGGCGACAAGATCCGGGCCCGCAACCTGATGGAACAGGCCGGGGTGCCGGTGTCGCCGGGCAGCCGGGAACCGGTGACGGACGCCGTCGCGGCGGTCGCCGAGGCAGCCAGGATCGGCTACCCGGTCATGGTCAAGGCGGCCGGCGGCGGCGGCGGGATCGGCATGGGCGTCGCCGCGGACGACCAGGCCCTGCGGGCCGCGTTCGAGACCGCGCGCTCGCGCGCGGAGCGCTTCTTCGGCTCACCGGAGATCTTGATCGAGCGGTACGTCGAGCGAGCCCGTCACGTCGAGGTGCAGATTCTCGGCCTGGCCGACGGGACCGTCGTGGCGCTCGGCGAACGGGACTGCTCGGTGCAGCGGCGCCACCAGAAGGTTGCGGAGGAGACTCCTTCTCCCGGTGTGTCCGGTGAGCTGCGGGCACGCATGCTGGCGGCGGCGGTGCGGGCCGGCGAGGCCGTCGGCTACCGCGGCGCGGGTACCGTCGAGTGCCTGGTGGACAGCGACGCGGGCACGTTCGTCTTCCTCGAGATGAACACCAGGCTCCAGGTCGAGCATCCGGTCACCGAGCTGGTCACCGGCATCGACCTGGTGGAGCAGCAGTTCCTGATCGCTTCGGGTGCGCGGGTCTCGTTCGACCCGCAGGCCGTCGTCCCGTCGGGGCACGCGATCGAGCTCCGTGTCTACGCCGAGGACCCGGTGCGGTTCCTGCCCCGGCCGGGGACGATCACCGGGTGGTCCGAGCCGTCCGGCGAGGGCGTGCGGGTGGATGCCGGCTACACGGCGGGCAACACGGTGACGCCGTTCTACGACCCGCTGCTGGCCAAGCTCTGCGCGTACGGCGGCTCACGAGACGAGGCACTGGCCCGCGCCAGGGACGCGGTGGCCGCGTTCACGGTGACCGGCCCCAAAACCAATTTGCCGTTCCATGCCGAGCTTCTGGACAGCGCGGAGTTCGTCAGCGGAGACTACGATACGTCTCTGATAAGCAAGCTGCGTCCTTGAGTTCGCGCTGGGCCGTGTGCCCGGCCAGTGAGGGGAGAAACCACCGTGGCAGAGGTCCGCGCGGAAATGGTCGCGAACGTGTGGAAGGTGGTAGCCGCCGAGGGCGATCACGTCGACGACGGCGACACCCTGGTCATCCTGGAGTCCATGAAAATGGAGATCCCGGTCCTGGCCGAGGAGTCCGGCACGGTCGCCAAGATGCACGTATCGGAGGGCGACGTCGTCCAGGAAGGCGACCTCATCGCCGTTATCGGCTAAGCCTCCGCGCCCGGTGAGTGGGCGATGACGCCGTCGTTTGTCGCGCGAAGCTGACTTTGTAATACTTCACGCATCAGCTTCCGCAGTGCCGCAGGGGGACGTGGCACTGGAGAGAATGGCGGCCAGGCAAATGCTTTCTGATGGTGGCGGGCCGGGGCCGGGACTGCGAATCGGGGTCCTCGGCCCGCTGACCGTGGTCAGGAACGGAACGAAGGTGCCCACGCTGCCCGAGGGACAGCGGGTGGTGCTGGGCTTGCTGGCGCTGGCGTACTGACCCAGCAGGTGGGTGACGCCTTCGGGGAGGCGCTTTTCCACGCGACGCTCGGCGACGCCTATCGCGGCATGAACAAGTTCAAGGACGCCGAGATCAGCCTGCTCCGCGCGCTTCCCGTGCTGCGCGACCTGCCGTCCCGGCGGTTTCACGCGGTCTGCCTGCTGAAGCTCGGCTACACCTATGAGGCAATGGGGTCGGATAAGGCGATCGGTCACCTGGAGGAGAGCGTGCGGGTCTTCAGCAAGCTCCGCCTTCCGCGCAAGGCGGAACAGGCCCAGCAAGTCCTTGACCGGTGCAGGCTGGCCTTCCCGCTGGGCGAGCTCGCGTAGCCTCACACACCCGTGGTGGAGCGGGGATAGGCCACTTCCTGATCGGTGACGACGTTCACCAGATACGGGGCGGCGGCGGCGAACGCGCGGCGCAGCGCGGGGCCGATGCCGGCCGGGGAGGTGACGATCTCGCCGGCCCCGCCGAGCGCGCGCACCACCTCGTCGTAGCGGCATCCCGGCTGCAGGTCGGCGGCGACGTCGTAGCCGTACAGGGCCCGCATCGGGTGCTTCTCCAGCCCCCAGGCGCCATTGTTGCCGCAGACCATGACCACCGGCAGCCGGTGCCGTACCAGGGTGTCGACGTCCATCAGCGAGAACCCGGCCGCGCCGTCGCCGAGCAGCAGCACGACCTGCGCGGACGGGCGGGCCAGCCGGGCGGCGACCGCGTAGCCCAGGCCGGTGCCCAGGCAGCCGAACGGCCCGGGGTCCAGCCACCCGCCGGGCCGGGACGGCTCGACGTACTTGCCCGCGAACGAGACGAAGTCCCCGCCGTCCCCGATGACGACCGCGTCGTCGTCCAGCATCGTGAGCAGCTCTCCGTAGATCCGTGCCGGATGCACCGGATCCGCGTCGCTGGCCAGCAGCGGACCGTCGAGGGCCAGGGCCGCGCGCACCGCCTCGGTCAGCTTCGGCGCCCAGGCCGGGTCGCCGGCGGGCTCGGGGTGCGCCGTGATCAGCTCGTCGAAGAACGCGGTGAGATCACCGGCCGCCGACGCCGCCAGCGCGCAGTGCGTCGCGATCCCGGCGGGGGAGTCCGCGACGTGGACGACCGGCGCGGGCGCCTCCCGCGGTCCGAACGAGCCGTACCCGAGCCGGAAGTCCAGCGGCGTGCCCGCCACGACCACCAGGTCCGCCTCGCCGAAGGCGAGGCGGCGGGCGCGGGTGACGAGCAGCTCATGCCCGGCCGGCAGCACGCCGCGAGCCTGCCCGTTGGCGATCACCGGCAGCCGCAGCGCCTGCGCCGCGCGCGACGCGGCTCGCTCCGCTCCGCCGAGCCATACATCGGACCCCAGCACCAGCACCGGGCGGCGCGCCGCGCGCAGCAGCGCCGCGATCCGCGCCACGTCCTCCCCATCCGGAGCAGACTGGCCGGCAGTCACGTTGCCGGGCAGCTCTGCTGCTGCCTCACCGAACGCCGCCTCCAGCGACAGGTCGAGGAACACCGGCCCCCGGTGGGGCGCCAGCGCCAGCCGGAACGCCTCGTCCGCGGACGCGGCTACCTTCCCCGTCTCGTGCTCGGTCCACGCGCGCTTGGTGACCGGTGCCAGCAGCGGCGGGTGGTCCATCTCCTGCAGCGAACCGGAGCCCCACCGGTAATCCGGCGCCCGCCCGCCGATCAGCACGACCGGCGCGCCGTTGAACCAGGCGCTGGTGACGGCGCTGACCGAGTTGGTCACGCCGGGCCCCGCGGTCACCACGGCGAGCCCTGGCGTCCGGGTGAGCCGCGCGGTCGCCTCGGCCGCGAACACCGCCGTCTGCTCGTGCCGCACGTCGATCAGCGGCAGCGCGGGCGATCCCTTGACGGCCGCGTCGTAGAGCGGGAACACGTGCCCGCCGGAGAGCGTGAACATCGCCGTCACGCCATACCGCCGCGCCACCGCCACCGCGTGCGCCCCGCCATGCCCGGATACAGTCACCACACCCGTGACGTTACCATCCAGTAACGAGGTAGATCCAAGACCTCCTGGCCAAGCTAGTCGGCTATGGCGCCGACGCCCGCCGGAGCAGGCGCGGGGGCTTCCTCCAGGTCGCTCGTGTAATCACCGGCCGCGGTCTCGTCGCGGCCCTCGGGTACCTTGATCGCCTTGAAGACGAGCGTCAGCACCACCGAGATCGCGAGGTTGAGGAGGATGGCGGACACGCCGATGTAGACGGTATGGCCGAACTCGATGTCCGTTGAGCCCGCCCAGTGCGACGTGGTCGGGTTGGCCACCTTATAGGCGGCGATCGTGCCGAAGATCATGCCGCCCAGCCAGCCGCACAGCAGCGCGTAGCGGTGGAACCAGCGGGTGAACAGCCCCGACACCAGGGTGGGGAACGTCTGCAGTATCCAGATGCCGCCGAGCAGCTGCAGGTTGATGGAGAACGTCTTCGGCAGCTCAATCGCGAACAGCAGCGCGCCGAGCTTGACGACCAGCGAGACCCATTGGGACACCCTCGTCTCGAGCCTGGCGCTGGCACCCGGCCTGAAGAACTCCTTGAAGATGTTGCGGGTGAACAGGTTGGCCGCGGCGATCGACATGATGGCGGCCGGCACCAGCGCGCCGATCACGATCGCGGCGAACGCGATTCCGGTGAACCAGCTCGGGAACATGTGCTGGAACAGGTACGGCACCGCGAGCTGGGCGTTGCCCTTGCCCGGCCCCTTGACGTTCGCCGCCGTGGTCTTGTCGGCCAGCGCCATGTAGCCGAGCAGCGCGATGAAGCCGAGCATGACGGAGTAGATCGGCAGCAGCGCCATGTTGCGCTTGATGACGTCGCGCCGCTTGGTGGCGAGGGTGGCGGTAATCGCGTGCGGGTAGCAGAACAGCGCGCACGCCGAGCCGAGGGCCAGCGTGGCGAAAGCGAGCTGGCTGTTGCCCGTGGCCGGGATGAACACGCCGTTAGGCTTAGCCGTCTTGGGGTTGATGGCCTTCATGTGCGCCTCGCCGGCCGCGAAGATGTTGCCCCAGCCGCCGATCCTGGTCGGGATGTAGAAGACCGCCACGATGATCATGGCGTATATCAGCGTGTCCTTGATGAACGCGATCAGCGTGGGCGCCCGCAACCCGGACACGGCGGTGAAGATCGCGAGCACCAGGAACGCGATGATCAGCGGCAGGTCCTTGACGAATGTGTTGGTCGAGGTCGTGCCGACGCCCATCACGGTGAGCACGGCCTGGATGCCGACCAGCTGCAGCGCGATGTACGGCAGCAGGGCGAGGATGCCGGTGAGGGCCATGGCCAGCGACAGGCTACGGGACCCGAACCGGCCCTTGATGAAGTCGGCCGGCGTGACGTAGCTGTGCTTGCGGCAGACCGACCACAGCCGCGGCATGAAGATCAGCGCGATCGGGAACACCATGATCGTGTAGGACACCGCGAAGAAGCCCGCCACCGCACCGGACAGGAACACCGCGGATGGCACGGCCACGAACGTATACGCGGTGTACAGGTCGCCGCCGATCAGGAACCAGCCGATGAACGTGCCGAAGCCGCGGCCGCCCAGCCCCCACTCGTTCAGGTGCAGCATGTCCTCGGAACGGCGCCAGCGGGCGGCCGCGAAGCCGGTCAGCGTGACGACGAGGAACAGGACCAGGACGATGGTGAAGACGACGTAGTTGACGTGACTCACGATGTCACCTCACCGTGCTCGGCGTTCGCGGCGGCGGCACCCTGGTAGCCGCCGGGCGGCCGCAACCTCTTCTGCAGCAGGTAGACGATCCAGAGCACGACCCCGGTGACCGGCATGTAGATCATCAGGTAGAAGTAGAAGAACGGGAAGTCGCCGACCTTCGGTGTCGCGCTGGCGTAGAGCGGCACGTAGAGCGTGAACCAGATATCGGCGATCACCAGGACGGCGATCACGGTCGACGTCCAGGGGTGAGAGGCTATGGGGCTCTTAGATCTGACGGCCGGCTGGGTCATGGCTTCCCTCTCGCGGTCGCTCCGACTGTGACGTACGTCACGGGTGTGACCTATATCGTGCGCTCATGGTGCCGGATCGGCAATGCTTTAAATAGCAACGCAGTAAATTGTTACCAACTCTGACGGCGTTGTTACGCGCACTGATTCGCCGTTTACCTGGGAGGATTCACTCGACTCCCGTTTGGGCTAATCACCCCAGCCTGTGATCTCCGGCTTCCTTCCGGCATAGCGGGCGATGGCGCGGAACTCGTCCCGGCCGAGTTGCCCGGCCCCCTCGGGCAGACCGCCGGTCAGCACACCGGCTAGGTCCACCAGGTTTGAGCGCTCGGCGAGGCCGGGCCGGGCGGGCCAGCTGCCGATGACCACCCCGGCGGTCTTCAGCCCGCGCGCGGCCAGCGCCTCGAGCGTCAGTGCGGTGTGGTTGAGCGTGCCCAGCCCGGCCGCGACCACCACCAGAACCGGCGCGCCGAGCGCGGCGGCCAGGTCCGCGATCGTGTGTCCTTCCCGGTCGTACCTGACCAGCAGGCCGCCCGCGCCCTCCACCAGGACCTGGTCCCTCGTCTGCGCCAGCGAGCCGATGTACCGGGCCGCCGCGGCCAGGTCGAGCGGCGCCAGGCCCGCGGTCCGCGCGGCTGCCTCGGGCGACAGCGGGTCAGGGAAGCGGGCCAGCTCGTGCACGTCGGTGACTCCGGAAAGCCGCTGCACGGTCTCCAGGTCAGTGGGTTCCCCGTCCGCGAGGCCGGTCTGGGCGGGCTTGACCACCGCCACCCGCTCACCCCGGTCCGCCGCCAGCGCCGCCAGCGCCGCGGTCACGATCGTCTTGCCGACCCCGGTCCCAGTTCCAGTGACGATCGTGATGTTCATGACCTGCGGAGCTTGGTCACGAACTTGTAGCGGTCGCCGCGGTACCAGGACTGGGCCCACTCGACCGGCTGTCCGTCGATGTCGAAGGCGTGCCGGGACAGCAGCAGCAGCGGCAGGCCGGGATCGACGCCGAGCAGCCGGGCGTCGTGCGGGTCGGCGAGGACGGTCTCGATGGTCTCCTCCGCCTCGGCGAGCTGGATGCCGTATGCGGTGCGCAGCGTCTCGTACAGCGAGCGGTGCCGTTCGAGTTCCTTGCGCAAGCCGGGGAAGCGCCTGGCGGGCAGGTGCGAGGTGTCGATCGACATCGGCTCGCCGTCAGCCAGGCGGAGCCGGTGGATACGCAGCGCGCGGCCGCCGGGCCTGATGCCGAGCAGCACCGCGAGCTGGTCGTCGCTGGTGACGTAGCCGATGTCAAGGATCTTGGTCTGCGGATGCAGGCCGTGGGCCCGCATGCCTTCTGTATAGCTGGCCAGCTCGAGTGACTGGGCAACCTTGGGCTTGGCCACGAACGTGCCCTTGCCCTGCATACGCAGCAGCCGTCCCTCGACCACCAGCTCGGCGAGCGCCTGCCTGACCGTCGTCCGGGAGGTGCCATAGTGGCGGGCCAGCTCGCGCTCGGGCGGTACCGGGCTGCCGGCTTCCATGGCGGAGGTTAGATCGAGCAGCTGCCGCTTGACCTGGTAGTACTTCGGCAACCGCAGTGCCACCACCCCGGGGGCGGCGGCGGCCGCAGGGCTGTCACCAGCGCCCTCGTCGGCCGGCAGCGGAGAAACGGTCATCGCGCATCATTGCCTGAATGAGGGGTGAACGTCAACTCCAACGTGGTCGCGCACACTGGTGAGTGCTCGTGAGGCTAGGGCAAAATCGGAGCGCGTCAAGGTGGCCCGCGCGGTGAGCCGCAGGCAGGCCTGGCCGGCCGGCACCGACGGTGGCCGGAAGCATCCCGCGCGTACCCGGTGGCCGGCGCAGATTTCCCGCGCGGAGACGGCGCGCCATGCGTCGCCGAGGATCACCGCTACCACCGCGGCCGTCGGGGGTACCACGTCCAGCCCGAGGTCGGCCGCGATGCCCGCCAGCCGTACGGCGTTCGCCGCGGCTTGCTCGCCCCGGCCTGGCTCTTCGCCAAGCACCTCCAGCGCGGCCAGCGCCGCGCCCGCCGACGGCGGGGCAAGCCCGGTGTCGAAAATGAACCCGCGTCCGGTGTCGGTCACCGTCTCGATGACCTCCGGCGCGCCCAGCACGGCCCCGCCCTGGCTGGCCAGCGACTTGGACAGGGTAATGGTGCGCACCACGTCCGGCTGCTCCGCGATGCCAGCCGCGGCCGCTGTGCCGCGTCCGCCGGGCCCGAGCACGCCAAGCGCGTGCGCCTCGTCGAGCACCAGCAGCGCGTCGTGCGCCCGAGCCGCCGCGTGCAGCTCGGCCACCGGAGCCAGCGCCCCGTCCACCGAGAAAACGGCGTCGCTGACCACCAGCGCGGACTCCTCGGACCGCCCGGCCAGCAGGCCCCGGACCGCGGCCACGTCCCGGTACGGTGCGATGGCCAGCCGGACCCCCGCGCCCCGCGCCAGCCGGCACGCGTCGATCAGCGACGCGTGGTTGCGCTCGTCGGAGACAATCAGCACGCCCGTGCCGTGCCGGGCCAGGGCGGCCGACAGCGCGGTGATGACGGCCAGGTTCGCCAGGTACCCGGAGGAGAACGCCAACGCCCGGGGCGCGGCCGCGAACGCGGCCAGCGACGCTTCCAGCCGCGCGTGCAGCGCAGTGGTGCCGGTCACCAGGCGAGATCCGGTCGATCCCGTGCCCCAGTCCCGCGCCGCCGCGAGCGCACCGGCGGTCACCCGCGGATCCCCGCACAGCCCGAGGTAGTCGTTCGACGCCAGGTCGAGCATCCCGTCGAAGTCCGGGTCCCGCACGATCAGCGTCCGGCGTAGCCCCGCCGTTGCCCGGGCGTTCGCCGCCGCCCTGAGCCTGCCCAGTACACCAGCCGCAGCATCCACGTTCCACATGATGCCAGGCCGCCCCGTAAGCCTCGGTGGAGCGCCCCCGTGGGCCGTACCTCGACGTTTTGCTGAACGGTGGGACAATAGCAGCGTGCCCACGCTGAACGACCTGGCCAGAAGCCACACGAAGCTGGACGACGCCGACCTGGACTGGCTCCACTCGCTGGTGTCGGACTGGCAGCTGCTTGCCGACCTGTCGTTCGCCGATCTGATCTTGTGGGCGCCGACCCGTGACGAGCGGTGGCTGGCGGTCGCCCAGCTCCGGCCCACCACCGGCCCCACCTCGTTCCAGGACGACGTGGTCGGTACGTTCGCCGGCCTCGAGGACCAGCGGCTGCTTGACGTCACCAAGCAGCAGTGCCGGATCTGGCGGGAGAGCGACCCAGACTGGACCAGCGGCGTCCCGGTCCGCACAGAAGCCATCCCGGTAACCCGGCGGGGCAACGTCATCGCGGTGATCGAGCGGTGTACCAACCTGAACTCGGCTCGCACCCCGAGCCGCCTTGAGCTCACCTACCTGCAGGGTGCCGACGACCTGGCCCGGATGGTCGCCGAGGGGACGTTCCCGTTCATCGGCGCCGACGCCATGCTGGTCCGCTCGCCCCGCGTGGGTGACGGCCTGCTCCGCCTGGGCCGGTCAGGGAAGGTCACCTACGCGAGCCCGAACGCGCTGTCCGCTTACCGCCGCCTGGGCCTGGCCGCCGACCTGATCGGCGCCGAGCTGGGCGCGGTGACGGCCGGGCTGTGCGCCACCGACGAGCCGCTGGACGAGTCGCTGATGGTGGTGGCGACCGGCCGCGCGCCGCGCGAGGCGGAGGTGGACGGGAACGGCTCGGTGGTGCAGTTGCGCGCGATCCCGCTGATCGTGAGCGGGCAGCGCACCGGCGCGCTGGTCCTGGTCCGGGACGTCACCGAGTTGCGTCACCGCGAGCGAGAGCTGCTCACCAAGGACGCGACGATACGGGAGATTCACCACCGGGTGAAGAACAACCTGCAGACGGTTGCCGCCCTGCTGCGCCTGCAGGCCCGCCGCTCCCGCGCCCCCGAGGCCCGGGAGGCGCTCGACGAGGCGGTCCGCCGGGTGGGGTCGATCGCGGTCGTGCACGAGACTCTGTCGCACGCGCCCGAGGAGATCGTGGACTTCGACGACATCGCGTACCGCGTGGCGATGATGGCCGGGGAGGTGTCGGCCGCCGAGGTCCGGGTCGTGCCGAAGATCGCGGGGAAGTTCGGCATGCTGCCCGCGTCAGCGGCCACACCGCTGGCCATGGTGCTCACCGAACTGCTGCAGAATGCACTCCAGCACGGGCTGGCCCCGACGGCTTGCCCGGAGCCCGCGCTGCTCGAGGTGACCGCGACCCGAGGTTCAGAACGGCTGTCGGTGACCGTGGCCGATAACGGGGCCGGCCTTCCCGAGGGGTTCGATCCCGAGGCGACCACGAGCCTGGGCCTGCAGATCGTGCGCACCCTGGTGGTCGGTGAACTGGGTGGCCGCCTGAGGATAACGTCGCGGCCAGAAGGCGGCACGGCGGCGGTGGTCGATCTCCCCA
>Ga0126381_100009224_pt1 | contig 11069 bp, 11 predicted proteins | sample PanSoiMetPlot_28_FD_96465 | JGI IMG/M metagenome (GOLD analysis project Ga0126381, IMG submission 96465) | Tropical forest soil microbial communities from Panama - MetaG Plot_28 | ecosystem: Environmental > Terrestrial > Soil > Tropical forest > Bulk soil | place: Panama | collected 2016-02-17
CCGTCTTCACCCAGAAGACCATCACCTACAGCATTGCAAAGGAAACCGAGCGCGTGGCGACGGCTTCCCAAATCCAAGAACTCCCTGACCTCAACGGGTTCATCCAATTCAACGAAGCAATCAACCGGTTCCGCATCCGCGCAAGTGCGCGACCTCGGTCTTTCCCGGCATTCCTTCCACGAGATACCGCCGGCTTCGTACCGCTGAGCGATGACGAATACACCCTCATCCTTGACGCATCAGCCGAGGATCTCCCTCTTTCGGCGGAAGACCGGAAGGCAGCAGAGTCCCGCCCCCAAGGGGGAGGTAGCTCACTCGCCACTATGGGTGTGGGTCTCAGCCCTGAGCCCACCTCACCGGCGCTTTCCAAAACCGACGCCAATGAATTACTCCTACCCGACTTCAGCCGTTCCAGCCTACCGGCCACGGCCGCAACCGCGGAGGCAGTGGACCTCGCCAACCAAGCTATGCGATCCGGACATCAGGTGCCCAGTATCGGGAGCGCGCCGAATGCCACCATCTCCCAACACGCCCAGGTGCCGGCAGGGCCGACGCACGCTCCGACTTCCTCACCGCACCCGGTTGACGGACACGCGAACATCGTTCCCAATCTCGGCGGTGTGGGTGATGCCGCCACAAAACTCCTGGAGACCGTCGAACACCTTCAGGGCAACGCAATGGAGAAAGCCGAGGAGATCGCCCAACAAGAAGGGTTTGGCGCGTAATTCATCTGGTGACCTATGGTAAACATCTCAAGCGCATTAAACTCTCAAAAGGTTCAGGCGTACCACCAAACCGACTACGCCAACACGACACAGAAGTCGTACTACAGTCAGGACGGTGAAGTCGCCGGACGCTGGCACGGCCAGCTCGCCGAAGAGATGGGCCTCTCCGGCGCCGTCGAGGCCGAACACTTCAACCGGCTCGCAGAAGGACAGGACCCTACAACCGGCGACCAGCTCGTCCGCCACCGCCACGGGAACGAAGACGCCGCGGCGCACCGGGCGGGCTGGGATGCGACGTTCAGCGCACCCAAGTCCGTATCCATCACCGCACTCGTCGGTGGCGACCAGCGCATCATCGAAGCGCACCGCGAAGCTGTCCAAAAAGGCCTGGACTACCTTGAACGTTCCACTCACGCCCGTATCGGCGGAAATAATCCGCCGGAGCACTCCGGCAAATGGGTAGCCGCCACGTTCGAGCACGACACCTCCCGGCCGGTAAACGGCTACAGCGCACCACAGCTCCACACTCATGCCATCTTCTTTAATGTGACGAAGAGCGCAGATGGTAAAGCCCATGCACTTGAGCCGCGACACATCTTCGAGGCTCAAAAAACCGCCACCGCTATCTACCAAGCTGAACTCGGCTACCGCCTGCGGCAACTCGGCTATGAATTGGAAGAGGGCAAGGGCGGCGCACGCGAGATCAAGGGCTACACCGAGGACTACCTCAAAGCAAACTCATCCCGCTCTGAACAGATCGAGGCACTCGCGAAACAACTCCAGGAGCACGGACTCAATAAAGCAGAAGCCCGGCAGCGGGCCGCCCACTCTACCAGGGAAGCCAAGGGGCATCAGGCTCCCGACCAGACCCGCGCCCAGCAACAAGACCTCGCCCGGCGATTCGGCAACCAACACCAGGCCATCATCGCCAATGCTCGCGCAGCCGAACTTCAGGCCCGCCAGTCAATGACTCCCGAGGAGTCCCACAAAGCAGCCGCAGCGGCCGTCACGTTCTCCCGTGAAAAGAACTTCGAGCGCGAAGCGGTAGTTCCCCAACGTGACGTCCTCCGCGAGGCGCTTAGGCGCGGCCAGGACCTCACCACCCCCGACCAGATCGAGAAGGCCATGCGCGCCCAGCAGGAACGCGGCGACCTACTTCCGTTGCAGGGCAAAGGACACCAGCCGGCCTACACAACTCCTGAGATGGTCGCGATGGAAGCCCAGAATATCCGCTTGATGCAGGCCGGCCAGAACCAGCACCGGGCCTTCATTCCCGACAGCAACGACCTCCACAAACGAATCGAGCGCCACTTCGAACAATTCCAAACCGACGCCGCCAAACAAACCGACTCCGCCCGACGGAATCAACTCGAAGCAGCCATCCAAAACCAGAAGGAGGCCATCCGGCAGGTTCTTACCTCCCAGGACAAAGTGCAAGCATTCCAGGGCGCGGCCGGAACCGGCAAAACTACGTCCCTCACTGTCGTACGCAAGGAGCTCGAACAAGAAGGATATACGGTTAAGGGATTCGCCCCGACTTCTCGCGCTGCGCAACAGCTCGCTGAATGCGGCGCCGAATGTTCCACCCTACAGATGCACCTCACCAAGCCGGGCGAGGTCAACCCAACACCCACGGTCTACTTCTTGGACGAGACCTCCCTCGCCAGCGCAAAACAGGTCAATGATCTCCTCAACCGCCTCGGTCCCAGCGATCGTGTCGTCCTCATCGGCGACGTTCGCCAACATGAAGCGGTCGAGGCCGGGCGCGCCTTTGCGCAGCTCCAAGAACATGGTATTCGTACCGCCCGCCTGGACGAGATCGTGCGCCAGAAAGACCAGTCTCTACGAGAAGCAGTCGAGCATCTCGCCAAGGGTCACGTTCCACAGGCCGTTGACATGCTCAAAGCTCAGGGCAGAGTCTCTGAGATTTCGGCCGAACAGGACCGCTTCAACGCAATTTCCGCCGAGTACCTCAAGGATCGCGACGGAACGCTGGTAGTCTCCCCAGACAACCGTTCGCGAGCCGCCATCAACGCAATCGTCCACCAGGAGCTTAAGAAGACCGGCACCATTCACGAGCGGGACCACAGCATTCCCGTCCTCGTGAACCGCCAGGACCTCACCGGTGCCGACCGGAAATGGGCGAAGTCCTATGAATTTGAGAACGTCGTCCGCTACAACAAGGGCAGCGAGAAGCTGGGAATCAAGCAGGGCGACTACGCCACCGTCACGGGAATCGACCGGAAGCAAAACCTCATAACCGTGACAACAGCCAAAGGTCAACAGATTTCGTACAACCCCGACCGCCTCCACGGCGTATCCGTCTACCGCCAGGAGCAGCGCGCCTTTGCGGTCGGCGAACGGATCCAGTTTACGGCTCCCTTCAAAGATAAGAAGGTTGCCAATCGGCAGCTTGCCACGGTCAAAGCTATCGAAGGCAAGAGATTAACCGTCCAACTCGACTCTGGCAAAAGCATCAATTTCACCACGGACCAACACGCCAACCTGGACTACGGCTACGCCGTCACCAGCCATAGTTCCCAGGGACTCACCACAAATCGCGTGCTTATTAATATTGATACTGAGCGGACCAATAGCCATCTCATCAACGACCGCCTCGCTTACGTGGCGGTCTCGCGAGCCCGCCACGACGCCCGCATCTATACTAATGATGCGGGCAAGCTCAGCCAAGCCCTCAGCCGGGACGTCTCGAAATCCTCTGCTATCACGGTTTCCCCTGAACGGCCACCCCTCGTCCAACGCCATGGCCAGGCGGAAGAGACGCCCGGACTTAATCGGACACCGCAGCACGGCCTAACCCCAGCCGTCACAACCACCCAGCAACACGCGTCGGGCGGCGCGAACACCACCAGCACTCAAGCCACCAGCACCCAGCCCACTCGCCAGCTCCTGCCTCATATCGGCCACGGCCAGACCCAGGCAGGCCAAGGCCAAGGTCAGGGGCAGACTCTTGGCACGGGCAACGGCACCACCCAGACCGCTGGCGGATTGGAGCACGGCCATGGCCAGGGTCGAGGCCAAGGCCATGGACACCAGATTGAACACTCAGAAGAGGAAGGGTTCGGAGTTTAATCACAATGAAAAACAGCCTAGACCTGATCAAAACATTCCTAAGGCCCATCGCTGGGTTTCTCGAAGATCCGGACGTATCCGAAATCATGATCAACCGCGGCGGCCGTGACATCTTCGTTGAGCGCAGCGGACAATTCCTGTACCACCCGGAGCTCGGCATACCCGAGGTGGAACTCAATACAGCGGTCAAAAACATCGCCCGCGTGGTCACGGGTGATGAGATATCCATCCAGAAACCTATCTATGACGGCCGACTCCCGGACGGATCGCGCGTCGCCGCGATCCTCGCCCCGTGTTCCGCCGACGGTACGACACTCACAATCCGAAAATTTCAGAACCAGCGCTGGACCCTCGACCAACTTCAGCAAACCGGCGCACTACCGGCAGAGGTTCTTCCACACCTGACCGCAGCCATCCATAAACGCAAGAACATTCTGATTGTCGGAGGCACCGGCACAGGGAAGACAACGATGTTGAACGCCCTCGCCTCCCTCATCCCGGACAGCGAACGCCTCGTCGTCATCGAGGACACTTCTGAAATCCAACTCAATGCTTCCAATCTGGTTCGTCTCGAAGCACGAAAGGCCCAACCCTCCGACAATCCCGATGAAAACATCCCCGCCGTTGAAATCCGGGACCTCGTCAAGGCGGTTCTCCGTCACAGACCCGACCGTATAATCCTCGGCGAAATCCGCGGTGGCGAAGCATTCGACCTACTCCAGGCGCTCAACACCGGCCACTCCGGCTCCCTTTCAACGATCCATGCCAATTCCGCAGCCGCAGCAGTCTCACGGTTCAGCAATTGCGTCATCAGTTCAGGCATTGAGATTCCCGACCACGCCCTCCAGGGACAAATCGCTGATGCCCTGGACCTACTTCTCTACATCGAGCGCCGGCACGGAAAGCGCTACGTCGCCGAACTGGCCGAGCTCCGCAGTTACGACCACGACTGCAAGCGTCACGACATCGTTCCCCTCTACCGCCGAGAATTGATCGTCACCAAGTCCCACACCGGCGGGGACGAACTTGCCTTCAAAATCTACGAACCCGGCACCGAAAAGGTTTTCTGATCTCAACCCAGTGAAACCTGAAGACCACAAATATGACCAGAAACCGCAGCCTCCCGCCCCTACCGGCGGGCCCACTCACTCCCGCTCGCGGCCCTCCGGCCGGGCTCCAGACCCAGCGCGCCGCGCTCGCTGCAGCACCGCGTGCATTCTTGCCCCGTAAAACTGTTTCTTGAGGAAATACCATGTCTCAATATCAAAACGAAGTGAACCTAATCGGTTACGTCGGCAACGATGCCGAAAGCTCCGAAGCAAATGGCTCAACGCGCACTGTTCTCTCCCTGGCCACCAAGCGCTCCTGGAAGGACGAGAAAGAGCAATGGCAAAGCAGGACGGAATGGCACAACATAGTCGCGTGGAATGGAACCGCCACGGTCGCCGCTCAGTTAAAAAAGGGTAACCACGTCCGGATCAAGGGCGAACTCCGCACCCGCGAATATGAACTAGACGGAGTTAAGCACAAGATCACGGAAGTGGTCGCCAGCGAGGTCCACAACCTTCGCCCCGACCGGCGCGACGACGCGGACTAGACCCCGCCAGTCCGGCCGTAGCGCCGAGCTGCGCCGATGCGGCGCTGCCAGCGCCGCATCCCATAACACATTGAAAATATGTGGCTTTCTGCCGATAAGAGTATTAGTACGGCTTTCTCTGAAATCGCAATGAAACCTAACGCTGCCAATTACCTTCATCGTGCCTTCCACGCAGACGACACCATTGCCGTTGCCCTCATCAATAAGCGTACTGGAGAGGCGCTCCAGCGCGTCGCGCCCGTTGCCGACATCGCCTCCGACCGTTGGCAAGCATGGCTACGCTTCAAAAACCGGGAGGCATTTGAGGTCTACTACACCATCAATACGCTCAAACCGGGCACTCGAAGGCGCGACAAAGAGGATGTCGACGCTATCCGCCACCTCTTTCTCGACTTTGACGATAATGGACCCACCGCCCTGGAACGCCTCCGCCAGCGCTCTGACATTCCGGCACCAAACTACACCGTCAACACATCACCCGGTAAATTCCAGGTGATCTGGCGCGTACAAGGTTTCGCTTTAGCCCAGGCCGAACACCTCCTCCAGGGTCTGGCCCGCGAAACGGGCGCCGACATCGCTGTGACCGACGCTGCCCGCCTCTTACGGCTGCCGGGGTTCCGCAACCACAAATACACTCCGGCTCATTTAGTCACCGTCGTTTTTTCCCACACCGAGATTTTCTCCCCCGCCAACTTCCCTTCGTTCCCCGCAACCCAATTGTTCACTGCAACCCCCGGCCCCAACCCCTTTTCCTCACCTCGGGCCGCGACATCATCCTCCACAGGCGACAATTCCAGATCTGGCGAGGATTGGAGGCGCACATTGAGCCGCCTTCGCCTCGGCGCCGACCCGGACCGCGTCATCCGGGAACTTGCCGACGCCCGCCGCGACAAAGCCAAACCCCTGGACTACGCTACGCGTACCGTCCGCAGAGCACTGGCCCTCATACAAAGCACTCCCATTCGGGATCGTAGGGCACTACAATAAGGCCTTCAAATGTCGCTGCGCCTCTTCAAGCCCGACCTCCTCAACGCCCGCAGACGGCCCCTCTACGTCACGGTCAGATCAGACGGACGCCTAACTTTCAATGCAGAAGCAAGCCGTGCCCTCGATGCCGCAGATTTACGACGCATCCGGTTATTCGGCGATCGCCGCACGAAACGCGTCGTTATCCGTCCCGCAACCACCGAAGGGCCAGAAACCCACCTCATCAGCTACCTTAAACCCACACCTACGCAACTCCGGGCAACACTTGAAGCCAAGCCCTTCCTCTCATGGCTCGGCTACGCTTTCCCGCAGATCTCCGAACCTAATCCCCCAGCTTCATCCAGCCAGCCCACTTCAACCACCACGACGGCGGTTCACCGATACCAACTACATCCCCTGCGCCGGCGAGCTTTTGAATTCATGCTTGCCGAGCCAATAGCACCTATCTCCGATCCGAATACCAAACCCAACTCCCCCGAGGCCACCGCGTGACCGTTATACGGCGCACCACCCTACACCGCTTTTTTCTTTTCTTCCTCTGCATATCCCTTTTTGGTCAGAACTTCACCGCCCGCGTGGTTCGCGTGATCGACGGCGACACCATTTCCGTGCTTTCCGGCCGAACTGAAGTGCGCATCCGTCTCGCGGAATGCGACGCGCCCGAAAGTTCCCAGCCTTTCGGCTATCGCGCGAAGCAATTCACGTCCTCGCTTGTTTTCGGCCGGACTGTTACCGTCGTGCCCCAAGGCCTGGACCGCTACCACCGCACGATCTCCCACATCATCACCGACCAAGGTCTCGACCTCAGCACGGAGCTGATACGTGCAGGCTTCGCCTGGTGGTATCGGAAATACTCCCGAAACACTGATCTGGAAATCCTCGAAAGGCAAGCCAGAGAGGCTCGCCGAGGTTTATGGGTAGACCCGTCGCCTATTCCACCGTGGGAGTGGCGCCGGAACCGGTAGCGCGTCTCCTAAAAGTCAAACAGCGCCCTGACAAACTCGCCTACTTTAGCTCCTTCGGTGCTTAAACCATCCCGCAACGCTGCTTTTCGAAACGTGAATTCCCGAGGCCCGGTCCGTTCCACCTCAATGCTTCGCTCCCCGCACCAACACAATAGCTCCCCCGTCGGCTGCAGCTCGCCGCAAAGCAACTTCACAAACAGATCCGACAACGGAATATCGTGATCCGTGCGCTCAATCAATTCGACCAACGCCTCTCCGAGTCGCTCATCCACTCGCCGGGCTGAACTCAACGCTCCCGCGCTCCTACGCAACCCGCACGTGCAGCTCGCGCCCTAACATATAGTCGGCCGGAGCTATCATACGCCATCTCGGAGCCGCCGCAGACGCTTGGTCCGCCAGCCAGTAAAACCGCGCGCCCTTGTCCAGCGCTTACCGCTCCTGGGCGCCTCACCCCGTAATACCGCTCAAGTACTGCCGTGATGTACTCTCGGGTCTCCATGTAGGGCGGAATACCGCGATATTTGGCAACCGCCCCTTGCCCCGCGCTGTATGCAGCCAGTGCGAGCCGCAGATCCCCTCGGTAGTACCGCTGCAAATAGCGAAGGTACCGCACGCCGGCCGTCACGTTGTCCTCCACGTTCTGCCAACTCCGCACCCCAAATGCCCCTGCCGTCTCTGGCATGAGCTGCATGACGCCGAGCGCCCCTTTCGGACTTACCGCCGACGGATCGTATGCGCTCTCAGTTTCTGCCACCGCTTCAGCAAGCCGCGGATCGATTCCCTCCCGAGCGGCAATCCGCCCGACCGCCGCTCGCACTGCGGCCCGGTCTGGCTGGCGCTGGGCCGCGGCGATGCCCACCGCGGCCGTAAACCCCATAATCACGACTATCCAGCGCTTATTAAACATAGAATCCCGTCACGCTCCAAACAGCCAGCTCGCGAAACTCGCGGCGCCTAGCGCCATTCCCAGCCCCACAACAACCAGTCCCATCATTTTCCTGGGAGGGACGCCGTTGAACAGCCCGACGCTCCCCTCTCCGAAGCCGATCATCAAACCGCCGATCACAATTGCGACAAGACTCAACCCCCGCGCGATAGGCCCTGTCATCGCTTGTGCCAACCCTTGAACGCTGTTTTCCCACGGATTCATATCTCTCTCTACCGACCGAAGCTGAAGAACACATTCACCACCAGTAGAATCACGCCCAACACTGTGAGCTGCAGCCCAAGCCATCGCAGCCCACGACGACGAAAGACGAGAATACCTCCACCAACGACCGCCACCACGCTGAACACCAGAGGCACCACACCAACAAGACCACCGCCAACACATCCGGACCACTTCACGGCCGGCCTCCGGCAACCCCACGACCTCGCGGCTTCCGTGCCTTGCGACGCCTTCCCTCAACTGGTTCACCTCTTTTCGGAATATGAATTGGAGTTGCACCCTGACTCTTGACAGTGTTCACCACGGCGGTGACAAATGAGGTGATGCTCCCCAAGAATCGATCCACCGAACCACCTCCCCGCTCAATGTGCTTCAGGTAGGCTTCCCAGCGACCGGTCAACTCAGCACTTCTCAACTCCGGTGCCACGGCCGCTATCAACTCTCGACCCAATTGCGTGGAATGCAATTGCTTCTTTCTGCGCTCCACGTAGTTCCGCGCTACCAACAGCTCGATAATCGCCGCACGGGTCGCTGGCGTCCCCAGGCCACGCTCGCGCATGGCCTCCGATAGCTCTGCCTCTTCAAGCGCCTTTCCGGCCGATTCCATCGCCGTCAACAGGGACGCTTCGGTAAACCGCGCTGGAGGCCGCGTCTTCTTTCGCCGAATAGCAATCGAGTCGACCCGCGACTGTACTCCGCGCGCCAGGCCTACCGGCAGTGCTCCGCCTTCATCCTCGGGTTCGCGCTCACGCTCGCCAACTCGGGCCGCAGGCTCCAGAACTTTCCAGCCATGCTCAACAACAACAGTGCCCTTTGAAACCCACAGATCCTTGCCCGCTGTTGCCATCGTCCAAGTAAGAACCGTCGTCACAGCGCTTCGGTAGTCCGGCATCCAGCACGACACCAAGCGGCGGCAAACGAGGTCGTACACGCGCTCCTCCGCCTCGCTCAGCTCCACACCTTGCGCACTCCGCGACGTCGGCAGGATCGCGTGATGGTCAGTGATCTTGCCATCATTCACAAACCGCTTCGGTATCGCTCCCGCACACGTGCCACCTCGAACGACGTCGGCATAGCGTCGCTCCACCATCGTCGCCACCTGCGGCACCTCCCCAGCAACATCCGCCGGCACATACCGACAATCTGTTCGCGGATAGGTCAGAAGTTTGTTTTCATACAGCGATTGTGCTGCCTCCAATGTCTGCTGCGCAGACATCCCGAAGACGCGGTTCGCGTGACGCTGCAATTCCGTCAAATCGTATAAAAGCGGCGCGCCCTCTCGGTGGCCTTGTTCATCAGCACGTTCAATAATCGCTACTGACCCGTTCCAGACAGAGTCGAGTCGCACATCCGGCGGATGCCGGAAAATACTCTCACTGCCAGTAGCGTTCGGTTCCCCCTCCCGCCCCCGCAGCACTCGCTCCACCGCATGTCGGCGCACCAGCTTGCCCACATAGTTGACCCCGTTCGCCAGGGCAAAGGTGGCCACCACCTCGCAAAACGGCTCGGGCACGAAGCGCTCAATGGTGGAGTCCCGCTCCACGATCATCGCAAGTGTAGGCGTTTGGACGCGCCCTACGCTCACAACCGCCCCGCGAGGCGAATACGCTCGCGTGAGATTCAGTCCGACTAACCAATCGGCCTGCGCACGCGCCCGCGCGGCCGACGCGAGCGCATCGTATTCCGCTCCCGGACGAAGTGCGCGAAATCCCTCCCTAATCGCCTCCTCCGTAAGCGATGAGATCCACAGCCGGCGAACTGCCTTCTGACAACCAGCAGCCTCGTAAATGTTTCGAAAAATCAATTCCCCTTCCCGCCCAGCATCGGTTGCGCATACCACTTCCCCGGTATCCGGCGCCGTAATGAGTCTCCGCACCACTTCGAATTGATCTTTCGTCGTCGGAAGAACACTCAATCTCCATTCCGCCGGCAGCATTGGCAACAGCCCCAGGTCCCAGTTCTTCCATGCTGGATTCATCTCGTGCGGCTGTGCCAAGCCAACCAAATGCCCCACTGCCCACGTCACCACAACGCCGTTGCCCGCCACGTAGCCCTCTCCCTGCTGCCTACATCCAAGGACACGCGCGATATCCCGAGCTACCGACGGTTTTTCAGCCAGAATCACCGTATTTCCCATATCTATACTTATCGGTCTGAAAGGCCGAAATTCTACTGCAAACGGAGGCCACCACAGAGGCCACGCCCTAAGCCAACACACACAAAGCGAAGGGGCTCCGCCCCTCGCACTGCGCAAGGGTATCCCCAAGATTTCGGCCAGAGGCCTGCAACCCGGCGCATCACCAGCGCCGCGCTACGCGTGGGTGATCCCCCTCCCTCGCTCGGTGCTCACCCCGGTTCAACACCAACACCTCGCTAAGGAGCTTCGCCCCTCGCGCGGGCAAGGGGTGTCCCCAACCTTCCGCGCTGCGCTTGTGCAGGCTGGGTGATCCCCCTCCCCTTGCCCTTGCTACCCCCACCGCTCGCCGCGGCAGGCAGAAGGTGTTGCGCGCAACACCTACCGCAACCACTGAAAG
>Ga0126381_100009225_pt1 | contig 11069 bp, 19 predicted proteins | sample PanSoiMetPlot_28_FD_96465 | JGI IMG/M metagenome (GOLD analysis project Ga0126381, IMG submission 96465) | Tropical forest soil microbial communities from Panama - MetaG Plot_28 | ecosystem: Environmental > Terrestrial > Soil > Tropical forest > Bulk soil | place: Panama | collected 2016-02-17
CGCTCGCGCGCGCTACACCGGATATCGGTTCCCGGCCGAGATCATCGGCCATGCCGTGTGGCTCTGCTTCCCGCTTGGCCTCCGCATGGTGGAGGAGTTGCTGGCGCGCGTGGCGTCATCGTCAGCCACGAAACTGTACGCAAGGGCGCTCAAATTCGGCCAACAGTTCGCCAACCAGATCCGTCGTCGGCTCCTCGCGTGGGCGATAAATGGCATTTAGATGAGGTCGTGCTGTCGTGCTTAAGATCGCGGGGTGAAATACTGGTTGTGGCGAGCCGTGGACCAGACTGGCATTGTGCTCGATGTTCTGGTCCAACGCCGACGCGACAAGCAAGCTGCCAAACGTCTGTTGCGCAAGCTACTGAAGACGGCCGCCACGCGTCATGATCACCGACAAGCTCGCCAGCTACGGTGCTGCGAAGAGGGAGGTCATGCCCGGCGTTGAGCATCGCCAACACAAGGGGCTGAACAACAGAGCGGAGAACTCGCACCAGCCAACGCGTCGACGAGAGCGGCAAATGAAGCGGTTCAATCTGCCGGCCAGGCGCAACGCTTCCTCTCAGCTCACGATCAGATCAAACAACCTGTTCCACCTCCGCCGCGATCACGTCACTGCTGCCGAGCACAGAGCTTGCAGGAGCCAAACATTCCAAATTTGGACCGAAGTCTGTAGCTTAGGCCACCAATGAATCCCAATGCGCATTGTAACTCGCCTGCATCCGGCTGAGCCAACCCGACAAGTTGGCGGTGCCCTCTCGGTAGTGCACAATTAAGCGAAGGTCCGACTTCGTTGGGGTCGGCGTGGAGATCTGGGTGGCCCTGCCCTCAGACTCACCCCGGACGAAGCCGGAATCTCACTCTCGGCCAATGATTTGCCCGCTGGTATTGATGCCGTATCGCGATCACAGTTAATAGCGATGCGTGCAGTACGCAAATCGCAGGCACACGGGCCGTACCTGGTCATATGGCGAGTGAAGCCTACATGCCGGCTATGTTCTTCAGATAATCGCGGGCCGACTCCGCATTGCGCTGAAGTTGGCCAAAGATTTACGCTCAGCGGGGGCCAAGCTATGGATCGACAAACTCGAAATTTCTCCAGGCGATCGTTGGGACACGGCGGTAGAAAATGCCCTTGCGTCAGCAGATTGATCTAGTGGTGCTTTCGTCGACATCGGTGAGTTCCCAAAACTTCATGGATGAAGTAGCCTTCGCGTTAAGAGCAACAAGAAAATCATTCCAGTCCTTTATAAGACGTGCGAGATCCCATTTCGAATTCAACGTTTACAGTATATTGACTACACTAAATCTTACCAAGACAGGCTAGGGCAACTGCAAACTGCTACCAAATTCTGTTGACGATCCATCGGCTAAACCTAGCCAAACATATTTGAAATTTCCCGATCAAACCGCCTGGGTGAGCTTGTCGGTCGGGTATCCGAGGATGGTGGCGAGCCGGCCGGTGTCCTCATCCGAGTAAACGAAAGCCGGTCCCTCGATGCGATAGCGACCCTTCCAACCGATCGCGAACGTGGTATCGGTTTCCTTGATCTGGATAGGTTCGCTCTCGCCCTCTCGAGCCAGCCTTGCCGCGAACTGATCGGCGGGGTCGAGCAGTCAGGCATCGCCGGTTTTGGTGGAGAACAGGATCAGCTGACCGATGGTGGCGATGCGGCCGTCATGCTCGGCGGCCCGGCGCTGAATATAGCGCACCTCATCGACCAGCCGAAAACTCCTGCCCTCGACGATCCGCTTGCCCGGTCCACGCTTGACGGTTTTACGACCCCTAGCGGGCCTCGCGGGGATTGCCATGGAATTGTTTACCCTGCTGTTTGGCGACCTGCTCGCGTTCGTCTATCACTGCTTCGACCGCATTGTCATTTACGGTTACCTCAGCGGGCTGTCGCGGCCCGAGCAGGTGGTGCACTTCTTCCGTCAGATTGTTGGCGTCCCTGCGATCAGCAAGGAGATCCTGAGCCAGCGTACCGCCGATTACCAGACCTGGGTGGAAGCCTTCGCCCGCAATCATCGGCTACCGATTGAATGGGCCGAGAAGGGCGTGCGCAAGGAAGATCATGTCCTGCCGTGGCAACGCCGCATGGCGCGTGCGGATACCTATGGCGTCTACTTCATCTTCAAGAGCATGGAACAAGGAGCGACGTTTCGCGTCACCGTGCCGAAATACCCGACCAAGGATCCAAATCACCGAATCCTGGCGCGCCAGCGCAGCCGTTTCACGCACTACTACTTCTACATCCGCGATGAGGTTCTCGGCCCAATGGTGATGCGGGTCGCCTCGTTCTTCCCGTTCCAAACCACCTACTACCTCAACGGCCACAGCTTCATTGAGCAGGAGCTGAAGCGGGCGCAGATCGCCTTCCGCAAGGTTGACAACGCCTTCCTCGCCGTCGATGCCGTCGCTGCACTGCAGGCTGCCGCCCATGGGACCGCCGGAATCCCGACGTCTTCGGCGCCGACCAATACCATGAGCGGAATGGTAGTCGACCACGATGGCTGCTGCCGTTGCTCGTCGCACGATGTCGGATAGAAGGCTACCGCCGCCCGAAAATCGCTCCCCGCCAACCAGTTTGAGCGAGAGTGGCCAAATTGGCCACTTGATCCCGATCCACACCGCGGCGTGGATCTCGGCCAGGTGCCGCCAGCGGGCGCGGTCTACGTCCATGGTCACACGTGTGACCACCTCTGCAGCATGTCGTCGCGCCACAATAGATGGATGCGCTAAACCGACGCGAGCAACTCTCAACCATGCAACAGCGCCGCGCGCGAGTCCAAAAATGTTTCTTGACGCGGAGCAAGTTATCAACTATTCGCCGCAATTGCCTCTTCGAGCGACCGATAAACGGTTGCCGCCCGTAATCTCTGTCTTGGCTGAAGCGCGGCGGTCCTTTCGGCGAGGCTTCACCGGGGCTCCGAGGATGGCAAATGATCGTCATTCGACGGCTAAGTCATTGATTTTATTGCGGACTAGAGTCAGTCCGGATGCGGTAGCCATATGCCCGCGAGGAAGCCAAAGACAAAACGCGTCAAGCAAACCGACGTGACAATGGTGAATTCGCGGCGGTGAATTCGCGGCGACGAATGGAGGTCGTCGCTGGTGATCGGACAAATCCAATGTTCATCCAGGTCGGCCGACCATGCAACACCTGGTGTGGTATCCCAATATGACCGCTGTGGTCTCGTCGGCAGTGAATAGCGGGACACCTGAGCCCAGCAAAAATCTGGGTTCGCGCGGTATCCGTCTCCAAAATCCTGGTACAAGTATTGTATTCTACATGGCAATTGTTACTTAAGTGAGATTAGTTGGAAACTTGGGATGAATTCGGCAGAGTCGAAGAAAAGGCGGAGCGCAGACGGCCGATATGAGACGAAGGACGCAATCGATCTTGCTGACCTGAGGAACTTGGCGAAGATTGGTTGCACCTTCGAAGAGGCGGCCGCGTTTTTCGACATCCGTCGCGAGACGCTTTGGCGATGGATGCAGGTTCCGGCGTACGCCCAAGCGTGGCAAAACGGGAAGCTTCTGCAGCGCCATCGGTTGCGAGAGTATACCTGGAACTACATAGAAAAAATGAACGGAGCGGGGGCACACGTCCTAATACACATGCGCAAGCATCTGTTTGGAGAAAAAGATAAGATCCTCTTCAGCGTCGAGGACGCGCTGAGGCATATCGACGAATTGACCGATACACAACTCGAAGAACTTATCAAGATTCAAAGGGCTGTCCTAGCGGAACTTCGCAAACGTGACTCCGGGGAAGATGAAATCGGACATTAGACTGGCTTGAGCTAGTGCTCTGAGACATTCACAAGGCCGTGGCGTAGTGGGCCGTGGCGGGGAATTCATGGCACACCGGGCATGTGTGATTCCCGCGGCATGGGCACTGAAGCCGCGGCGCTCGCCTGGTCGCAAAGATGCCGCAGGGCCGCTGGCGCACACTGACCTTTTTGGCGGCGCTGCGCCACGACCGCATCACCGCTCCCTGCGTCATCGACGCCAATAAACGGCACCAGCTTTCGCGCCTATATCGAGCAGTTCCTGGTGCCTACCCTCAGCCCCGGCGATGTCGTCATGGACAATCTCGGCCGTCACTGCAAAGCCGTGCGCCGCCTCATCCGCGCTGCCGGCGCCAAGCTGTTCTTCTTGCCCCGCTACTCGCCCGATCTCAATCCCATCGAGCAGGTCTTCGCCAAGCTCAAGACCTTGCTGCGCAAAACCGATCCGCGCTCGTCGAGGCCACTTGGCACGGCATCGGCTATCTCCTCGGCCACTTCACCTCCCGCCGAATGCGCCAATTATCTCAGCATAACAGGATCATGCTCTTAAGGACAGATCGATAAAGGCGGACCGCGTATGCTCCCGCGGCGCTGCCTGTTTCTGCGTGGGATGGCTCCTGTGGTCCAAATTTCGCACCACACCAGCCGGCGATTGCCGTTGGAGTGTCGGCCTCGACGACAGAGAGTGGATCAACCCCAATCCCGTTTAGGACCCATCGGTAAAGAAGGCATGGGTCAACAGCGTGTTTCATAATCTCAGCCTCGGCACGGGTAAGTGGCCTGGGTCTGCCCTCGAGCCGGAGGCTCGCGGAATTTCAAGGGTCGGCAGCATTCCTGCCGCGCGGATGGCGGCGATCAGTTCGCGGTCGGCCATTTTCGATCTCCTGTTTTGCATAAGAGCGTCAACGGAGATCGCATACGCCGAAGGGCCGTCGCAGGTTTCCGTTCGGCCGCCGTGGTCTGCTATCGCTCATTGTAGCGATCCCGACTCTGCGCCGCGCACGACTGGAAAGGGACCGCCGCGGATTGAGGCGCGTCGCACAGGCCTTGCCGATCACCGATGACACCGCCGACAGCGGCTTCAGACGAGGGAACCGCGCCACCCTCGCACACCTGCGGCAAGCCGATCACGACAGGTCAATGACCCCCTCGCGGTCGCGGGAGCTGGGCAATGGTCCGGAAAACAGGCAGTCGGTTGCCACTCTCGCTTGCCCCACGCGGCCTCTCTCGCGTCCAAGCGGCCGAATATGTCGGCGTCGGCGTCACAAAATTCGACGACATGGTCGATGATGGGCGAATGGCCCGACCAAAGCGCATCGACGGCCGGCTTGTGTGGGATCGGATCAAGCTCGACGAAGCGTTCGACGCGCTCGATGATGACGTCGCGTCAAAGAACGAATGGGACGATTTGTAATGCAAGTTCGACTGCGCGATAGAAGCGGTCTGCGCCTCTATCGATTTCTCGTCGAGGATGTCGACCGCCACGGCAACGTGCGAATTTATTTCCGACGCAAAGGACAGCCAAAGATCCGGCTCAGAGAGACGCCTGGCACCGAGGCGTTCGACAGAGAATTCCATCGCGCGTTCGGTGGGGAAATAAATCCGCCGCCGGGAAACCCGCTTGCTTCCGCGATGCCGGGGACAATGCGTTGGCTGTGCACGCAATACTATGCTTCCGCCGTGTTCCAGTTGTTGGCGCCGAGCACCCGCAAGGCCCGACGCGGGATCCTCGAAGAGATCTGTCAGCGCGCCGGCAATTTCCGGTTCGCAAAAATGGAAGCGCAGCATGTTGCAAAGCTGCGTGATGAAAAAGCCGCCTTTCCCGATGCCGCCAACAACCGCGTCAAGGCATTGCGTCAGCTGTTCGCGTGGGCCAGTTCGCCCGAGTATCGCTACGCGACAAAGAACCCGGCACGCGATGTCGGAAAGCTGCGCAGCAAAAATCCCGACGGTATCCGGGCATGGTCAGAGGCCGATGCGGCACGCTACGAAGCGCGCCATCCGATCGGCACGAAGGCACCGCTCGCCTTCGATCTCCTGCTCTACACCGGCGTGCGGCGCTCCGACGTCGTCAGGCTCGGCCCGCAGATGCTGGTTTACGGAAACATCGCCCGACGTCAACACGGTCGAGGTGCAAAAGCTCGTCTTCACCGAGACGAAGGGCAGCTCGCGGATCGTCAAAACGCACGAACTGCCGATCCTGCCGCCGCTGCGACAAAGCATAGACGCCACGCAGATCGGACATTTGGTTTATCTGGTGACGGCGCGGGGGCAGCCGCACTCGGCCAAAGCCTTTGGCAACTGGTTCAAGAAGCGGTGCCGCGAGGCCGGCCTTGAGGGTCTCAGCGCGCATGGACTGCGCAAGCTCGGGGCGCAACGCTGTGCCGAAGCCGGCGCCACCGAACACCAGCTCATGGCGCTATTTGGCTGGACCAACCCGCAGCAGGCCGCCCTCTACACGAAGAAGGCGAACCGCGCCAGGCTCGAAGCTCAGGCCGCAGCGTTGCTGCAGGGACAAAACAGCAACAAAAGTGTCCCACTTTTGCCAGCGGTGGCGTCCGGTGGGACGAATGGGTCAAAAAAGGCTTGATTATCAATGAGGTCTTTGGGCGATGGCGACCCCGGCAGGACTCGAACCTGCGACACCCGGTTTAGGAAACCGGTGCTCTATCCGGCTGAGCTACGGGGTCGACCGACAGTCGGCACGCACTTTAACGGAAAATCCCCCGGAAGCTATCTGCAAAAGCGCGCCAAAACGATCTCGTACCCGGTCGACGGCAAAGTTGGTATTTCCAAATTGTCGGCAGCTTCTTAAAGTGCACGTCCATCGGGCACCCCGATGGTTGCAAGTTGCGAGCCTGGGCCTGACAGCTCGAGCGGGCGTGGCGGAATGGCAGACGCGGCAGACTCAAAATCTGTTGTCCGAGAGGACGTGGGAGTTCAAGTCTCCCCGCCCGCACCAGTGATCCCAGGCCTTAAATCCATGGAAGGCCGGGTCGTGGGGGGTTAGAGCCGCGATCGAGCGCCTTGGGCTAATTCGTGCACCCCTCGGGCAGTTCCGCCCTGCGCCGGGCGGCGCAGGGAAGCCGCCCGCTGCGCCGCCGCTGTCATCCTGGATCCCTTGCTCACCGGACATCCGCCTTCCCGAGGGAAGCGCGGTCACCGATCGGCCCGCGGTTTGCCCGCCGAAACGAGCCCGCGAGCCCAGACAACGCAGGACACGCCTCAGTAAGGATTGTCTCGGCAGGGGACGTACCGCCAAGAGGCGCTCAACGTACTCCAGCCGCAGGCGCGCGTCGCGCGACCGCTGGTCGAGCTCGACCCTTGTCGCGCTCTGCTCGAGCAAATCGGTTCTCGGCATGATCGTCCTCCACGTCACAGACACCTTGGCATCGGCCAGATGCCCGATAAATGACGCGGGCCGATCGAAAGGCGTGTGAGGTGCCTCACATTGGTAAGATATTTTTAAAGGTGCTCTCGTTAATGACCATATCGCACCCGATACCAGCCTAGCCCGATGAGTTCGTGAAGCGCATAGTAGCTGTTCAGCAGCGCCGGGATTTGGGGCAGGAATGCCGCGGCCGAAAGCGACGGGTTCACGTCGCCGGGAACAGGGGCTGGAACCACCGGGTGGCCGACCGCCGGGAAGGACCACAGCACTCGGGCCACGTCCCAAGGGTGCGCTACGACTAGCGCCGAACACCGGCGCGGCGCAGGATCTCCGCCGAAAACGAGGCGTTTTCAAAGGTGTTCCTCGAGCGCTCCTCGCGCAATTACACTGGAACGCGAAAATCCTCTTGCAAAGCTTTGCTCATCAGCGCGGCGATCGAGGGTCAACGGCCCGACGGTGTCCGGAACCCCGAGGATGCCGCTCTGCCGGGCATCGGCAGAAAGCACGACGATAGCGCCGGGCGGTGTGTCGGAGGGGAGCCTCGGTTCGGACGCGGCAAGCGCCGCGGCCGATCGCATCAGGAGGGCCGCCGTGACTGGCATCGCCATCAGATAGAGACAGCCCAGCGCCACGGTCGCAACCGCCAGCCAGAACGGCTTTCGCCGCCAGGCGATCACGACGCCGATCGTCGCCAAAAGAACGAACAGGTTTGGCGGGAGCGGTGAGGGGTAGGAGAACCAGGACACAAAGACAGGTGCTTGGCCTGTGTCACCCGACGCGCTCGGGGCGCAACCGGTGATAAATCGCCGCAGCTTGCCGCTTCAACCCAAGCCGCAGGCCACGCAAAGTACGCGGATTGAGCAGCCGTGATGCCCCACCTCTCGCGCCGCTTCGGAAGCCACATTTTCTTGTAGGGATCATCACCGCGGCCGAGGCTGATTTCGCGCGGGCGGTCGTCCCCCAGCACACGCTCGAACATGTCCATCGTCAGGATGGTGCCGAGCGAGAGGGCGTCGAAGCGCCTGTCGTGCGCTAGCTTGCAGATGAACGCGCGCCCGCCCCACACGATCCAGAGCTGCGCCGCTGCCGGAATTTCGTCGAGATAATAGATCCCGAGCCGCAATGCCCGCAGCCCGGCGGCCAGCCGGATCAGTGCCGGAACAAAATCGGGGAAGAGCTCGGCCGGCTTCCAACTCGCAGCACAGACCGTTCCGTAGTCCGCAATCGCTTGATCGATGTCCCTGTCGTCCTCAAAGAACCGCTTAGTCAGCCGATCGGTTGCGTCGAGTTTGCGGTGTTTACGGCGCCAAGTATTGCGCAATTCCGAAGGCCGGGCCGCGAGATACTCGGCGAAGCTCAATCCGGCGGTCTCCTCGTACCACGTTCCGGAGCTGAACGAGCATTCGACGAGCAGGCCGGCGCAGCGCAGCGCACTGGCCAAGGCCCCGTAGCCCGGATCACGAGGCTCGAGCTCCGAAAGGCGGAGGCACTCCCAGTGCGGCCGCTCGGCAAGGATCTCCGACACGATCGCCGTCAGAGCGGCCTCGAGATTCGCCGCCGCTTCATAAAGAACACCATACTCGAGGCTGTGCGCATTGGTCAGGCTCACGAGGCTTCGGCCATCCCTGCCCTCCGGCCTCTGCAGCAGGACCGCTGTCGCAGAGCCGGCTGACTCATCGCTGTAGACGCGGGTTTGCGATCCTGGCGGGACACCATAGCGCGCTACTGAGGCATACCATGCGGGCAGCTGAAAAAAACTGTCTCTATCGCTTCCGAACGCGCCCGTCAGCCCGCTTGGCAGTCGGCGAAAATCAGGATTTATGTAGAGCGGCATCAGGCGGGGGTAGCCTCGTCGGCCTTCCCGGGCGTTTGCAAGGTGCAGATCCTCACTTTCACGACGTTATATCCGAGCGCGTTGCGGCCCCAACACGGTATTTTTGTCGAGACGCGCCTCACAAAGCTCATCGAGAGCGGCGCGGTTGCCGCCCGAGTCATGGCGCCCCCTTGGTTTCCCTTTGGATCCTCGCGGTTCGGCCGTTATGGGACGTTTGCCTGTACTCCGCGGCAGGAGATCCGCCAGGGCTTGCGTGTCGATCACCCGCGCTATCCCGTGTTGCCGAAGGTCGGGATGAGCGCGGCGCCGCTGGCTCTCTTTGCTGCAATTCTGCCATTGCTCCGCCGTCAGATCCGGCAGGGCGCGGACTTTGATCTGATCGATGCGCATTACTTTTACCCGGATGGTGTCGCGGCTCTGCTGCTCGGCCGCGCCCTCGGACGCCCGGTGGTCATCACCGCGCGCGGGAGCGACCTCAATATCCTCGCGCGGCATACGATCCCGCGCCGGTGGATCCAATGGGCGGCGCGCCGCGCGGACGGCTTGATCACGGTATCGAGCGGTCTCAGGCAGCGGCTGATCGAGCTCGGCATTTCGCCTGGGCGGGTTCGCGTGTTGCGTAACGGGGTGGACCTTGCCCGCTTCGGCCCGTGCGATCGCGAGGCGGCGCGGCAGGCCCTCGGCCTCACGCGTCCGACGCTTCTCGCGGTCGGCAATCTGGTTCCGCTCAAGCGTCACAAGCTGATGATCGAGGCGCTGGCTCGCTTGCCGGAATTCGAACTTGTAATCGTCGGCGACGGACCCGCACGGGGCGCGATCGAGAGGACGGCGCGCGAACACGATGTCGGCGGCCGCATCCGTCTGCTCGGCCGGGTGCCGCAGGATCGTCTGCCCGATATTTACAGCGCAGCCGACCTTCTTCTGCTCGTATCGACCCATGAGGGCTGGCCGAACGTGCTTTTGGAGAGCATGGCTTGCGGAACGCCGGTTGTCGTTTCCGACGTAAGCGGCATCGCCGAGATCGTCGGCGCAGCCGAGGCCGGACGCGTTGTCGCCGAGATTACGCCGAGCAGGCTCGCCGAGGCCATCCGCGCGATCTCTGCGGCGCCGCCGTCGCCCGTGGCCACTCGCAGGTATGCCGGGCAGTTCGATTGGCGGAGCACGACCGAAGGACAAATCGCTCTGTTCCTCGAAGTGCTGCAGCGGCGATCGAAGGCTCTGTCTGCCGAGGCACGCGCTGCCTAATGGCGCAACACGCGGTGATAGACTGCGCCATAGCGGGCGACGCTGTGCACCCAGGAACGCTCGGTATCGATGAACTCGAGCGCCCGCGCCCGGATGCGGGGCCAGGAAGCCCGGTCCGCCAGAGCGGCGAGCACCCCTTGGGCCAAATGCTGCGGTTCGCCCGGTTGAAACAGGTAGCCGGTCTCGCGGTCGCGGATCAGCTCACGATGTCCGCCGACGCTCGACGCGACAACGATCCGCTCCTGCGCCATGGCTTCGAGAGGTTTCAGCGGCGTTACCAGCTCGGTCAAGCGAACTGAAACCCGAGGGAAGACGGACACATCTGCCAAGTCGTAGTACCGGCGAATCTCTTCGTGCCGCACCCGTCCAGCGAAGACGACACTGTCGCCGAGATCGAGCTCTCGGGCGAGAGCGCGCGGCGGGGCAGCATGACGTCACGCGGGTCAATTTGCCGGTGCTGCCTGTGCCGATATTGGGACTGCTTGGCCGATTTGATGCGCCGGGTCGAAGCTCCTTCCCGGGAGCCCAGCGCCGATTGGTGGGATTTGATATAATACCCATTTAATATTCATATAAGCAAATAACTTTTCCATAAGCATTTCGTTGCTATATTCGGACAACAGAAGCTCGACTAAGATCGCGGCTTTGCTGCTCTAAAGTACCAAGAGAGGAATAGACTATTAGAACATAGACCAAGATAACTGTCGTGCTTTCCGGCAATATCATAAATGTTAAACAACGCAAAAGAAGTTTGTCATGGATAACAAAAGAATCAAAAGATTTGTTGGAGCTTTTTTGATCCCAATC